>FWPU01000747.1_pt1 | contig 104058 bp, 95 predicted proteins | sample 2228361 | NCBI WGS metagenome assembly FWPU01 (sample SAMEA103939777, study PRJEB20133) | metagenome | reverse complement strand
GGCGGTGATCACATAACTGCGATCGAGATAATAGGGCTCCCCTATCTGCAGGGAGGCCACCTGATAGGTGGTGGGGAGAAGATTGGTCACTGTGCCCGGTTCTGCTGGAGCTGAAGACGCGGAGCTGTCGTCGGCAGCAACCAGATCAAAGAAGAAGGCTCCCGTACCCGTAGCATTAGGCTGCAGGCGTCCCCAGAGTGCATACGTTCCGGCTTCTGGGATGCTAAAAGGATAACTTGCTTCACCTCCTGGTTGGGTCGGGTCAGTGAGTTCACCGGCGTTTTCGGGTACCCAGATATACTGTCCAGTAGATGCTGTGTCCGCTGCCTGGATTTCCAGAGGGGAGGTGAGTTGTCCAGTCTCTGCCTCGAGCCAGATTGAGACGATATCTGGCGAGAGGGAGGACTCAGCCGTGAGGATCAGTACGGATTGGGTAGCTCCGAACGGGGAAGTAAAGGTCTGCAGCGTCCCACCAGGAGTGGAACTGCCTTCCACATACTGGCCAGTGAGTGGATTATACCACTGGACGCCAACCGAAGCAATCAATCCTGTGAGATCCAGTTGCAGTGTCCCTCCGCGAGGGAGAAAGGCGACATAGGTATTCCCATCTTGGGAAACCCCAACTACCATTTTCTCTTGATAGCGGGTGGCCTGGTTGCGAATGAGGTCGTGTCGAGGAGTGAAGGGCCAGGCGGCTTTCAGGTCCGCAAAGAACTCGGCCAGATACTGCAGATAGGTGGCTCCCGGATAGGTAGCCCACTCGGAGAGATCGGCATCGGTGGCATTCCAGAGGGCCGTACCATAGCTATATCCTACTGCTCCCGAGAGGAGGCTCAGATAGGCGAGATGTACCGCTATCTCTCCTGTCCCTCCTCTTAACCCTTCATACCAGGTCTCGCCGTTGACTATCGGCTTGGAGGGAGTCCGGTTATAGAGCTGTAAGATCCATTCAATAGCCCTTTGACATGACAACTCCAGATCCCCTTCTGTCCCGGTGGCAATCATGGAATAGTCAAGATAAGCTTTGTCAAAATACTGTTCCGCCGTCCAGACATTCCCCTCCCCATTGGTAGCTGACCCGGGATGCTGGGTGAGGAGGAGATGGGGAGCTACCTGGTGGATGAGGGTATTGAGTTCATCCTGTTGTGGGGAATAGGGATCATCCATACTGGCAGAGAAGCTGAGGTGATGCGCACTATAGCGGATAGCGATCATCTCTACCAGGCGCTGGTAATTGGCTATATTGCGTTCCCAAACCAGGTCGATCAGACCATTGACAAAGAGATACATACCCTGGTCATTGGCGTAATCAAACAGGCGATCCAGTTTTTGCATAAAGGCCACATTCCAGCGATCCCCGTCCCAGGGGGTGTTTCCATCGGTATCCACCTCGGCTTTGCGGGCGAAATTGGTCTGCAGGACCGTAAAGTGCTGGGCGCGGCGGCTATCGATGGCTTGCTGGAAGCCGGCTTCGGAGAGCCAGACGGTGGCTCCCCAGAGTGTATCGGCCAGCCAGAAGAAGGGGGTGCCATCGGTGTGGACGAGGGCACGTTGACCGGGACTCACCTGCAGAGGGCCATGACGATAGAGGGGGTTGTCACCGATATAAGGGATAACATCTACACTCCCTTCCTGGTTATGCAGGCCACTATTGGTGGGATCCGAGGCGCTCGTTTTGTAATACCAGCGGCCCAGGGTGGGAAAGGCCATGCGGATTTTGAAGGTCTTGCCCCCATCCCAGAAACCGTAACCGGTCAAGGTTTGCCCACTTTCATGGGTGTAAAGGACTTGCAGGGTGACCTCTGTAAACGGATTGACATAGGCAGTGCTACTGGTCAACGTGGCTTCCCATCGACGATACTGTTCTACTTCAGCCGGGGCCTCTACGGGAGGAGAATTATCCTCTACGGTTACCGTTACACTGCTCGAAGCACTCCCTCCGGGACCATCACAAATCATCTCATAAGTTGTGGTCTCTAGAGGAAATAGTGAAGCAGAGCCATTGGAAGAACCGAATGAACCAGACCAACCGCCAGCAGCAGTACAGGAGGTAACATCTGTTACAATCCAGCTCAGGGTTACGGACTCTCCTGTATTGATACTTTCCGGGTTAGCTGATAGGGCTACTGTTGGTGCGGGTGGTGGATCGGTCTGGGCAGGATCTGATGAGCTGTCATCTGACGTATCATCTACAGGATCCGGATCAGAAGCAGGATCTGATGAGCTATTATCTGCAGGAGGATCAGAATCTGGAGCGGGATCTGGTTCTGTTTCTTTGAGTGACCGTAAGACCACGTCATCTATCCAGGCTGTACCCCCACTGCTTTCGATACGAATTTGGACCTTAGCAGCGCGGGCATTGGTAGGCGGGATCACTGTTCCTTGAATCCGTTGCCAATCATTCGTACCGGTCACCTTGCCTCCCACTCCGGATATCCAGCTCAGCCATCGATTGCTCGCATCATACCATTCAATATTCAGGAAGACTCCATTAGTGATGGAAGCGGTTTTGACCCACATGGAGAGTTCATATTCTTCTCCTGGAGTGACTGGAACCGGTTCCGCTGTCCAGTAGCCATAGAAATATTTATTATCCGTCATCTTAAGAGAGTGGGGAGCACTGTGACTGAAATCGGTGGCCCAGCTTCGAACAGGTTGTGTTCCACTAAACGTGCCATTGCTCCAAATTCCCCCTTCGATATCCCCATTTGTAAGCAGATTAGAAGGTGGGGCAGACGACTGAGGAGCATTATCTATGAAAGTGGTATTGATCTCTTCAGAAAATGCACTCTCGTTTCCTGCCTGATCATAGGCGGTAACAGCAAAAAAGTATGGTTGCCCTGTAGTGAGCCCATCGAGTATAAAGGTGGTCTGGTTCCCTACATCAATGACATATGGATAATTTCGGCTATTATTACCGTAATAGAGTTTGTAGCCAGCAAGACTGTCTACAGGAGAGCCATCTTCATTGACCGGGGGGTCCCATGCTAATTGCACCTGGACTGCTTGGGCAAATCCAGCAATACAAATAACTCCCCAAAAAAGTAGAGAAAAAATTATCATTATTCGTCTTTCAAACAACATTCGATTCGTCTCCACGCTTCAGAACAATCTCGTTGTAATCTACTGCGTTTTCTGTACAGTCTTTACCAGGAAGGGGTAGTGGCATCTCTATAATCTCTCAGTTAGCAAAGAGAGCTCTAGACACCTGCACACTTCCTGTTCTGGTGATTTGTTTTTCACATGATTCTATGAGGAATAAGAATGTAATGGAGTTATTTTCTCTGTTGACCCTCTTATCGGTAGGTGATCGGGGTATCTTGAGAAAAATTTTACAGGAAGGCGAATCTCAGCAGGGAAGCATCTTTGGAGAGGATTCCATTTTCTCGTCGTAACTTACTTTTCAAAGTATTAGTGTATGAGTGGAAATAGATCAACTGGAGAGAAGTTTATATTATGGCCTTACTAAAGGTAGAATTACATGCCCATGCTTCCGAAGATCTGCGTGATCGTCATATTACTTACTCCTCTACACAACTTATAGACTATTTAATTACCCAGGGTTACGACGCACTTGCTCTGACCCTTCATGAATACCAATATTTTCCTGAAGCTTTACAACGGTACGCGGCGGAGCGAGATTTCCTGTTGATCCCAGGAGTGGAAGCAAACATTGAAGGTCGGCATACTCTCCTCTATAATTTCGATTTTGATCCATATACCCTGAGAACCTTTCAGGATATCCGTCGTCAGAAAACAAACGAATGTTTGGTGATTGCTCCGCATCCGTACTACCCGGGCAAGTCCTGTCTTCATTCCCTTTTGGAGCGAAATGTGGATGTTTTTGATGCTATTGAATATTGCCACTTCTATTTCCAGGGTTTTAACTGGTTTAATGACCGGGCCGAACAGAGTGCACAACGGTTTAATCTGCCGATGGTCGGTACGGCAGATGTGCATACACTCTGTCAGGTTGGTTGGACCTATACACTCGTAGAGTCTGCTGAAAAAAGCGTAGCAGGGATTATCGATGCGGTGAAAAAGGGGCGAGTGCAAATAGTGACTCAACCCTTACCCTTTTCCATGTTCATGCGGTGTCTACGAACGCTCATGTAATGAGAAAACAGGGAACACCTGAGCGCAGACGGAGGGCGTATTGCTAGTCTCCTCCTTATGGAGTACAATGAAAAGAGAGGTCCTTATAACCATATAACCATGTAAGGCAAAATTTTTTGTTTGAGAGGATCCCGTAATGGATCAGGCAGAAGAAGGTTGGTGGTATTATGTATCTGGATTTTTACCAACTAAAAAAGAGTCCGTTTCATATCACTCCTGATCCAGAGTTTCTTTTTCTCAGCCCTAGCCATAAAGAAGCTTTAGGGGCCATCATTTATGGTATTGAAGAACGTAAGGGGTTTGTAGCGATTATCGGTGAAGTTGGGGTAGGGAAAACGACGATTCTACGTGCCTATTTGGAACGAAGTGATCCAAACCAGCTTAAACCGATCTATATCCTGAATCCTGCTATTACTTTTCCAGAACTTCTCAAAACCCTCTATCAAGAATTTGATCTGGAGTGGTCTACAGACAATCTTTTGGAGAAAGTAAACCAACTCTATGCCGTGTTACTGACCGAATACCAAGCCGGTCGTACTGTAGTACTGGTGATTGATGAAGCCCAAAACACCCCTATAGAAACGCTGGAAAGCTTACGGATGCTTTCCAATCTCGAGACAGCCACTGACAAACTCCTGCAGATAATTTTGCTTGGACAGCCAGAACTAGAACATAAACTTAATCTTCATGCTTTACGGCAACTCCGGCAACGTATCGCGATTCGTGCCAAGATCTCTCCTTTGACTCCAGCAGAGAGTATGGCCTATATCCATCATCGCCTGGCAAAGGCTATTATGACCAGAAGTCCAGTTTTCACTCCTGGAGCGCTCAAACGGATTGTGAAACAAGCCCGTGGTATCCCCCGTATGATAAATATCCTCTGTGATAATGCTCTGATCGCTGGATTTGGATATCAACAAAAACCGGTTACGGCCAAAATCGTTGAAGAAGTGATTGCTGATTTTGAGGAAAAAAAGCCCTATCCTTTTTTGCGATGGCAACTGGTATGGGGCGTGGGGTTAATGCTTGCGGCAGGTGTTTTCTGGTTCTCTCCCTACCCAAATCTTATGAAGAAAATAGGAGAAACCTTTCCGGTATTCCACCAGGAAACTGTCCTCGCTCCTCCAGCAGAGACACTTATACACACTCGAGACCAAACGGAAGAGGCTGTTTCTATAAACCCTCCAGAAGTTACTTCTCAAAAAGGACAAGAAAACACTGCTCTTGCTGAACCAAATACCACTTTACCAGCCAAGAGCCCGTCTCTCTCCGAAACAAGCTCATCTTTCATCCAGCAAGATCCTGCGGAAAAGGGCACTCGGACAGAAACGACTTCTACCCAGAACAGCGAAGCAAGGCAACCAGCGAAGAGTGCTGTAGGTACTGCTGAACCTGCTCCCTCCATTACCAAAATTGTGAAAGGCGGAGATACGCTCATCAAGTTGATCATTGAAGTTTACGGATTTAGCAATAACACTCTCATCGAATGGGTTCAAGAGCATAATCCTCAGATACAAAACATACATAGACTCTCAATAGGCGATAAAATTATCTTCCCACCTGCCCCTCCTCTTATTGGACAATGAGAAAACGGAGAAGAGAGGCGACCTGAATACCCTTTTCACCATGAGTGCAGGAGCGTAGAGATTTTTATCTTATCCATTGTGTGGGAAAAGATCGAGAGAGAATGGTGTGGGAAGAAAAAGGCAGAAACGAGAATTTTCAGGTGTACAGAGAGTTTTTTTGGCGTGGACCTAAGCGCCCACAAGGGCTAGGAAAGATAGTGTGAAAAACAACCATAAAATCGAGGAAATCATCGCTATCTTAGAACAAGATCCGGTATGTGCGAAGATTGTGGCCTTCTTTCTGGAACACCCTTTTGCCATGGACACAGCGAGGGGAATTGCGGAGTGGTGGATACAGGAAACCCTGGAGGGCACTCAGGACGCGTTGCATCGTCTGGTCTCCTGTGGTGTGGTTATTGTGCGCACTTACGCGAACATTAACCTCTACTCTTTTACCACAAATAAAAGACTTCAGGCTAAACTCCAAGAATACTTTTACCAAAGGGATGAACTCTAAGCCTCTCCTTCTGCTCTGTAGAGACAGAGTCCTGCTCCAGCTCTTTTGTTGAATCACCCCCTTTCCAGTTCTCTCCCTCAGTAGCCCAAGGGAATAAAGTCTGAGGTTATAATCGCCATCCACCACTCACAATGAGATTACTCCCGGTAATATAGGAGGCGGCATCGGATATCAGGAAGAGAATCGCTGCGGTGATGTCCTGCGGCGTCCCGATTTTTCCTGCTGGAATCCGCTGAGGCATCTCCTGGCGAGTCATTTCATCGAGCTGGTCATTGTCGATTACCCCAGGAGAAATTGCATTCACGGTAATCCCGTACGGAGCAGCAACCGCTCCCAGCGTTTTGGTCAAGATTAAGACTCCAGTCTTCGCAATCATGTACGGCGTAATATGTGGAGAAGACTGGATCATATCCGCTCCAGCCATCCCCATATTGATAATACGTCCCCACCGCTGCTTTTGCATGAGTGGAAGCACAGCTCGGCACAGATAAAAGACGCTATGTAAATTACTGGCAATCATGGTCTGCCATTCTTCAATCTGAAGATCGGTGATCGGTTTGATCAAAAAATCGCCGACATTATTTACCAAAATATCCAAGCGCCCATAGTGCTCTACAATGGCGCCGACCAACTGGTCAACCTGGACTGGATTGGTCACATCCCCCTGGAGAATAATCCCCGCCTTCCTACCCGCCTGCTGGTTGATCTTTTCGAGTAAGGCTTCAGCCGCAGCCCTACTGGTCCGATAATTGATCACTACCGATGCCCCGCGCTGGGCTAATGCCAGCGCAGTATACCGACCAATTCCCCTCGCACTACCCGTCACCAGAGCTACTTTACCCGCCAAGGACATAACGTTTCCTTACCGATTCGGAATTCGGATTTCAAAATCCGCAATCCCCAATCCGATTTATTGTTGCGCCAGGCGGAGCTCTTCTTCAATAATCGCCTGAAAAGCTTCAAAAGGCTGAGCTCCAGACACGAGGCGTCCATTGATAAAAAAAGCCGGCGTCCCGTTTACTCCCAACTGGGTACCATAGGTCAGATCGGCCTGAACAGCGGCCGTATATTTGTTCGAGGCAAGACATTGCTCAAAGCTCTGCATGTCTAAGCCCAGGGTACGGGCATAACCGGTCAGGTGGGAATCTTCGAGCTGATCTTGGTTGGCAAAGAGGGTATCGTGGTATTCCCAGAATTTCCCCTGTTCTCTGGCACACTGGGCTGCCTCCGCACTCCGCTGGGCGCGCGGATGGATGGACAGGAGAGGAAAGTCTCGAAAAACCAGCCGCACTTTCCCCGCATAAGTGGCCAGTACCTGCCCCAGGGTCGGGAGTACCCGTTTACAGAAGGGGCACTGAAAATCACTGAACTCGATGATAGTAATCGGGGCATCTTTGGGGCCTTTCGCCGGACCATCCCCTGCACTCACTTCCAGGCGGGGAGGCTGGAGAAAGGTGACGATATTGGCCTGCGCACGGAGAGTATTGAGAAACGCTTCACGCTGCTGGGTGCGACTGAGATTTTGAAGATACTGAATGAGTTGGGGGCGGATTTGCTCGAGTGGTCGATTGATCCGATTTTTATTCGCGGCGTAGAACCGCTCAACCTCTGCGTCGGTAAGGGGAGAGAGCTTGTTATCGATCTCCTCCTTTACGAGCTGATCAATGGTCATGTTTCGTCTGGTTGCTTCCTGTTCTAAGAGGTAATTTCCAATCAGTTCGTCAAGCCCCTCTTTCTTCAAATTATATATCTCATTTTCGAGTGCAAAGAGTTTGCCCTGAATGGTGACACGAAGCTGTTCTTCCGTCACTTCCCGCCCGTTGATCGTCGCCACCACTTTCTTTGTTGAAGTCTGCTCCTGAGCATGGAGTCCTGCCGCGGTGACAAGGAGTAAAAACAGGATCATGCTCATCCTGGCCAACCATCGGCAAACGATGCTTCCAGGGCCGTATCTTTTCTCTGGTGAGGTACACATATTTTCTCCTTTCGCCTGTCCAGATAGTACACTCCTGATGGTCCAGGACATTTATGCTCTTCTTGCTTTTCCCCACAGTATAGCCCAAATCTCCAGGAAGGACAAGACAGCAAAATTCTCAAATTCTCTCTTGCTGACAGCTCTCCTTTTTGCTACAACTAATATCTGGTCAAGGTGAAAATGGTGAGTTGTTCCCTCTTTTCACCCTCACCCTGGCCCTCTCCCCTCAAGGGAGAGGGGAGAAAAAGGAATACCCAAAAACAAGTTTGACAAAATACTAAACATAATACAGTGAGAAGTGCTACCATGCTCTGCAGGAGGAAAGTGTTATTGCGTAACAAACTAAAAAACAAGGAGAGAAGAGAGTGATGGACACGCAAAATTGGTATGATGTCACCGAATTTGCTCCAGAGACCTATATGATCACAGAAGCCCAACGCTATAAAGCATTTTTGGTGCTGGGTACAGAGCAGGCCCTGCTCATCGATACCCTGGTAGGGATCGGCGATTTGCGACGATTGGTGCAAAGTATTACTCCACTCCCTCTGCGTGTAGTGCTTACGCATACGCATTGGGATCACTTGGGCTCGGTACATCAGTTCGAGGAGGTAGGAGTGCATCCTAAAGAAGCGCAGAATGTAGCGAAAGACTATTCAGCACAGGCCCAAGTGTTCATCCAGCAACGCTACGATCCACGAACCCGACCCTTTCCGGCCGGTTTCGATCCCAAAACATACACGATCAAACCGGGAAAAGTGACCTTTCAGATTCAGGAAGGGGACACCATCGATTTGGGAGGAAGAACACTCCGGATCTATGATACTCCCGGTCATTCTCCGGGAGGGATCTCGCTTCTGGATGAAAAGGAAGGGGTGCTCTTTTCGGGAGATATGGTCAAACCGTTGAATCCACTTTATGTCCATCTCGACGGTGCCAATCTCCAGGACTATGTGACTTCCATGGAAAAACTGGCTCGCCTGGCTCCAGAGGTGCGAAGTGTCTGTTCCGGGCATACCGATCCATTTTCCGATAGCTCTATTCTGGCCGAGATGGCGGCTGGGCTGCGGGAAGTGCTCGAAGGGAAGAAATCGCACCGTATGGTGGACAGTCCCTGGGGAAAGGTGAAGGAGTTCCCTTTTGCCCGGTTTTCGGTCTGGCTAAAGTAGGAGCATAACGAAGATGACCACTTTGATTTTGAGGCTCCAGACAATCATCTGCTGGCTGCCTTGAGCCGGTACGCAAGCTGGGGCTACTTTGATTACCGCATGCCCGGAGAAGACTATCACGAAGGATTTCAGAGTGTACCGGTTGACTGGACCATCGGTACCGATCGTAAACGTGGGTTCTTTGACCTGATAGCCAGGATAACAGGGAGTAATCTGCGATAAGTTGAATCCAGAGATGATAAGGAGAAATACATGACCACAGCGAAATGGCCACGCGATCCTACGGATCCGATTGCTCAAATGCTCGTACCACGCCTCTATGGGAGTGTTCCCACCCTCTTCGGTGCACCGCTTGCGGAAAAGGCGGAGGATCTCCGGGGAGCGGATGTCGCTTTTCTCGGAGTGCCCTGGCGAGCCCCCACTCCAGACTCGCGGATGGGTGGATCGGCGGCAAATTATGCCGGGACTCTTCTGACACCCAGCGATTTTCGCACCAATTCGATCAAGTATGGTGGCTATCTCCCCGAACTCGATCTGGATGTGTTTGAAAAGCTCAAATTTGTCGATTATGGGGATGTAGAGGTAGTGCGTGACTTACGACAGACCTTTGCCAATGTAGAAAAGGCCATCAACGAGATGATCGACGCCCAGTGCATTCCATTTACTATGGGAGGCAATGCAGGGCCTTCCACTTACCCGGTATTGAAAGCCATTGCCGCCCGAGCCAATGGTCCGACTGCGGTGGTCAACTTTGATGCTCATCACGACAACCGGCGGGGAGAATGGGAAGAGGATGATCCGAAAATGCCTCGCTGGGGAAGCACCTGGGCACGGCGGATTCTTACTCTGCCCGGTGTAGACCCTGCCCGCTACTATCATGTAGGACTGCGTGGGCCTCGGAATGATCGGGGAACATTTGAGCGCTGGCTAGAGCTGGGAGTCAAGCGGGAACATATTACCACCTATCGAGAACTCAAGGCAGCGCGGAAAAGGGATTTTGATGCCTGGGCTGCCGAGTTTGCCCAACGAGCCGTGGAAGGGGCAGCCAAGGTCTGGTTTGCGCTGGATCCGGATGTGCTCAATCTTGGAGCTTCACCCGATTTTGGTGATGAACCCTTAGGGCCGACTCCTGAAGAAGTGGTGGAAGTCGCCTTTCAGGTAGGCAAAGCTGCTGGCCGTGCTAAATTCGGTGGTATCAGTTTTATGGCTACTCCAAATACCGCTCAGACGCTCCATTTTATTCTGATCTATATCGCCCTCTATGCCCTGGCTGGTGTCGGCGGAGTAGGGATACCTGAAAAATGAGAAGATGAGGAGGGAATGATGCGGGTAGGATTTTTAGGACCAGCGGGTACTTATACCGAAGAAGCGGCGAAACGGGTGGCCACGGAAGCGACTCTCATTCCGTATCCTACTATCGATGCGGTATTTGAAGCGGTTGCAGCCCGAGAGGTGATGCGTGGGGTGGTACCACTGGAAAGCTTGATTCAGGGACCAGTAACCGAGACACTGGATAATCTCTTTCAGTATGCTGGAAAGGCCAATATTATCGATGTGCTCTTGCTCCCTATCCAGCATGCCCTGGGAGCTTTAACCGATAAGCGACATATTCGACGGATTCTCTCCAAAGATCAAGCGCTCAAGCAATGCTCGATCTATCTGCACCAGCACTTCCCACAAGCTCAACTGGTGGAGATGCCAAGTACCACCGCGGCTATGGAAGAGATTGTGCGAGGACAACTCCAGGATGCAGCAGCCATTGGGAGTGAGTGGGCCCTTCAGGCGTACGGGCTACGCATCCTGGATCACAATATAGGCAATATCAAGGATAACAAGACCCGGTTTGCTGTACTGGGAGAAGGGTATCATCCCCGTACCGGCAATGACTCGACTTCGCTGGTCATCTATCCACATCGTGATCGGATCGGTCTGCTCGAAGAGATCCTCTCTATTATCAGCAAGGAATACCGCCTCAATATCTCTTCCCTCCATTCTCGTCCAGATACCAAAGGAAGATTTCGCTTTTATATGGAGATTGAGGGGCATCTGGAAGATGCAGCAATGGCCGGCTGTATCGAAGCGTTAAAAAGAAGTCTGGTGACTGATGGGGTTGAGGTCAAAGTCTTTGGTACTTATCCCCGACGCCAATTCAATGAGCCGCGTATCCAGACTATCGGGATTATTGGTGGAACGGGAGAGATGGGAAAATGGTTTCAGAAATTTTTTGTGCAGGCCGGATATCAGGTGTTGATCAGCGGTCGCCGGACTCCTCTCACTTATCGGCAGTGTATTGAACAAGCCGATGTAGTCATTATTAATGTCCCTATCAAGAATACGGTGGAAGTCATATACGAGGTGGGGAAATATTTTCGACCTGGCCAGTTGATTACCGATAATACTTCGATCAAAACCCAACCGGTCCAGGCAATGCTCAAGGCTGTACCAGAAGGGGTAGAGGTTCTGGGTATGCATACGGTCTTTGGCCCTGCTGTCGAAGATCTCCGCCACCAAAATGTCATCTTTACTTACACTCCACAGTCCGGAGAGTTAGCTCAGGAATTTGAGGATATTTTTTATAAATATGGAGCGAAGATTACCCGTACCACGCCCGAATATCATGACAAACAGATGGCGTTTCATCAAAACCTCGAACATTTTACCAAAATCGTGCTGGCTGAGCTTCTACACCTCCACTTTGGTGATCCACGGGTGATGTCTTCGTACAGCTCTCCCAATTCCCGCCTTTCCCTCATCGGCATGGGAAGAATCCTCAATGCAGACCCCCAGTTGTACGCTGAAATTCAAGCCTACAATCTCCAGGGTGCCGGCATGATCCAGGCTTATCTTCAGATTGTGGAGCGTTTAGGGAAAGATTTGCTGGCAGGCAAAACCGAGACCTTTCGGCAATCGATGGAACACAGCGCTACTGCCCTGGGCAAAGAGTTTCTCACGGAGATGCTCAATCGGTCAAAAATCCTGCAACGTCACCTGCTCGAAAATGGGGATAGCTCTTAATCCTGCAACGAGACTAGCCTTCCCCGGTCATTCTGCACCCTGGATAGAGCGACGGAAGATCACCTGGGCTCTGCTCGTATCGCAAAGTCTCTATTCGGCTGCTACTATGATGACGACAACGGCAGGCGCCATTATTATCCTGGAACTGGTCGATAACAATAGTCAATAGGCTGGGGTGGTGATGGCCCATACCGTAGGGATGTTTGGCCTCTCCTTGATTAGTCTTCACTCTGCCATCGGTGGCCTGGCCAGTGGCTTTGTCTTCTCTCTCATGGGTTTTCTGGTTATGAGTTGGGTGAGTATATTCATCGCCCTGATCCCAATTTTCCTGGTACTCTTTTGAGCAAAAGCTGAACAACCGGATGCTATTCTGTCTCAGAGCGTAGACTTTGCAGAGTAGTCACGACTCATTGCCATACAGCACTCGCATCGGGAGCAGGGTGCTCGTCCAGAAATATTTTAGGGCAGAGGATTGTTTCCAGAAGAGTGAGCGAGACCTCTCTGTCAACGCAACGGATTGGTTGTCCTCCTCTCCATCTTCTGTTAGACTGAGGAAGAACTTATCGCCAAAAGGAGAATATCTGGCTGGAAAACGCAGATGAGCACAAAAGGAGAAGGCATGGCTTATCAACCGATTGAAAACTATGGAGTTATTGGAGATTTGCATACCATCGCTCTGGTTGGAGTCAACGGATCGATCGACTGGCTCTGTTTCCCTTATTTTGATTCCCCCAGTGTGTTTGCTGCTATTCTTGATGATGCCAAGGGGGGCCGTTTTCAGATTGCGCCTACTGTAGAAAAAGTGACCTATAAGCAGTTTTACTGGCCGGATACCAATGTCCTGATCACTCGTTTCCTTTCACCGGATGGGGTCGGAGAGGTTACCGATTACATGCCTATCAGTCAAAAGGAGGTGGGTGAAGGGCATCATCAGGTCATTCGCCGGGTAGCAGTAGTTCGGGGAACCATGACTTTTCGGATGATATGCCATCCTGCTTTTAACTATGCCCGAGACAAACATCATCTGGAGATTCTCGCAGAAGGAGCCCGTTTCTCTTCTCCCTCACTCAACCTCGGTCTCGCTACCCGCATCCCTCTCAAACAAGATGGTGACAGCGTCACGGCAGAATTTGTCTTAGAGGGGGGACAAACGGCAACTTTTGTCCTCCAGGATATTGAAGGGGATGCGGATTTCAGGAGGTGTCTCTCCGAACAAGAAGCAGAGGATTTATTCCGGAAGACCGTTGAGTACTGGCGTCGCTGGATTGCCAGGTGTACCTATACTGGCCGATGGCGAGAAATGGTTCACCGCTCGGCGCTGGTCTTAAAATTATTGACTTTTGCTCCAACCGGAGCCATTGTCGCTGCACCAACCTGCAGCCTCCCGGAAGGGATTGGAGGGGAACGGAACTGGGACTATCGGTATACCTGGATCCGGGATGCGGCTTTTACCTTATATGCCCTGTTGCGAATCGGATTTACCGAAGAAGCTGGACAGTTTATGCAGTGGATCGAAGCGCGCTGTCATGAATTGGAACCGGATGGTTCCTTGCAGATTATGTACGGTATTGATGGCCGGCATGAGTTGACGGAAGAGATCCTGGATCATCTGGAAGGCTATAAAGGCTCCCGTCCAGTACGGATTGGGAATGGAGCGTACAAACAGCTTCAGTTAGATATCTATGGCGAATTGTTAGATTCGGTCTATCTCTATAATAAGTATGGCAGCCCGATTTCGTATGACCTGTGGACCCAACTCCGTCGTTTGATCAACTGGGTCTGTGACCACTGGCAGCGCAAAGATGAAGGAATCTGGGAAGTACGCAGCGGTCCCCAGCATTTTGTTTACTCGAAGCTGATGTGCTGGGTGGCCATGGATCGAGGGCTACGTCTCGCGGATAAACGCTCGTTTCCGGCGGATCGAGAGCGCTGGTTACAAGTACGGGACCAGATGTATGAAGAGATTATGCTCAAAGGGTGGAATCCCAAACGTCAAGCCTTTGTACAACATTATGACAGTGAGGCCCTCGATGCCGCGAATCTCGTGATGCCCCTGGTATTTTTTCTCTCCCCTACCGACCCCAGGATGCTCAAGACGCTGGATGCAATCAATCGATCTCCAGAACAAGGAGGGCTTGTCTCGAACAGTCTGGTCCATCGATATAACCTTGAAGAAAGCTCCGATGGGCTGATGGGGGAAGAGGGGACCTTCAATATCTGCACCTTTTGGCTCGTAGAGGCTATGACTCGGGCTGGTCGTCTGGATCAGACTCGACTCGATGAAGCTCGATTGATCTTTGAAAAAATGTTAGGATACGCCAATCATTTAGGACTCTATGCCGAAGAGACTGGCCCCACGGGCGAAGCGTTAGGAAATTTTCCACAGGCCTTTACTCACCTCGCATTGATCAGTGCAGCCTTTAATTTGGACCGCTCGCTAGGCAAAGGGTAAATTCTTCCACGAAAAGCTGTCTTTAACACACCGGACAGAATTTTATGTACCTGGGACAGAAATTTTCCCCTCTCCCTGGTTAGGGAGAGGGGCGGGGTGAGGGTTGTTTTTTTGGGAAGTGCAAGACTCATCCCCCTCATCCGTACCCTCTCCCCTAAAGGGGGTGAGGAAGTGTAAAGAACTGCTGTCCAGAGACTTACCATAATGGTTATTGGAAGCAACCCTTACCTCAAATGGTCTCGGGGAGAGTTATCCTCTTATCTTTTGGAGAGCTTCCATTGGAAGACCCTATCCTGTATTTTGAAGCCTAAGGAGCAGAGACATATGATCATTACCAAAATCGAAACTATTCATGTGGCAGAATTTGCGAACATCCTTTTTGTGAGGGTCCATACAGACACAGGATATACTGGCTTGGGGGAAACATACTACACACCACAGACCACTCGAGCCTTTATGCATGAAGTAGGAGCACCTTAGGAATTCTCAGGAAAACCTGTCACTCCACTATGGTATGGATGAGGAGAGGATCAATGTCCAGAGCACTCTCGCTCGATCAGACGTACAAGCTTGCGGAAGGCTGGACGGAGGGACTTATCCAGATGCCAGGCATATCCGCTGGTCAACCGATGATGACGAATCAGTCCAATTACATCTGCTAAATCCTGTGCTCGCAAAAGATTCTCACTCCCGCTCTGCAGTTTCATACCGATTAAGTCCGCAAGCGTCACCGTCATGATTCCTTCGATTTCCACTGCTTCGTTCGGAAGATAGGCTACCTGTTCAGGAAGCACGAGATGAATGGCCACTCCCTGCTTGACGAATACTTTCTCTTTCTGATCAAAGGTAAAACCGTGAGCAGTCAGGAGCTCCGCCAAAGGCTCCCGAGGAGGAGGCAGCAAAATATCAATATCTTTTGTCGTGCGGATATGACCATGTAGTACAACCGCAACTCCTCCGATGATCATCCCAGGAATACCGACGGCACGCATCAGATGAGAGACTTCGTGGGCAATATCCAGGATAGTTCCCCGTTTGTCCAGCATAAGCAACGCCTCATCCCGGAGATTCAGGTGCAGAATGGTTGGTTCAGAGACAGAGTTCATCAGTTGACCTCTTACAATTACAGATCACTCAGGAGATTGCACTCATAGCGAGTATCGCTCTCTTATCGTCATTATCATAAACCATAATTCCCATCAACTCCACAGGAAAATGCAGTCGAAACTGAAATTCCAAAGCCACTTGAATTATCAGGTGTTTCACTCTCTTCCTTCCTTATTTTATGATGAAAGTATCTCTTCTTTTCTCGTTGCGTGAGTGTACACAGAGGAGAAGAGATTTTAGAGGCAACCCTTCCTGCGTTTCCTCACTCTTGACAATCATAGACGGTCATGTTATAAGGAGAAAATTCCAGCATAGAGAAACAACAATGATCTGGAGGGGAGGTGAGACTGTAAGCGTCTAAGGGATACAGGGGGAGTTAGATCTAAAGGTCCAATGGTATCTATATGAGATGCACAAATAGAGGAGGTATGCAATGGTACAGTGGAAAACAAGCGCTATCTCCCGGCGAGAGTTTATAAAGACGACCGGGGCAGGAGGACTTACCGTAGTTGGATTTGCCTCTCTACTTGGTGCAACGAAGGTAAGGGCACAACCCAGAACATTGAAGATCGGCCAGTGGAGTCATTTTGTTCCCGCATTTGATGACTGGTTTGATAACAAGTTTACCAAAGAATGGGGAGAAAAAAATGGCGTGCAGGTCATTGTCGATCATATTGCCTCGACAGAGATCCGGGCACGGGCTGCTGCCGAAGTAGCTGCTCAGAAAGGGCATGATCTGTTTAAGTTTGGTGACCCTCCACCGGCATACGAAGATCAGGTCATCGATCATGGGGAGATCATCCAGGAGGCTGCACGTCGTAAGGGAAAATATATCGACCTGGCCAAAAAGAGTACCTACAATCCCAAAACCAAAAAATATTTCGGTTTCTCTGATAACTTTGTCCCTGATCCAGGGAACTATCGCAAGGACCTCTGGGATGAAGTGGGCATGGTACCGGATACGTGGGAGGATGTGCGGGTAGGAGGACGGAAAATCAAGGAGAAGTTTGGAAATCCGGTCGGGATTGGCTTGTCTCAGGAAGTGGACACCAACATGGCTCTCCGCGCTATTATGTATTCCTACGGTAGTACTATTCAAGACGAAGAGGGGAATGTAGTCATTAAATCAAAACAGACCATCGAGGCGCTGAAATTTGTCCGGGCGCTTTATAAGGAAACCATGACCCCAGAGGTCTTTACCTGGGACCCTTCCTCAAACAATCGCTTCCTCATCTCTGGTCGCGGCTCTTACATTCTCAACGCGATCTCTGCTATTCGGACTGCACAGAAGACTAATCCAGATGTGGCGAAGAATATCTACCTGTGGAAGACCCCGCAGGGACCGGTACGACGACAGGGGCTTGAACATGTCATGGGTGTATATGTTATCTGGAAGTTTGCGGAGAATAAAGAGGATGCCAAGAAGTTTCTCATAGACTATATCGACAATTTTGAGGCTGCTTTTGAAGCCAGCGAATTCTACGATTTCCCGACTTTTGAGAATGCGGTACCGAATCTGGAAGAGCGGGTTTCCAACGACAAAGCCTCGAATCCTCCAGACAAACTCAAGGTAATTGCAACGGGACTGGAATGGGCGACGAATGTTGGTTTTCCCGGGTACTCCACAGCCCCCATCGATGAGGTGTTTAACACCTACGTCATCCCGACCATGTTCGCCAAGGTGGCGCGAGACGAAATGAGTCCCGAAGATGCTCTGAATGCTGCAGACAAAGAGATCAAGCGCATCTTTGAGAAATGGGCTCAAAAGTAGACTCCCTGAAAAATAGCCTGATAATACCAATATCGAGGCGAAAGACGCAAGGGACAAGGGGAAAAGATTCTGACTTTCGCCTTGTCCCTTGTGCCTCCTACAGGAGCTTGCTGGAGTGTTACTCTTAAGTAAGAGATAGAGGAGAAACCAGGAGGGAGCCTTACTCAAGGTTTTCTCCTGAAAACTCCGTTCAGAAAAAGGTCAGGGAGAGAATAGACCATGGAAGCTCTATACCGAAAAACGGAAAGACTATTTACATACCATCTGCTGAACCGGAAGGAAGTGCTCGGTCCCTTGATGCTGACCCCAGCGGTGTTGTATATCTTCGCTCTCATAGGGTTCCCCTTCTTTCTCGCTATTTACTACAGCCTTACCAATGCGACCACTGGCAATCCGAGTCTATCCTTTGTAGGGTTAGAGAATTTTAGAGGGATCCTGCAGAGCCCCTCTTTCTTACGTGCGCTGCGGAACACGTTTGTCTTTGCCTTCTCAGCTCAGATTTTGGTGATGTTCTTGGCCAAGACGCTGGCCTTGGCCCTGAACAAGGCTTTTCCTGGAAAATCTGTAGTCCGATTTTTGATTCTGCTCCCCTGGGTTTCTCCGATTGCCCTGGGAACGATTGGCTGGAAGTGGATGTATGATTCGCTGTACAGCGTGGTGAACTGGTCTCTCCAGGCTATAGGGATCTTTGGTCCTGGTACCTGGCCGATGTGGCTGGGAGAGCCTACACTCGCTATGATTGCTGTTGTCCTGGTCCACGTGTGGCGTACACTCCCCTTTGCTACGATGATTATTCTGGCCGGTTTGACCGCTCTTCCCCAAGATGTGCTCGATGCAGCAGCGGTAGATGGGGCCGGATATTGGCGTCGTCTTTTTCAGGTGATTCTCCCTCTGCTCCTTCCCATCATGTGCGTAACCATCTTGTTTGGGATCGTCTTTACTTTTACCGATATGACCGTGATTTATGTCCTCACGCGCGGTGGTCCGTACGATACAACGCAGGTCTTAGGAAGTTTGGCGTTCCAAACCGGTATTCTCGGTGGAGACCTGGCGGGTGGAGCAGCAATTTCGCTCTTCCTCTTCCCGTTGTTAGCCGTTGTAGCGATCCTCATGCTTACGGTGGCTCGAAGAACGGAGGTAGACTAGGATGCAACGTCATCACATCAAGAAATTTGGTTCTCAAATCCTGCATTACCTGATCGTGGCGGTATTCACCATTTTTGCTGCTTTTCCTTTCTACTGGATGTTTATTACCGCCTTTAAACAGGAGGGTGATCTCTACAATTTGCAAAACAACCCCTATATCTTTAATCAGTTACCTACTCTCAAGCACCTGAATCTGCTTTTCTTCAATTCGCTCTATCTGAGATGGGTATTCAATACCTTTTTCATTGGAGTGCTTGTGGTAGGTATTACCCTGGTGGCAGCCGTCCCTGCTGCTTATAGTCTGGCTCGTCTCGCTGGTCGGGCGGGAGAACGCTTGGGGATTGGGATCTTTCTGACCTATCTTATTCCTTCCACGCTGCTCTTTATACCCCTCTCTCGGGTAGTAGCAACTTTGGGACTGCAAGATTCTCTCTGGGCGCTGGTCGTTGTCTACCCCAATTTTACTATTCCCTTTTGTACCTGGCTGTTGATGGGCTTTTTCAAATCCATCCCCCAGGATGTGGAAGAAGCCGCTATGATCGATGGCTGCAGCCGGCTGGGGGCGGTCACCAAAGTAGTTATCCCTATCTCTGTGGCGGGGATCCTGACCGCAATAGCCTTTACCTTTACCCTGGTGATTCAAGAATTCGTGTATGCCCTTACCTTTATTTCTTCGGCAAGCCAGATGACCATCAGCGTAGGAGTGCCCATGAATATGATTCGAGGCGATGTGTATTACTGGGGGCCATTAATGGCCGCAGCACTGATCTCCAGTGTGCCTATCGCTATTGTGTACAATGCTTTCTTAGATAAATTTATTGCCGGATTTACTATGGGCGCGATCCGTTGACCGCCAGAGAAAAACAGAGCAAAATATGTGGAGAAAAGTCATGGAGAGATTGGCTTCTGAAGTGATTTTTCACCACAGAGGCACAGAGGACACGGAGAAGATAAGCAAAGTGTAGGGTAGTCCTTTTGTTATCCGGATCCTCCTTGGTGGAGAAGGATGGAGATTATTTATGATGCAAGAGAAAATGAAGGTAGCAGTTGTAGGGGCCACAGGTATTGCTGGACAGCAATTCCTCGTGTCCCTGGATCAGCATCCCTGGTTTCGTATCACCAGGCTCGCCGCATCGCAGCGGAGTGCAGGGAAGAAGTATGTCGATGCTATCAGTGATGCGTCGGGAGCTGTACGCTGGTACTGCGAAGAGCGTATCTCGGAGGCAGTAAAAGCGCTCCTCGTCGAAGATGCTTCAGAATGCGATTTTGGCGATGTCGATATCGTGTTTACCGCACTCGAAAGTGATGCCGCAAAAGAACTGGAACCCCGCTATGCCAGTACCAAACCGGTTATCAGCACAGCCTCCGCCTTCCGCTATGAAACAGATGTACCCCTCATCATCCCGGGGGTCAATATGGATCATGCTCCGTTGATTCGGAAACAGCAACAACAGCGGGGATGGAAAGGATTTATCACGCCAATCCCGAATTGCACAACGACCGGTTTAGCTATTACGCTGGCCCCGCTCTATCAACATTTTGGAATCGAGTATGTCCTCATGACCTCTTTGCAAGCGGTCTCCGGAGCGGGGAGAAGCCCTGGCGTCCTCTCTCTGGATATCCTGGATAATGTGATACCCTTCATCCCGAAAGAAGAGGAAAAGGTGGAGACCGAAACCCGAAAGATCCTGGGAACGCTGGCGGATGGAGTGATTCAACCGGCTACTCTTCGAGTCTCCTCGACCTGTATGCGGGTCAATGTGAAGGATGGACATACCGAATCTGTATTCGTCTCTCTGCAAAAAGAGGCCGTGCTCAGTGAGGTTAAAAGAGTGATGGAACAATTTGGCGGAGAATTCACCGCTCTTGATCTCCCTTCTGCTCCTCCAGAGCTTATTGTGGTGACTGATGATCCTTATCATCCGCAACCCCGCTTTGACCGAGACCTCTACGGTGGGATGGGTACCATGGTCGGTCGATTACGAAAAGACCCTGCTCTTCCGCAGGGGATTAAATATGTCCTGCTCAGCCACAATACCAAGATGGGGGCGGCAAAAGGGGCCGTCCTGGTGGCAGAATATCTGGTGAAGATGGGATATATTACCTGAAGAAACTGTATCGGCCGGAGAGAAGAATGCAGTGCCCACACTGTGGCTTTGCTAATCCAGTGGAAGGAAAATTTTGTGGGGAATGTGGTACCCTGCTTAAGAATCGGTGTCCGCAGTGCGGGTATGAGAATCCTATGCCATTCAAATTTTGTGGAGAATGTGGCACTCCGCTTCCTGAACCGACGCAAGCTTTTCCAACTCCTTTCCCCCCCACCCTTCCGCCTCAAGTCCAAAAACCTGGAGACACCCTGCGGTCAGCAGGGTATAAAGTCCCTGAAGCTGAACGTCGTCAGTTGACGGTGATGTTTTGTGATCTGGTGGGCTCAACCGAGCTCTCCATTCAACTGGATCCGGAAGAGTTTCGTGAGGTGCTCCAGACGTATCACAAAGCCTGTGCCCAGGTGATTAGTCAGTTTGGAGGCTATCTGGCTAAATACATGGGTGATGGCTTATTAGTCTATTTTGGATATCCCTTGGCCCACGAAGATGCGGTGCAGAGAGCGGTGCGGGCCGGGCTAGGGATTATAGAAGGGATAAAGAATCTTAATACCTCCCTCCAGCAGGAAAGAGGAGTAACTCTGGCCGTGCGGCTCAGCATCCACACCGGTCTGGTTGTTGCTGGAGAGATGGGAGCAGGAGAGACCCGAGAACCACTTGCGATTGTGGGTGAAACTCCCAATCTGGCTGCACGCCTGCAGAGTCTTGCCGAGCCGAATACCCTGGTCATCAGCGCGGCTACCTATCGATTGATTCAAGGATTTTTTGATTGTCAGACCCTCGGTTTCCATCTCCTGAAAGGGATTACGCAGCCTATAGAGGTCTATCGTGTACTCCGGGAGAGTCAGGTCCAGAGCCGGCTCGAAGTGGCCGTGGTTACTGGATTAACTCCCCTGATCGGTCGTAAGCAAGAAGTGGAGGTGTTGATGGAGCGATGGGAGTGGGTAAAATCCGGGCACGGACAGATTGTTCTGATCCGTGGAGAAGCCGGTATTGGCAAGTCTCGACTCGTGCAGGTATTAAAAGACCGAATAACCCATGAACCGTATAGGCTCCTGGAATGCCGATGTTCCCCACTTTATCAACACAGCGCACTCTATCCGGTTATTGATCTCTTGCAACGGCTTTTTCAGTTTACCCGAGACCATTCTCCAGCCGAAAAGCTGCAAAAGCTTGAGGAGAATCTACCTCAAGATCTTCTCTCCTTTCCTGATGCTGTCCCTCTCCTTGCTTCACTCCTCTCCATGCCCCTTCCAGCGCATTATCCTCCCCTCCATCTGACTCCACAGCGACAAAAGCAGAAGACGCTAGAAGCGTTGCTCACTCTGGTGTTGACCATGACGACCCAGCGACCGGTTCTCTTGGTCATAGAAGACCTGCACTGGATCGATCCTTCGACCTTAGATCTCCTCACCTTGCTTATTGAGCAAGCCCCCAAAGCCTGTCTGCTTATTCTGCTCACCTTTCGTCCTCTGTTTCGTCCGCCGTGGGAGAGTCGTGCTGCTCTGACCCAACTTGTGCTTGACCGTTTAGACCATCAGCAGGTAGAGCTTATGATCCAGCAGATTACCCGAGGCAAAGCTCTTCCCTCGAATATCCTTCACCAACTGGTGACCAAAACAGATGGAGTGCCTCTCTTTGTCGAAGAACTTACCAAGATGGTGCTGGAATCCGATTTGCTCCAGGAAGAGGATGATCACTACATCCTGACCGGTCTTTTCCCTTCCTTAACCATTCCGGCTACTTTGCATGACTCACTCATGGCCAGGCTGGATCGATTGTCTACGGTCAAGGCAGTGGCCCAACTTGGAGCCACGTTAGGCCGCGAGTTTTCTTATGCATTACTCCAGGCAGTCTCTTCCCTCGATGAAGAGACACTACAACGAGAGCTTGCTCGACTGGTGGAAGCTGAACTGCTTTATCAGCAAGGCGAGCCGCCACAGGCTATTTATACCTTTAAACATGCCCTTATTCAGGAAGCAGCGTATCAATCTCTACTCCGGACTACTCGACAACAATACCATCGACAGATTGCCCAGGTCTTGGCAGAACAATTTCCAGAGACGGTTGAGACTCAACCGGAGCTCTTGGCGTATCACTTCACCGCAGCCGGTTTGAACAAACAAGCTATTCAGCACTGGTACCAGGCTGGAAAACGGGCGCTCCAGCGCTCTGCCCACACGGAGGCGATCAGTCATGTCACCAAAGGGTTAGATTTATTAAAAGCTTTACCGCCTGCACCTGAGCATATCCAGCAAGAGCTACTATTACAGACTGCTCTTGGGCAAGCGCATATGGCGACAAAGGGGTATGCAGCCCCTGAAGTAGAACTGGCCTATGCCCGAGCGCGGGAGCTATGCCGCCAGATGGGTGATATCCCTCAACTCTTCTCGGTTTTAGTGGGACTCCGAGCTTTTTATGATGTGCGGGCAGAACTCAAGACCGGCCGGGAGCTCGGAGAACAGCTTCTCCGTTTAGCGCAGAGCACGCAAGAACCAGCCCTGCTCCTGGAAGCTCATCGCGGACTGGGAGTCAACTTATTTTACGGTGGAGAATTAGTCGCCTCCCAAGATCACCTTACAAAAGGGCTCTCACTCTACGATGCTGAACAGCATCGTGCCTTAGCCTTTGTGTATGGCCAAGATCCAGGGGTGGTCTTCCTCACCTACCAGGCGATGGTGTTGTGTCTACAAGGCTATCCAGAGCAGGCGTTGCAAAAGAGTCGGGAAGCTTTAAGTTTCGCGCGTGCACTCGCTCATCCCTTTACCCTCGGATATGCGTTAGATTTTGCCGCTGTACTCCATCATTTTTGTCGAGATCCTGTAACCACCCAGCAATTTGCCGAAGAAGCTATTGGACTTGCCACTGAACAGGGTTTTCGTCTCTGGATCACTTTAGGAACCATCTTGCGTGGTTGGGCACTGGTTGCTCAGGGAAAGCATGCAGAAGGAATTACTCAACTCGAACAAGGCCTGACAGCAGTAAGAGCTACTGGAGCAGAATTGGGGAAACCGCATTTTCTTACTCTTCTTGCCGAGGCCTATGGACTCATAGGTCAGCCAGCGAAGGGGCTGGAAGTTATAGATGAGGCTGTAGACACCATCCACAAAAATGGGGAGCGATACTACGAAGCAGAGGTGTATCGGATTAAAGGAGAATTGTGGCTAGCGCAAAAAGCCAACAGGCGAAAAGAGGGAAGAGGGAAAAAGGCAGCGATCTACTTTTATCAAGCTCTTGATGCCGCCCAGTGTCAACAAGCGAAATTATTAGAACTCCGCGCAGCCATGAGCCTGAGTCGGCTGTGGCAACAACAGGGAAAGCCCTCTGAGGCTTATCACCTGTTGTCTGAAGTATATGGCTGGTTTACCGAAGGATTTGCTATGGCCGATTTACAAGAAGCCAAAATCCTTCTGGATACCATAGCGCAAACGCATACCCTGTAAGCAACATCCACTGATAGCTGACTTTTCTACCGACCGGTTCCTTCGGGTATTTACCCACCCGTGAGGCTTTCCGGGTTCTGTTACGAAGACCGTATCTACTCGACTACTCCGATCAAACTCGGAGAGAATTCCCTCCTGTTCTTTCTATCCAGCTTTATCTTTTCTCTCTTTTTCCCACTGACACCGTTCAATCCACTCTAAGGCTTCATTCCGGATCCCAGCAGATAGTGTGTTCTCCCTTACCTGCTGAAAATATTCCTGCGCTTCGTCATATTTTCCCTGATGATAGAGGGCAATTCCCAAAAGACGGTGATTTTCAAGCTGCAGACTCTCTTCTGCTAAGCCGAAACGTTCCGCCTGGTGAAACGAGTCTGTAGCTTCTCGATAGAAACCCTTTTCCAGAAGACGTCGGCCCAACAGATAGTGGGCTGGAGCAAAGGTAGGATTAAGAGCCATGAACTTCCGGAGTTGTGAAAGCGCTTCTCCCTTTTTAATATGAGGGGCTAAAGCCAGGCGGATCTTTTCGCTTCCGGCCAACTTCAGAGCAGCAAGCTTGATAGCAGCCAATCTTTTGTAGACAGAGGTTGGAGTATGAGTAGATATCCAGAGAAACTCCTCCCTTGCTCTCTCCAGGTCTCCGGCTTCCCAAAAGAGGTCTCCACGGATATTCCGTGCATAGAGTTGTTGAAAGAGGGTTGCTCTATTGCCGAGCATAGTTTCTGAAAGAGCTAAAGCTTCGTCAACCTTTTTCTCTGCATACCAGCTTGCCAGAAGGCCACGTTGACTTTCCGGTTCTCCCGGATTCCATCGCTGGGCGGTGGCAAAATACTCTCTAGCCTTTCCAAAATTCTCCCTGCTATAAGCTTTCCATCCAAGCATCTTCAACCGTGCCACTTCATGACCACAGGAGCGTTGTATCAATGCTGGTACGTCAAAATAAGCTTTCGCCAAAGCCTGGTCACCCACGCTGAGTGGAATACCTTGCAGCGATTGCTGCCATTCTGTCGTGAGCTGGTCTATCCCTTTGCCATAAACCTGTTCAAAACTCTCTCCACGATATATCCTTTTGAACCGGTCGATTCCATAGGCTTCTATGAGATAGCGGATAAAAGATCCCATCAGCATATAGCTCCGCGAGGGAAGCTCCAGCCAAAAACTCCAGGGACGGAGAATACTGGTTACAGAGGGAGCAATACCTAACTCCAGCATGGCTTTGCTCCATTGATGCGGAGTCAATTCTTCACTCTCCCACGTGGCTGCTTCGGCAATTCCCTCTACCAGTCCCATATTCAGGTTGATTTTGAGGAACGGATGGGCAAAGAAGGTGGAGAGGAGATGAGTCAACTCATGTTTAAGGACAGGGTGGGGAAAAGGTTGGTAGTTCAGGTGCATTTCCAAATTAAATGGATCGGCAAACATCGTTCGGCCAGCCCCCATCAATGCTTTTTTCTGCTCGGGTGAAACATAAATATAGGAGGTGAGTTTTTGGGTTGGTGTGATCTGAAGAAATCTGACTAACTGGGCATATCGAAATTCATGATCGAGGGCAATTTGCTCGATCTCTCGTTCTACCGGGGAGTGGAGGGGATAAAAAAGTCGAAAATGAGGAGTCTCATATCTTCCTCCTAGTACTTTCTGTAAATACGACCGGGTTGTAAACATGCCCAGCTCACCTTGATAGATATAGAGGAGGCTCAAGACAACAAGGGAACAGGTTAAGAAGAGCATAGCGAGGCGTCTGGACCGAATCTTAGACCAGACGCCTTTTACCGGACTTTCGCATATAGTTAACAGGCAGAGCAAAATACCTACATGCAGGATCGTAACGCTTCGGTAAATGAGCAGAGCTGGACGGATACTGACCACTTCGTCGTAAATCGGGCCGGCAAAATACCCAAAAAAATGGTTAAAGGCAAACAGGGGGGGATGCTGGAGAATCTGAAGGACTGACCAGGTCACAGAAAGGAAGAAGAAAAGCAGAAAAGCAATCCCAGCGTGGAGAGGTCGGGGGAAAATTTGACTCCATACTCTACCCCATCCGGTTGCATACAGCACACTCAGAAAAGGCAGGAGCAGGTAAAATGCCAATCCTTCCCAGATCCCACAGTATTCCTTGCTTAACATCAGCACCAGGAGGAGAGGAAGGAGTGGATACAAGCAATTGAACCGCAACGCCAGAAAAAATGCCGACAAGTTCTTTTTTTCTTGGAGGACTTGCTGGAGAGCAATAGTGGTATATCCCGCAGCCAGCGCAGTCAAGAAAGCCATGAGGAGAGTAAACTCATAACTCAGGGAGTTGAGGAGAGGTACCCGACTGGTCAACAGGGTAACCAGAGTCAATCCCCCCATCCAGAACCAGAAGGTTTTTAAGCGAATGAGGGGAGAAGAAAAGAGTCTCATCGGATCAAATCAAGGAACGGGATTGACATCCATCGACGTTAATACAGGTTCCAGTGACGAGGCTTGCCTTGCTCGAAGCCAGGAAAGTTACGACATGCGCTACCTCTTCCGGATGTCCAAAACGTCCAAAAGGGAGTTCGGTCTTTACAAAGTTATTGATATAGTCTGGATCCTGTTCTTTTCGTCGCTGCCAACTCCCCCCTGGGAAGATAATAGAACCGGGGGCAACACTGTTGACGAGGATATTCTCTGGAGCAAGCTGACGGGCCAGCGATTTGGTAAAACCAATCAGGGCAGATTTGGCTGTATTATAGGTCGTGGGGCCTCCCCATTCTCTTCCATAGATCGAAGAGATCGTGATAATACGTCCTCCTCCCTGTTTACGCATTTCGGGGATCACCAGGCGGGTCGTACGAATTGCGGAGAGAAGATTGAGATCCAGCATCATTGCCCAGTCCTCGTCTGAGGCCTCCCAGGTCCGATTCCCCCTGCTACCGCCCACATTGTTCACCAGGATATTGAGCGTCCCGAACTGACTGATCACTTCCCGGACCACCCATTCGATATCGGCGGGTTTGGTCATGTCAGCAACCAGCGGGAGCACCACCCCACCCTTGTGTCGAATCTCTTCCGCCGTCCGGTGTAAGTCAGATTCGGTACGAGCGGTAATACTGACCAGGCATCCTTCTGCACTTAAACTCTGCGCAATGGCTTTCCCAATACCGCGGCTTCCTCCGGTAATAAGCGCTACCTTCCCTTGGAGTTCTAGATCCATACCTTACTGGTTCTCCTCTTCTGTCCTTTATCGTCTCCAGCCACTCAAGAGGTGCATGTGAATATGATCAATCACTTGCCCTCCTCCCCGACCGACATTCACCATCAACCGATAGCCCTGTTCCACAATAGACCACTTCGCAGCAAGCTGTTTAGCCGTGCTAAAGAGCTTCCCCATCAATAAAACATGGTGATCTTTGAGATCATTTACGGTAGCGATATGTTCTTTGGGCACAATCAGTACATGAATAGCTGCTTTGGGATTGATATCTTTAAACACGATGATCTCGTCATCCTCGTGTACAATATCGGCGGGCGCTTTTTTTTCCACTATACGACAGAAAATACAAGACATCGTGTGGTAAAACCTCCTGTGAAAAACGAAAGAGTCCCCTAGAGGAAAAGAGCTTTCTCTACCACCCTCTGGGTTCAATCAGATACCCATTTTATTTCTGGCATGCTGGCAGAGCGAAGCACCTCCTGCTGTCCGCTCTGAGGAGTGTTTGGCCGAGGCCCGCCCCATCCTCCCGGAACATGCACGAATTCCCTCGCCTCCTCCAGTAGACTCCAGACCTGCCCTCTCAGCACCGTAGACTTTTCTACGAAACTCTCCGGCGCCTGGACCGGGTACGCAGTATCTCGTTGCGATCATTCGCTCCGCCCAAGGCGAAACATCTCTTTGCAGCGCTGCTGAGATCCTTCGCTCCGCTCAGCATGACCAATTAAGTTACCAGAGCACTAGTTTTGCCCCTCAAGGAGAAGCTGGACTACCTGAGGCGCAATATCACGAGCACGCTGCTCGAGCTCCTCTTCCGTCAGATTTGCGATTGGATGAGGCATAATCAGAAATTTATAATCCGGAATCCCCCAGGCTTTGGCCATGGCTCGTCCTGTTTCTACAAAGGCATCGGTAACGATAGAGGCAGAGGGCACACCCTGTTTTTCAAATAAAATACCGTCGAGCACACTGCCCGAGCTACAGGAACCTCAGTCACCAATCCCGGCGATGACCACATCGCAGTTTGTAGTGAGTGTTTCGATGATCTCCTCGTGTGCAGGTACACTCGAGTTGTGTTTCCGTTGCAGGAGATGACTCTGCGCTCCATACTCCTGTTCAAGGATCGTTGCAATTTTGAGTAACAACTTATCGGAATTAAATTTCGTGTTTTCCACCAAACCAATCCGCAGATTTCGCAGAGATTCTGGTCGAGGAGCAAAGGCTATTGCCTGTTCCTTCGCCTCTGTGGTCGGATCAAAAACCTGGAACTTTTCCATATATCCTCCTCTCTTTGTCATCTACACCATTCTCTCTACTACATACCTTGTCTTTCTTTGCCATTCTGACTGAGCGATCAGAGAGAATGAAATAGCAAGTTTTGGATGAACTCATAGCGAGTAAGTCTCAGACGGTCATTCTGAACGCAGTGAAGAACCTCCTCTTTTGGGAACACATCAGGAAAGATCCTTCACTCCATTCAGGATGACGACCGGACTTCCTTGTGCTATACAGGATGATCAGAGAGAAATACTCGCTATGAGTGCAATGATAATTTACCCCCCCAAAAAAACGAGCTACATTCTCTTTGCTCTGCAGAATAACAAGATCACCTAAAATCTTTTTTGCATTCTAAGCCATTGTAGCATGTTTCCTCTATTCAGGAAAGTAAGATTTTCCAGAGTGTTCAGAATAGAGCCACCGAGAACCATTCCTGGTGCAGGGATACCCTGTTTCAACGTGATGTTACATTCCTGAAAACAAGCTTGCACTCAAAAAAAATTGTATACCTTGGCATCTAAGTAACTATGACTAAATCTCTTGCATTTTGTCTATCGTATGTAGGGTGGGCTGAGCCCACCCTATCTTTAGCTAAAGATAGTATACCTTGGCATCTAAAATGCTCTCTTCTACGTATATTACTATATAGTAATCCGCCATTTACCGCCAGGCTGAGCGAGGAGAAGCATTTGGCTACCGGATAACTTTTTTATTTCGAGCCGAGGTGATCTGTGGAACATTCATACCCGCTTGATCCCTGCATTTACCTTCTCACACGCTGCGCCCGCGGTGACCAAAAGGCTTTTATCCAGCTTTATCGACTGTCTGCTCCCAAACTTTATAGTCTTGCCCTGAGCATTTTACGCCGAGAAGATTGGGCCGAAGATATTCTCCAGGAAGGATTTTTTACTATCTGGCTCCATGCAGGGGAGTATCGCCCAGAGAAAGGAGCAGCGCTCAGTTGGATGGCCCGTATCGTACGGAATCTGGCTTTGGACAGCCTCCGACGGAGTAAACGCGAAACTCCCCTCGATACAGAAGGGGTGCAGGGACTATGGTCGGATACCGGTCTGAATCTCCGCCAATCCTTGATGCGGAGTGTAGAGGCTCAAACGCTTCGTCATTGTCTGGAACAATTACAGGTGGAGCAGCGACAGATCATTACCCTTGCCTATTTCCATAGTCTGCTCGTCCTACCAAACACCTCGTCGATTACCACCAGTGATGGCGCGTATACGGTCATACGCTTTATAGCAGATTGTACACGCGAGCCCAGCATTTTAGAGGTCGATTTAGGCCTTCCACAGAAGACCCTCCTCTTGGCCCTAGTCAGTTTTAACCTGGGTGTAGAAACGGGTCAACTGGCGATTGTGGCGGTCTTTCTACCCCTGGCGTACAGCCTCCGCCAGTCCTGGCTCTACCAACGACTCACCCTCCAGCTCGGGTCAGGGGCGATCGCGTTGATCGCCTCTCTGTGGTTGGTAGAACAGCTTTTCCATCTGAAGCTACTCGCCTTTTAAGAAAAGAGCCATATGAAAAATGGGCAACAAATCAAAAGGAAGTGAGGTGAACTTGCTGGGGTAAAATATTTGGAAACGCTCTGCACAACTTTTAGGACTCAGCCTCAGCGCCAGACGAAAGAAGCCCTAGGGTACCAGCAGACAGCAAGCTGGCCAGATAAGACCGGTAAATCCCCTTTTTTTTATGCTTTCCAGTAACTGGGCTGGGGTAATAATTTCTGCTGCGTATTGTACAGTAACCGAACCGGTACGCAGGCAGATTTTCGTGGTACTTACTCCGAGGAGCCCTTCTAAGGTTTCTTGCACTTGAGCAGCAGTTGCTTCATTGGTCAATTCCCATACCCGAATCACTACTTGCGGCGGTGTTTTGGAGTTTTGTGGAGGAGGAACCAAACAACATCCCCGCTCTTGAATTAATTGGGCGCAGAGTGGATCTGCCTCAGAGATTACCCAGACAATAAGCACCAGAAACAACACATATTTCATAGCTCACATCTCCCTTATTTCTTTTGTTCCAGAGACCCTTTCCGGGTCGAGAGGATCTGTCCCAGGAGAATGCAACAGATCGAAAGGAGTAGAATAAGCGTTGCCAGGGCATTAATTTTGGGCGAGATGCCATAGCGTACCAGTCCCCAGATGTACATGGGTAAGGTTCCCCGGGACCCCGTTGTCATAAAGGTAATAATAAACTCATCGAAGGAGAGGGTAAAAGCCAGGAGAGCACCGGCCAAGATCCCTGGAAAGATGAGAGGAAAGGTCACATATCGAAAGGTCTGCAAAGGATTAGCGCCGAGATCCATGGCTGCAGCTTCCAGTGTACGGTCAAATCCGTAAAGCCGTGAAGAAACCACCAATACCACAAAGGGGAGCGTGAAAACAATATGCCCCAGTGTCACTGTAAAAAGGGAGAGCTTCATTTGAAAGACGGAGACAAAGAGGATGAGCAAAGATATCCCGAGCATGATAGCTGGGATGATCATAGGCAGGATAAGCATGTTACTCAAGAATTTCTTCCCTCGAAATGTGCACCGTACCAGGGGAAAAGCACATAGCGTACCAATCATGGTAGAAACAAGCATGGTGGGAATACCCACATAGAGACTGTTCAGCAGTGAATCCAGGATTAACGGATCCCCAATGATTTGCCGATACCACCTCAGGGTAAAGGCCTGCCAGGGAAAGGTGGGGAGGGGAGAATCGTTAAAAGAAAAGAGGATCAGGACCAGCACTGGGGCATAGAGAAAACAGAGGACAAAGACCCCATAACTTACTAAAATAATTTTCGCTTTATCGTGTGATCGGTTAGCGCGCATAGATCTTTTCGATATCCACATACTTGCGAAGGGCTATCAGGAATAAGAGTACAAAGAAGGTTACGGTAAAAGCAATTGCCGAACCCATGCCAAAGCGGAAAAATTTAAACTGGTTGACAATGAGCATCACGATCATTGTCCCATTAGTTCCTCCCACCAAAACCGGGGTAATGTAGAGCCCCAGAGTAGGGATAAAGACAAAGAGAATCGCCGAAAAAATGCCAGGCATAGTCTGGGGGAGAGTTACATGGAGAAAAGCGCGAAAAGGGGTAGCTCCCAAATCCTTTGCGGCATTGACTAAGGCAAAATCAAACTTTTCCAAAGTTGCATAAAGGGTGAGGATGGTAAAAGGTAAGGAGAGGTGGAGACCAACTAATATGACGGCAAACTGGTTATAGAGCAGAAAGCTTAAAGGTTTCTGCAGGAGGCCCACCCACATCATCCCCTGGTTCAGGACCCCCTTTTCCCCCAGAATAGACATCCAGGCATAGGTACGGATAAGAAAGCTGGTCCAAAAGGGGATAATGACAAGCATCAACAATACTTTTTGCCATTGAGAGGTATAGCGTACCAAAAAATAGGCAAAAGGATAACCGAGGAGCAAAGAGAGGAGGGTGACTGCCGTAGCAATCCAGACGGTACGGAGCAGGACCTTTGTATACATAGCCTTCTGAAAGAAGTCGAGATAATTTTGCCATGTCCAGGAGTAGGGAATGACTTCCAGATTTTTGGTGACCCAGAAGCTATAGATCACCATCACACTCATCGGTAGCAAGAAGAGGAGGAAGTCGAGGACACAGATAGGAACTAATCCCCATAACAAGGGAGAAGCTCTGTGTTTTTTATCTAGCATCTAGCTATCCTTTCTCTTGTATGCATCTTCTCTCTTTTTTGTAAGTAAGTAGCACTAAGAATTTTGCACAAAAGCCACAAGTAGGGTGGGCTGAGCCCACCGAGAAGAACCAGTGCTGTGTTGGTGGGCTCAGCCCACCCTACAGGCGACTGCAGTGAAAAATCGCTCATGAATTGCTCCAAAAACAGGAGATTCTTCGCGGCGTTTATCCCGAAGCGGAGCGCAGGGAAGTCCTCTTGTCATCCCGAAGCGGAGCGTAGGGTTGTCCGTTCGACTCCCGAAGCGGAGCGTAGGGAAGTCCTTTTGTCATCCCGAAGCGGAGCGCAGGGCTCAGAATGACATGCTGAATTTTACTCACTATGAGTTCAGTAAGGATTATTCATGAATTTTTGACCTCCTGGAAGGGCAGTCATCCTCCCTGTAACGTGCTCCCACAGTGGGGCACGTTACAGATATTGCCTGAGTGATAGGAAGAGCGTTAGGCTGAGAGCACTTCGTTCCAGGCTTCGGTATAGTCGTCCAGATTCTCGGGTACACGGACCAATTCCATCTTCAGCGCATTCTCCGGATGCTCCATTCCCATCAGGGTCACTAGCTCTTCAAAACCTCGTGTTTTCAGGAGTTCAACAGTCTTTTTGTTAGCAGGAGGGTATTTGACCTTAGAAATCAGTTTAAACATATTTTCAGGGGAATTTCGGTAGTCGATATACCGTAGGGCTGCTTCTCTATGCGCAGCTCCTTTGACCAGCATATCTCCATCAATCCAGCCGATCGTCCCTTCTTTTGGTACCGACCAGTCCATAGGAGGGCCACCGGCATCTTTGGCCCGTAACACATTGGCTGGACCAGGAGCATAGCCAATCCAAACCGCTCCCTCGACAAAGAGGCGTACCATTTCTGCACTACTCTCGACAAAGGTAAGGATATTGGGTTTGAGTTTGATCAGCAGATCACGCGCCTCTTCGATCTGTTTTTTGGTCATGGCAAATGGTTTATATTTCAAAATGAGTCCAGCCAGAGCAAGGCTTTCAATAGCGGTCCCCCAAAAGACAACTCTCCCTTTGAATTTGTTATCCCACAACGCTTCCCACGAATCGAGCTTCCCCCTGATCTCTTTCTTATTCCACAGGAGACAATAAGGGGACCAGGCATTGGCATACATCATAATCCCTTGAGGTGTTTGCCATGCTGCGAGTTCACGAAATTCCGGAAATAAGGTGTTTGCGCTCTCCATTTGGCTTAAATCGATGGGTTCAATGAGGCCCTCTTCATAATATTTTACTGGCCAGAAAGCGTCAGCCTGCACGATGTCGTATTGAGCTCCTCCCCCTAATTTCAGTTTGGTAAAAGCCTCAGAGTTATCTTTAAATGCGATCGGGTTTATCTCAGCACCATACTTCTCTCGAAAAGATTGCACGACCTCCGGCACCACATAGGTCGGCCAGGAGAGCCAATTCACAGGGCCAGGTAAGGTGGCTGCACCAGCAGTCCCTTTGAGGAGATTGAAGACTAAGGGAACTCCGACCACACCTGCTCCAAGCTGGGCCGATTTTCTCAGAAAGGTACGCCGGGTCATGTTATCGTTGGACCATACCTGATGCATAATAACCTCCTTTCCTGTCTCCTGTCCTTCCTATCAGTCTTGGGATCTGGGTATATCCTTCTTTCCTATCTTTCAACTGGCACAATTAAACGCATTGTACTACTTTAGAGGGGGGTGTCAAGGGGGTTTTTCGCTTCTGGTGTCAGTTGTACTTCACTTGCCAGGTATAGAGACGTCAATCCGTCTTGAACAGGTTTTCAGTCTTGACGCAAGCGATGATTGTGCTATCCTACCGCATATTCCTTATTTGTCTACTCAATCTATAAAAACCTTGGATGACTTTGTCTGTTTTTCTGAAGATCCTTTGAGCTTTTGGAAGACGTTTTATAGAGACCTCATAGCGGGTATCGTTCTCTTGTCATCCCGAAGCGCAGCGGAGGGAAGTCCTTTCGTCACTCTGAGTCAAATGAAGGACTCGGCATGACATGCTGAAACTTACCCGCTATAAGTTTAGAGCCAATCGGACCAAGATACCTGTGTCTTGTATAGAGAAAAAGCAGAATGATAAGGGAGAAATACTTGCTATATGCGCATAAGGAGGTTTGCCGGTCAGAAATAACCATTTGCAAGAATTCATAAGAAATAAAAACACCAGAGGGCATCATCTGCCGACACAAGGAGAAAGAGTAAATAATGGAAAGTGTTGTGCAATTGATCAATGTGACTAAACGTTATGGGAGCACGCTTGCCGTCGATCATATCTCACTTGAGATTCAAAGAGGGGAATTCTTCTCATTGCTTGGTCCAAGTGGATGTGGAAAAACTACTACCTTGAATATGATCGGCGGTTTTGTCGAACAAACTGAGGGAACGATTTTGATAGAAGGGAAGGAGATGAAGAATGATCCGCCGTACAGGCGGAATATCAATACTGTCTTCCAGAACTATGCTCTCTTCCCGCATATGACAGTCGCTGAGAATATCGGTTTTGGACTGAAGATGAAAAAAGTTCCTAAAGCAGAGATTACCAGGCGGGTAGAAGAAATGCTCCATCTGATTTCTCTTCCTGGATACGGTTCCAGAAGACCAGCCCAACTAAGTGGTGGGGAACAACAGCGTGTGGCTTTAGCCCGGGCGCTCATCAACCATCCAGCAGTCCTCTTACTCGATGAACCCCTTGGTTCCCTCGATCTCAAACTCCGAAAACAGATGCAAATAGAGCTGGCGAACATTCAGCAACGTGTAGGTATTACCTTCATTTATGTGACCCATGATCAAGAAGAGGCTCTCACTATGTCCGATCGCATTGCCGTGATGGATCGAGGGCAGGTCAGACAGGTAGGGACCCCTACCGAGATCTATGAACAGCCTCATTCGCGATTCGTTGCCGATTTTATCGGTGTATCCAATTTCTTTGAAGGTAGAGTGGCCCGCTTCGAAGAACCTCATCATCTGATGGTAAACAGCCCTACAGGATTTGAGATGTGGGTGCAAACCTCCGAACCTTTTTCTCTTCATACACCTGTCTGCATTGCGGTACGTCCAGAAAATATGATCCTTGCTCCTGAGCAGAATCCTTCAGGGAAAAATACCTTCTCTGGTATAATACAGAAAGTCTCCTATCTCGGAAGTCATATCGACTATCTGGTAGGCTTACCCCAAGGAATAGCTGTGACAGTCTATCAGCCACGGCAGAATACGGAGAGAGAAATTCTTCATTTTCAGGTTGGGGACAAGGTCACCGTCTCCTGGCCTCCCTCGAAGGGGATCATTTTAACGGAGTAAGATTGTTCTAGTGGCTTTTCTTTTCTGTGTGGTTAGCTCTGGTTACTTCTGCCTTCCCCTATCCCTGGTCGGAGTCCGCTTCCTGCAGGTCAAGACCTCTACATAGCCAGCCTATCCGTCAGTCCAGTGGACCGTAATACAGAATTGCTCTATCGTCTACAGGTGGAGATGATCATTATTCGCGAGAGTCTCTGGGAGAATCGTGTTTCCCCCGGGCGAGCCAGAAAAAGAGGACCAAAAATACCAACCAACAGACCGCGACTAATGCTCCAGCAAAAATCAGTTCTTTCATGGTCAATTTCCTGCGACTATTGGAAGAACTCCTAGCCAGTAAACTCCTGAATGTCATTCTAAGTGAAGCACAACATCTCAGAGTCTGACAGCAATCAAAAGAGAACCTTCGTTGCGTTCAGAATGACGATTGAACTTCCCCACGCCTTGCTTCGGAATAACAAGGGAAAAAGCTATGAGTTCCAAAACAGGACTCACGATATGAATTATTTTGTCAAATATTGATTTTCAAGCAGTGTTTGAGAGTACTTCCCTTTCTTATCACTCTCACATAACTTTACCCGCTCTATTCGAAATGACTAAAAAAAGCGGAGAATCGGACTTTTGCACGATAACGTATGAATCAGAAGAGACTGATATGAGGATATATTTTATTTGTATAATACCATAAATACAAGTCTCACGCCAACATAAAAACTGGTAAAATCTTTGCCCCCTTAAGACATTCGTATGAATGACGGGCGAGCTTTTGCAGTCAGAAGGTAATCAGCCTCACTGCCTGTCCCCTTACGAGAACAGTCGAGGCATATATGCACAGAATACAGGGTAACGTTTTCGCTGGTGTTTCGGCAGCGACAGAATCGAGGTAACCAGCTCTATATGGACCATTATCCCTCTGTGGGGGATGTATCAGAGCTACAAACTGCCCAGGAATTTTCACCATTGTGTATAAGTGAGCTAAGTAAGTATGACTCAATCTCTTGCATTTTTGTCTATCGCAGGTAGGGTGGGCTCAGCCCACCCTACTTGTGGCTTTTAGGCAAAATTCTTCGTCATAGTTACTTAGGCGTTCTATAACCATTTGTTGAACTAAGCATCCTTGTAGTGCCCTACTCCTGCTGTAGTGTGTTTCAGGGCGATTACAGAACTGATACGGCGCTTATACAGTATCTCCTCAGTTATACCTACCCTCTCTCCTGCACACACATCAGACTAAAGTCGAAAAAAAGAGCGACTAAAAGCAGGAGCAAAATCCTACTCTTTGCCGATGGTGAGAACAACATCCGTTTGGGTATAATAAAAAGGCTATACAGGGAAAAACAGCTTTGTTACTGTTCCCCCTCTCCATATTCAGTTCATTGAAGTGAGATAGCAATGAAGTACAGGTTGGCAGGAGACCCTTACCAGGAGAGTAGTCCCGGATACATTGGAGAACTACCCTAGAAGATACATATAGCGGATACCGTTGTGAAAGTAAACAAAATATTTTATTAAAAATGGTTCCTCCTCTTATCAAAAAAAGAAAGAGAGAAGAAGATGAAGATAAGAAGAGCAGGCCTATGGGGCATTATAATGGCCTTATTAATACTTGAGGGATGTAGTGGTGGGGGCGGAGGAGATGAGGCTGTGAGTGATGGAGACGGGAATACTACCGCTACTCCGGTGATCAGTACCGGTCCCATCACTGGTTTCGGAAGCATCGTGGTGAATGGTGTGAAGTTTGAAACAACCGATGCAGAGATTACCCTGGATAGAAGACAGGGGGTTGAAGACGATTTGCAGGTGGGGATGGTAGTTACCATTGAAGGGGAAGTGGACGACGATAATGTGGCTATTGCTACTCGTATAGAATTCAAAGATAATCTTGAAGGTCCTATTGAGAGCATTGATACGGCAAATAATCAGTTTGTAGTCCTTGGGCAGACTATTCTGGTCGATGCGCTTACCGTGATAGAGGTGAGTGGTCAGCCTGGTTCAATCTCTTTGATTGACCTATCTGTTGGCGATCTGGTAGAAGTCAGTGGTCTTATTGACGCCAATGAAAATATTCGGGCAACCCGGATTGAGCAGAAGCCGGGGTTTATCCCTGGCGTCACCGAAGTCGAGCTCAAGGGGATCATCAGTAATTTGAATTCTACGCTACGCACCTTTGTGATTGGAGATCTTGGGGTGGACTTCAGTAGTGCAGTAGTGGAAGGGACTCTCAGGAATGGAGTTTTTGTGGAAGTTAAAGGGACACAAATTATTGGTGGAGTATTGATCGCAACGCGTGTGGAAGTAGAAGACCGTGGACTGGATGGGAAGGCAGGAACTCAGGTCGAAATAGAAGGTTTTGTCTCCAATATCACCTCTGCAACTGCATTTAATGTCAGCAGGCAAGCGGTGCGTATTACCAGTCAAACCATATTTGAGAATGGAACGAGTAGTGATATTGCACTCAATGTCAAAGTAAAAGTAGAAGTAGAAGGTGAGTTAGACTCCAATGGAGTTCTGCTGGCTAAGAAGATCTCGTTCCGCAGAGCCGGTGGTGGGAATGTCAGGATAGAGGCTGACGCAGAGGCAGTAAGTGTTACCAGCAGGACAGTCACCTTGTTGGGCTTACTGGTACAAGTTGATGACGCTGCTTTGCTCAAAGATAGCACCGGCGAGGAGCGTGATTTTACTCTGGCGGATATCCGTATCGGAGATAGGCTGGAAATACGAGGTTTTCTTGATGGACAAGGCAATATTGTGGCCACAAGGCTAGAACGTGAAGATCCGGATGAAGAAGTGATACTGCAGGGATCAGTGGAAACTGTATCTGCCCCGAATCTGGTGATTCTCGGTATACAAATCCAGACCGATGCTGGGACAGAATTCCAAGATATTGATGAGAGTCCGTTGAGTGTAACGCAATTCTTTGCCAAAGTAGTGGTTGGTACCGTGCTTAAAGTCAAAGGGATCTTTCAAAATGGTACCATAGTAGCTAAGGAAGTAGAAATCGAAGTGGAGTGAGAAGGGAGGATGGCAGAAACGTTCTATTGAAGAAAACGGGAATAGTCTGAGTAATTGCTCCACTTACTCGCTTCCTCCGTCCTGCTCAAATATCCCAATCCCTTCCCAACCCCCACGGCTCTTTACCGTCTATCTGCCAGATAGGTCATCCTGTCATCGCCACTGCTGTAAAAATTTTCGCTAGTGTCAATTTCTTGCCTCGATGCCATCGCTCAGCATGTGGTCTTACCGCTGTATCTGCCCAGATCATCAGCGTTGGTGCTTGTGGCGGCCTGCAGGCTCGCGGAAGTGGATGTAGAAGGTCCCATGTATTCGCTTAGGCCCCACTGTCGTACCAGTATCAGCAAGTTTCTTACTCCAGTGTAAAGAGCCCTGCGTCAGCATTCTCCATAGGATCCCTCTGTAGAGGACAGAAAAGTACCAGTAACAACAGTTCACATCGCGAGCTCGCAATGATGACCATCGGATGTGGGGATAGGGTTACCTCTTCGATCAGATTCTAAATATCTCTATCCACCCCCCAATGATCTTTCATTGACACAAGGTGTCTGGTAGTGGTAGTGTATATAAGGTTGAAAGCACAAAGAATGCAAAGGGCTTCCAGCAGGTAGAAAAGAAGAGAATTAGTAGCAGAAGGAGGATGGGTATGGGAAAGCCATTGCGGGTAGTGCATTACCTCAATCAGTTCTTTGGTGGCCTAGGAGGAGAAGAGCAAGCGGGTGTGCCTGTCCAGATCCGCGAAGGGACGGTGGGACCGGGACAACTCCTCCAGCAAATACTCAAGGATCAGGGAAGTGTAGTGCAGACCATTATCTGTGGTGATAATTATTTTAATGAAGAACAGGAAAAAGCGCTAACCGCTATAGCCAGGGAGTTTCAGAAAATCCAGCCTGATGTGGTAATTGCCGGTCCCGCCTTTAATGCCGGACGGTATGGTCTTGCCTGTGGGGCCGTCTGTAAAGCAGCCCAAGAAAGAGGAATACCAGCCGTCACCGGAATGCATCCAGAGAACCCTGGAGTGCTCACCTATAAACAGGAGGTCTTGATTATTCCCACAGGAACCACTGCGGCCGATATGCAATCAGCGCTTGCTCATTTATCGCGCCTGGCGGTGAAGTTAGGGAAAAAAGCAGAGATAGGTCCCGCCGAAGTCGAAGGGTATTTGCCACGCGGAATACGTCGTACAGGACTACGGGAAGCTCCAGGGTATAAACGGGCTGTGGATATGCTTGTGGCCAAGTTGAACGGACAACCCTTTACCACCGAAATTCCCATGCAGCTCCCTGAACGAGTCCCTCCAGCTCCTGCTCTTTCCGATTTGAGGCGGGCTACTATTGCTTTGGTAACTACAGGTGGACTTGTGCGGAAAGGCAACCCGGATCACCAGGTCTCCAGCAATGCTACCCGCTACTTTCGCCATTCAGTGGCCGAGTTGCAATCGCTGACCGGAGATCAATGGGAAGCTTATCACTCTGGATATTTTAACCATATAGTCAACAAGAATCCCAACTACATCCTCCCGTTAAGCTTTATGCGCCATCTTGAGCGAGAGGGGGTCATTGGAGGAGTATACCCCTGGATCTATGCCTTACCTGGCGTCAGTACTCCGGTGGCCCAGGCCCGACGAATGGGGAGTGATATTGCCCGGGAATTGGCCGAAGAAAAGGTCACCGGTTGTCTTCTGGTTGCTACCTGAGGAACCTGTAATCGTTGCGGGGCAACGATGGCTAAAGAGATTGAAAGAGTGGGAATTCCAGTGGGGATGATTTCGGCTATTTATGGGTTAGCGCTGACTACCGGGGCAAATCGGGTGATAAAAGGTGCCCGGATCGAACATGTCTGTGGAAATCCTGAGCTTGGACCAGAAAAAGACTATGTGTATGGCTTACAGATTGTTCGTACAGCCCTTAAGGCCCTACAGACACCGGTCGATGGCCCCACCCTTTTTGATCCACTGGAAGCCGCCTCGGCAAAGGAGGTCAGTCATGCGTCTTGAAATGGGCACTTTCCCAGTTCGTGAGGCTACCTTTGGATCCCAAACTCGCTGGCACGAAGGCGTACTGGAAATAAGCCGCGAGGAACTCATCGAGTTGATTCGTCGCGATCCCCGGATTGCCACGGCCGAGATCGAATTGGCTCGACCTGGGGAATCGGTGCGCATCTGGCCCGTTCGGGATGTGATCGAGCCCCGGGTGAAAGTCGAAGGGCCGGGAACAGTTTATCCAGGTATTTGCGGGCGCCCGATCACCACAGTGGGAGAAGGGCGAACGCATCGTCTTGCTGGTATAGGGGTGGTAGAAGTTTCTAGTGTGGGATGGCATGATGCGGGTGGAGATTACGTGGAAGTATTTCTCGATATGAGCGGCCCCTGGGCCGAACTTATTCCTTTGAGCAAACTTCTCAACGTTTGTGTGGTGGTAGAGCCAGATACGATGCTCGGTATCGAAGCGCAAAACGATACCGTCCATAAAGCCGCCCTGGTAGTGGCTGATCGTCTTGCCGAAACGATCCGAGAGGCCTCAGCTCCGGACTATGAAATCTTTGAGCTGCGCCCGGTAGATCCCTCCCTGCCTAAGGTGGCCTATGTCTGGTGTTTACATTCCCCGCAGGCTATGTCTGGGTCTTTAACCACCTTCTGTACCACGACCTATGGTCTGACCCAGTTAACCCCACCCTGGCTTTTGCACCCAAATGAGATTCTGGATGGCGCAATTACAGGACCGTATCGCACAGCCTTTGCTACCTCCTGGACTGTGGCGAACAATCCGGTCTTACTCGAGCTCTACCGGAGACATGGAGTCGATCTCAACTTTTTAGGTTGTGTGGCCTTTCGTACCGAATGGACCACGCAGCATGAAAAACAATTAATGGCTAATCAGACAGCAAAATTACTGCGCATGCTCGGTGCACAGGGCGCATTGTTTACCTGGGATGCCGGGGGAAACGAGTTTATTGAGGTGATCCGGGCTATCCAGGCCTGTGAACACCTGGGTATCAGGACAGTCTTTTTGACCAGTGAGGATGATGCTACCGGTGGAGCGCCTACCATGCTTGAACCGCTGATGGAAGCCGATGCCATTGTCAGTACCAGTTTCTTCAAAACTGCCACCTTGGGGCTTGAACCCTTGCCCCCAGTGGAACGGGTCATTGGAAATCCCACCAAGGCTATCGGTCCATTACGCGATCAGATCGTTCCTACGGCGGGGAGTTTGCCTCCCCCTCCCCGGTATGATGATCACTATGGCTTTAATCGACTCAGTTGTTTCGAGTTCTGAAAGGAGTGAAAAGAGTGAGCAGAGAAGTCACTCTCACCCGTCCAGTCATTCGTGGCGTGCGGTACTTTTTGGCGCATACTCCTGGTCTAGTACGGTACGGATCCAAACCAGCACGCGAACTGAGCAAAGAGCCGGCTTTAGTCCAGGAAATTCACTCACATCTGCGCTCCTATACGGCGGCAAGGACTTATCCTCCGCATCAGGTTTTTCTCGGTGCACTCTATCCCGATGAGTTGCACTCCTGGGCCAAGCCCTGGTTTCAGAATACTCGAGAGGAAGCAACCCGGTGGGGACCACACGGTGAGATAATGCCCGAAGAAGAGTTTTATGGAATACTCAAATTGTGTGATCAATTTGATTTGATCTGGCTCGAAGAAGGATTCGCTTCGACAGTACGGGAAGCCTTGACTCACCATCCCTTTATCGATGACCACGATCTCGAACGGTTAGGTGAAGGATTGCCTTTTTCACACATTGAGACGGCAATCAATACGGCTGGACACGTCCTTCCACTCTATCTCGCCAGTGGCCAGATCATCGGATGCATTCGGCAGGCTCATGAAGAGGATATTTCCTTGCAGGCCGATATTTTGCTGGAGAACCTCGCCTGTAAAGCAACCGCCACCATGGCCCTCCGCACGCTACTCGCCTCAGGAAGCGTTGAGCCAACCGCTATCGAATATGTCTTGAATAGTGGAGAAGAGGCTGTTGGGGATCGGTATCAACGGGGGGGAGGAAATCTGGCGAAAGCTGTGGCGGAAATGTGTGGGTGCAATATGGCCACCGGGGTGGATATCAAAGGGTTCTGCTGTGGTCCTGTCCATGCCCTGGCACTGGCCGGAAGCCTGGTGCGTGCCCAGGTTTTTCGACAGGTTGTAGTCCTTGGAGGATGTTCGTTAGCCAAGCTGGGCATGAAATTCCTGGGGCATTTAAAACATCATCAACCGATTTTAGAAGATGTCCTTGCGGGAATAGCTGTGCTGGTGGGGGAAGATGATGGGGTTTCACCAGTATTAAGGCTTGACTCCCTTGGCAGACATACCGTAGGAGCGGGATCGTCCCAACAGGCTATCTGTGAGCGTCTGGTGGTTGAACCGCTCCAGCGCTTAGGGATGCGGTTTCGTGATATCGATAAATATGCAACCGAACTGCACAATCCAGAGATCACTGAACCAGCAGGGAGTGGAAATGTGCCTCTTCTCAACTATCGTATGATCGGAGGGTTGGCCGTGCTCCACAAGGAAATTACTCCGGTTGAGCTTTCTAACTTTATCCAAACACATGGGATGCCTGGTTTTTCTCCTACCCAGGGACATATTGCCTCAGCCGTCCCGTTTCTTGGCCATGCCGTAGACCGGATGCGGGCTGGCCAGATGGAACGTGCCTTATTCCTCGCTAAAGGGAGCCTTTTTTTGGGCCGGATGACCCAGATGGCTGATGGCTATTCTTTCATCCTGGAACGAAATAATGGTACAGTCTAGCCCGAGAATCCTTAGACGCAATATAGCAGAATGCCCTCTGCCGCTTAGTGATCTTTCCAGGTTAATGGTTCAAGATAATGCAAATGGAGGAAATGCTGATGAAACTGCAAGGGAAAAAGATTATAGCTCTGGGTGAGCGTGATGGAGTACAGGGGAGTGCTATTGCCCAATGTGCCCAAAGTGCCGGTGCAGACGTAGTGTTGGATATGACCCACTGTTTTGTCTGAACAGCGGCCGGAGCGCTTGACCTGGAAGGTCAAGCAGAAATTAAACTGATCGCGGAAAAATTTCCTGCAGATGAGGTGGTCGTCCTTCTTGGAACACCCAATGCAGAGAGTAGCCGTCTTTACGGATTGACCGTAACGGACGGAGACCCTTCCTGGGCTGGTCCTCTGGCTGGCATAGCCCTGCAACTGCCTGTCTACCATATCACTGAGCCAGAGATTAAAGCACAAATTGCCCCATCGATCTACGAATCACAGGTAGGCTTAGCCGAAATGGTGCTTGAAGTAGAAGAGATTGCAAAAGCTTTACAGGAAGTGCGAACACGGCTCAAGAAGGAAAAACAGATTCCGTGAAAGCTATTGTGAAAACCGGGGTGCATCTCTGCGTGTGGATATGCTATAATACTTAAAGTAATCTGTGAGGTATGGGGAAACTTATAGCGAATAAAGCTTACCAGGCCATCTTGCCCCCCTGTTTTACTCAGGATGACCGGGAGGCACAACTTGCTATCAGTTTCGTTCTTTAAGTGAGTGGGATCTTTCCCTCCGCTGTGGAGGGTGAAGCCCTGGTATAGTCGCAAGGTAGAGTTCCACCGGCAGGGCGCTCCTACGATAAGAAGGGTGAGAAAACTTTTAACGACCGGATGCGTATGAAGGTCAAGGGCTTTTACTCCACTCAGAATGGACAGAGCAAAATGATTACGATGATGCTGGAGAGAAGGGAGTCAAACTTGCTCACCTCTCGATCAGCGTTAAAGAATAGATGACCCAAATATAGGAGCGTGATAAGGAGTGAAAGAAAACAATCATGGCAAAAAAGATGCTGATCAATGCTCTCGAAGCCGAAGAGAGCCGTATGGCCATCGTAACCGATGGTATTCTTCAAGAGTTTGGCATTCAAACCAGCACCAAAGAACAGATTAAGGGGAACATTTATAATGGTGTAGTGGTGAGAATAGAGCCCGCTTTACAGGCAGCCTTTGTCGATTATGGTGGTACACGTGCGGGCTTTCTTCCCTTTTCCGAAGTTCATCCGCAATATTATCCAGAAGGAGTAGAAGAGAATAGCCGACGCAACAGACGATTGCGTATTCAAGATGTCTTACGTAAACATCAAACCCTCTTGGTACAGGTAACCAAAGAAGGGATTGGCACCAAGGGGGCCGGATTAAGCACGTATATTTCTCTCCCTGGTCGCTATCTGGTTTTAATGCCTGGCAGTGATAAAACGGGGATTTCGCGGAAAATCGAGGATGAAACCCGACGGAAGCGATTAAAAGAGGTGATTGCGCAGTTGGCTCCTCCACCCGGAATGGGCCTGATTGTCCGAACTGCCGGAGATGAGCGGAAAAAGACCGAACTTGCACCGGATCTAGAGTATCTCCTCCGTTTGTGGGAAACTATTCAGGAAAAGAGCAAGACCCAGCCAGCCCCTTCCCTGATCTATCAAGAAAGTGATCTCGTTATTCAAACCATTCGGGACTACTTCACCCCAGACATTGGGGAAGTGCTGATTGATAACAAGGAGGTCTATCACAAGGCCAAAGAGTTTTTCCGGTTGGTGATGCCAAGCTATCAGCGGCGGGTGAAATGGTATCGAGAGCGCCGACCTATCTTCTCCAAATATCAATTAGAAGATCAAATTGAAACGATCTATCACAACCGGGTACCTTTGAAATCAGGGGGCTCCATAGTGATTGATCCAACCGAAGCCCTGGTATCCATCGATGTCAATTCAGGGAAAGCGATCCAGGAGCGGGATGTAGAAGAAACGGCCTTTCGTACGAATCTGGAAGCGGCTGAGGAAATTGCCAGACAACTCCGCTTGCGTGATTTGGGTGGTTTGATAGTCATCGATTTTATCGATATGAAAGAACAGAAGCACAAACGAGAAGTAGAGAAAGTCCTCAAGAATGCTCTAAAAGGGGATAAAGCACGGGTAAAGGTTTCCCGGATCTCTTCCTTTGGGCTCTTAGAACTCTCTCGACAACGTTTGCGGTCTGCAGTAGTTGAAGGAAGTTTTCGAACGTGTCCTTATTGCGGTGGTAGCGGTATGATCCGGTCAATCGAAACCTTTGCGCTGAGTATTCTGCGCAAAATGCAAGCAGGGGCTGTCCGGGGAAACATCGTTTCCATTAGAGCTGTGGTTCCGCTCGAAGTGGCCAATTATCTCCTCAATCAAAAACGTAGCACTATTGTCGATCTGGAACGGAAGTATAATCTTTCTATTCACATTACTGGTCAGGGGGGGATGTTTAACAACGCATACGAATTAGAACTGATCAAGAAGGAGGCTAGTGACAAGAAAGAAGAAATGAAGGAGGAAGGGACTAAAGCACCTGTACTCCAGGACATGGAAGAGGAGACAGGTGAAGCGGTCGGTGTAGTCAAACAACTGGTAGTTTACACTAAAGAAGAGGTGCAGAAATCTCAAGAAGACTCCGCGGCTCTTCTCCCAGCTCCAGAAAGGGATGATCACTTCACCAGCGAAGAGAAGGCAGAGCCCTCTCCGCCAGAAGAAGAAGTTGCGACTTTTGTCTTGACTGAAGATGACGATTTTTCAGTCCCAGAAAAAGAGGCTGAATCTTCCATGCAGACCCTAGAGGAAGTGAAGCTCCCTGCAGAGGAAGAGCGTACTCCCACCTTTGTACTCGTAGATACTTCTACTCTATCACAAGAAGAGGAGCATCCAGAGCCCCTGATGATGAGCGAAGACACAGATCTCTCTAAGGAGGAAGAAGAGAGGCAACCTTTTCTCGTTACAGACAACTCTGACCATTCCCTGCAGACCCAAGGGAATGATTCTGTTTCTGAAGAAACTCCAGAGACATCTTTTGTGGAAGCGAATTTTCCACCTCCAGAATGGAACGAGGATCGCTCGTCCTGATTGGGCCTAGAACAGTTTAGACAACAGAGCGGGAATGACAAACCAGCGAAGTGTGGCTTGTTGATGACTTTCCAGTGCGGCCCAAGAGGGGAGATCACAGGTGAGACATACTAAGCCGGCAGGAGGGAGCTGAAGAGCTTTCGTCCTGTGCAGCGCACAGAGGAAACAGATTAGTTCTTCCAAGCTCGGATTATGCCCCACCAGTAAGACCTGTCCATAGGGTTCCGGTAGCCTGCTGAGCCGCTCGAGCAATATGCCTACCGTTGCACCGTAGAGCTGCTGGTCAAAGGTGAGGAGGGGAGGCTTTCCCAGTAGCTGTATCAGCTCTTCGGTGGTTTGTTGTGCGCGAAGAGCAGGTGAGCTCAAGATCAGCTCCGGTACAAACGCACAGGTCTGCAGGAATTGGGCGATAAGGGAAACTTCTTCCTTCCCGCGGTTACTCAATGGGCGTTCCAAATCACTGGCTACCCCGGTATTCCACCCCGCATCACCATGCCGCATAATCATTAATGTTTTCATTGCGTCCCTGCCATTATCTCTGACTTTCTCCTTTTTTCATTCTGCACAGTTGATTTATCCAGAGTTTGTTTCTTTAGTTGTAGCAGAATAAGCCTGGAACTGGAGAAAGCCGAAGAAATTTTTCACTATATTTTGCCTCTATACTTTTGCAGAAATTCCCTTAGAGGTAGGGTGGGCTATACCCACCATAAGTCATGAACTATTGAAAAATAAGAATTTACATTCTAACACGCGAAGTCTTTGTGGTGGGCACAGCCCACTCTACGTATAGCATGTATCTTATTTAAATTCTAAGATGTTATAAAAAAACTGCAAAAGTATAGTACCTATTGCTCGGAAAAAATACAAGGAGATAATATGATAGTAAGTCCCTGGAGAAGTAATGCATCCTCCTCTTGCACTCCAGTAGTAATATGCTATAATAAGCAACTATGACTCAATCTCTTGCATTTTTGTCTATCGCATGTAGGGTGGGCTGAGCCCACCCTACTTTTGGCTTTGGGGAAGGAGAGGAACATTATGCGTTCAGGAATTCATCCGGAGTATGTAGAGGCCACAATCACCTGTGCCTGTGGGAATGTTATCCATACCCGGTCTACCAAGAAGGATATTCGGGTGGAGATCTGTTCCCAATGCCACCCATTTTTTACTGGGAAACAGCGACTCGTAGATACTGCCGGACGAGTAGAGAAGTTCCAGAAGAAGTATGGGCTGGAAAACAAGAATTAGATCGAGGAATCAGAATAGCTATCGCCTTGAGGAGCGGGCGAAAATATGTTTGAAAAATTAGATCGCCTGGAAAAACGTTTCGAAGAGCTGAACGAGCTCATGAGCCGGCCGGATATTGTGAATCAACCTTCTGTCTTTCAGCAATATGCGCGTGAACATGCTGAGCTTCAGAAGATCGTGGATGTCTATCGGGCTTACCGTACGGTTCTGAAAGAGATAGAAGGGGTTGAACAGCTTCTCACCGAAGAAGAAACAGAAGCAGAGCTACGGGAGATGGCTCACGAAGAACTCGAGCAACTCCAAAAAAAGAAAGAACGTTATCTCTTTGAGTTGCGTACCCTGTTGCTCCCAAAAGACCCACATGATGAAAAAGGGGTTATCTTGGAGATTCGGGCAGGAACAGGAGGAGAAGAAGCGGCTCTCTTTGCGGCTGATCTATTTCGTATGTACACAAAATATGCGGAAAAGGAGGGCTGGAAGGTCGAAATCCTCGATAGCCATCCCACGGGGATTGGAGGCTTTAAAGAGATTATTGCCTCAGTCGAAGGGAAAGGAGTCTATAATCGTCTCAAGTTCGAAAGTGGTACACACCGGGTACAGCGTGTTCCAGAAACCGAGGCCTCAGGCCGTATTCATACCTCCGCGGTAACTGTGGCTATTCTGCCAGAGGCGGAGGAGGTCGATATTGAGATCAGACCTGAGGATCTGCGGATCGATGTGTTTCGCTCCTCTGGTCCGGGTGGGCAAAGTGTCAATACAACCGATTCCGCTGTGCGGATTACCCATCTACCTACTGGACTGGTGGTAAGTTGTCAGGATGAAAAATCGCAGCACAAGAACAAGGCAAAGGCACTAAAGGTTTTGCGCGCGAGACTGCTTGATCAGCTAGAAGCCGAACAGCAGGCGAAGAGATCCCAAGAACGTCGTATTCAGGTCGGGAGTGGAGATCGAAGCGAGCGCATCCGGACGTATAACTTCCCTCAAGGCCGTGTCACTGACCACCGTATAAATCTGACCTTGTATAAACTCGATACCATTATGGAAGGAGAGCTGGATGAGCTTATCGAAGAGCTTACGCTTGCCGATCAGGGAGAAAAACTGCGTCTTGTCAGCGTAGAGGATGATAACGAGTGACCTGGACGATCAAATCATTGTTGCGCTGGGCTACCTGTACTCTGCAACAGCAAGGAATAGAGACGGCTCGACTCGATAGTGAAGTCCTGTTAGCTCATACCCTCAATACGGATCGTTTATACCTCTATCTTCATTATGATAAACCTCTGCTTCCTGCCGAGTATCACACCTTTTACTCCTTGCTCCAGCGTCGAGCAGCCCATGAGCCCCTTGCGTATATCACGGGGAAAAAAGAATTCTGGTCTCTCGAATTTGTCGTGACTCCTGGTGTCCTTATCCCCAGACCAGAAACGGAGATTTTGGTGGAACAGGCTATCAGACTTCTGCAGGAGCGTCTGCCCGTCGAGACTCCACTCTGGGTACTGGATATTGGTACCGGCAGCGGGAATATTGCGATCAGTATAGCCAAAGAGGTCAAAGAATGCCTGGTGATAGCGCTGGATTGTTCGGTGCACGCCCTCCATTGTGCTAAACAGAATGCCTTGCGGCATGGAGTAGCTTCTCGCATACACTTTGTGCAAGGAGATCTCTTTGAGCCGCTGCGATCTTCCGGTCGACCTTTCGATCTTATCGTGTCCAATCCCCCCTATGTCTCGGCTACCGCATGGGAAACCCTCTCTCCTGATATTAAAGATTACGAGCCTTTTACCGCAATTGCTGGAGGACGAGACGGTCTCGAGTATCTGCGCTCCATTCTTCTCCAGGCCCACAGGTATCTCGGCCCAGGGGGTTCTCTCTTGCTCGAATTTGGAGAAGGCCACGGTATCGCGCTGCTCGAAATATGTCGGCAACAGGGGTTTTATCCTCTCTCCCTGGTCAAAGATTACAGTGGAATCGAAAGGGTGTTGATAGCGCACAATGCTCTGCTTTCCAGGAGAGAATCTGATGAGGAATAAACGTGGAAACGATTGTGATTGAAGGAGGAGTCCCTCTCCAGGGGACTGTCTCTATCAGCGGGGCCAAAAATGCCGCGTTACCTATACTCATGGCCACTCTGCTCGCTGCTGGAGAAAGTCAGATACAGAATGTACCTCATCTGCGGGATGTAGAGACCACAGTGCGACTTTTGGAAAACCTTGGTGCGGTCGTCAGACAAGAAGAGCACACGACCAGGGTGGATACCACTGCTGTGCATCGCGCCGAGGCACCGTACGAACTGGTGAAGACTATGCGAGCCTCTTTTCTTGTCCTCGGCCCGCTTATTGCTCGTTTCGGATATGCACGAGTCTCTCTGCCCGGTGGATGCGCCATAGGAGCCCGTCCCGTGGATATCCATCTCAAGGGGCTCCAGGCAATGGGAGCAGAAATTTTGCTGGATCATGGATATGTGGTGGCTCGAGCAAAGCGGCTACGCGGTGCACGTATCTATATGGATCTGGTGACCGTGACCGGAACCGAAAATCTGATGATGGCCGCTACCACTGCGGAGGGAGTTACGGTTCTCGAAAATGCGGCTCGTGAACCGGAGGTGGTCAATCTCGCCGAGGCTCTCAACAAAATGGGAGCCCGTATCGAGGGAGCAGGGAGCGGGACCATCACCATCACTGGAGTCCCTACTCTCCAGGCGACCACGCTGGAAGTGATCCCGGATCGGATTGAGTGTGGCACTTTTATCGCAGCTACTGCCATCACGGGCGGTAAGGTCCGTATCGAAGAGTGTGTCCCGGGCCATCTGCAGGCGGTTATCACTAAAATGCGTGCCAGTGGGGTCATGATCCAAGAAGGAGATACCTGGCTCGAAGTTGCTGGGGGAGAGAAATTACGTTCGGTCGATATTACGACCTTACCTTATCCTGGTTTTCCCACGGACATGCAGGCCCAAATCATGGCCTGTATGACCCTGGCCCAGGGACACTCTGTGATTACCGAAACCGTCTTTGAAAACCGATTTATGCATGTAGCTGAACTCCAGAGGATGGGAGCCGATATCACGATTGACGGAGCCAGTGTGGTGGTACGAGGGGTCGAGTCTCTCAGCGGAGCCCCGGTGATGGCTACTGACCTTCGTGCCAGTGCATCGCTTATCCTGGCTGGACTTGCGGCCTGTGGAGAGACGATTTTGTCTCGAGTCTATCATATCGATCGTGGGTACGAAGGTATTGAAAAAAAGCTCTCTCAGCTCGGAGCAAAGATTCGGAGGGAGCGATGAAAGAGTGGCTCACTATTGCCTTACCGAAGGGGCGCATTCTCCCCGAATCTCTTCACTTGTGGCGACGGATCGGTTTTGATACTCAAGACATGGAGAGTGATACCAGACGCCTGATCTTTGAAGATCCTCCTCATCGCGTACGTTTTTTGATCTTACGCCCTACCGATATTCCAACCTATGTCGAATATGGAGCAGCCGATATCGGTATTGTAGGGAAGGACATCCTGGAAGAGCAAGAGCGGAACATTTATGAGCCGCTTGATCTACGTTTTGGTTTTTGTCGTCTGGTGGTAGCGCAGCCTGCTGATCTTACCAAACAGGGCGAAACCTCGATACGCTGGTCTACTATGCGTGTAGCCACTAAATTTCCGCATCTTACCGAGAAATATTTTAGCCGTACCGGACGCCAAGTCGAAATCATTAAACTCTACGGATCCATTGAATTAGCGCCTCTGGTAGGGTTGGCTGAGCGGATTGTCGACCTGGTCGATACGGGAAAAACTCTGCGTGAGAACGGCCTAGTCGAAGTGGAGGAGATTCTAAAAGTGACTGCTCGCTTAGTGGTAAACCGGGCAAGCCAGAAAACCAAATACGAACGTATTACTTCCATTATTCAAGCCTTGAAAGGGGTACTGTGACCGTACCACTGCTCTATTCCAGAAATCTCCAGCTTGCAGAGCTTCTGACTCGTCTTCGGCGAAGAGAGGCTGGCGTTTCGCCTGAAATTGAAGCGAGTGTTCGTACCATTCTTGAAGAGGTCAAACGCAAAGGGGATGAAGCCTTAATAACTCTTACCGTCCGCTTGGATGGCTATCAACTGACTGCTGACCTGATGCCCATACCTTTAGAAGCCATTCAGGAAGCCTATCAACAAGTTTCTGAGGCGGAACAAGAAGTTCTCCGAGCAGCGGCTGAGAATATTCGTCAGTTTCATCAACAACAGCGACGGGTGTCCTGGACTTATGAAACCGAAGGAGTGAGGCTCGGTTTACGCTTTACTCCTCTCCAACGGGTAGGGATCTACGTGCCGGGAGGCTCAGCGATCTATCCTTCTAGTGTGTTGATGACCGCTATCCCTGCGCAAGTGGCAGGAGTAAAACACCTCTCCCTCTGCACTCCCGCTCGTGAAGGTCGGATTCATCCGTTGCTGCTGGTTGCAGCAGATATAGCAGGAGTGCATCAGATTTTTCCGGTGGGTGGAGCGCAGGCGATTGCTGCTCTTGCTTATGGTACGGAATGGATACCAGCGGTAGACAAAATTGTCGGACCGGGAAATATTTATGTTGCTACCGCAAAACGTTTGGTGTTTGGTCAGGTAGGAATCGACATGATTGCTGGTCCCAGCGAAATTTTGATTATTGCTGATGCCGGAGCTAATCCAGATTTTGTCGCTGCTGATCTCCTCTCCCAAGCCGAACATACCGGAAACGAGTTTGTAGGCCTGCTCACTCCTTCCAAAGAGCTGGGCCAGGCGGTTCAGAAAGCTTTAGAACGTCAACTGGTGACGCTTCAACGCCAGGATATGGCTCGTCACTCACTGGAACAATATGGTATGATTATCATTACAGAGAGTTTAGAGGAAGCGGTACACCTGGCCAATGAGATCGCTCCGGAGCATCTGGAATTGGCGGTGGAAGAGCCTGCCCTTTTGTTAGAACTGGTGCACAATGCTGGAGCAGTTTTTCTTGGCCATTATTCGCCAGAAACGGTAGGAGATTATTTTGCTGGACCGAGTCATGTGCTCCCCACCAACGGTACAGCACGTTTTGCTTCGCCCCTGGGGGTGGATGACTTTGTGAAGAAGACCAGTCTGATTGAATATACGCCAGCTCATCTGGCACGGGTAGGAGAGACCGTGTGCCGTTTTGCTTTCATGGAAGGATATGATGCCCATGCCAGAGCGGTGCAGATTCGTTTGGATGTTCTGAAGTCTAAGGGATAACTCATGGATTGGAAGGCATTACTACGGCCTGAAATTCGGCAGATGACCGCCTATGCAGTTGATTACAAACCGGTACGCATCAAACTCGATGCCAACGAGAACCCCTATCCTCTGCCGGATAGGGTACGGCAAAAGGCGCTTGCGGTTCTGGAAAAAACCGAAGTGCATCGCTATCCAGACGCTGAAGCGCACGAATTAAAACGAGAAGTGGGACGATGGATCGGCGTTCCTGAAGAGATGCTCTTACTGGGGAATGGATCAGACGAATTAATTCAGATGATTGCCACCGCTTTTGGGAAGGAGGGTGCTTATCTCCTCTTTCCCGAACCGACCTTCGGTATGTATCAGATTGCTGCTCTAACGCTAGGGCAACGCCCTCATGCCGTTTTGCTAACCGAAAATTGGGAATTGCCCCTTGAAGCTATGCTCGAGGCGATTCGCACGGTTCGCCCACGGATCATTTTTCTCAGCTACCCCAATAACCCTACCGCAAACTGCTTCGATCGGGAGGTCATGGAACGTATTCTGCAGGTCTCCAATGGAATTGTCGTCATCGATGAAGCCTATTTCCCGTTTTCGAAGAAAACCTTTCTTCCTTCACTGGCGCATTATGAACATCTGCTCATTCTCCGCACTCTGTCTAAGATTGGGATGGCCGGTTTACGGGTAGGGGTACTCATCGGGCAACCACCCCTTATACAGGAAATCAATAAAATCCGTGCCCCTTACAATCTCAATGTGCTGTCGCAAGCCGTTGCCCAGGTCGTCCTGCAAGAGTGGGCTGCTCTCGAGCTTCAAATTGCACAGATTATAGCGGAACGAGAACGGACTTATTCCCAGTTGCAAACTATTCCTGGCCTAACAACTTTTCCTTCTGAGGCGAATTTTTTTCTCCTCCGTTGTGCCCAGGGAGCATTGAAACTTTGGGATTATCTGGTGGAACAAGGGATTCTGGTCCGTCGCTATCCAAATCATCCTCTTCTGCAGGATACTCTGCGGGTAACGGTAGGACAACCAACCGAAAATGACGAGTTATGTCGGTGTATCAGGAGTTTTGTCCGGCAGCATGAATGAATAACCGTGGAACAGGAGAAAGGGGATACGGGAGTTCTAGGCATGGCACAAAAACGAACCGCACACATTACCCGGGTGACTATGGAGACAGATATCGATCTTCGTCTGGAGATTGACGGAGAAGGGGAATCGCAAATTGATACGGGTGTTCCTTTTTTCGATCATATGTTAACCCTCTTTGCCCGGCATGGATTTTTTACGTTACAGGTACGGGCAAAAGGGGATACGGCTGTCGATGATCATCATACTGTGGAAGACGTAGGGATCTGTTTGGGAGAAGCGTTTGCCCAGGCATGGGGGGATAAGGTAGGCCTCCGACGCTTTGGGGAAGCCTCTGTCCCCATGGGAGAGTCCCTGGCTCATGTGGCGCTGGATATTTGTTCCCGTTCGTTTTTGGTGTATAATGTTGCTCTTCCCTCTGGAAAAGTGGGTACGTTTGATATAGAATTGGTGGAAGAGTTTTTTCAGGCGTTTATCCGCAAGAGTGGGGTCACGCTTCATCTCAATCTGCTCTACGGCAAGAATGCGCATCACATGATCGAAGCGCTCTTTAAAGCCTTTGGCCGGGCTCTGGGGACCGCCTCGACCCTTGATCCCCGCATCAAAGGAGTTCTTTCAACCAAAGGAGCACTCTGATGACTATAGCCATTATTGACTATGAGATGGGAAATTTGCGTAGTGTGCAAAAGGCATTTGAGCGGGTAGGTTACCCAGCCCGAGTGACCAGGAATAGTCACGATATTTTTCAAGCAGCCGGGCTAGTCCTTCCGGGAGTGGGAGCATTTCGGGACTGTATGTATAACCTCAAAAAATATGACCTGATCGATCCCATCAAGGAAGCTCTGGCCCGGCAAACCCCTTTTTTGGGGATCTGCCTGGGGTTTCAATTACTCTTTACCGAGAGTGAAGAATTTGGACTCCACACTGGACTGGATATTCTACCGGGTCGAGTGGTGCGCTTTCCGCAGATCAGAGAAGAGGGAAGCCATGACCGGCTGAAGATTCCGCACATGGGATGGAATCGTTTGGAGATCATAAAACCTTCCCCATTGTTTCGGGGTATAGCTACTGGGACATACTTCTATTTTGTTCACTCCTATTATGTAATTCCTCAGGACCTATCTTTGGTATCAACCACTACCACCTATGGTATCACCTTTGCGTCGAGTATTTCGCACGGACATATTCACGCAACCCAGTTCCATCCAGAGAAGAGTCAAAGACAAGGGTTACAACTATTGAAGAACTTCGGAGAAATCGTCTACAGTGCTTCTTATTCCTGCCATTGATTTGAAACAAGGCCGGTGTGTCCGTCTTCGTCAGGGAGATCTGAACCAGGAGACAGTCTATTCGGAAGATCCGGTCGCTATGGCCTGTCATTGGGAGGCCCTGGGAGCCACCTGGCTTCATCTGGTAGACCTCGATGGGGCAGTGAGTGGAACTCTGCAAAACCACCTCGTCATTGAACAGATTGTAGCCAGAACACATTTACGGATCCAGGTGGGGGGTGGAATTCGCGATCTGCAAGCCATAGAGCATTGGCTCCATCTGGGAGTGCGTCGAGTGGTTTTGGGTACAGCCGCAGTGCAAAATCCCGCCTTGGTGGAGGAAGCCTGTCAACTATTTCCTGGCCAGATTGCCGTTGCTCTCGATACCTCAAAAGGTCTGGTCGCCGTAAAGGGTTGGAAAGAGGTGACGGAGTTCAAAGCAACCACGCTAGCTCAGTACTACTCCCAAAGAGGAGTTGCGGCGCTCATCGTTACCGATATCCAGCGGGATGGCACTTTAGAGGGTCCTAATCTCCATGAGACGAAAAAGCTTGCCGGGCAGAGCGATATACCGGTTATTCTCTCCGGCGGAGTAGGAAATCTTGCTGATCTTGCTCAAATCAAATCCTTAGAGCCTTATGGAGTGATAGGAGTAATTGTAGGACGGGCTCTGTACAGTGGAGCCCTCGATTTTCAAGCCGGAAAACGCCTGCTGGAGGAATGAGAGATGCTAGCCAAGCGTATTATCCCCTGTTTGGATGTGAAAGATGGTCGTGTAGTCAAGGGAGTCCAATTTGTCCAATTACGCGATGCGGGGGATCCGGTTGCCATTGCGCAACGTTATGATGAAGAGGGAGCAGATGAGTTGATCTTTTTAGACATTACAGCGTCCTCCGAAAAGCGAAAAATTTTCTATGATGTGGTGCGTCGAACTGCGGAACAAGTCTTTATGCCCCTTACAGTGGGAGGAGGGGTGAGTACACTTGAGGATATTCGATCGCTTTTACAGGCGGGGGCAGACAAGGTCTCTTTAAATACGGCTGCAGTGCAGTATCCAGAACTCGTCCTCCAGTCAGCTAATCGATTTGGCAGCCAATGTATCGTGGTGGCTATCGATGCGCGACGAGTGCAGAAAGGAGCAATCTGGTCAGGGCGCTGGGAGGTCTTTACGCATGGAGGGCGAACACCGACCGGGCGAGATGCCCTGGAATGGGCAACCCAGGTCGAACAGCTAGGGGCCGGAGAAATTTTGCTCACCAGCATGGATCAGGACGGAACAAAACAGGGGTACGATCTCCAGTTAACCCGAGCTATTTCTGAGCGGGTCGGAATACCGGTCATTGCTTCCGGTGGGGCTGGAAACCTCTTTCATCTCTGCCAGGGATTTCAAGAGGGCAAGGCCGATGCCGTTCTGGCAGCCTCAATTTTTCATTATGGCGAGTATACCATCCAGGAAGCCAAAGCCTTTTTGGCTGCCCAGGGGATCGAAGTGCGCCGAGAATAAAAGGGAGACGCATGAACGAAACAGAGTTGCGGTTTGACGAAAAAGGGTTGATTCCAGCGGTTGTTCAAGACAGCCGTAGTCAAGAAGTCTTGATGGTTGCTTTTATGAATAAAGAGTCGCTGCAGAAGACTCTGGAGACTGGCTTAACCCATTTCTGGAGTCGCTCGCGTAATGCTCTCTGGCAAAAAGGAGAAACCTCTGGGCATATTCAACAGGTCGAAGAGATTCTCTATGATTGTGATGCGGATACTCTGTTGATCAAAGTCACCCCACAGGGAGCAGCCTGTCATACCGGCAATCGGAGTTGTTTTTATCGTACCCTCTATCGACAACCCAAGCTAGAGGAGAATCAGCTCTCCAGCAAACCGGACCCCACAGAAATCTTTCAGGCCATTACGCAGGTGATTATGGAGCGACGCGCCAGTGGGCGAGCGGATTCCTATGTTTATACTCTGTTTCAAAAGGGACAGGACCAGATTCTCAAGAAACTCGGAGAAGAGAGCGCGGAAGTGGTCATTGCCTCTAAAAATGAGAAGGCCTCGGAGATCATATACGAAATGGCTGATCTCTGGTTCCATAGCCTCATGGCTCTGGCCTGGCATGCGATTTCTCCTGAAGAGGTCTTTGCAGAATTGCGACGACGCTTTGGTCAATCTGGCCTACGGAAACCAACCGAATAGACTCTAACCGGTCAGGAAAATCCTTGACAATATCCGAAAAAATTCGTAGAATAAAGATAGTTTTTTCCAGGGGTTGGAAGAAAATTCTGGATAAAGAATTTGTGAGGATACCTATTCAAACAATGGGCGGAAGTAGCAAAAAGATGGAGCGAGGGAAGGGGGGGAGAAATGAATGCCTGGTGTCAAAGTGAAAGCCGATGAACCCTTTGAAAATGCGTTGAGACGATTTAAAAAGCAATGTGAAAAGGCAGGGGTGCTCTCGGAGATTCGCAAACGGGAATATTATGAGAAACCCAGTGTCAAACGAAAAAGGAAAATCCTGGCGGCGCGGAAGAAGGCTGCAAAGCTCAAATCCTCTACCTGAGATAGTGATGAGCACCAAGAGGAATATGGCATAAGCTGAGAGTTCCTTATAAAAAAGCTATCTGGAGTAAAGAGAGATAATAGCTCAGGACTGTACCTGAGCTATTGCCCTTTTTTCTTCCCTCCTGGCTGGTGGGTGATATTCTCTTTTTCAGGCGATAACAGACGATAGCAAATGATGAAGCGGTATTATCAGGCGGGAAAAAGACATGTGGAATAACGAATTCCATTCTTTACGCTCTTTAGAATTTGAGCAGTGGAAAGATCTGATACAACGTTATATCCACTCGTTGCCTGGACAAAAAGCTCTCCGTGAAGCCCATCCCGTCTATGATCTGCTCCGAGTCCAAGCTAAGCTTCGAGAAACGAGTGAGGCAAAGGCTATGCTCTTGCGGGGCTGGGAGCCAGACTTTGGATCTTTGGCTGATCTTGATCCACTGCTCGATAAGGTGGAAACGGGTACAGTACTCGAAGCGGAAGAGCTTATTCTTTTTCGAAGCTTTTTGACCCTCCTCAAACAGATAAAAGATCTTTTTTCCCGCGAACCAGAATCCTTTCCGCATTTGCAAGCCCTCAGTGCTCCCCTGCCTCTCTTCAGTTCCCTTGATCGTGACCTGCAACATGCTTTTGGCGACCGTGGAGAGATTCTCGATCGGGCAAGCCCAGAACTCCAGAGAATTCGCCGGGCTCTGCGACAGGTCAAGGAGGCTATTCGCCACCTCCTTGAGGAGTTATTGGTCGCGAAGGAAGCGGTGGTGCAAGAACCACTCATCACTATAAAAAATGACCGGTATGTTCTTCCGCTTACTCCCGATTTCCGGAAACAGCTTCCTGGTATTGTGCATGGGCAATCAGGAAGTGGTGCCACGCTCTTTGTGGAACCTCTGCAGGTCTTACCATTGAACAATCGACTCCAGGAACTCAAAGGGCGGGAAGCGGAAGAAATCTACCGTATACTCCAGTACTTTTCCAGCCAGATTCGAGGTCAGGCCCTCACAATCCGAGAAGCTTTGTCCACCCTGGGAGAATTAGATTTCATCTTTGCTCGGGGACACTTTAGCAGAGAGTTTGCCTGTAGTGAACCCTTGCTGAACGAAGAGGGCTATATCGAACTTCGTCAGGCAAGACATCCCCTCTTGGAACTGGCTCTTCGTCAGCAGGGGGACTCCAAAAAAATAGTGCCTATAGATCTGACCATCGGAAAAGAGTTTCAGACCCTGGTCATTACCGGACCCAATACGGGTGGAAAAACGGTTATCCTGAAGACAGTTGGCCTCCTGACCTTGATGACACTGGTCGGCTCACATATTCCTGCTGCAGACGGGAGTACAATGGCGGTCTTCACCAAAATTTTTGCTGATATTGGTGATGAACAAAGCCTCCAGCAGAATCTGAGCACCTTTTCTGCGCATATGCTCCCCATTATCTCCTTTTTGCAGGAAGCTGATACCCATTCGCTCATTCTCCTCGATGAAGTCGGAGCAGGGACCGATCCTTCTGAAGGAGCGGCTTTGGGCATAGCGATTCTGAGCTATTTGATCAGACGGGGAGCACGTACTATTGTTACCACGCATCATAATGCCCTTAAAACCTATGCCTTTAGCCAGGAAAAGATGATGAATGCGGCTATGGAGTTTGATGAAGCCACGCTGCAACCAACCTATAGACTTCAACTCGGTCGGTGGGGGCAAAGTAACGCCTTGGCTATTGCGGAAACGTTGGGGATGCCTGCAGAGGTTCTTCAAGAAGCCCAGAGCCATCTTGCTGGCACCAGCCATTGGAGTGAGGAGGTCGGACACAAATTACAGATCACTCTTCAGGCAGTAGAAAAAGAACGGAAAGAGTTACAGCAACAACGGGATGAGGTGCAGCATCTCCTTATCCGCTATCAACAGCGCGTGGAAGAGCTTGAAAAAGAAAGGCGAGAACTGCATAAGCACCTGCGTAGGGAAGGGGAAGCTCTTTTGCGTACCAGCCAGCGAGAACTTGAAAACTTGGTCTCTCAATTACGACAACAAGGAAAAGCTCACCAAACCGTTGCCTTTCCCAAAGAACAATTTCAACAGATTGCTGAGCGAATAGCTACCACTTTTCCGCTAGAGTCCCCCTCCCCTCAAACCGTGTCATTATCAACGGGCATGCAAGTGGTAATTCCGCAATGGAAGCTACAGGGAGTAATTACCGATGTCTCTCCATCTGCGGAGGTGGTCGAAGTGGAATGTGGAGGACGGACCCTAAAAGTCCCCCGAACCGCTTTAGAAATTCCTGCCTCCGGTGCCATGAGGCCATCGAAAAATCGTCCGGGCGGAAGAAAAATCTCTGAGAAAAGCCCTCCTCTTCTCCAAACCATCCGTGCAGATCAAGCTACTCCTCCTCTGGAATTACATCTACTCGGATATCGAGTGGAAGAAGCGTTACCCAGGCTTGAGAAATATCTGGATCAAGCCTTACAGGCCGGACTAAAACGGGTCAGGATCATTCATGGGAAAGGGAGCGGACGTCTCCGGCACGCGGTAATGCAGTTTTTGGAAACTTATCCCCGGGTGCGGTCGTTTGCTACCTGCTCTCCGTATGAGGGCGGATGGGGAGCAACAGCAGTAGAATTAGATACGTAAATGTGAGATGAGGGAAGGACTTGGGTATATGAAGCCCCCTTTTTCCCAGCAGATAGTGGAAGAAGTCCGAAATCGGAATGACATTGTCGAAGCCCTGTCTGATTACGTTTCCTTAAAGCCAAGTGGCGAGAATTTTAAAGGCCTCTGTCCGTTCCATACTGAAAAGACTCCATCCTTTGTGGTTAGCCCGGCGAAGCAGATTTTTCACTGTTTTGGTTGCGGCGTAGGGGGAAATGTTTTCCATTTTTTCATGCGGTACGAAGGCCTGTCGTTTCCAGAGGCGGTGGCCTTTTTGGCCCAGCGAGCCGGGATACAGCTTCCCCAGACTTCGAAAGGGACGAAAGATAGAGAGGAGAAGGGGGCAGAGTTTTATCAATTGAATGAAGCGGTTGCCGAGTACTACCATCGGCTCCTGTGCCAGACAACAGAGGGGGAGCGAGGAAGAGCCTATCTCTCCGAGCGGGGGATTAATGCCAAGGTTATCGAAACGTTTCGCCTTGGATACGCTCCCAAGCAATGGGATCGCTTAGTTACTGCTTTTGTCGGGCAAAAAGGGGTTTCCCCTACCCTCTTACAGAGAGGTGGTTTGATCAAACCACGTACCCAGGGAAAAGGGTATTATGATCTGTTCCGCGATCGAATTATCTTTCCGATCATGGATAGGCAGGGTCGTATCGTGGCCTTTGGTGGACGGACAGTTGAGGAAGGACAGGTTCCCAAATATCTCAACTCACCAGAGACACCGATTTATAAAAAGGGAGCAACCTTATACGGTCTGCATCTTGCCAAGCAGGCTATTCGGCGTGCTGGTTTTGTGATCGTAGTAGAAGGATATTTTGATTTATTAGCCGTATGGCAGGCTGGATTTGAGAATGTGGTGGCCCCGTTGGGTACCGCATTAACCAGACGCCAGATTCAGCTCCTCCAGGCTTACACCCACGAAATTGTCCTGGTCTTTGACGGAGACCTGGCAGGGGTCACGGCTATGGAGCGAGGATACTCCCTGCTAATAGATGCGGAGATGCGAGTCCGGGTTGGATTGCTTCCTACGGGAAGCGACCCGGATACAATGCTCCGTACCCAGAGGAGAGAAGCCTTCCGTGACTTGCTTGATCGTGCACTCCCGTTTATTGAACATCTTATCCGGACGCGCCAAAAAGTCTGGTCTTCGGTTGAGGAAAAACTTCATTATATCAATTTCCTTTTACCATTGATTGCCAAGGTCTCCAATTCGGTCGAACGAATGGAGTATCTCTCACTTCTTGCAGAAAAGACCAAGGTTGCAGAGCAGGCCTTGCAGAGAGAGCTCTCCAAATTGCAGCCCAAAGGATCCCGTGTCCCGAGAGAGCCGATGCAATCTCCTCTTACACTCTCGCTTACCCGGGGGGAGAGAGAGTTAATTCGATTGATGCTGGAAGACCCTTCAGTAATAGAGAAAGTCAAAGAGGAGGTGTCACCAGAAGACTTTACGGAGGAGGCGCTGGGGGAAATAGCTTGTTTTCTATTTGCCTTACAGGAAAAAGGAGTTCAGGTCACACCTTCCCAACTCATAGATCTCTTACCACATCCGGAGTTAAAAGAACGAGTGACGCAGTTATTGTTGCTTTCTATTCCTATGGAAAATCGGAATCAACTCCTCCAAGATTACTTATCCGTTATGCGTGGTAAACGGATAAAACAACAGGTCGAGGAGATAAAGCGCCGCGTAGAGGCAGCGGAAAAACGGGGAGATTCTGTCGAATCTGCGCGGTTGTTGCATCAGTTTATGATTTTACAGCGACAACTCAAGGGGCAAAAAAGGGGGGGGGAAAAGCGAAGGCCGCTTGGCCCAGAAAGCCTTACCATAGGCTAACCAAGCGAAAGGAAGGATTAGTTACGGTTCTCTTGTCTGACGGAGGTGTGAGAAACTATGGTCAAGAAGGGGAAGAGTGCCCAGGTAAAGCAGTTGATATCCTTGGGTAAAGAGAAAGGGTATCTTACCTATGAGGAAGTCAACGATGTCCTGCCCCCAGATATTGTCTCACCGGAACAGATTGATGATTTGATGATGCTCTTTGGAGAGCTAGACATCGAGCTGATTGATGCAGGAGAGGGGAACTCGAAGGTCTCCCTCATGAAGATCGACGAAAAAGAGGACAATGAAGAGGATGACAAGAGCCTCTCCATTCCGGAATCAGATAGTGACTCGCTTTTCGGAAAAACGGATGATCCGGTGCGCATGTATCTTCGTGAAATGGGGACGATTCCTCTACTCACCCGAGAGGGCGAAGTGGAAATTGCCAAATGTATTGAAGAGGGCCAGCGAGAGGTGATTAGGGCAGTGGCCCGTTGTCCGCTCAGCATAAAAGAGATCATCCAGTTAGGCCAAAAGATGCGAGAAGGGAAATTACCTCTCCAGGAGTTTTCCTTGCTCGAAGAGAGTTCATTTAAAGGCAAAGAGAAACCGACCAATCTTAAGAAATATCTTGTTCAGCTTATCGAACAACTCACCCAAGAATATCATCATTGGGAAGAGATACGTCGTCAGTTACAACAGAACCTCGCCGAAGGAGAGACGAAAACACAGGTAATCTCTAACGAAAAAATTCTCCAGGAACGTATTGCTACTCTTGTCGAAGAATTATATCTTCAACCACTGTATATTGATCGCTTGGTTGAAAAACTGGAATGCCTCGCTGAGCGAATCAAGACAGCCTGTCAAGAGATTACCACTGCGCAAAAGAGGGTGGGGATGAACTGTGAAGAATTGCGCGAGGCGATTAAGCAAGGGCGTAAAGAATATAATGAAAAGGGGGAGCAAAACGGAGTGCTGAATGGCACATCTCTGGAGCACTCTTATACCCTTTTGTGTGAGTATGAAAAACGGATCAAGAATGCTCAACGGAAGATTCGTCGCCTCGAGCAAGAAGCTGGAATCTCTTATACCGAGCTGCGTGAAACTCTCCAAAAAATTTATCGGGGTAGGGAAAAAGATAAGGCAGCCAAACGCCAATTAGCCGAAGCCAATCTTCGTCTTGTCGTCAGCATTGCAAAGAAGTATACTAATCGTGGATTACAATTTTTGGATCTGATTCAAGAAGGCAATATTGGGTTGATGAAAGCGGTAGAGAAGTTTGAGTATCGGCGTGGCTACAAATTTAGTACCTATGCCACCTGGTGGATCCGACAAGCAATTACCCGGGCGATAGCCGATCAAGCGCGTACCATCCGTATTCCAGTTCATATGATTGAGACGATCAATAAGTTGGTACGAACCTCGCGGTATCTGGTGCAAGAGATGGGACGCGAACCGACGCCAGAAGAGATCGCCGCGCGTATGGATGTTCCTGTGGAGAAGGTACAAAAGGTGCTTAAAATTGCCAAAGAGCCGATTTCTTTAGAGACACCTATTGGGGAGGAGCAAGACAGCCATCTGGGAGATTTTATTGAGGATAAAAAAGCTGTCTCCCCTTCAGAAACGGCTATTAAGCTTAACCTCAGAGAGCAGACCCTCAAGGTTTTGCAAACGTTAACTCCACGGGAAGAGAAAGTCTTGCGGAAGCGATTTGGGATTGGCGTGGATAGTGAACATACCTTAGAAGAAGTGGGACAGGATTTTGCCGTCACTCGGGAACGGATCCGTCAGATAGAGGCCAAAGCCTTACGGAAACTGCGTCATCCCAGTCGGAGTAAGCAGCTACGGAATTTTATCGAAAATGCTTAGCTCCCTGAAAGGAACAAGGGCCCATAGCTCAGTCGGTAGAGCGGCGGACTCATAATCCGTTGGTCCCTGGTTCGAGTCCAGGTGGGCCCACTATTGGTTTTCTATCCTATATTCAACACAGGCTTAGAGATTCCTCCTTGATTTTTGAGCCTGTTGTTCTCTATTTTATAGAGGAGGGAAATGAGATTTGGAACAACAACTTGCACTCCTGATCGCTCTTCAGAGTCTTGACCTGAAAATCAGAGAGGCCGAGACTATCAAAGCCACTATTCCTCAAAGCCTAGAGGAAAGCCGTAAAATAGTAGCCCAGCATCAAGAGCTCTTGCGGGAGAAGGAGAAGAGGGTTGAAGGGCTCAAAAAGGAGCGCAAATGGAAGGAGACCGAGGTCGATACCGAGGAGTTACACCTCCAAAAAGCCGAGGGCAAACTCTTGTCTATCAAAACTAATAAAGAGTATACGGCGATGCTGGAGGAAATAGAAGGTATCAAAAAGCGGATTGCTCGGCTAGAAGATGAAGTATTGGTCTTGATGGAGTCTATCGAAGAAGAGGAAGAGGCCCTGCGGAATGCTGCTGCTCTTTTTAAACAAAAAGAAGCAGAGTATCGAGTACTCGAACAAGAAAAAGCAGCCGAGCTGGCAGAGATAGATCGGTTATTAGAAGCGCACCGGATTCGGCGTCGAGAATTGATTGAGCCACTGGACAAATCGATTCTGGAGCGGTATCAGCGTATTGGGGAGAACCGTCAGGGGAGGGCGGTGGTGCCAATTAAAGATGATATCTGCCAGGGATGCTTTCTGAGTCTTCCACCCCAATTATCTCATGAAATTCGCAAATATGAGCGTATTATTACCTGTATGCACTGTCAGCGTATTCTCTACTGGCCTAGAGAGACAGAGGAGAAAGTAGTGGCTCAGAGAGGAGGGGGAAATCATTAAAGAGGATCAACCCTCTCTTTTCCCTTGGTATCGGCAAGGAAAAGCGTATATTGATGGGGCCTCCCGTGGCAACCCTGGCCGGGCGGGAGCAGGAGTGGTGTTGTGTACCCCGGAAGGTGAGGTTATTGAGGAAATAGCAAAGTCTCTAGGAGAGACGACCAATAATGTTGCAGAGTATCAGAGTCTTTTATTGGCTCTCCATCGATCTCAAGAGCTTGGCCTCGAGGTTCTCGAAATTTTTACCGATTCCCAACTGCTTGCTCGACAGCTTAATGGACAGTATCAAATTAAATCGGCGCAGCTTCGTCCTCTGTTTCATCAGGCGAAGCTCTTGATGCAAAAGTTTGCGTGTGTAACAGTAACACATATTCCGCGTACGGAAAATCAGCGAGCGGATCAGCTTGCTAATCGAGCTATTGAGGAACAACAAAAGTAGGGCAGACGATCGCTGGCTCCATAACCTGGAGCGGGAGGAAAGTCCGAGCTCCACAGAGCAGAATGCTGGATAACATCCAGGCGGGGTGACCCGACGGAAAGTGCCACAGAAAAGAAACCGCCGGATAGTGGAAACAAGGTCCATTATCCGGTAAGGGTGAAAAGGTGGGGTAAGAGCCCACCGCTCTCTCGGTGACGAGGGTGGCATGGTGAACCCCATTCGGAGCAAGGCCAAATAGGAAAGCGTTTGAGAACGGCTCGTTCGATGCTTTCGGGTTGGCCGCTAGAGGTATAAGGTAACTTATATCCTAGAGGAATGATCGTCACCATAGAGCCTCAGAAGGGGAAACTATGGAACAGAACTCGGCTTATGACCTGCTTTTGCTGTTCCTCGCCAGTCTTGCCTTTCCCTCTCCAGGCCTCCCCTATTCACCCGCCAGATCTCTGGTAATGGACTCCTGAACCCCTTCTCGGATTAGAATAAGCAGAAATCTTCTCCCTTGAAGAAAAGTGGGTAGCTCTTTCTGAAAAAAGTGGAAAGGTTTCCCATAAGAGATCAAACCCCCGCAAGCTTTGCTCTCTAAACTATTTGAGAGAGCTTTAACCCAGATCGGAAGAGATAGATCTCTGATTTGGCTTTCCGGGAGCCTAAAAAATCTCATAGATTTTCTGCATAATAACTTGAATTTTCTATTGACAAACCCACAGGGAGTATGTATAGTGTGAACACGAGTGGTGGAAAGTGGAGGAAAGTGGGGGGGTATCGCTCATGTTTTTGGGAGCCTATCAGGTCAGAATGGATACGAAAGGCCGTATCAGTATTCCGGCCAAACATCGTGAAGTATTGCATGCTGACTATGGTACTGATCTCATCCTCACCTCTTTTGACCACTGTATTGAAGTTTACCCCCGACCGGAATGGCTTATCCTCACTCAACAGTTACAACAGCTCCCTTCTCTTAAACGAGATGTGAGAATGCTTATGCGTACCCTCTTCGCCAGTGCTCACGAATGCCCCTTGGATAATCAAGGACGGATCTTGATTCCCCCACCTCTCCGTGAGCGCGCCGGTCTGAATGGGGAAGTAGTTGTGCTTGGAGTAAATAATAAATTGGAGATTTGGAATAAAGAACGCTGGGAAACCTATTACATTTCAGCGCAGGATCAGATCGAACAAATTGCGGATATGCTTGCGGAATTAAATATTGAGCGAGGACAAACTGTTGGTGAACGTAATCGCTAAGCCTTATAGCGGTCATACCCCCGTGCTCGTAGCAGAGGTGCTCCACTTCCTTGATCCGCACCCGGATACAATCTATGTGGACTGCACTTTAGGAGAAGGGGGACATACTCAAGCCTTGCTCCAGGCCTCTGCGCCAACGGGTCGTGTCATCGGCATTGACCGAGATGTGGACATGCTGCAGCGAGCACGAGAAAAGCTGAAGAGGGAAAGCGGGCGGATAGTTTTTTGTCTGGCCTCCTTCCATCATCTCCCAGAAATCCTCCAGAAGCAACGGGTAGAAAAAGTGGATGGCATACTCTTTGATCTCGGCATCTCCTCTTTTCACCTTGCGCAGCCCGAACGTGGGTTTAGTTTTCAATTAGCTGGACCTTTGGATATGCGGATCAATCGAACAGAACCGGTAACTGCTGCTGAACTGGTCAATACGCTCTCTCAGGATGAACTCGATACGCTATTACGCACCTATGGAGAAGAGCGATGGGCAAAGCAGATCGCTCGTACCATCATCCAGCGGAGGAAACTGACCCCTATTGTCCGTACCGAACAACTTGTAGACTGTATCCTGGCAGCAATTCCACCGCGCCAACACACGCAAGCTATTCATCCGGCTACCAGAACTTTTCAAGCCTTGCGTATCGCGGTGAATAAAGAATTACAGATCTTACATGAAGGCCTGACTGTGGCTATTGAGTGTCTAAAACCCAGGGGGAGAATAGGGGTGATCTCTTTTCATTCGCTTGAAGACCGGATCGTCAAAAATATCTTCCGAATGGCCACGGGGGTATGTCGATGTCCTCCCAAAACCCCTTGCTGTGTGTGCGGATGTGAGCAACAGAAGAAAGTTACTCTCATAACAAAAAAACCTGTGGTTCCTACCCCAGAAGAGGTGGCACACAATCCCAGAGCCCGCAGTGCAAAGTTGCGTGTGGCTGAACGCATATAAAGGTTCTATCCTCTATCAGGAAGAGAAGAAGAGAGCAGTGAAAACTCGATGAGGAGGAAAAGAGGGTGAAAAGGAGCATGGCTAGCGTATTTTGGCGACAAGAGAAGCCGTCGTGGTTACACGATATCTTCATCTTACTGTTCCTCCTGGCTCCGCTCGGTGTGGGGGTATTCATTTATCTATGGCCACACCTCCATATAATCAAACTCGCTTATGATTTTCAGGAGTTACAATCCCAAGAAAAGATGCTGCTACAAGAGAATGAGCAATTACGTACCGAGAAAGCAATGTTACGTTCTCTCAAAAGAGTGGAACGAATTGCCAAACAAAAATTAGGATTTGTCGTTCCTCAAAGTGATCAGATCATACTCGTCATGCAACGTGGGGCAGAACATGCGGGACGATTTGCGGAATGAGGTCGCTATTCGTATTACGATTATCTTTTTAGTACTCATGATTTGTATAGTGATCCTGATAGGTCGACTCGCGTATATTCAGATTTTTCAGTTTACGGATTGGAACCATCTGGCGCAAAGACAACATCAGAAGGTTCTCGTACTGCAACCAAAACGTGGGACAATATACGATCGGAATCGAGAAGTTCTGGCTATGAGTATAGATGCCGAATCAGTCTATGCACATCCACGGAGAGTCCGCAATGCTCCTCTGCTCGCACAGTCGCTTGCCCCTATACTCCATATCGATGTCAAAGAGCTGCACGAAAAACTTACCGTTTCGAAATCTTTTGTCTGGTTACAGCGAAAGATTAGCCCTCAACAAGCCTCTGCCCTTCGAGCATTTGTTGACGAAGGCATAGGATTGCAACAAGAGGGGAAACGCTATTATCCAAAACGTGAACTTGCAGCAAATGTCCTAGGATTTGTGGGTACAGATAACCAGGGATTAGCTGGACTGGAATATTTTTATGATACCTATATGAAAGGAGAACCTCAACAGGTCATTTTCAGGCGAGATGCTCATGGCCGAAACCTTCCTCTGGTCGAACTCCCCCATTTTACTATTCCGCGGGGCTTTGATCTTATCTTAACCCTGGATGAAAATATCCAATATATTGTGGAAAAAGAACTGGCAGCTCAGGTCCTTGCTTCCAAAGCTCGTAATGGAATCGCTATAATTATGAACCCACATACTGGAGAGATACTCGCACTTGCCGAATATCCTTCCTTTAATCCAAATAGCTTTGGAGCCTACCAGCCACACCAACGGCTTACTAAGGGAATCACAGATGGATTTGAACCGGGATCAACTTTTAAGGTGGTGGTGGCTGCAGCCGCACTTGAGGAAGGGCTCGTTAAACCCGATGAGCTGATTTTTGCCGAATATGGGGCTATCACGGTGGGGGGAAAAAGAATAAAAGATTACAAACCTTTTGGGTGGTTAACCTTTCAAGAGATTCTAGAGAAATCGAGTAATGTGGGAGCCATTAAGATTGCTCAACGGTTAGGAGAAAAGCGATTTTATCACTATATGCGTCAGTTTGGTTTTGGTCAAAAAACGGGGATCGATTTGCCTGGAGAAATTCCGGGACTCCTTCGTCCACCAGAAGAATGGTCCAGGGTCTCCATTGGGGCACTTACTATTGGTCAAGAGATTCTCGTCACTCCTCTACAACTCATAACCGCTTTTTCCGTAATTGCAAATGGGGGAATGCTTGTCAAGCCCTACGTTGTGCAGCGAATCGAACGAGGGGAGGAGGTGAGGGAAGACAGGAGGCCGCAAGTGATCCGACGCGTTATTTCCCCTGCAGTGAGCCAGAAACTTCGGCTCCTCCTGCAAGGAGTGGTGGAGCAAGGCACAGGAAAACTTGCTGCTGTCGAAGGTTATAAAGTTGCTGGTAAGACAGGGACGGCACAGAAATTTGACCCTTGGACCAAAACCTATTCCAATCACAAATCTGTGGTCTCCTTTGTAGGATTTCTTCCTGTAGAGGATCCGCAGGTGACGATTCTGGTGGTCCTCGATGAACCACAAGGGCAAGAGGTGTGGGGGGGAACCCTGGCTGCTCCTGTTTTCAGCCGGATAGCCCAGCAGGTTATGCACTACCTCCAGATCCCAGGCCAAAACAGTCAAGTAGTCTGGCTAGAACCAGAAGAACCGACGAGCGTTCCTGAAGAAATGGCCAGCATCCAAGAAGAGACTCCTGATATGTCTTGGACCTCCCTGGAACGTCTTTCTGGAGAATGGGCACGCTTGGTCAAAGCAAGTTGGTCTAATATTCAAGATATACTGGCACCGACTCAGGGAGAAAAGTTGACTCTACAACCTTAGTATTCTACGCAGGTAAGGAGTATTTGATGGGAGCAGTTCCTTTATCGACTTTACTGGCTCATTGCCCGCATGAACTCGTGCAAGGGGACCTTGATCTTCTGGTACAGGGGGTGAAGTATGATTCACGTGCTGTCCAGACCGGTGATCTTTTTGTCGCCTTGCGCGGACTCAAGCATGATAGCCATTCTTTCATTGGGGATGCTCTCAGACAAGGATGCGCAGTCGTGGTAGGAGAAGATCGAAAGGCTTTAGAACAAGTTCGGCAGCAAGGGGTTTCCTGTGCTCTGATCTGGGTGCCGGATAGCCGTCTGGCTTTGGCCTATCTTGCGGCTGCGTTTTACCAGCACCCCTCCCAGCACCTTCAGTTAGTGGGCATTACTGGGACAAGTGGCAAAACAACCACTACCTATCTCCTGGAATCGATCTTCCAGGCGAGTGGAGCAACAGTAGGAGTGATCGGTACCATCAACTACCGCTATAATGGTTGGGAAGTGCCTGCAGAACATACGACACCAGAGGCACCGCATATCCAGCGTCTCTTACAGATGATGGTGCAAGAAAAGGTGCAGTATTGTGTCATGGAAGTCTCTTCTCATGCCCTGGAATGGAAACGGGTCGGTGGTTGTCATTTTGCAGCCGCCCTTTTTACTAATCTCAGCCAGGATCATCTCGACTTTCACCGAGATGAGGAGCATTACTTTCAGGCCAAAGCACGCCTGTTCCTCGATTATCCAGTAGGAATAGCGGTAATTAACGGGGATGATCCATGGGGGAAAAGGCTCATCAATTTACTCTCCCGCCCCTTCCTTACCTATGGAAGAGGAGAACAAAACGAGATCACAATGCATGAGATGGCAGTGGATACGAGAGGGATTCGGGGGCATCTAAACACACCACAGGGCTCCATTGCTTTCCATTCATCACTTCTTGGCGAATACAATGTAATGAATATACTGGCCGCTGCAGCAGTAGCCAGTGGTCTCGGCATCGACCTGCCTGCTATCAAAACCGGAATTGAAGCGGTTAGTACGGTTCCCGGACGATTTGAGCGGATTCATACCGGACAAGATTTTTTGGTCGTAGTGGACTATTCTCATAAACCAGAAGCCCTACGCGGGATCCTCTTAGCGGTCAGAGGACTCGCTACCCAGCGGGTTATTACTGTATTTGGATGTGGTGGAGATCGAGATCGGAGTAAACGGCCTGTTATGGGAGAGATTGCGGCCTATTATAGTGATTATGTTATTATTACGTCTGATAATCCCCGTAACGAAGATCCGCTAGCGATCATCCAGGCTATAGTAGAGGGAGTTCAGCGGGTGAAACCTCTAAAACCGTATCTCATTATCCCCGAGCGTCGAGAGGCCATAGAGAAAGCCATAAACCTGGCTTCTACTGGAGATGTGGTTGTGATTGCAGGCAAAGGACATGAAACCTATCAGATACTTGGCGAGAGGGTCATCCCTTTTGATGATCGAGTGGTAGCCCGCGATGCATTATTAAAAAGACAAGAGATAAAAGGGTAAATCATCATGAACTGGACTGTAACAGAGGTATTAGCTGCTACTGGGGGCAAATTAGTCAGCGGCCCTCGTATGCCGGAGCCTTTTGCCGAGATTACGACAGACAGTCGTACGATCAAAGGGGGGGAACTGTTTTGTGCTCTAAAAGGCCCCCGTTTTGATGGCCATCAGTTTCTGCAGGAAGCTTTCCAGAAGGGAGCTCGCGGGGTACTGGTTTCTACCGTCTCTCCAGTGTTATACGCATGTGAAATTTGTCAAATTGTGGTTGAGGATACATTGACCGCCTTGGGGGCATTAGGCCGATATCATCGACGACGGTTTCCTATACCAGTAGTCGGGATTACTGGCAGTAATGGGAAGACTACTACTAAGGAGATGACCGCCCAAGTGTTAGAGCGAGTCTATCCCCTTCTCAAGACCCCAGAAAACCAGAACAATCTGATTGGGGTACCCTTAACGCTGCTTCGCCTTACCCCTGAACACCGGGTAGCAGTGCTGGAGATGGGGACAAACATGCCTGGCGAGATTGAACGGTTAGCCAGTATAGCGGAAGCGACGGTGGGGGTGTTGACCAATATCCATCAAACCCATCTGGAGCTACTCGGTTCTGTGCAACGTATCAAGGAAGAGAAAGGCAAGCTCTTGGAAAGCCTTGATGAACAGGGGATCGCTATACTCAACGCGGATGATCAGGAGGTCATGTCGCTTACTCGAACAGTGCGTGGAAGGGTGATCACTTTTGGTTTTGGTGCTGAGGCGGATGTGCGTGGAACACAGGTGGAGTCTTGTGGAGTGCAGGGGATGACTTTTCAGCTTTCCTTTCGTGGAGAAAGTCTTCCTGTCCAGCTCCCTATTCTCGGAGTGCACAATGTCTCGAATGCGCTTGCAGCAGCAGCAGTAGGTCTGAGTCTGGGATTGAATTTGCACCAAATTCAGGAAGGACTTCACCACTATAGTCCCGTTCCTCGACGTATGGAGCGATTGTGTATAGAACAAGAGGTATTGATATTAAATGATTCCTATAACGCAAATCCTGCTTCGCTACGAGCAGCCATCGCCGTGTTAAGTGCGCTTCCGAAAAAGGGGAAACATCTGCTCGTGGCAGGAGATATGCTTGAGCTTGGCCCAGAGACCTATAAGCTCCATGAGGATATTGGAAAAGAGCTGCCCGCCTCTTCTGTAGACCGGCTGATCACCGTAGGTTCGCGGGCAGCATGGATAGCTAAAGGGGCACGGGACGCAGGGATGCCTGATGCACATATAAAAGTCTGTGCTGATCACGAGGAAGCATTTCAGCATCTTTCGAACCTGCTAGAAGCAGGTGATACTATTTTGATAAAAGGATCTCGTGGAATGCAAATGTGGAAGATTACTGAAAAGCTTTTAACCCAACGAAAGGTAATCTGATGCTTTATCATCTTCTGTATCCACTCCATCGCGTCTTTTCAGCCTTTAATGTCTTTCGGTATTTGACCTTTCGAACCGCGTATGCCATTTTAACGGCTCTCCTGATCAGTTTTCTCTTGGGTGCATGGTTGATTCGGCTCTTAAAACGGTATCAGATTGGCGAGCGTATTCGGGAGTTGGGACCGAAATCTCACCAATCGAAAGCAGGAACTCCAACCATGGGGGGGATTCTCATTCTGATTTCCCTCACGATTCCCACTCTGCTCTGGGCGGATCTCACCAACAATTATATCTGGCTCCTCCTGTATACAGCTTTTGGCTTTGGAGCAATCGGTTTTGTCGATGATTATCTGAAGCTGAGTGGGCGGCGTGGGGAAGGGTTAAAGGTCAAGGAGAAACTCATCGTGCAGAGTCTGGTAGCCCTCGGTGTTGCTCTCTTTCTCTATCTCTATCCAGAAGATCCGCTGATCGCCACCAAATTGAGTATGCCCTTTTTCAAAAATTTTACTCCCGATCTGGGAGTAGGTTATGTGTTTTTTGTCGTATTAGTAATCGTAGCAACCTCCAACGCCGTCAATTTGACGGATGGACTCGATGGTCTGGCAACTGGCCCGATTATCATTGCGATCTTAGCGTATACCATTATCGTCTATCTCGCTGGGCATATTAAATTTGCCGAATATCTAAACATCTTCTACATCCGTAATGCCGGTGAGGTCACCATCTTTTGCGGCGCAGTTCTCGGAGCAAGTTTAGGGTTTCTCTGGTACAACGCGTATCCTGCCCAAGTCTTTATGGGGAATGTGGGATCTCTTTCCTTAGGAGGAGTGCTTGGCACGCTGGCTGTTATCAGCAAACATGAGGCCCTCCTCTTCCTGGTCGGAGGGATTTTTGTTATTGAGATGATGTCAGTAGTGCTCCAGGTTGCCTTTTTTAAATTGACCGGAGGAAAACGGCTTTTTCGGATGGCTCCGCTCCATCATCACTTTGAAGAGAAAGGGTGGGAAGAGCCCAAAGTCATTGTCCGGTTTTGGATTATTGCCACAATTCTGGCTTTATTAAGTTTGAGTACCTTAAAGCTTCGTTAAAGAGGCAGAGATGGCACTAACCGCAAAAGGGTTTGATCTCATTTTGTTGATAGTTACCCTGCTCTTGGTATGCATAGGGATTATCATGGTTTATAGTGCTAGCGCGGTAATCGCTTTGGAGAACTTTGCCGATTCCTATTATTTCCTCAAGCGCCAGGTAGCGTGGGCCCTTCTGGGGATAGCAGGGATGCTCTCGGTCATGTATATGGATTATCAACTGCTCCGGCGCTGGGTATATCCATTGCTGCTTTGTGCGGTGGTGCTGTTAGTTCTTGTAGCGGTGTCTCCGTTAGGGAAAGAAGTAGGGGGAGCTAAACGCTGGATACAGATTGGTGCGATCTCTTTTCAGCCATCTGAATTTGCGAAGCTCGTCATAGTAGTCTACCTGGCTCACTCTTTAACCAAGAAACGAAGAAAATTAAAAAGTTTTGGCCAGGGATATGTGCCTCATCTCTTGATCATCGGGCTGTTTGTGGGTTTATTGCTCCTACAACCCGATTTAGGCACGGCGATGATTATCGTGGTGGTCTCTTTTACGTTATTACTGGTTGGAGGGATTCGGCCGTCTTATCTGTTTGGTTCTCTCTTGGTGTTTCTTCCTTTTATCTATCTAGCGATCAGCAGTGTGGATTATCGGCGGCGACGGATTTTCGCTTTTCTCGATCCCTGGAGTGATCCTTCTGATACCGGATTTCAGATTATTCAGTCGTTGATAGCCTTAGGAAAAGGGGGAGTTGTCGGTCTTGGTTTAGGAGAAGGAAAACAAAAACTCTTCTTTCTTCCTGCACCACATACCGATTTTATCTTTGCGGTCATTGGCGAGGAGCTGGGTTTTATTGGTGGCAGTGTCCTCCTCATCTGTTTTCTCGTCTTTTTATGGAGGGGGATGGTCATTGCTTTCCGGGCCAAAGACCTCTTTGGTATGCAACTGGCCTTTGGGATTGTCTTCCTTATCATTTCGCAAGCGATTGTCAATGTCGGAGTCGTAGTGGGATTGTTGCCAACCAAAGGCCTCCCCTTACCATTTATCAGTCTAGGAGGTTCTTCGCTATTGACGAATATGCTGTGTACAGGCCTTTTATTGAGTACCTCTGCTCAGCATGAGGAGGCCCCTCTATGAGAGTGCTCATCGGTGGAGGAGGTACAGGAGGGCATCTCTATCCAGGTATCGCCGTGGCGCAGGCGCTAAAACAGCGTGATACCAGCACAGAGATCAGGTTTATAGGTTCAGCGGCTGGTCTGGAGAAAGAGATTGTACCCCAGGCCGGGTTTCCGTTATCTCTCATCCAGGTACAAGGGGTTATGGGGAAAAATTTAGGGGCAAAAATGAAAGCTATAGGAATGCTTCCCTTGAGCCTGATACAAACGGTACAAATTTTCTTTCGCTTTAAACCAGACCTTGTGGTAGGGGTAGGGGGCTATGCTGCTGGTCCAGTGGTACTGACCGCCTCTCTTTTTGGCATTCCACGATTGATTCATGAACAAAACCTCTTCCCCGGTATTACGAATCGATTGTTAGCTTTCCTGGCCCAGAAAATAGCGATCTCTTATCCAGACTCGGCAGCCCATTTTCCAGCGCATAAAGTGGTATTGACCGGTAATCCCGTGCGAACAGAAATTCAACGTGTGTCCAGGAAACCAAGGGAAAAGAGCACAGAAGGGGAAGGGAAATTTCATGTGCTGATTTTTGGAGGAAGCCAGGGAGCGCATACACTGAATATGGCGATGATCGATGCATTGCCTGAATTGTCTAAACTACGAGATGCTCTCTCGATCGTGCACCAAACCGGAAAAGCAGACTGGGAAGACGTCCGACAAGCTTACCGGCAGGCCGGTCTTTCCGCGACAGTGGTCCCTTTTATTTCGGCAATGTGGGACGCTTATGAAGAAGCTGACCTGGTGATTTGTCGGGCTGGCGCGACCACACTCGCAGAGCTCGCGGTCTGTGGCAAAGCAGCGCTGTTTGTCCCTTATCCTTATGCTGCACACCAGCATCAGGAAATCAATGCTCGAAGCTGGCAGAAAGCAGGTGCAGCCGAAGTTATTTTACAAACAGAGTTAACCGGTAAACTGCTCGCAGAATGGATTCATTATTTCTGGAGCCACCAGGACCGCGTACGGGAAATGGGAAAACGGAGTAAGAGTCTGGGGTATCCTGATGCTGCCGAACGGATTGTTGATTTGTGTTATCAATTGCTTGAGGAACCGAAACTTATGACCGGGGTCTAACGAGCACACAGAGGGGGCACGGAGAAAGAGTGTTTAGTGATCAGTAAAAATCTGAATCCTAATCACTCATCATCAGTCACTAATCACTGATCTTAAAGAAAAGGGAGAATTATGTTTCGAAAAGCCCAGCATCTGCATTTTATCGGTATTGGAGGGATTGGAATGAGTGGTATCGCTGAGGTACTGCTCAATCTTGGCTATATCGTAACCGGGTCTGATCTGTCTCCCTCCGAAATTACACAACATTTAGAGCAGATGGGAGCACGGATTTTTGTAGGACATAGCCCGGACAATGTGCTCGGTGCAGATGTGGTGGTTTACTCTTCGGCAGTCACTCGGGAGAATGTCGAAGTGGCCGCTGCTCGACAACAGAAGATACCGGTGATCCCACGGGCAGAGATGCTGGCAGAATTGATGCGCATGAAATATGGTGTGGCCATCGCAGGCAGTCACGGAAAGACTACAACAACCTCGATGGTCGCCACCGTACTCGCGAAAGGGGGTTTAGACCCTACCATGGTCATTGGAGGAAAGCTCAGGAGCTTGGGGAGCAATGCCAAACTGGGACAGGGAGAATTTTTAGTTGCGGAAGCTGATGAGAGTGATGGATCATTTCTCCGCTTGAATCCGATGGTTGGAGTGGTCACCAATATTGATCGGGAACATCTCGATTACTATAATGATCTCATCAAGATTCAGCATGCCTTCGCTCAGTTCATCAATCATGTCCCGTTTTATGGATTTTCGGTGGTCTGTGGAGATGATCCACATATCCGACAGCTCTTTCCCCAACTCGAGAAACGATATTTTACCTACGGACTGGAATCAGACGTCGATTACCGGGGAGAGGAGATAGTCTCTGGCGGTTATCGTACAATCTTTACCGCGTATAGGCATCATCACCGCCTGGGAAAGCTCACTCTGCAGATGCCCGGTCTGCACAATGTGCGTAATGCCTTGGCTGCACTTGCCGTAGGATATGAATTAGAGATTGAATTCCCGATTATCCAGGAAGCACTGGCTGAGTTCGGTGGGGTCCATCGCCGGTTAGAGGTGAAAGGAGAAGCCCGGGGGATCCTGGTAGTGGATGACTATGGTCATCATCCGACAGAGATTCGAGCTACGCTGGAAGCAGCACGGTTAGCCTGGCCCCACAAGCGTCTGCTGGTGGTGTTTCAGCCGCATCGTTATACCCGAACACAGATTCTCTGGCAGGAGTTTTGCGTAGCTCTTCGTGAACCAGATCTCCTGTTTTTAACCGAAATCTACCCAGCCGGTGAACCCTCAATTCCAGGAGTGAATGCTGGTTTGATTTATGAAAGTCTCCGCCAATGGACGCCGCACAAGGTCGCTTTCTTTCCCCGCAAAGAGGATATAGTAGAAGCATTGCTTGCCGTAATAAATGAGGGAGATATCGTCTTAACCTTGGGCGCTGGGGATATCTGGAAAATTGGTGACGCTTTATTAAAACAGTTGTCCTAACGATGGAGAAGCGGTGAAAAGATCCGGTCAGCATGCACCATATTTAAGCAAGTTGCAGGAGAAATTTGGCCACTCGACAGGAAAAGCCCTGGGAGAGCTTGAAGGGGTATGGCAATTAGATCAACCACTGGCGCGTTACACCTCGCTCCAGGTGGGAGGTATAGCTGAAGCGTTTTTTTCGCCAGTAACCCTGGAAGCTTTACAAGAGCTACTTCGTATAACTCTGCAAGCAGACATTCCGCTCTTTTATTTGGGGAAAGGGACAAACCTGATTATCAAGGATAAGGGTATTCGGGGGATTGTGGTCGTTCTCGGGAGAGAATTTCAGGGTATTCAGCAACAAGAAGAGGATGTTCCTGACCCTGGACAAGTCGTGGTACGCGCTGGAGGAGGAGTGAGACTCTCCCGTCTAGTCTCTTTCACCAGAGAGGTGGGACTTACAGGGCTAGAATTTGCCGTGGGCATTCCTGGTTCGGTAGGAGGAGCCGTGAAGATGAATGCGGGAACTGGGCTGGGTACTTTTGGGGATCTTTTGCTAACCGCTACGATATTAGACCGAGGAGGAGAACTGCGGGTATTGAATAAAGAGGAGCTGGCTTTCTCTTACCGAACCTCTCACCTCCCTGCTGGGAGTATGCTGATAGAAGCCCGGTTAGCTTTGCAACGAGGTGAGAAACACCATATTAGCCGGCAGATTGCCCTGTTAGAACAACGGCGTCGAGATACCCAACCGCTTACGCTTCCGAACGCAGGATGTATTTTTCGCAATCCACTACCCTTCCGTGCGGGACAACTCATTGATGAAGTTGGACTCAAGGGGATACGCATTGGGGATGCACAGGTCTCGGAGAAGCATGCTAATTTTATCGTCAACCTTGGACAAGCCACGGCTAAAGAGGTCTTACAATTGATTGAGCGGGTCAAAGAAGTCGTATATCGCCAAGTACATATAGAGTTAGAGGAAGAGGTGCAAATTGTTGGCGAATAAAACGCAAGGACGGAAGAAGTCGGTTAGCAAAGATCCTCTCCGGATGGTACAGAGAATCCTTATTCTGGGCCTCATGCTCTGTGGAACGCTCCTGATCGGATTCGGGGTGCAGAAGAGCTGGGTCTATCTCACGAGCGCGGACTATTTCCGAATCCGCAAGATCACTTTTTCTGGCTATACCCTTCTGAATGAATCCTCTCTCAGACCCTGGCTAGAGATCCAGGAGGGGGAGAATATTCTGCGGGTAGATCTGAACCGGCTCGCAGATCGGCTTCAAGCTCATCCCTGGGTTAAACGGGTACGAGCATGGCGATTACTTCCCCAGGAGATCTTTATCGAAATCGAGGAACGAAGTCCATTTGCGGTCATTGATACTGGAAAGACCTATGTCATTGATGCAGAGGGATATGTACTTCAGGAGATTCCCCCTGCTCAGTCTTATCCCTTCCTGGAAATTCAGGGTCTTTCGAAACGGGTCTATCAGGTGGGGGAACAGGTCAGAGATCCATCTCTTCGGCTGGGAATGCAGATACTCGCTCTAATCCGGCATAGAGAAATCTTCCGAGCCCTTCAGGTGACATCTATCGATATTTCTGATCCACAGAGACCATGGTTAGTATTAGGAAACGATCAGCTTACCATCAGGATTGCCTCTGAAGATCTGGAAAACAAACTGCATCTTCTGCACCGTATTGCAGCCTATATTCCGCAACGAGAGCGAGATATTGAGTATCTTGACCTCTCGTTTCGGAATCAAATTGTGGTAAAACCGGCATTGATAACGGCTGTAACGAGTAGAGAGCCATGAAAACATTCAGAAACAGAGAGAAGAAATAGGGTGTTCTGGGTAGACGATACTTTGATAAGGGGGCAAGCAATAACCTGCCAAAGCGGAGTCCAGAAAGGATGGTGAGAGGTGGCCAAGAAAGATAATATTGTGATGGGCTTGGACATCGGAACAACAAAGATCTGTGCTATTGTGGGGGAACGGAACGCAGAAGATGATACTGTAGAAATTATTGGTATTGGAAGCTCCCCTTCTAAAGGACTGCGCAAGGGAGTGGTCGTGAATATTGAGAGCACAGTCGAATCGATTAGACAAGCAGTGGAGGCTGCTCAGGAAAGCGCAGATGTCCATATCGATGCTGTGTATGTGGGCATTGCTGGTGGACATATCAAAGGGATTAATAGCCATGGCATCATTGCTCTTAAGAGTGGTGAAGTGACCCACGCTGATATCGAACGAGTGGTCGAGGCTGCCAGAGCAGTAGCCATGCCCTTAGATCGAGAAGTGATTCATATTCTACCCCAGGAGTTTATTATTGATGATCAAGATGGGATCCAGGAGCCCTTAGGGATGGCTGGTGTGAGGCTTGAAGCGAAGGTTCATATTGTGACGAGTGCCGTAGCCTCGGTACAAAACATTGTACGATGTGTGAATCGTGCGGGACTTGATGTCAAGGACATTGTCCTGGAGCAATTGGCCTCTGGAGAAGCCGTCCTCACACCACATGAAAGAGAATTGGGTACTGTACTCATCGATATAGGGGGAGGAACCACAGATATCGCGATTTTTGCGGAGGGGGGTGTCCGGTATACCACAGTCTTAGCCTTGGGAGGAAACCATATCACCAACGACATTGCCATTGGCCTTCGTACACCTACGATGGAAGCAGAACGTCTCAAGCGGATTTATGGCTGTGCCTTAACCTCCTTAGTACGCGAGGATGAAACTTTCGATGTGCCAACCGTAGTAGGGGGGAGAGAACCTCGGATTCTTTCCCGTAAGCTCCTCAGTGAGGTTATCGAACCGCGTGTGGAAGAGATCTTTAGCCTGGCGCACCGCGAGGTGAAGAAGAGTGGATTTGCCGATATGATAAACACTGGGGTGGTGATCACGGGTGGCTCTACTCTGCTGGAAGGGATGACCGAGAGTGCCGAGCGAGTGTTTGAGTTACCGGTACGTCAGGGGGTGCCTACCGGAATCCGGGGAGAAATAGAAGAAGTATATAGCCCGTTGTACGCAACCGCAGTTGGTTTAGTATTATACGGTTTACTCAATCAACATCAAGGTACCCAAACAGAATTTTTTATCCCAAGAATTTTTCGCCGCGTGGGTCAGTGGTTTGCAGAATTTTTTTAATCAAGAGGAGAGGAGAAAAAATTAGACGCGACCAGACTATCTGCGAGAGGATAGTACAGGACGCGTGATGATTTTCGTGTATCAGTAGACGGGGTGCACGTTTCTGTAAGTGGTCATTTTTTATTGACTAAACACAGCGTTCTAGGGGAGGGAGAAGAGAGATGTTTGAACTAAGAGAAGACAATGGGAACATGGCAAAGATTAAAGTGATCGGAGTCGGTGGGGGAGGTGGAAACGCCATTAATACCATGATTCAGGCTCAACTTGATGGCGTCCATTTTATCGCCGCAAATACCGATCTCCAGGTACTCAACACGAATCTCGCTCCAATTAAAATCCAGCTTGGAGCCCAACTCACCCGTGGCCTAGGCGCAGGAGCAGATCCTGAGGTGGGGAAAAAGTCTGCTCTCGAAGATACAGAAAAAATCGCCGAGCTCTTCGAAGATACGGATATGGTATTTGTCACCGCCGGATTAGGAGGTGGTACCGGCACCGGTGCGGCTCCCATTATTGCCAATATTGCCCGAGAGAAAGGATGTTTAACAGTTGCCGTTGTTACCAAGCCCTTTCTTTTTGAAGGGAAACGACGGCTCATGCAAGCGGAAAACGGTCTAAAAGAATTACGGAATGCTGTGGATACGCTGATTACGATCCCCAACCAACGGCTCTTAAGTGTGGTAGGAAAACAGACCTCTCTTCGAGAAGCTTTCCGGGTTGCGGATGACGTGCTCAGACAGGCTGTGCAGGGTATTTCTGACCTCATCACTGTTCCCGGTCTGATTAATCTTGATTTTGCCGATGTCAAAACGATTATGTCGAATATGGGGATTGCGCTTATGGGTACAGGAGTGGCCAGTGGAGAAAATCGAGCGGTAGAAGCAGCCCAAAAAGCCATTTCCAGTCCATTGCTTGAGGAGTCCTCTATTGAAGGAGCGCGTGGGGTACTGATCAATATTACCGGTGGACCGGATCTGACTCTGTTCGAGGTCAATGAAGCCTCTTCGATCATTCATGATGCTGCGCACGAAGATGCCCAAATTATCTTTGGTTCGGTTATCGATGAAAGTATGAGTGAAGAGGTAAGAGTCACCGTCATTGCCACGGGTTTTGGCCACCGTGAAGAAAGTACCAGCGCGCCAGAGAAGAAGCTAAAACCAGTCTCCCTGGGGAGAGGAGAGCCGGAGGTGGTTCCAGTCCATCATAACTCCTTTGTGAAAAAACGTCTCGGCAAGATTAGAGAAGAGGTCAGCTATCCGCAGTTTGATGAAAAGAGTCTCGATGTGCCCACCTTCCTGCGTAAACACCTTGATCTCTAATCCCTCAAAGCATTGGGGGCTCTCCACAAGACTGGAGAGCCCTTTTTTGTGGTCTTGACATACTCTTTGCTCTTTTTTCTGATCCTATTACCCTGAGCAGAAAGAAGTTTCTCACTGGAAGAGTGTCAGGAATATTCCGCTTTCCCTGATAAATTCCCTGCAGTTTGCCTATGTACTCTCCCATATTCGTGATTTCTCGAGAGGAGGAGACAGGACGAGGGATAATCGGAGAGGGCAAGCGCTTTCCTTAAGATGGAATTCGGCTTGTTGGAGTTCCTGAGATGTGCTATACTGCTTTCATAGTTCTGAGAGTCGAGATCAATCAAGGATATGGAAGAACAAGAGGACACTATGGGAACCATTGCGGAAAATTTGGTTCGGGTAAGAAATCGTATCGCAGTGGCAGCTCAGAGAGCAGGACGAGATTCGGCAGAGGTAACGCTGGTAGCCGTCACCAAAACCATACCCCCTGCCCGTATCCAAGAAGCGATAGCGGAAGGAATAACCATCCTGGGAGAAAATCGGGTTCAAGAGGCGAAAGAAAAAGTGGCCATCCTAGGGCGCACTAATATTCAATGGCATTTAATAGGCCACCTGCAGAGAAATAAGGTCAAGTACATCTTCGATCTTTTTACCTTGATTCACAGTGTCGATAGCCTTGCTTTAGCACAAGCCATCAATCAGCAAGGGATGAAGCGTAATCAGGTTATGCCAGTTCTCCTGCAAGTGAATATTGCCGGGGAAGCTACTAAATCGGGAATACCTCCTGAAGAGGCTGCTGGGTTGTTGAAAGATATGGCCAGACTCCCCTCTATTGCTGTGCGAGGATTAATGACTATCCCACCCCTAGAAGCAGAACCGGAAGCTTCTCGTCCTTACTTCCGGAGGCTACGTCTGCTTCGAGAGGAAATAGAAAAGATGGGTATCGAAGGAATTGATCTCCGAGAGCTCTCTATGGGAATGTCCAATGATTTTGAGGTGGCTATTGAAGAGGGAGCAACATTGGTTCGCATAGGGAGTGCCATTTTTGGTCCTCGGGAAAAATAGATGGTCTCCCTGTTGAGTGTTGTTAGAAGGATGCCGATCCATCTAAACCGCAGAGAGCGCTGAGAAATCTGAAAAAATTCTGCGACCTCGGCGTGCCCTGCGGTGATGATTTTAGCCACACTTCACAGGGAGACTACCGAAAAATAGAGGATCAGAAAAGTAGAGAACAGAAGTTGTTTGCTCTGGGCAAGAGGAGAAGATATGCTAAGAGGAAAGACTCTCGCCTTCCTCGGAGGTGGGAATATGGCCGAAGCCCTTATAAAGGGGGTCCAAAAAGCGGGGATGGTTGAAGCAAACCAGATCGTGGTTACGGATGTGGTGCCTCAGCGTTTGGTGTATCTGCAACAGACATATGGAGTAGAGACCCTGACCGAAAACCAGAAAGCCGTTGAGAAAGCTGATATTATCCTGTTAGCCGTTAAACCTCAGGATATAAAGTCAGTGTTATCGGATATACAGACCGCAGTCGCACCCACTAAACTCTTCGTGAGTATCGCTGCTGGAGTGCCTCTATCGAGAATCCAGCAAGGGCTGGGGAAACCGGCGCGACTGATACGCGTCATGCCTAATACTCCTGCACTGGTCCAGAGCGGGGCTGCTGCCCTCTGTCGAGGAGAACATGCTACGGCGGAAGACCTCCAGATTGCTCAGGCTATTTTTGAAGCAGTGGGAAAAACCGTAATCGTGTCCGAATCGCTTATGGATGCAGTAACTGGTCTGAGTGGCAGTGGACCGGCGTATGTATTTGTGCTGATTGAGGCATTAGCAGATGGAGGAGTGCGGGTAGGACTCCCAAGACAGGTCTCGCTTATGCTTGCTGCGCAAACAGTGCTTGGTGCAGCTCAGATGGTGTTAGAAACCAAAGAACATCCCGCCCATTTAAAGGATAGAGTTACCTCACCCGGAGGGACCACCATCAGCGGGTTACATGCCCTCGAACGAGGAGGATTTCGTGGAATTATCATGAATGCAGTGGAAGAGGCCACAAAACGTTCTCAGGAGTTAGGGCAATAATTTCATCAAGAGAGGCTGGGTTACAGTGGAGGACGATGGAGGAAGAAAGGCATGTTCATTGTGGGAAATTTTTTAGGCGCGATTGCAAGTATTCTCGATACGGTTCTCTATCTCTATATGCTTATTGTGATCGCTAGGGCGCTGATTTCTTGGGTTAATCCTGATCCCTATAATCCAATTGTACAATTTCTCTATCGCCTGACCGAACCTGTACTCTCTTGGGTACGTCGCACTATCCCCAGTGTGGCGGCAGGGATCGATTTTTCTCCCTTTATAGTGATTTTAATTATTTATTTCCTCCAGAGCTTCCTGATTGGATCGCTACGGGGGATTGCATTCAGGCTCCAATAAGAAAGGTATTGCTGGGTTAGGCGAGCAATACTCTCTCGGGAGGAGGGAAAGACGGTGAAGATCACACCACTCGATATAAGACAACAACAGTTTGCCTATCGATTTCGAGGTTTTGATATCGAGGAGGTTGATGCCTTTTTGGAAATGGTGGCCAGGGAACTTGAAGAGCAGATCCGGGAGAATGAACTGCTCCGGGAAAGACTCAAGGTCAGAGAAGAAGAAATTCAGAAGATGCGGCAAACTGCCAATGAGCTGGAAGAACAGATCCGGGAGAATGAGTTATTACAGGAAAGACTAGCGGCCAAAGAAGCTGAGATTCGCGAAATCCGCGATAACGAAAAGGAATTACACAAGGTTCTTGCTACAGCTCAGCAGGTGAAAGAAGAGGTCAGAGAGCGGGCAGAGAAAGAGGCTGAACTCATTGTAAAAGAGGCGCATCTCAAAGCAGAGCGCATCATTTTAACTGCCCAGGAAAAGCTAAGCCGTCTTCAAGACGATATCCTGGAGCTCCGGAGACAGAAAAAACTCTTTGAAGTAAAAATCCGAAATGTTATCGAGTCTCATTTGAAACTGCTGGCCATTGATCGAGACGAATTATTAGAGGAAATATCAGAAAGGGACTCTCCCCGTGATCCCCCTGATGAGGGTCTCAGTGCATGAAGTCGCTATTCCACTCTTTCGTATACCAATGAATAGCAAAGAACCTCTCCTCGTAGAAGAAACCCCAGAGGGAATCATCTTTTCCGTTCGTGTACAGCCACGGGCCAGCAAGAGGGAAATAAGTGGTATCCAGGGTGATGCCCTCAAAGTGCGTTTAACGGCTCCACCCGTAGAGGGCGCCGCAAACGCGCAATGCCGAAAATTGCTGGCAGAGGCTTTGCAAGTAAATATCTCACACATCACGATCCTCAGTGGGTTGCAGGGGAGACTAAAACGGGTACGAGTTATTGGAATAACCAAAGAGAAGTTTTTCAACCTGTTATCTCCCTTCTTACACCACTAACCTTCTCTGGAGAAAAGGGCAAGCCATGTTTAAAACGATAGAATGGACAGGTAAAGGAGTACGCTTACTCGATCAACGTCGCTTACCTCTGGAAGAAATTTACATAGAATATGAGGATTATCTAAGCCTTGCGCAAGCGATCAAAGATATGGTGGTCCGGGGAGCGCCGGCTATCGGTATCACTGCAGCAATGGGCATTGCGTTAGGAGCTAGAGCGATTACCGCTACCACTTTTGATGAGTTTTCTCGAGAATTCGAGCATCTTTGCCAGACCTTCAGTGCTACGCGTCCTACCGCGGTCAATCTCTTTTGGGCTATTACCCGGATGCGCAATCTCGTCTTGGCTCATCGCGATGCGACCATTTCATCCCTGAAGCAATTGCTCGAAGAGGAGGCCCAACGTATCTTAAGCGAAGATATTGCCCTTAATCGGAAGATAGGGGAATACGGAAGCGTACTCCTGACGGATAATATGACCGTCTTAACCCATTGTAATGCTGGAGCGTTGGCCACTGGAGGGTATGGTACCGCTTTGGGGGTTATCCGGGCTGCCTGGGAAGCAGGGAAGAGGATAACGGTCCTGGCGGATGAAACTCGTCCTTTTCTTCAAGGGGCTCGCCTTACTGCTTGGGAATTACAAGCCCTCCATATCCCGGTGCGGGTCATTACCGATAATATGGCTGGCTATTTTATGCAAAAGAAGGAGGTACAGGCTGTCATTGTTGGAGCGGATCGTATTGCTGCCAATGGTGATGTAGCCAATAAGATCGGAACCTATACTCTGGCTGTACTGGCGAAAGAACATGCTATCCCCTTCTATGTGGCAGCTCCGACTTCTACCATCGATATGACCATCACTTCGGGAGCAGATATCCCGATTGAGGAGCGCAGTTGGCAAGAAGTAACTCATTTTGCTGGACAGCCGGTGGCTCCACCAGGAGTAAAAGCAGCTCATCCAGCGTTTGATGTGACTCCCCATACCTATATTCGGGCTATCATCACGGAAGAAGGGATACTCTATCCCCCCTTCCAGGAAAGCATTGCTCAGGCCATGCGTCACCAACAGATACAGGCGCCTCTGATCAGTTCTCCATAAGACCTTACCTCGTTCTTTTCTGGCGGGACGGTCACCGAAGATTCCTGTGCTCCATCTGTATGTGGCATCGGCGCCTGGTTTCCTTTGTCCTGAATACGGTCACCGTTTTCTCAGGCATGAGAGAGCGCGATCGCAGGGGATGCCTGTTTTTGCTGCCGAGCAGGTTAATTTTTCTCCTGGAGTTTTCGGAGAAAGAGCGGCAAAGCACTGCAGAGGGTGGGATCATGATGATACGTGTGGCAAAAATCCAGATAAAACGGAGCCACTGGAAGTAATAACCGTGGCTATGCGATGGACTTCCTATGATCTTGATCGCCCCCGAGGCGGTGATCTAAGCCACCGTGGTTAGTAAGATGCTGGAGCAGGTTGGCCTCCAGGTGGAACTGCAGATTCTAGACGCAACCACCTATAACCAGAAGACTCGCTTAAGCCATCTGGATCAGCCAGCAGAGCAACGAACCTGGGATGTTGCGTTAACGTTCTGGAGTGATGTGTTGAATTTCCCAGTTTTTGAACTCTACCAATATTACGCTCTCGATGGCAACATGGATTGGGTCGTCGAGCAGCCGGAACTCAGACAGCTCTATAAACAAGTCTTACGTACTGTGGATCGGGAGAAACAGCAAGAGTTGATTCAACAGATGCCGAATTCCGTGGGCACCATACGGAATTCTTCCCTGTGAGGTGGCAGTGGCATAGTATTATCGCATGGCAAGAATTGCGCGAGTAGGAGGGCTGGCCCTTCTCCATCACCTCATCCCCCGAGACCATTTTCAGCCGGAGACGGTTTTCTGTTAAGACCGGCGATAGCCCCTTAGATGCGATGGTTTTCTGAGGAGACTCACCGAAGTGTTTCAGCGTATCCTGCAGCAGTAGAAGCCAAGGTAAAAGAGAGAGCCTTGGCAGAAATAAGTATGGTGTCCCCAGATTTCAGATTTCCACAGAAAAAGGACTAATACAAAAACTGCCCTCCATTGACATGGATCGTCTGGCCGGTGATGTGACTGGATTCGTCAGAAGCGAGAAAAACGGCCAGGTTGGCGATGTCTTCTGGTTTGGCGATGCGTCCAAGGGGGACCTGATGGCTGACGGCTTGAATCTCCTCTTCGGTCATTCCATAACGAGGTTGAGCGGTATCGGTTAGACCAGGGGCAATGGCATTGACACGAATACGATAGGGAGCCAGTTCCAGAGCGGTAGCCCGGGTAAAGCCGATAATCCCCGCCTTGCTGGAAACATAGTGCACCCCTCGGGGTGAACTGCGGAATGCTGCGAGGGAAGCGAGATTGATGATGGATCCCTGTTGGCCGCGCTGGACCATCTGTCGTGCTACAGTTTGCGTGCAAAAAAAGGTCCCTTTGAGATTTACTGTCAAGACTTCATCCCACTGGGCTTCGGTTAACTCCAGAAAATTGACCCGGGGAAAAATACCGGCATTGTTCACCAGGACATTAATACCCCCGAAGGGTGTTCCAGCATCTACCATCCTCTGTACCTCAGCCATACAAGCTACACTTCCCGCTACGGTAACTGCCGTTCCTCCACGCTCACGGATTTGTGTAGCAGTAGCCTCTGCGGCTGCCTGATTGTCCAGATAATTCAGGATGACCTGTGCGCCAGCACTTCCATAAGCCAGCGCAATCGCTTTTCCAATGCCTTGCTGTGCCCCGGTAATGAGAGCCACTTTTCCAGCTAAACGCATGGATTATCCCTTTCCAGCTCATTCCAACGCTTACAGTTCTAGCAGAAGTCGATACGGATTGTGGAGCCGTTCCATAACCGTGTTGAGAAACTGTTGAGCTACCACTCCATCGATGACCCGATGATCAAAGGAGAGGGAAAGAGGGAGTATTTTCCGGATGGCAATAGTTCCCTGATAGACCACTGGTTTTTCCAGCAGCTTTCCAACTCCAAGAATAGCTACCTCGGGGTAATGAATTATTGGTGTACCAAAGATACCCCCTATTCCTCCATAATTAGTGATAGTAAAGGTGCCACCGTGCAGTTCGGAGAAATCTATGCTCCGATCACGGGCTTTCTGGGCCAGTTCTTCAATCTCTTTGGCCAGTTGAAAGATATTTTTCTTATCCGCATCCTTGATCACAGGCACCATGAGCCCTTCCTCGGTATGCGTAGCCACACCGATATTATAGAATTTTTTGAGAATGATCTCTTCTTTTTCGTCGTTGAGCGAGGCATTGAGAAAGGGGTGCTGTTTCAGTCCAGCCACCACCGCTTTGATCAGAAAAGGCATAAAGGTCAAATGGATACCCTGTAGACGGACAGCTTCTTTTTCTTGTTCTCGTATATCACTGAGGAGGGTTATATCCACCTCATCAGTCGTAGTGACATGCGGCGCAGTAAACTTGGACTTTACCATAGCTTGCGCAATAGTCCGACGCAAACGGCGTAGCGGGATGATCTCCACCAACCCTTCTGCAGGTCTCGATGGTTCGACCAGTGCTTTTTTCCCCTCGGCGGCTCGTAACACATCGTCCTGCGTAATGCGGCCGTGTGGACCGCTCCCCTCGATAGTAGTCAGATCTACTCCCAATTCGGTAGCCAGTTTACGCACCGAAGGAATAGCCAGGATTTGTTTTTTAGGTTTTGGCTCTTGAGGAGGTAAAAGGGGAGAAACCACAGGAGCTTCGTTAGAGGCCTCTTCCAAAGCGCCTACGACTGTAGAAGATCCAGTCGGACGGGCCGGAGAGCCGGTTTCTTCGATGACGGCTATCAGTTGTCCTACTTTGACAATTTCACCTTCATGTACCGGGATGCGTCCAATTTTTCCCGCGCGGGGAGAAGGGATGGTCACGACGGCTTTATCGGTTTCCACCTCGAACAGGGGTTGATCGAGCTGAACCGTTTCTCCTTCTCTTACCAGCACGCGCACGATCTCTCCTTCGACAATCCCTTCGCCTACATCTGGAAAGCGGAATTCAAATGCCATGCGACATCTCCTTAGAAGCTTAGCACTTTCTTAATTCCACGAACGATCCGTTCAGGATTCGGAAGGTAATACTCTTCCAATCGGGCCAGCGGAAACACCGTATCAAATCCGGTAATCCGCTCTACCGGCGCTTCCAGAGAAAGAAGAGCCTTTTCGTTGATCTGCGCGACGATTTCTGCTCCGAGACCAGCGGTTCGATGAGCTTCATGCACCACTACGGCTCGACCCGTTTTCTGTACAGAGTGGATGATGGCGGGGACATCCATCGGGGAAAGGGTACGGAGATCAATAATCTCTACACTCACTCCATCTGCCCGCAAGAGTTCAGCAGCATTGAGCACTTCTCTGACCATAGCTCCCCAACAGATGACGCTTACATCCTCTCCCTCTTGCACTAACCGTGCTTTCCCAATCGGTACGGTGTAGTCTCCTTCCGGCACCTCAGCCCGAATCGCTCGATAGATCCGTTTGGGCTCCAAAAATACGACAGGATCGGGATCCCGAATAGCAGAGAATAACAAGCCTTTCGCATCCTGGGGAGTAGCCGGCACCACTACTTTGAGGCCCGGGGTATGGACGAGAACCGCTTCCGTACTTTCGGAATGATGCTCTGGGGGGCGAATGCCTCCTCCGTAGGGGACCCGAATCACCATAGGACAGGTAAAACGGCCTCGGGAACGGGTACGGATACGGCTGATATGGCAGAGCATTTGATCATAGGCTGTATAAAGAAATCCCATGAACTGAATCTCCGGAATTGGTTTCATTCCCGCTACTGCTAAACCAAAAGCTACTCCGACAATGGCTGCTTCGGCCAAAGGGGTATCCATCACCCGCTCTTCACCGAAGAGGGCCTGCAGGCCATCCGTTACTCGGAACACCCCTCCAACCTTACCAATATCTTCACCCAAAAGCACCACTGTTTTATCCCGTTCCATTTCCTCTTTTAGTGCTTGATTAATCGCTTCCACCATATTCATCTTGGCCACTGCACTATCCCTCCCTTTCCCGCAAAGCTGCTAACAGGTCTTGTTGTTCTAAGAGGAGAGGAGTAGGTTGGAAGAAGGTATAACGGAATATATCTTCGGGAGGTGGGGGGGTACTCTTCTCCATGGTTTCTACCGCGGCCTCAATGGTCTGGGTTGCTTCTGCAGCAAGCTCTTCCTCCCATTCGGCAGACCAGAGGTTTTGGTGCTGGAGATAGAGGCGATAGCGAGTAATCGGATCCCGTTTTTCCCACTCCACAAGTTCTTGCTCTGGTCGATACCGGCTAGGATCATCCGCTGTCGTATGCGCTCCCATACGGAAAGTTACTGCCTCAATAAGCACTGGACCTTGGCCAGATCGAGCGTACGCCAGAGCCTCACGCATGACTGCAATCACCGCAAAGAGATCGTTGCCATCAACTTGAATGCCGGGAAAACCATAGGCAATGGCCTTTTGGGCAATGGTTTTTGACGCTGTCTGCTTGGAACGGGGCACGGAGATCGCGTATTGATTATTCTGACAGAAGAAAATGGTGGGGGTCCGGAAGACTCCCGCAAAGTTCCAGGCTTCGTGCACATCCCCTTCCGAGGTAGCGCCATCTCCAAAATAGGCTACCGCCACCCGTTGCTCCTTTTTAAACTTTGCAGCCAGAGCCAAACCAACCGCATGCAGCGCATGCGAACCTACCGGAATGGAGATAGGAAGAACATGAACCCCTTCGGGAAAACAGCTTCCCCGCTCATCTCCACGCCAGTAGAGAAACATCAGATCCAGGGGAACCCCATGAATGAGCATAGCACCACTTTCGCGGTAGGAAGGCACGACCCAATCGTCTGGTCGCAGGTCAAACACACTGCCTACCTGAGCGGCTTCCTGCCCTTCCAGTTGGGCATAAGTTCCAATCCGGCCCTGTCTTTGCAAGGCCACAGATTTGTGGTCTAAAATGCGCAAGAAAGTCATCTGCTTATACAGCTCCCGTAGCTCTTCCTTCGTCAACTGCGGTCGGAGGGTTTCCTCACAGGTGCCATCTTCCCGCAGAATACTCACCAGGTCTCCATTGAGAGGATTATAGCGATCAAGGAACATAACAGTTGTCCACCCATATTTCATGAAAGAAGATTGCAATCTTTAAGAAAGTTCTGGTTTACCTCCCATAGAGGGTTGATATAGGTTATTGGCGTACCATGCCTGTTTCACGGGCTGTACGGGCCACTGCCTCGGCCACGGCAGGGACCACCTTGGGATCCAGGGGATAGGGCAAAATTTCTTCCACCGTCGGATTAGGAAGACTGGCGGCGAGTGCTTGGGCTGCCGCAAGCTTCATCTCGGCGGTAATCCGGGTGGCCTTGCTATCCAGCGCTCCCCGAAATACCCCAGGGAAAGCCAGCACATTATTGATCTGATTGGGAAAATCACTCCGCCCTGTCCCAATGATCCCGGCTCCGCCAGCTTTGGCCTCCTCAGGAAAAATTTCTGGAATCGGATTAGCCATGGCAAACACAATCGGATCCGGGGCCATCGAGCGGATCATCTCTTGCGTCACACAGTTGGCCATGGAGAGACCGATAAAAATATCGCGCCCCTGAATGGCTTCTTGCAATCCCCCAGTGAGTCTTTCCAGATTCGTCACCTTGGTCATTTCCTGCTTGACCGCGTTGAGATCGGTCCGATCCGGGCTGAGGATCCCCTTGCTATCACAGAGAATAACGCTTTTAACCAGCGGCGCCGTGTGGTGGTGGAAGCCTATCCCGAGCATGAGCTTAGCACAGGCAATGCCCGAAGCCCCCGCACCGTTGATCACCACGGACAGGTCGGCGAGGTTTTTCCCCAATACTTTGGCCGCATTGATCAAGGCGGCGATCACTACGATGGCGGTGCCGTGCTGATCATCATGAAAAACCGGAATCCCAATATCCTGGAGAGCCTCCTCGACTTCAAAACATCGGGGGGCGGCAATGTCTTCCAGATTAATCCCCCCCAAACCCGGGGCGATATTCTTTACGATCAGGACAATTTCTTCAGTCTTTTGCGTGCGCAGACAGATTGGAAAGGCATCCACGCCAGCCAGTTCCTTGAAAAGGATACATTTCCCTTCCATGACCGGCATCGCCGCTTCGGGGCCGATATTCCCCAACCCCAACACGGCAGAGCCGTCGGTCACTACGGCAATGGTGTTACCCTTGCCCGTGAGTTCATATGCTTCATGAACATTCGCTTTGATCTCCAGACAGACGGCGGCTACACCTGGGGTATAGGCCAGGCTGAGATCTTTAGGTGTTCGTACAGACATCTTCGACCGGATCTCTACTTTCCCTCGATTCCGACGGTGAATCTCAATCGCTTCTTGGTCGAGGGCGTCACGATTAAAATCTCCCATCTCCATGCTTATTGCTCCTTTCTCTGATGAGACCTTTTACTCTAGTAGTTTTGGCTATTTCTCTACATCTTCTAGCTCCCCCAATCCCGATACTTTTCATCTTCCTCACTCGGCAATAAAATATATCCAGTCTATAGTAGCACAGAAAGGCAGGAGAAGAAAGTCTAAAATTTCTCCTGAGACATATCCTGTACCACAGTGTAATATGTTGAGGCTTGTATCAAGTGAAAGCGAAGGAACTCGAGGAAGAGGCTCTCTTGAAAAGGTGAGTAATCTTTGCCAGCCTCATCGTTACAGGGAAGCTATACCTCAACGAGAAAACCTCTGAATGATCTGCCATAAAGGTGATTTGAAGAAAAAAGGTGTTTGAGGTAGGCTAGTATACGCTGAGGGTTTGGTAAAAGAGGGGTTTTGGACTATTAATGAGTAGAGGTTACGAGACCATTTTGAGCAGAGGGAAGGATCTCGCACTAGAGGCGTTAGCAGTAGGAGATCCTTCCCTCTACTCAGGAAGACAAAGGACCAGCAAGGTTAGGCTTTTCCACCAACCAGTCCTTGCTCCCGCCACTTCTTATAGATACGACGGATTTCACCAGCTGCAGCTTCCAGCGCTTCTTCTGGTTTGGCTTCATCTTTCGCTACCCTGGCGAACATCGTGGGGAGAATAAAGGTATTAAATACCTCATCGACTGCGGCATTAGAATACCCTGGCCATCCGACATTGAGCGCCCAATCAAAGGCCGTCTCGATCAAGAGAAGTTTGTCTGGGCGATCTCCAACCTTCTTAGAGCCTTCATCATTCTTGAGATAGGAGAGGCGTTTCTCTTTCGAAATAGCCTGCTCGAAGGTCGGGTAATCGTAGAACTCGCTAGCCAGAAACTTTCCAGGTCCCCAATCATTGGCATTGGCCTTCTCTGGATCATAGCTCACTACCAGATCGATCAAAAATTGTTTGGCTTTATCGATCACCGCTTTATTTTTGGTATTCCAGATGACATAGACCCCCATGACATGTTCCAGACCGCGGCGAGCTACCGGTCCAGCCGGAGCATAGGAGATCTCGATGTTTTTGGAGAGGTCTGGATTCACCTTTTGCGCCGTACGGGTAATAGAGATAGCATTAAGCGCTAAGGCAAGACGTCCAGAAAGCATCCCCTGGTTATTCGATGCTGCAGTCCAGGTGAAGATTTCATCAGTCATGGTCTCTTTATAGAGGGCACGCACAAATTTGAGGGCATCGAGTGTTCGCTCGCGAAATGGCGGGGTATCGATGATCACATTACTTTCTGGATCTTGAACAGCGGTACCCCACGAATACATTAGTGCTCGCAGGAACATATTTGTGTCAATTTCCTGAGAAAGTCCCAGACCGACCGGATTCCCCATCGCTTTCATGACCCGTCCTGCTCGACGGATATCATCCCAGGTATCTGGCCCGGAGGAGGATACCCGATCAAAACCACTCAGCTCAGCCGCAGCCTTTTGCCAGACATCGCTCCGATAATGTACCGGGTCGGGCACGAAGTTATCGGAAAACCCAAAGTATTTCCCGGTAACCGGATTATGGGTACTCAATTCCGCCAGGGGGATATACTTCCCAACCTTTTTCTGGGCTTCCTGGATAATCTCAGCATGATCGATGACCTGAGGCTCGAAAGAAGCAGGTGGGCTGTTAAATTGAACCAGATCATGACCTGGGTCCTGACCTGCAGCCACTCGAGAGGCTTCGGAAGCTCCAATGGCCGGTAGCTCGGCATAACTGACATTTTCTACCACCACTTTGATCCCATTCTGCTGACCCCAACGAGGAGTGAAGATTTTGTTAAACCATTCGTCATAAGCTGGAACAAAATGATTCCACTGGACAATCCGTAAGGTCAACTCCTGGGCGGCAACAGGCCTATTCAAGGCCATCCACGCGGCCAAGCCTAACACACCGCTACTGGTGGATTGAATAAACTGTCGTCTGGTTATCCCCTCTCTTTTCATAGGACACCTCCTCAGAATTTGTATAATTGCTTAACGCGACAATGTCCAGTGAACCACATAGCTCGCAGAGAGATAGTCTTCTCGAACGTCCTCTACATTCTCCTTGCGTTCCATGGTTCCATACGACTGGAACATTGCCAGTTTATGTGTATCAGAAGCTTTCGATACGAACACCTGCTCGCAGTAAATTCCAGCATATCAGGCGGAACCCTTTGCTTTGCTCACGGATAACGATCTCTCTCTTGTTCCCCAACCCGGCGTTTACCCTGAACCACAGCAAAAGGTTCAGGAGGACAAGAGAGAACATGTGTCCGATTTCCCCTTTAGCGGATAGCTCCGGCAGAGGTAAAACCAGAAATAAAGCGATCCAAAAAGAAGTAATATAAAATAGCAATGGGCACACTCGAGAGGAACGCCGAGCCCATTAATGGTCCCCAATAAAAGACATCGCCCAGCACCATGTCCGCCGGAACACCGATGCTGATGGTCTTCCTGGCTGAAGAGGTGACAAAAGTCAGCGCATAGATAAACTCCTGAACACACAGGGTAAAAGTAAAGATAATGATGGTAATGATGCCAGGGACAGCGAGGGGGAGCAAAATTTTTCCAAAAGCTCCTAAGCGACTACACCCATCGATCCGTGCTGCTTCTTCGAGTTCTCGCGGAATAGCTTTAAAAAATCCCATTAACAGCCAGGTTGAAAAGGGAATGGTAAAGGTAGGATAGACTAAAATAAGCGCCCACTGGGTATTCTGCAAATGCAAAGCGGTGACTATACGTGCCAACGGAATAAAGAGCAGGGTAGGGGGAACCAGATAGACGAGAAAAATACTGATCCCCATCTGTTCTCCCAAGCGTCCCAACAGACGAGCCAGACTATAGGCGGCTGGAATTGCCAGCAGAAGCGTAATTCCTACCACAACGACCCCCACAAAGGAAGTATTCACCACCCATTGAGGATATAAGGTTTTGTTAAAGATAAAATCCCAATGCTTAAGAGTGGGAGGGGCGTTAAACCAGAAGGGATTGTTCTGAATGTTATAGAGGTCGATATCCTGTTTGAAAGAGGTAACCAGCATCCAGGCAAAAGGGAGCGCGGTAAAAACAACAAATACCCCCAAAATGGCATAGCGGACAGCCCGTACCCCTATTTTCTTGAATCTTCCGCTGCTGAAAGCCATTTACATCTCCTCTGCCCGGCGGGCAAATCGCAAGATAAAGATTGCTGCTACCAAGAGTAAAGGGAATAGGAATAAGGAAATGGCCGCCCCGACACTCAAGTTTCCACCGATAATTCCTTTAAAAAACGCCAGACTGGCTAACACTTGCGTACTATCATACGGCCCTCCCCGCGTCAAGACGTACACCACGGTCATATCGGTAAAGGTAAAGATAAATCCAAAAAGCACAGCCACACTCATAATGGGCAAAAGTAAGGGAAGGGTAATCTGGAAGAGCTTCCGCCAGAATCCAGCCCCATCTACATCGGCGGCATCCAGAATCTCTTGGGGAATAGAGGTTAACCCTGCTAAAAGAATCACCGTGGCAAAGGGGAGCATACGCCAGACATGGACCGTAATGACCGAAATCATAGCTAAATGGGGTTTCCCCAGCCAGTACATCCATTGCCCAGGGCCCAGCAGGCCAAGAGCCCGGAGAACCCAGTCGATGATGCTATACTGAGAATCAAAGATCCATAGCCAGCCAATCGCTCCAATCGAGATAGGAGCAACCCACGGTAACAGGATCAGAAATTGGATCAGACCCTTTCCACGAAACTCTCCAGCCAGAGCCAAAGCTAAGATTTTCGCGAGGACCAGGACAATAACCTGAGAACAGATAGTGAAGACGAAAGTATTACGAAGCGCCTGGAGAAAGATAGGGCTCTGTAGAATATCCAGAAAATTTCTTAACCCGATGAAGTTTCCATATGGATTACCCACTGTAGCATCGGTCATACTCAGATAAAGAGCAAAAAAGAAAGGGAAGCCGACCAGAGCAACAATATAGAGCACGGCTGGAGCAAGCATACAGGTTCCCAGGAACCTCTCATGCTCGAGCCAGTAGCGTTCTTTGATTACCACGCCACTCAGGGTTTTTTGGGCAACAGCCATCATTTCTCCTTCATCAACGCTGGTCATGAATGTATAGGGAGTATTCTGCTTTTGATCCTTTCCGGTGGACGAAGGATCTCTCATACATGGCGAAAAAGCTCTGAGAGCATATCTAAGCAGATCCACCGGTCATGGAGTTGAGCCCTTCACTCTGGTTAACTTGATAGAGAAAACAAGCCTTCTATACACCTTCTGAATGGGACATGCAGTATATCCCTCCGCTCTAGTCAGAGTGAAGAATCCGCCTAAAGAAGATTAAGCTCCTTACTCACTATACATTCGGTATATAAGTGGTTAGCTTATAGCACAGACAAAAGGGATTGTCAAGTAGAGGAGAAACTGGAGCCGCAACCCCATCTCCATCCAGGGCCTGCTCCAAAAATCTCTTCAGGCCAGTCGGCTTGAAGTTTTATCTTGACAAAATTTTCTCCCTTTATTAAGGTGCAAACCGATTCTGTATGATGGTCAATTTCTAGTACTGCTGGCATAGCAGCTTATGCCAGTATTACTCCTTTGTTATGCTGCACCCACCGCCTGACCCCGGGCTCAGCAGGACATTTTGGGAATTCGCTGGTATCAGTACATACCAAGACATTATGACCTCTGCTCGGGCTCTGGAAAGCCAGTGATGACCGGTTGTCAGGTTGAGATAAACCTGCAGTTGTGTTTTTTGTTGAGGCTTTACTCTTTAGACTGACCGGGCAACACTTTGTTTCCAGAGCCTGGGTGCAGGTAAAGGGACTGATTTATGAAGAGTGCATTGTGGAGAAATGTTACCAAACACACCCACATAGCTTTTACCTTTCTTCTCTTGCTGCTGGCATGGGAAGTGGGTGTCAAACTATTGAACATCAAACCGTATCTCCTTCCCCCTCCTACGCAGATTGTGCAAGAGCTGGTTAATGAATGGGATGATATTGTTTTTCATGGTACGCGAACCGCCAGTGAGATAATTATTGGCTTCTTTTGTTCAGTAGTTATCGGTATCCCTCTGGCTCTAGCTATCTCTTTTTCTCAATTCTTTCAGCGAACAGTGTATCCAGTGCTGGTCTTCTTCCAACTGATTCCCAAGATTGCCCTGGCCCCACTGTTCATTATCTGGTTTGGCTTCGGTATGTTCCCCAAAGTTCTGATCACCTTTCTGCTCTCTTTCTTTCCCATCGTGATCGATTCAATGGTGGGTTTTACCTCATTGCATATAGAAGCGGTCTATCTGGTACGCTCTATGGGAGCCAGCTCTAAAGATTTTTTCTTCAAGGTCCGTTTGCCCAATGCTCTTCCGAATATCTTTGCCGGGCTGAAGATGGCCATGGCTTTTGCCACAGTAGGGGCCGTAGTAGGAGAATTTGTAGGATCGTCGCGTGGTTTGGGTTATCTGTTGCTGGTAGCCAATGGAGACCTGAATACCCAGCTCCTTTTTGCCTGTCTTCTGGTTCTGAGCATTATGGGGTTAGTGTTTTATTCCCTCATCGAAATTATAGAAAAAATGGCAATCCCCTGGCATATTTCACAAAGACCTCTGGAACGAGGAGCTACCATGTAGCAGAGTGCAGCAATTACCCCTATCTTGAAGAGAGGAGAAAACCACTATGATAGTATCTATCATCAAAGCAATAACCCGTTCTTCCTCCATCTTTACCGGTATACTGGTGATGGTGGGATTCTCTTTCTCCCTCGCCGGGATGACTTCCTACGCTTTTGCCGTGGACAAAGTCTCTCTTCGGCTAAACTGGTACTGGTCTGGGATTCATGCTCCTTTCTTTCTAGCGAAAGAACGCGGATACTACAGCGCTAATAACATCGATTTGGTTATTGAAGAAGGAAGAGGATCTGGAACTACGGTACAGCTCGTGGGGAATAAATCCAATGATTTTGGTCTTGCCGATGCTGGCACGACTATCATTGCCGCCAGCAAAGGGGTACCAGTCAAGTGCTTTTTTACCCTAAATCGATCCGATTTAGCGGTGGTTTTTCTGGAAAAAACTGATATCAAAACGGCGAAGGATATCGAGGGGAAACGGGTAGCCGTTACTGCCGGAGACTCGCTGCACCAGATGTTTCCCGCCGTGATGAAAGCGAATAATTTGGATGGAAAGAAGATTACCTTCCTCTTTATGGATCCGGCTGCCAAACCGGTGGCGGTCATGGAGGGGCGGGCGGATGCACTTTTAGGAGGACGCACCGATCAGCCGGTGATTATGCGGAATAAAGGATACCCGACTAAAGCCCTCACTTTTGCCGATCTCGGGGTTGCAACGGTAGGCCTGGCTATTCATGCGCATCGAGATTTGATCCAGAACAACCCAGATCTGGTCAGACGTTTTGTTCAGGCTACCCAAAAGGGATGGGTAGATGCGGTACAGGATCCTGAAGCGGCAGTAGACGCCCTGCTCAAATATCATGAGCGTGACCGGCAAATTCTGCTGGATAGTCTTAAAGAGATGATCGATCATTTACTCTATTCCAAAACCAATATTGGTTTTGGCGATCCCCGGGATTGGCAGACCACACTGGATATTCTCAAAGAATATCGAGGGATTCAGACCGATAAGCCTATCGACTATTTCTTTACCAATGAATTTCTGCAGTGAATCGTAGAATGACAGGCAGAGCAACTGATGTAGTTAAAGAGTGTGAAAAATTTAGTCATACTTAACTTAAGGAGCAAATGAAAACGGAAGGTTCATCATCAGATTTCATTCAGGTGACTCATCTCTGGAAAAAATATGCGACACGGGATGGAGAAGTGCTTGCCTTACAGGATGTCTCTTTTACCGTCCGCCAGGGAGAATTTGTCTCTGTGGTGGGACCCAGCGGGTGTGGCAAGAGTACCATGCTTTTGATGATTGCTGGACTCCTTCCCCCGAGCGAAGGTACGATCAGAGTGAACGGGAGAGTGGTCGAGGAAGCCCAGACCAACATTGGTATCGTGTTCCAGGATCATGTGCTCCTGGACTGGCGTACGGTCCTGCAAAATGTCATGCTCCAGATCGAGATGCGTAAGATGGAGCAAACTCTTTATCTTCCAAAGGCCATGGAGTTACTTGAATCGGTGGGACTGGCCGGATTTGAACATCGCTATCCTTTTGAACTTTCAGGAGGAATGCGGCAACGGGTGTCAATTTGTCGCGCCCTGATCCATGATCCCCCTCTCCTCCTGATGGATGAACCTTTTGGAGCCTTAGATGCACTCACCCGGGAACAGATGCGGATTGATATTGAGAAGATCTGGCTCAAGAAACAACAAACGGTGTTGTTCATCACCCATAGTATTACCGAAGCGGTCTTGTTGGCGGATCGTCTCATTGTCATGACCCCACGTCCTGGGCAAATTGATACAATCGTGGAAATCGATCTTCCACGCCCACGCCATCAGGCGGTCCAGGAATCGGAACGATTTGCTGAATATTGCAGGCAGGTTACCGATATCTTCTTAGCCCGTGGGGTGTTACGATACTAACTTTGTAACCGCGAGGAGTACCCTTGAATGAGAGAGTGGACTACTGGGTGGAGATCTATCGATCTCCCCGATACGAAGCGTGTCAGGAAAGAGCTCTTGTTCTCGAAGCTCTAGCTATCGACTATCGGCTAATACACCTGGAGAACTTTTATCTTCTTCAGGTGTCATCTTATGACCACTTCAGGGCCCGGATCGAACTGACTGGCTACGAAGCGGAAAACAAAGAATGGACGCCAGCAGAAGAACCCTCTCCCAGGGTATCCAATGGCATCGCTGGTGTCATCGGTTATTGCACCATTCTATCTATTTTCTTTGTTTGTGAGCAACGACAGCTCTTTTCTCTGGACTGGTGGAATGCGGGTAAAACCTATGCTGTGCTGATCCGCGAGGGAGAAATCTGGCGGACGGTTACGGCACTAAGTTTACATGCCGATATACCCCATCTCGTGGGGAATCTTATATTTGGCTCTTTGTTCAGCGTATTTGTCTGTCAACAGCTTGGAACAGGACTCGGATGGTTTAGCATCCTCCTGGCCGGGGCGCTGGGGAATTTTGTCAATGCCCTGATCCAGCCTCCTCAGCACATGTCAGTTGGAGCATCTACGGCGGTGTTTGGAGCGTTAGGGATCTTAGTGGCTTTGCAACGGCTACGACGCAGTCAGCTCAATCAGCCCCTGCAGCGATGGGGAGCCATGATTGTGGGAATTATTCTCCTCAGCTTTCTGGGGACAGGAGGAGCAAACACCGATGTGCTGGCACATATGACCGGTATGATCGCAGGCATGCTCTTTGGCCTGGGATGTGGGGTTTTTGTCCATGAGGCCCATCTCACCGCTCGACAACAAATTTTACTTGCCTGGATAACACCTCTACTCCTGGTGTTATCATGGGTAATAGCTTTTGCCAGTTTCTATAGCCGCTAAACGAAACCTGATCAGCATTGTGAAGAAAGCAAAAAGAATTCATGACCACTGTTCTGAAGAGGGAGGTTTTGTGAGCAAAACAGCAGGAACAAAGGAGAGAAAGATGGAACTTATCACCGTCAAAATAGAAAAACCCGAAGCCTTCAACATGATTCTGGGACAATCTCACTTTATTAAAACGGTAGAAGACTTACACGAGGCACTGGTGAATACCATGCCGGGTATTCAATTTGGCCTGGCCTTTTGTGAGTCTTCGGGCCCTTGTCTGGTGCGTTCTAGCGGTACGAATGACGAACTCAAGTCCCTTGCTGAGAAGAACGCCTATGCACTCAGTGCCGGTCATGTATTTCTTATCCTCCTGAAAGATGCCTATCCGATCAATGTCCTGAATGTAGTGAAGAATGTGCCCGAAGTCTGTCGGATCTTCTGTGCAACTGCAAATCCGGTAGAAGTGATCCTGGCCGAAACCGAACAGGGTCGGGGGGTACTGGGTGTCGTTGATGGGTTTAAGAGCAAAGGCATCGAGAGTGAAAAGGATGTTGCGGATCGAAAAGCGTTTCTCCGGAAAATTGGGTATAAGATGTAAGGGAGAAAAGGGATAGGGAAATCGAATGCACGGTAAGGACCACTCAGAATTTCATGGAGTTTTTCCCTATCTGGTGTCACCAGTGGATGTCAGGGGAAGGGTAATGGATAGGGTATTGAGCCGCCTGGTTCATCATCTCATCGAGGCTGGGGTACATGGTCTCACTCCCCTGGGGAGTACCGGTGAGTTTGCCTACCTGAACTGGTCTCAACGACGACGTCTTGTTGAGGTAGTTCTAGACGCCAATGCGGGTCGTGTACCGGTGGTCGCTGGCGTGGCGGCCACTACTATTGCCGATGCAGTCAAGCAAGCTCGTGCATTCGAAAAGCTCGGCGTTGATGGCATCCTGGCGATTCTGGAGACCTATTTCCCTCTTGCAGAGGCGGGGGTTGTCAGCTATTTCACCGCGATTGCCCAGACCGTATCCTGTCCAGTTGTCCTCTACACCAACCCTCAGTTTCAAAGGGAAGATTTGACCCTGCGGGCTATCGAGCAGTTGGCACATGTACCGAATATCTGTTATCTCAAAGATGCCTCCAGCAATACTGGTCGGCTCCTTTCCATTCTGAACCTGGTAGGAGATCGCCTCAAAATTTTCAGCGCCTCCGCCCATATTCCACTCTGTGTTCTGTTAATTGGCGGGGTAGGCTGGATGGCCGGACCCGCCTGTGTTATCCCTGGCCAAAGTGTGCAGCTCTACAATCTGGCTTGTGAAAAGAAGTGGGATGAGGCAATGGCTCTCCAGCGGAAGCTCTGGCGTATCAATCAGATATTTGCCCACTATGCCCTGGCGGCATGTATTAAAGCTGGTCTGGAGTTGCAGGGGTTTCCCGTGGGTCCTCCCCTTCCTCCTCAGGCTCCGCTGAGTGGAGAGGCGCGAGAAAAAGTGCGGGAGGCCTTGATCAGTGTGGGCGCATTAGCAGTGGATGTTTCAGCTTAGCCTCTCCCTCCACCTTCAGCCCTTGCTCCTTGCATAATCCGGTGTTTCTTGCAAATGATACGTTGGCCGAGGGCACAAGTAAAGGCGAGGCCTTGATTACCTTTCTAACAATTGATCCAGTTTAGTTTCTATCCGTTCCATGCGCTTGTCAGACTGCGTTACCCAGGTAGAAAGCCGTTCATCCAGATGGGTGATGCGTTCGGTGAGTCGCTGATCCATGGCCTCGATCTTCTCTACGAGCCGTATTTCGACCTGGGTGAGTCGCTGATCCATGGTCCCGATCTTCTCCACGAGCCGCATTCCGACCTGGGTGAGCCGCTGATCGACCGTCTCAATCTTCCCTTCCAACCGCCCGAGGGTAATCAGCTTGCTGAATACAAAGAGAAAGAGCGCTGTGCTCAAACCCCAAAAGGCGCCCAAAATGCCGTATTCTTGAAAGAATTGTAGCCAAGTCATATGGCCTCGTCTTCCCTTCCTTCTTGCGGAATAAAATCCGCTACCTCACTCTTCGCGATACACTAGTGGCATCCCAATTCGTGGGCCCGAGGTCGTATCTCCTCTGATCCAATGGAGCACAGGGTAGATACCAACTGAAACGATCAGCGACATCTGCTACGCTGGAGTAACGCTTAATCATCTCGGGCATATTCTGTCCCTCGTACCGTCTTGCGCTGTTTACTGGTTTATACAGGATTATATACTAATATACATTTAAGTAACTATAACTAGAATTTTTAGATAAAGACGAGTTCCTCTTCGTTGATCCCCATGAGGGGACAGAACTGTGCAAAGGATAGCTTTTC
>FWPU01000393.1_pt1 | contig 104134 bp, 96 predicted proteins | sample 2228361 | NCBI WGS metagenome assembly FWPU01 (sample SAMEA103939777, study PRJEB20133) | metagenome | reverse complement strand
GATGGCAAGGCTGCCCTGGGCTGCTATCGCCGCGAGAAATGCCTCATCCTCAGGGGTAAAGCGATTGGGTTCGACGGCATACGCCCGCAAGATCCCCATCGGTCCATTCTTGCCGATCAACGGCGCCGAAAGCATTGACGAAATGCCCTCCTGTCGAGCCTCTTCTGGGTACTGCAATAGAGGACTGCTGGGCGCGTCCGGCACGTTGACAATCTTTCCTGACAGCACCTCACGCGCAAGCGGATTTGCGTCTAACTCCACAGCGCCTTTGTTCAGGTAGGTCTGGCTCAACCCATACACCGCAACCGGTTCCAATCGCCGGCCGCTGCTATCGAGCAGCCGAATTGAGCAGGCGCGCACACCCATAGCTTCTGCAGTGGTGCGCACCAGACTTTCGAGCACCTGCGATAGGTTCAAGGTGGAGCCCACCACGCGCGCCGCCTCGTTTAAGGCTTGCAGGCGGATTGTAGCGCGGCGCAGATTCTCGCTTAGCTCAACCACTTCCTCTTCCCGCTGGCGGAGGTTCTCCTGGATGGAAACCGTCAGGTAGGCTGTGATGATTGCCGTACTGCTGAAGAATAACAGCAGGGCGCTCACATACAGAGCATTTTGGTACAGAGGCACTTGCAGATAACCCCCGATCGGACTGTGCGGCAGAACGCCAAAATACTCCAGCAGGGCGGCACCTGTTAGCAAGAGTATAGCCAGCAAGGTAAAGCCAAATGCGGTACGCGCCGGGAAGAGAATCGAAGCCAGAATGATGTGAAAGATGAAAAAGAAGATGACCGGACTCTCAACGCCGCCCGAGAAGTAAATCAGCATAATCATCGCCAGCCAATCCAGGGCGACTTGCCATTGTGCCAGCGCGTAATAAGCTGATACCGGCGCTGCCTGTGTGGTCAAGCGATGCTTAACCAGGTACAAGATCAGGTTATACAGCAGGATGGCGGCGCCAATAGCAAACAACGGCCATTCAGCAGCATCCAGGGCAAATACCTGCTCAACTAACCCGGTTGCCGCCAGGACACCTGCTCCGGCAATCCAGCGCAATCGAATAATCCAGGCTACGCTGGATACCATCTCCGCCTCCACCAGGCTGCGACGCTGCGAATGCACACCTGTTTTTAGCGGAGACCCGCGATTCTTGGGAGGTAAAGATACGGTCATCTTTTACCCAGTTATTCGCCCAGCATTTCTTTGATCTTTGCCAGCAATTCCTTCGGCTCCACCGGCTTGTCCAGGAACACCTCCACGGGGAGGTAATCCTTATCGGGCGCGAAGCGGAGGGGGGTGGTGCTGTGAATGGCGGTCAATATGATGATGGGGGTATGCCGAAACTCCTTGTACTCCGAATTTGGATCAGGGCTGTGTAAATCCAGAGCGAGCTGGAAACCCGCCGTTGCTGTATCCATCATGACATCCAGTATCACCAGATCCGGCTTGACCTGCTTGACTGCCAGCAATCCCTGGGCGGTATTGGCGGCTTCATGAACCACATAACCAGCGCTCTCCAGGGGCAATCGCAACGACAGGCGTTGATCTGGATCGTCATCGATAATCAGAATATGCTTATTGCTCATGCTTTCCTCTGCCATTCCAAATCTCAAGAGTTATCTGCTCGATCATCTCAGGCAAGGCCTTCTGCACAGCGGCGCTCAAGCCAGCGCCTCCTTCGAGGTTTTCTGGCTCAACCGCATACAAGACAACCTCCTCTGGCAAGAGACCTAACGCCTGCGCCAGTGCCAAGCCGCTGCTTAAGTCGGCTTGATGCAGGGATAAGATCTCTCCTCGGGTGATCAATTTAACCTCCCGAGGAGAAAATCGTCTCCAGGAGCCGGGTGCCAATCCCATATGAGCAGCATCGACCAGGATCAGCCGCTGAGGTGAAGCAAGGCGGGCATCTTGCAGCCAAGCTGCCAGCCCAAAACCCGGCAGACCGGCTGCTTCAACGCGCACCTGCGCCGGGAGATCTTTCTCGGCAAGCATCTCCACCGCCGCGATCCCGGCGCCATCATCGCCCCAAAGCGGATTGCCAAAGCCGAGCACCAACGTGAAGGGCGGCTCCCGGCTGATCAAATCACTCAAGTTTCACCTCCAGCACATGCACCGAACAGGAAATACAGGGGTCGTAAGCCCGCACCAGCATCTCCAGGTCGAGGCGCATCTCATCAATGGAGCGATCGATGAGAAGCGGGACGCGCGCCCGGAAGTCCTCTTCCAGGTTGGCAATGTTCTGGTTGGTGGGGATGATGCAGTTGGCATCGGTCAGACGGCCATCTTCGCCAATTGCGTAATGATGAATCAGCAAGCCGCGCGGCACCTCGCACACCCCAACCCCTTCTCCCGGCATTCTGGTAACCGGCGCCAACGGCTCCGGCGCGACGCCGCGCTCGAGCAGCTGGTCGATGATCTCAATCGAGTCCTCAACGCAATGGACGATCTCCACCACCTGGGCAGCGGTGTTCAAGAAGGGATTGGTCACCTTGGGCTTCATCCCAAATGCGGCTGCAGCTTGCTTCGCGCGAGGATGGAGCAGTTCATAGTTGTTATTGAAGCGCGCCAGCGCGCCGACCATGTAAGACGAACGGGCATGGCGGGTGTGTTTGGCAGTGGAGTGCTTCACCAGGTGTTCATTGGTAACCTGACGGTACGCTTCAGCCGGGAAACGGTAACCATCGCTGGTGACGATCTCCCCGTCAATGAAAGCATATTCATCCGGCTTGCTCAGCGACACATACTCAGTATCGCGGTTAAACTCAGGCCAGGGCAGCGACGCAAACAGCTCCACAGTGGCATCCACATCGGCGCGGCAATCCACCAGACGTTGACGCAGTTGCTTCAGTTCGTTGGGCTTGGGAAAGTGGGTAAAACCGCCCACTGTCATGGCAATCGGATGCGTATGCCGCCCAGTGACGGCCGCGCACAGGTCGCCCGAGAGCTTCTTCATGCGCAACGCCCGCAGCACCACCTCGGGATGGCTGCTCACCAGCGGAATGACGCTGCCCACCCCCAGGAAATCAGGCGCCACAAGCATGTAAACGTGCAATATGTGGCTGTCCAGGATCTCACCATGAAAGGTCAGTTTGCGCAGCAACTGGGTTTGCTCACTGGGGACAACCCCCAGGGCGTTCTCGGAAGCCCGCAATGAGGTAGTAGCATGACCAGTGGCGCAGATGCCGCAGATGCGGCTGGTGATGTGGGAGGCTTCGGTGTAGGGCCGACCGCGCAGCATGGCCTCAAAAAAGCGGGGCGTTTCAACTACCTCGAAACGGCACTCCTTGAGCTGACCATCGGCAACCTCGACGACGATGTTGCCATGGCCCTCGACTCGGGTGACATGATGTACTTCTACTCGTTTACTCATCGCTGCGCTTCCTTTTGCATCAATTTTTCTCGCACCTGGTAAGTGGTGAACATGGTGTAGCGGGTGAGGATATCCTCCACGGTCAGGCCATGCTTCGCCAGCAGGTCGCGCATGGAGGTATCGTTCGGGTTGGAGATATAACCACGGCAGGCTTCGCAGGATTGACCGTACGTCGGGCAGATCGCATTGCAACCAGCCCGTGTGACTGGTCCCAGGCAAACCTCGCCCTTGGTGTACAGGCAGACATTTTCTTTCAGCTTGCACTCCACGCATAACGGGTAATCCGGGATGGGCGGTTTTTTGCCCAGGAGCAAAGCCTTGACGCAGTTGACGAACTCATTGCGGTCGATAGGGCAGCCTGGAATGGCAAAATCGACCGGGATGACTGCGCTGATGGGGCGGGCGTCATAGGTTTCATACCACTCGGCTTTGTCACCGTACACATAACGGCGCACCTCATCCAATGGATGCAAGTACTTCAGCGCATTCACGCCGCCCAGATCGGCGCAAGTGCCCAGAGCCACCACGATCGCTGCCTGCTCACGGATCTTCTTCAGACGAGCCTCATCGCTCTCGCGAGTGCAAGAGCCTTCAACAAAGGCGATCTGGTAGTCCTCGCCTTTTTCGGTCATCGCCTCGCGAAACTGGACGATTTCCACAACCGAAAGCAGCTCCGGATGATCCTGGAGCGAGTCCACCACAGTGAGCTGGCAACCCTCGCAGGAGGTAAAGTCAAAGAAGGCTATTTTGGGTTTAGCATTGGCGCTCATAGTGCCTCCTCCAGCCCCTTGATTTGCCGATAAGAGAAAACCGGCCCGGACTGGCAAGCATACACATTATTAATCTGGCAGTGGCCGCATTTACCAACGCCGCATTTCATGCGCCGTTCAAGCGACAGATAAATGTTGCCCTCGGAGATTCCTTTTCCAAGCAGTTCCATCAACACAAAGCGGTACATGACCGGCGGCCCGCAGGTGACGGCGATGGTGTTGCGAGGGTACACGGAGATGAATTTGAAGAGCGTGGTAATGACGCCTACATTCCCGGTCCAGGATTCATCACCCCGATCAACCGTGAGCAACAGTTCGACATCGGGGCGTTCCGCCCACTGCTGGAGCTCCTCTTTAAAAAGCAACTCGGCTGGCGTGCGCGCTCCGTACAGGATAATCACCCGGCCAAATAGAGCGCGCTCATCCAACACCTGATTGATCAGCGATCTGAGCGGCGCCAGGCCCAAGCCACCCGGTGCGAAGAGCATATCCTTGCCGCGGAAATTTTCGATGGGGAAGCCATGACCAAAGGGGCCGCGGATTCCCAATTTGTCGCCGGGGCGCATGCGGTGCAGGGCACTGGTCACATCGCCCACCTTGCGCACGCACAACTCAAAGAAACCATTGCTGCGGCTGGGTGAGCTGGAGATGCTGATCGGAGCTTCACCTACCCCAAACACAGAAACTTCCACAAACTGCCCAGGCCGGTGTCCAAGCGAGCGTCCATCTGGAAAGGCAATGGTAAAGACCTTCTCCAGGGCAGTCATGGGTTTCACATCAACGATTTGCGCCAGCTCTGGAGTGAAGAGCGGCTGTTCAAGTCGTGACCCCTCGGCCACAGGAGCAAAACCACTTGCAGTAATCATGATCGACCCCCGATCTCTTGCAGACGATAAAGTTCATTGAAAACACCCACTGGGGTGATATCCACCAGGCAGGCACGCGCACAGCGGCCGCAACCAACGCAGCCAAGATGCCCATGTGCCTCAAGAATATACTTGCCCTTTCGCAAAAAGCGATGTCGCTGGCGAAGCGCCCGGCTTTTGCGGAAGTTATGCCCGCCAGCCACCGTGGCAAACTCATCCAACTGGCATGAGTCCCACAGGCGCACCCGTTGCCCGCGGTTCAGGTCGAGTTCAACCTCATCGCGCACGTCAAAGCAGAAGCAGGTGGGGCAAACATTGGTGCAGGCAGCACAGCTCAGGCAGCGCTGACCCAATTCTTCCCACAAAGGGCTTTTCATGCTCATATCGAGCAAAGAGGGGAGCTCGCTTACATCGAAATTCAAGCGATAGGGGAACTTGCCCCATTTCTCGCTCAGCACCCCATTCAGACGCTGCACCTGATCTGGCGAACTTGCGCTGGCTTTGGCATATTTTTCCAACAGCTCTTCCCCAGCCGCGCTGCCTAAATCAACAGCGTAGGCATCGCCCAGATCGGTCAAATGCAGGTCATAACCCTCGTCAGCAGTGAGTGTGCCCATGCTCTTACAGAAGGAGTGCTCATCGCAGGGTGTGAGGCACTCGATGCTGACGATCAAGGTCTTCTTGCGCCGGTTGATATAACTCCAATCCATGTGCCCGCTGGAGAAAACGTGATCCAATAACTGGATGGCATGCAGATCGCAGGTGTGCACGCCGAGGATCACCGTTGGTTGAGGCGGCGCAGGGGGCGTTATGTCAATCCCATCAGACCGATCGTATTTGAACAACACCTCCCAGGTTGGCAGGAGGTACTTTTTCGGCGGCAAAATTGTGGTTGGATATTCCAGCCTCAACTCTGCCGGGTCGCTGATCTCCTGGAAGGCAAAGCCGCCGTTATGGACAACAGGCCCCACCACCCGATAGTCAGGCAACAGACGACCCACAAAGCTATCGAATTCGTGTTTTGGAAGGATTTTCAGGCTCACATTCAACTCCTACAGTGGAAGTTAGATACTCAGGGTTCCTCGTTTTCTTTCCAGGGCTCGTTTGACCAGCTTGAGCCGGAAATGGTCGGCGCGCTCACGTTCATCTAATATCATTTGTATATACCGAAGCTCAACCTCCAGGCGAGGGATCAGCATGTGCTCCAGCGCATTCAGGCGGCGCGAGGTGCGCTGGATTTCGGCCGCCAGGCGGCTGAGCCGCAACTCGCTCTCAGCGAGCTGAATGATGGCATCCACCTCGGCTTCAAAAGCAGCGGCGGCTTCGTCTATGGTAAGCGATGTGCCCACAATCGAATAGCCGCGCGCCAACGCTGGTCGCGAGACCTGCTTTTGCTCGATATGCAGCACCTTAATACCCATTACATTGACCGTCGTGACCTCGAGCGGCAGATCGGTGCGGGAGGCCATTGCCGCCGAGCGGACAGCCTCTGATCCGGCTATGGCTTCTGCCCGCGCCAGGCTCTGACGAGCCCGAGCAGCCGTATTCTGCAATATATCGAAGTGCTCCATTACGGTATCGGCAATGCGCAGAAACTCCTTCATCAACGCCGTGCGCTTCTGCTCCAGCAACTCACGACCCTGCTTTGCCAGAGCAATTTGCGCCTTGTGCGCCAGCAATTCCATGCGCGTGGCTGAGACGGAGCGCATCCTGCCTATCCCTTCCCTTCTTGATGATACCGCTCAATATATTGGCGCGGAATGCGCTTGAGCATTTCTCCTGGTAGCGGTGCCAGCAGCTCCCAGGCAAGCTGTAAGGTTTCTACGATGCTACGGTTGCGCATCCCCTGGCCAACAAAACGCTCCTCAAAGCTGCGTGCAAAATCCAACACACGGCGATCTTCTGAAGAGAGGGCAGCTTCGCCGATAATTGCCATCAAGCGGCGCAAATCACGCCCTTGCGCATACAGCGCATAAAGCTGATCGGCAACAAAGCGGTGATCGGCACGGGTGCGCTCCGCGCCAATGCCTGCGTTCATCAACCGCGACAGCGAGGGGAGCACGTCTATAGGCGGGTAGATGCCCTTACGGTGCAGTTCGCGGCTCAGCACAATCTGACCTTCGGTGATGTAGCCGGTCAGATCTGGAATCGGGTGGGTGATGTCGTCGTCTGGCATGGTCAAGATAATCAGTTGCGTCACCGATCCAGGATTGCCGCGTATCCGCCCGGCGCGCTCATACACACTTGCCAGGTCAGAATACATATAGCCCGGATAACCGCGTCGCCCTGGCACCTCCTCGCTGGCCGCTGCCATCTCACGCAGAGCTTCGCAGTAATTGGTCATATCGGTAAGGATCACCAGCACATGACGATGATGGGTGAAAGCCAGGTATTCGGCCGCGGTCAGGGCTGCGCGCGGCGTAAGCAAGCGCTCGATGGTCGGATCATCAGCGCGATTGATGAACAACACCGTGCGGTCCATGGCTTCGCTGGCGCGAAACTGATCGATAAAGAATGAGGCTTCCCGGTAAGTGATGCCAATCGCGGCGAAGACAACCGCAAATGGTTCACTACCTCCAGCCTCGCCGCCGAGCACGCGCGCCTGGGAAGCGATTTGAGCAGCCAACTCATTGGCCGGCAAGCCAGCGCCGGAGAAAATGGGAAGTTTCTGGCCGCGCACCAGGGTATTCAAGCCGTCAATGGCAGAGATGCCGGTCTGGATGAACTCGCTGGGGTGGGTGCGCACCGATGGATTAATCGGCAACCCATTGATATCCAGAGAAACCTCCGGGATAATAGCAGGACCGCCGTCAATCGGTTGACCTGAACCGTTTAACACGCGGCCAAGCATCGACAGGGCAACATCCAGGCGGATGACGTCGCCCATGAAGCGCACGCGCGTCTGCGTCAGGTCCAAACCCGAAGTACCCAGGAAAACGCGCACCATACAGCGCTGCCGGTCCACCTCAACCACCTGCCCCAATCGTACGGCTCCGCCAGGATCGATGACCTCCACCAACTCATTATAGGCCACGTTTGCCGTACGCTCAACAAAGATCAAAGGCCCGGTGATCTGTGAAAGCGTCCGGTATTCATGGGTGACCAGGCTAGGCGTGGGAAGCGTCTTCAACATCTCCCGTTGCTCCGCGTGGTTAGAAACAATCTCCGCAACACTACAACTCCACTCCCAGGTTGCTGAAGCTGGCGCGCACCCGTTTCATCAATTGCGCGATCTCGGCAGGCGCAACTTCAGGACGAAGCCCTTTCATCCGGGCAATCTCGCTGACTTCGGGCAGGCTGAGCACCTGCTCGAGGTGGGCGCCAGCCTGCAAACTGGCCTGGGTGCGTCGGTGGAAATCCATCACCGTTTTGAGCATCCAGTAAGCTTTATCCAATGGGCAATAGCGATCTACCTCATGATAAGCAGATTGCTGCAGGAAATCCTCGCGCAGCATACGGGCAACCGCCAACACCGCGCGCTCGGTCTCCGCCAGGGCGTCTGGCCCAACCAATTGCACGATCTCCAACAGTTCCACCTCTTGTTGCAGCAAGGCCATAGCCTCGCGTACCAGTTCAGGCCAATCGTCGGCAACGTGAGCTGCATACCAACCGCTGAAATCATAGAGAGAATAACTGCTCGTCCAATTGATGGCGGGAAAGTGACGGCGGCGCGAGAGGTCATAATCCAGCGCCCAGAAAGTGCCTACGACGCGCATGGAGTTTTGCGTCATCGGTTCAGAGAAGTCCCCGCCTGGCGGGGAAACTGCACCAACCACAGTAACTGAACCGGTGCGAGGTTGGCCTCCCTGCAAGCCCCGACTGCCAAGACATACCACCCTTCCCGAGCGCTCATAGAACTCAGCCAGACGAGAGGCAAGGTAGGCTGGGTATCCTTCTTCGCCAGGCATCTCTTCCAAACGACCGGAGATTTCGCGCAGCGCCTCTCCCCAGCGCGAAGTGGAATCGGCGAGGATGAGCACATCGTAGCCCATGTCGCGATAGTATTCAGCAATGGTAATGCCGGTATAGATGCTGGCTTCGCGGGCAGCAACAGGCATGTTGGAGGTGTTGGCGATCAACACCGTCCGCTCCATCAATGGCGCTCCGGTGCGGGGATCTTCGAGGGTAGGGAATTCCTCCAGCACTTCAGTCATCTCATTACCGCGCTCACCACAACCGACGTAAACCACAACATCTGCATCAGCCCAGCGCGCCAGGCTCTGTTCCACGACGGTCTTACCGGTCCCAAACCCTCCGGGGATGATCGCCGAGCCACCCCGGGCTACGGGGAAGAGCGTATCAATGACGCGCATGCCAGTGAGGAGCGGTTCGCCAGGAGTCAGGCGAGTCTGAACAGGACGCGGCTGGCGCACGGGCCAACGCTGCATCAGGGTAAGCTCAAAGAAGCGGGTGTGAGAATTCTCCGAAGTGGCAACCACCGCCACCACATCATTCACCCGGAAGTCTCCTTCGTGAATTTCTTCCACCCGCCCTCCTTTACCCGCAGGCACCAGGATGCGGTGTTCGATTGCAGCCGTTTCCGGCACTACGCCCAACACATCTCCCGGGAAGACCGTATCGCCGCGGGCTACACACGGCGTGAAATGCCAGACAACGTCTTGCGGTAGCGGCGAAGCTGCTACGCCGCGTTGGATAAAATCTCCGGTTAACGTCGCCAGGGTGGGCAGAGGTCTTTGCAGGCCATCATAAACCTGTCCCAACAAGCCGGGACCCAGATGAGCCACAAGCGGCATAGCAGTCGTTTGGATGGGCTCGCCAACCCGTATTCCGGATGTGTCCTCGTAAACCTGCACCGTGGCTGTGTCGGCAGCAATGCGGATCACCTCGCCAACCAAGCCAAGCTCGCCCACTTCCACAACGTCAAACAGGCGCACAGAAGCTAGGCCGCTGCCCCTGACGACGGGACCAGCAATGCGGGTGATCTTTGCAGGTTGTCTGCCGTTTACTCTCATGTTTTTCCTGACCAACCAGGAGAGGCTCAACTGCTCTCGATTTCCTCTCCCTTAAATGTAATATGAAAACCAATTGCCTGGCGGATAGCCTGGGCGATGCGATAGCGCCGTGAAGCCTCTGGCCCCAGCGGTTGACCACCAGGGATCGCCAGATAAGGAATCTGCTCCGCTGCGCTCAGCCGCTTGATAAAAGCCGGCGACATTCGCTCCAGCAACCCGTCGTCGATGGCCAACAAGCCCACCTCGCCCTGATCCAACCAGGCGCTGATCAGCTCCTCGGCGGATTCCACGTCTTCAACGCCGTAGGCGTCAACGCCGGCCAGATGAAAACCGGGCACCAACTCCGGGCGGGTGATCACCAACATCCGACTCATACAATCAGCTCCAGCTCCTGGCGGATGGCATCTGGCTTCAAGCCCAGGTTGATGCCCTGGGCAATCCAGCGTATGTTTTGGACCTCTCTAACCTTGAGCGCCAGATAGCCCAACAACACGCCTATTCCCAACGGGTCCTTCGCGATCAAACTTTTCAACCAATCCTGGCGATAACGGTTTAAGTGCCTTTCAAACTCGCTCAAGCGCCCGGATTGTTTGAAAGCCTGCAAACCGCTGGATAAAACAGCCGCATAAGGGGTCTCCAACAGCAGATTAACAGCGCCCTCTACCGTCTCCTGGCTTGCAGCCTGCGCCAGGAGCGCCAGTGGGATGCGGCCGGGTCCAACAAACAGGCTCATGATCGCACGCAAGGAAGAACGGGCTCCGATGAGCTTCTGCTCCGATGCTGCATGAGCAAAGCGCAATGTTGTAAGTATGTTGGTCAGGTCTGCATCCAGCTTCAAAGCCGCAATGAGGTTTTCTGCGCCGCGAAAATCACGCTGTAGATGTTCTTCAGCCTGCTCGAAGTGCCAGCGATCGAGCGCCAGCTCCATGTCCACCACGCTTGCACCGGGTTTTTCGGCGCGCAACCGAAGCAACGGCTCGGCAAAGGGCAGGTTCATGCTCGCCAGGGCATCAATCACACCCCGTGGGCCAGGGGCGCGCACCAGTTCTGCCAGGATAGATGGCTTCAAATCGCCTACCGGCAACAATGCTTGCATGATCTCACCGGAGGGGACGTTCTTTTCCAGGCCGCGCAGGATGGTCTTCAAATTGTGGATGTCGTATGACCGCAGGACAATGGTCACCATCTCCCGCGCCATTCCGGAGTAGAAGGAAGCCACGTTCCCCAGAATGCTCACCATGTCCAGACGCAATGCCTCGGCAATACAGTCCATACCGCTGCCGCGCGCCAGAGCCGCTTCCACCGATCGGCGGTATGCCGTGTGGGTGAGAGCGGAAATCAACCCGGGTAAGGTGTTGCTCTCAACCAGGGCATCCAGATCGCGTTGGCTGAGCAAGCGCGATTTCATAGCGCGGAGGCGGGCATTGCCGTAGTCAAAGTCTGACATTCCTCTTCCTCAAACAAGGCTGCGAGGGCGCGGCGAAGGTAAGGGGTGGCTCTTTCCAAGCGAGCTTCTAGCGTGTTGAGTACAGCCACGCGACCATCCTTGCTGCGCGCCACTAAACCACCCCAACATTGCAGATTCTCTTGGACAGGCAGCGACAGCCCCATTTCTGTCAGCAGGTTGTCCACCAACGGGCGATCGCGTTCATCCACCTCCAGGCAGGGAGCGCTCGCCGGGTCTCCCGCTTCGCCCAGTTCGGCCAGGGCTTCCCGCAATAAACCTGCGTATACCTGCGGATACTCATCCTGGGAGCGCAACGCTGCCAGTTGCTGGCGCGCCTGCGTCAGGGCAGCATCAACCAGGGATTCCCGCAGGCGGCCAGCAATATTGAGCGCTTGCAAGCGCGCCTGATGCAGGATTCGCGCGCGTTCGCCAACGGCTGGTGCTGCCGCCTGGTTATACGCCGCTTGCCTGAGCTGCTCCGCTTCCTGGCGGGCTTTTGCCAGTATCTCTTCCTCCTCGGCTTGTGCGCGCGCCTCAATCTGGCGCACTTGTTCCTCGCCCGAAGCAGAAATCGCCCTCAGGATCGTATCCAGACTCATGCCCTCAGCCCAACAATAAAACCATAGCTGCCACTGCAAAGCCCAAGATCACCATCGTCTCGGGGATGGCAACCAGTAAAATAATCGAACCCAGTGCTTCGGGTTTCTCTGCAATCACTCCCGCCCCCGCTGAACCAATGCGCGCCTGGGCCAACCCGGTGCCAATGGCAGCCAGGCCGACTGCCAACCCCGCCCCAATTGCAACTAATCCGGCGTCCATCTGTCCTCCTCTCACAGACAAAGCCAAGTGTTGAGCAAACCGTTCGCTATCGGGCGCACCACCCAAGCTTTCATTTATCAGCTCCTGCCCGATTCTGGCTCATAAACGGCTGGTAGGGCCTGCCTCCGCCATCATAGAACTTGCGGAAAAATTCCACATAATGCAAACGCAAGCTATGAATGGTGGGACCGAAGGCCCCCAATACCAGGTTAAGAGCGTGGATCAACACCGCCAGGATAGCACCCACGATCAAACTGCCAGCCAGGCCAGCGACGTCGTTGGCGACTTTCGCCAGGTAAACCGACGCCAGCCCAATAGCAGCAATGCGCAAATACGAAAGCACATTGCCAATCAAGCCGATAAATTCGATCGGCCCCATCAGGATCCCCAGCCAACCTAAAGAAGCGCCCAATAAAACAATCCCTACAATCAGCATGGCAATCGCCGGGGTCATGAATCCGCGGGGCAGGTAATGGGTCAGGATCGCCACAATCAAGAACAGGCCTATCAGCCCCAGCAACATGCCTCCCCGTTCCAGTAAATGACCGCGGCTGCGATCGCGGATGGCTTCCCACACACCCAAGATCAGCCCAAGCGTGATGTGAGCTGCTCCGACCGCCAGCGTCATCACCAACAAGGCACCCACATTTTCAGCGCTGGTGCGATCGAACCACAAGGGATGCATTCCCAAATGTTCACCCATTGTGCCGAACGCTTCGCCATATAGGAAGCCAAACAACACCGACCAGCCGGCGCCCATTGTCAGCACCACCAGGAGATCGTGAACGACACCACGCCTGAATTTCCGTAGCGCAAGCAGACTGATGCCTAAAAGAAGCAATCCATAACCAACATCGCCAAGAATCATCCCAAAAAAGATGGGCAGGAACAAAGCCATCAGTTGGGTCGGATCAATGTGACCATAGCGCGGCAGCGAAAGCAATGCGATCAGACTTTCAAAGGGCCGCGCCGGCGCAGGGTTTTTCAACACGATCGGCGCTTGCTTCTTCAATTCGGGTGTCAATGCTAACTGCTGCACCAGCACCCTATCGCCCACCGAAGCGTTCAGAGCCGCTTCCAACGCGGCATACTCGCTGGCTGGCACCCAGCCAACCAGCACGAAGGTCATATCCGTCTCGCCAAAGCGGGATAGCACGCTGCTGGCATCCAGCTCATCGCGCAAAGCATCTCTCCAACGAACAAGCCGATCGCACCATTCACTTGCCAGGTTGCGTAAACCAGCCTCGATTTCCTGCAATTCGTCTGGGATGGCAGCCAGGCGGCGTCGCAGGGCTGCCAGTATCACATCGGGAGGCCCTTCGCCCAATTCGGCGGGCAAGCGCAATCGGGAGACATCTTCGCGACCGAGCAGCAATTCGATCTCTGCGGTGAACTCCCGCGGAAATACGACCAGCATGGCCCGTGTGGCGGGGTCAATATCACTGGCAACCACCTCGGCACGTCCATTGGTCAAATCAAGGATGCGTCGCCCCAACGAATCCAGTACGCCAACGTGATCGCGACTGACCAACACACCCACCGACCCATTCCCTGGTTGGCGGGCTGAAGGAGGAATCATCGGCAACAACTTCCGTAACGTAGCCTCGTAGCGGGGCATAGAAGCCAATTCGTTTTGCAGTTTTTCTCGGCGGCTCGTGTATGCCTGCACCAGCGGTAAAAGGTGCTGCACACCTTCCTGCACCTGTTCAAGATAGTTCTCCGGGACAGAGGTTGGTTTAGATTGCTGCGAGCAGCCGAACACCTCCAACAGTCCTTCCAGGCGTGCCAATAGGAATCCCAGCGTCTCTTGCTTTTGCAGGATCTCACGGTCAAGCGTGAGCGGGCGGGCAGAAACCTGCGGCGACTCGACCAGCTCATCAATATGCACAACACCGACATCGCGCAGAGTATGCAGGATTTTATCCAGATCGGCTTTTAAACCGACGATCTCGACGGGTGCCATCTCGACGTTCATGCCCCGTTCCCCTTCCGCTCCCGCCCAATCACCAGGCTGACTATCCACGCAACCGCCTCGGGCATTCGCTGTTCGCCAAAGCGGCGCAAACGATCAGCCCTGAACTGCGCCTGGGCGACGATTTCTTGAGCTTCTGCCTCTGCCAGGCGGATGATCTCCTGATAGCGCACCTGTCCTTCTTGCATACCTTGCTCCCAGGCGGCGCTTTTCAGGCTTGCCGCCTGCTTTCTGGCGCTCTCCAAACGTTGCGCTGCTGCTTGCCGCGCTGCGGCAAGCTGGCGAGTAACCTCGGCTTCAGCCTGGCGGATCTGGTCTAAGGGCGAAAGTGTTGCTTCCAGTTTCCCTTTGTCCATCATACTTGCCTCTGCCATGCCTGCAACAGGCGTCCTGCCACCTCTGCGACTATCTCGCCTCGTGCCGGGCCACACAGCATCTCCAGCAACGGCGCAAGCTCCTGCCGACTGGAACAGCGGGCAGCGTTGCTCAGCACATGATAGGCAGCCTGCCGCAACGGCTTCGAGACCGGACCGCGGCTGAGCACCTTGAGCGTTGCTGGTATCGCCCGATCGCCAAGTCGCGCCAGCGCCACAGAGGTTTCCCAGCGCACCTCAGGATCATCATCCTGCAAGCCTTCGGCGAGGATGTCCAGCGAGCGCACGTGGCCAGGATCATCCAGGCCGCGCGCCGCCTGCCAGCGAATGCGTCGTTCCGGGCTGGTCAACGCTTGCTGCCAGGCTTCCTCGGCCAACCGCCCAAGCTTCTGCAAGGCTTGCCTGGCTTCGCTGTGCAGGGCGCCTTTTCCCAGCGCCAGAGCGCGAATCAACGCAGGGGCGCAGCGCTCGTCGCCAATGACGCCCAACGCCCGCACGGCGCGCACCTGCCAGGATTTGGGCGCTTCCTCCGTCATCTGCGCCAGATGCGGGATCACTGTGACGTCCTTTCTCAACCCCAGCAAGTAAGCAGCGGCGTAGCGCACAAAGCGATCCTGCGCAGTCAGCGCCTTTCGCAGGACAACCTCTTTATCTTGCACCTCTTGCGGGTATTCATCCCGCATGAACACCTCGGCAATGGACTGGTCTATGCGCTGCGACGTCTCTGCGTTGACGCGGTATTCGGTATCCTGACGGTCTTCCCAGCAATGCACTGCCAGGCAACGCAACATGTGCTGCCACAGAACTGTATCGCTGAGGGCGTGCATCATCCGTTGCATCGCCTGGCGCTGCCGGGCATCTGGAGCACCAAGATACAAGAAGATTTTGCGGATGCACTCGACATCACCTGCAAGAGCAGCGCGGATGATTTCAGCGTCCGATTCAGACTGCAATGCAACGTTCGTTGGACCGGGCGCAGCAGCATCCGGCGAAGTGGCTAAGCACCTGTCTTTGCAATAACCGCGATCCGGTTTCTGCTGATGCGCCATCTTGTATTCCTCAATAACGCGCAATACATGGTGGAGACTCCCTCCACCATGTTTGCACCATTAAATTTACCCGATCGAGGTGACAAACTCCGTGACAAGAGCGTGACAACCCTGTGATAAAATTCACATCCATTCTCAAGTCTCTCGTTGCCCAGGAACACCGGTCAGGATGTATCCCCGTCCTGGCACTGTGATGATGCAGGTCGGACGGGCTGAATCCGCTTCGATCTTGCCGCGCAAGCGATGGACAAGCTGACGCAGCATTGCGCGATCCCCCTTCCGCACTCCCCATAGGTGTTCCATGATCGCCTCATAGGATTGCACCTGGCCGGGTTTTTCCGACAAGAATTCAAGCAATCTGCCTTCCAACGGAGTCAGGTGAACGCGCCCTCCCTGAGTCAGGCTAATTGTGCGATAGTTCAACTGATGCAATCCACCGAACCATTTCGCGGATGCGGGCTGGAGTTGGGAAGTACGGCGCAGAAGGGCGTAAACCCGGGCGACAAGTTGGCGTGGACTGAATGGTTTGCCCAGATAGGCATCGGCGCCCATCTCCAAACCCTGCACCACATCAGCGTCAGCGCAGCGCACAGACAGGAAGATGATCGGCGTATCCGCTTCCTTGCGGATGCGCTGGCACACGCTTAAACCATCCAACCGGGGGAGGTCAATGTCAAGGATGAGCAGATCAGGGTGCTCTACCGCCCAGCGCTCCAGTGCGCTCAGGCCATCGTGCGCCTGGACAACCTGAAAGCCCTCGCGTTGCAGGGCATAAGCAACCACTTCCGCTGTAACCTGGTCTCCATCGACAACCAGAACTTTCATCGCAGACTCAATATAGCGAAAATTAATGACAAAATCTGTGATGAAGCAATGATAAGATTGTGACAGAATTCAAAAAAAGACCCCCAGCATGCGCTGGGGGCGATTCATTTCTCGCGGTGGCTGATTCTCAGTCTTTCGCCTCTCCCATCAGCCCGTATCCCAGACCTGGGACGGTGTTGATAAAAGCCGGTTTGCTCGGATCTCGCTCGATCTTGGCCCGCAGGCGTCTTACCAACTGGCGTAACATATCCCGGTCCCCGCCCTCTGGCCCCCAGACATAGTCAATGATCGTATCGAAAGTGAGCACCTGTCCGGCGTTAACCATCAGATAATCCAGTAATCGCCCTTCGAGTGGGGTAAGGGGAATTGGCTCGCCACCGCCCAGGCGCACTTCACGACGGTTGGGATCCAAGTATAACTCGCCCACCTGCTTGGGGGCTGGCGCAACCGGCTGGCGGGCGCGGCGCAACACGGCGTGAGCACGGGCGACCAGCTGACGCGGGCTGAAGGGTTTGGTAATGTAATCATCCGCGCCGATCTCCAACCCATGGACCACTTCCTCATCCTCATTACGGACGGTGAGCAGGATGATGGGCACGTCGGACTCGCGGCGAATGCGCTGGCAAACGGTAAAGCCATCCATTTTAGGCAAATTGACGTCGAGGACGATCAGCTCCGGATCCTCTTCCGCCCAACGTTGCAAAGCCATCTGTCCGTCGTAAGCCTGGATGACATCAAAGCCCTCCCGGCGCAGGGCAAACGCGACTACATCGGCCAACACACGGTCATCGTCGACGATCAACGCTTTCATATATCCCTCGCCACTGGCAGGGTAAACCAAAAGATTGACCCGCCACCGGGTCGGTTGCTGACCTCAGCGCGACCGCCGTGCGCTTCCACAATGGCTTTGACCACCGATAGCCCCAAGCCTGCGCCAACTTTCGAAGAAGCGCCGCCGGCATTGGGATACTCGAAGCGGCGGAAGACCAGGTCGTGATGCTGGTCAGCTATGCCTGGGCCGCGATCGGCAACACTTACCTGCACCCAGCCGTCTTTTACTGCGGCGCTCAACTCGATCTCATCATCTGCCGGCCCGTACTTGCTCGCATTGGACAACAGGTTCACCAACACCTGTACCACACGCCGCGGATCAACCTGCACCTCTGGAAGATCATCTGGCACCAGCAAGCGCAGGCGTTGATTGTATTTTTCCAATAAGGGACGCATGGTGGCAACAGCCTCATTCAAAATTTCACGCAGGTCGTAGGGACGGGGGGTGACGCGGAAATGACCGGCTTCAATGCTGGCGCTCTCCAACAGATTGTCCACCAGATTCTGCAAGCTGAGCGCGCCCAGATGCAATGACCAAAGCAGCTCCCTGGCTTCTGCGCGGGTGAGATCGGGCGCCTGATCCATCAAAAGTTCTACGGAAGCCGCCAGCGCCGAGAGCGGCGTGCGGAACTCATGCGCAACATTGGCAATGAAGTATCCCAACAGGCGATGGACGGTCTCCTCCTGGCTGACATCGCGGAACACGATTGCCACCTCACCCTCACCGGCTCCCGATGGAGAAAGTTGGGCGCGCGTCACCGACAGGGTGACCTCGCGCCCGCCAGCAAGCCTGACGACGATGTTGTTCTTCTGCCCAGGGGCTGGCAGCAGATCCCCGAAGACCGCCCCTTCTCCTGCCACCTGAAAGACCTGATTACATGGCCGACCCAGGACTTCTGCCCGACTGAAGCCGGTGATCCGCTCCGCGCCATGGCTGAAATAAGCGATGTTGCAGCTTTTATCCAACGTCATGATGCCTTCGACGATGGACTCGAGCAAATGCTCAACCCAGGCTTTCTCCCCCTGTAAATCGCTGAGGGTACGCGCCAGATCGGCACGGGCGCTTTCCAGGGCATGGCTCACCTGGGCGACTTCAATGAGTTGGGTTTGAACAGCCACCGGAGAAGTCAGGTCGCCCTGGCTGAGCCTCTCCGCCGCGCCAGCCAGTTCCTCCAGGGGTTGACTGAGCCGTCGCGCCAGCAACGCTCCCAACAAGGAGCCAAGCAATACCACCAGCATCAGGCTGCCGGCAGAAATCCAAAGCATCCGGTTCTGCACCACGCTGATCGCAGCCACCGGCAGTGCCACTTCCAGCTCCAAGCCTCGCCGCTCTAAAGAAAGTCGAGCAGCGTAGTATGGCTGGTCTGCCACCTGATAGGTGCAGCACACCGTGGCAACGGGCGTAGAAAGTGCAGCGGCGTCCGGCGGCTGGATCACCAGGTTCTGCGGCAGCTCGGCGTAACTAGCGACTGCAATTATCCCATCCACCACGATAGCGTGCTCCAAGCCGGTTTGCTGGCGCACTTCGCGCACGAAAGCTTCATCCAGCCAATCGCCGACGACCACGCTCCCTCGAAAGAATTCTGCCGCCAGCGGAAAAGATGCCATCAACCAGACCTGCGGCGGCACCTCAGGCGTAACCAGGAAGAAGTAACCGCCCGGCCGCGCGGCGCAAAACTCGCCTGCCGGGGGTTCCTGGGTGGAATGTACCAGCCGGCCATCGGCGCCGCAGATTGCAATCAGATCCACCCCTTCTCCCGCCTGCAAGGAAGCCAGATACGGTTCAAGTTCATGCCAATCGCCTTGCGCCAGCAGTGCATTCAGCGTCGGGCGCCGCGCCGTCAATCGAGCCAGATCAGACATATGTCGTTGCCGGGAATTATAGAGGGAGCGCGCGGCTTTAAGACCGTTCTCCACCTGCGCCCAGGCCTGCTGGTCCAGTTGGCGGCGAATCAACCAGATGGTGGGCACACCTGCAACCAGCGCCGCAGCCACCACCGCCAGCAGGACGCTGAGGATGATCTGGGTTTGCAAACTGCGCAGTTGACGGAAGGGAAACATCTCAGCATACACCAATAACAGATCGAAAATGCACGCAGGGTTAATCATAGCATGATTCAGACCGAACGCAGGAGATCGCCTATCATCATTCCCAGCTTGCAATTCGATCGTTCTTGCTATACAATGCTCTCAGGATGTGGCTCTACGCCGACATTTTGCGCCTGCTATTGTTGCTCGGCGCGCTGGGCATGGCTCTCCTGGCAGCGTTCTACCTGCGCCGACGCAGCATGTCCCTCTCTGAGTACATTGCCTGGGGTCTATTGCTGGTATTCCTGCCTTACCTGGGGCCTTTCCTGGTGATCTTACTCCGCCCAGGCCGCAAAACGTAAACATAACCCGCGCCTCTGCTGCTGATTGCCGATGAAAACCGACCGCTTTCTGTGGGCTACCTTAATAGCTATCGCCCTGCTGGTGATCGCATCGCTAGCCCTTTTCTTCCTGAGACGGGAAAACCAGGCATACTCCCTTGAAGAAACGCCGCAGGCTGCCGTGCGTAACTATGTGCTGGCGCTGGAGAAGCGGGATTATCGGCGGGCTTACGACCTGCTGCAGGATGCTCCTGGCAAACCCAGTTTCGAACGCTTCCAGCAGGATTTTCTGACCCGCATCATCGAACCATCCCGCGCTGCCCTGGCGATACGCGAAACGAACATCAGCGATGGACAGGCTGTGGTGGAACTGGTGGTAATCTTCTCGGGAGGTGGCCTCTTCGCCGATACCTACCGCCAGATTGAGAGCGCGCTGCTGGTGCGCGACCAGGCGGGAAAGTGGAAGATCAGTCGCATGCCCTATCCATTTTGGGGCTACGACTGGTACTCGCCCGCCAGACCCTGAGTAACCTGTTGAGGAGGTTCAAATGCAAACCATCCGGCGGTTTTATCTCTATGCTGTATCGCTGGTCAGCGTAGAGGTTGTCTTATGGGGTGCGATCGGCCTGGCGCGTTCTTTCTTTGCTGGCGAGCAGATCGGCGGCAGCGTAGCCAGGCTGGCTGGAGCGCTTTCGCTGATCTTAGTGGGAGTGCCGGTCTTCCTGATTCACTGGTTATTGGCGCAGCGACTGGCTTTGAAAGACCCCGCAGAGCGCTCTGCTCGCCTGCGGGCGCTCTTCCTCTATGGCGTTCTGTTAGCCTTGCTGGTGCCTGCAGCGCAGAACACCCTGGCGCTACTTAATCGAGCCTTGCTCAGCGCCATGGGGCAATATGCCGATCGGGCGATCTTTGGCGGAGACCAAACGCTGAGCGATAACCTGGTGGCAATCGCCCTCAACCTCCTCGCCGCAGCCTATTTTTACACAGCGTTGCGGAGCGATTGGCGCGCCCAACCGCAAGAGGAAACCTTGGCAGAGACGCGTCGACTGTATCGCTACTTCTGGATGCTCTACGGGCTGATCTTGGTGTATTTCGGCATGCAGCAGGTACTGGCTTTCCTGCTCACATTCTGGGGAGTGGTAAGCGCAGGCGCGCCGGTGTTGCTTGCCAGTGGCCTGACGCTATTATTGGTGGGAACGCCTGTTTGGACTTTTGTCTGGCGACGAATCCAGATTTCATTAGCAGACCCGGCAGAAGCCGGCTCGCTGCTGCGTCTGCTTTTGCTGTACCTGCTCTCGCTGGCCAGCCTGGGAACGTTGCTGACCAGCCTGGGTTTCGTCCTGTATGGATTGCTGCGCTTTCTGTTGGGAGAAACCATCGCTTTGCCGTACCTGATGGAGGAACTCAGCGTCCCGCTTTCGGTGGCTGTACCGGCGGCTTTGGTGTGGGCGTATTACGGGCGATCCCTGCGGGTGGAGATGAACGCTTTGCTGGAAGCGACTCGCCGGGAGGAGCTGCGCCGGCTGTACTCCTACATCCTGGCGGCTGCCGGTCTGGCGGCAAGCTTTGTGGGCGTGATGCTGTTGATTGGCTTCTTGCTAGACCTGCTGCTTGGGCAAGATGTGGTTTGGGGGAAAGCCCTGCGGGAGAACCTGGCGGCAGCCCTGGCTACGCTGGCGATTGGCTTGCCACTATGGTTTTTCACCTGGCGCTCCATCGCTGCCGAAGCGGGCACTGAGGGAGAAGCCAGCGATCGTGCGCGACGCTCCCTGGTGCGCAAGGGCTTTCTCTACCTGGCGCTCTTTGCGGGTGTATTGGGGGTTATGTTCAGCAGCGGCGCATTGCTGTATCAGTGGATCAGCGCCTTGCTCGGCCAGCCATCGCCAGAACTCCTGCTCGAGTCAGCGCAATTGCTCAGGCTGGTCATCCTCTTCGCAATCGTACTGGGCTTTCATTGGCGAGCGTTGCGCCTGGATAACCGCCTGGCGGAGAGCGCCTTGGCACGCCGGCACGCCCAGTTCCCTGTATTAATCCTGGCTCCGCCTGAGGGTGAGTTCGCCCGTCTGCTGGTGGAGCGGCTGGAACGGGAGGTGAAAGAGCTACCGGTAGCCGTCCATCCCTACTCCATGGGCGCGCCCGATGAGACCCTCTCGGCTGCGCGAGCCGTGATCCTGCCGGCAGAACTGCTCTCCAAGCCTCCCGAGGCAGTGCGCTTGTGGTTGCAGGGCTTCGACGGGCAGCGCCTGGTGGTGCCACAACCCTTTCCCGGCTGGCATTGGGTTACCGCCGGGGGCGATCCAATTGGGCAGGTTGTGCGCATGGTGCGCCGCCTATCCGAGGGAGAGGCAGCCCACCCGCCGCGCCATGCGCCTGCATGGATGACTTTCGTATATGTGCTGGCTGGTTTATTCGCCCTGCAGATACTCGGTATGCTCGTGGCACTGGTGATTTCCCTCTTCCAGTGAGCAACCAGATCAGACCAGGCGAATATAGTCGCTCTCTTTTTGCCCCGTCAGCCCTACCACAAGATGATACAGGGCGTACAACTCAAGAGCAAACGGCAGATAGCCGCCGTAGCCTAACAACGGCATCTCGAAGATGTGACAGCAATTCCCCCAGGGAACGTGATATACCCACTTGGGGTAGGAGAAATAATTCCACATTTCCCAGAAGAAGGCGGTGATCAATACGCCCAGCCAGAGAGCGATGACCGGTTTCCAGTCGCCATAGCGGGTGTATTGCGCCAGATGGCGATTGCCCAACCAAACGTTCAGCGGCTCGGTGATCAAATAGATCGAAATCCAGACAAAGGGAAAGAACCACGACGGCCAGGCCCACATCAGCACCAGCATAAGCAGCCCGGCGCCAAAGCAAGCCAGCGTTGTCAACCGATCGGGACGCAGGCGCAGCCCAGATGGTACGCGCCGCATGAAGTCGAAGGTGGAGACCAGCTCGGCGCTGCCGAAAACCGCCGGAATCACCGTTGTGAAGCTCAGGCTGGCCCAGAACCAAAACTCAAGCTTGCTGAACTGCTCAGCCCCGGCGTAATGCCAGTTGTCCAGGCGGCTGTTAAGCGCCTCAAATAACCACCAGACCGGCGCTGAGAGCAAGAAAAGCCCAATATACCTGCGCCAGCTTCGCGTGAGCAGCGATGTCCCCTTGCGCAGGTACACCAGAGCGTCCACCGTCAGGCAATAACCTGACCAGAGGGGAAAGAAGCCCCAATGCGTGCGCACGCCGGGCAACGCCCAATTGAGCAGCCAGAAGACGAGCACCAATCCGACGCCCAACCAACCGTGCCAGGCGAGGGATCGGCGATGTGTGGCGGGGGCGACGATCTCGTCCACAGGCGTAATCCTCAGCGAGATTTATTCGCCTCTTGCCTGATATAACTCTACCAGCACGCCGTTGGCGCTTTCTGGATGGATGAAGGCAATCAGCGCGCCCCCTGCCCCAGTTGTCGGTGTCTCGTTGATCAGGCGCACGCCGCGGGCTTTGAGCTGCGCCAGGATGCCATGGATGTCGTCCACTTCGAAACAGATATGGTGCATACCCGGGCCACGTTTTTGCAGGTAGCGGGCGACGCCCGAATCATCGGTAGTGGGCTCTACGAGCTCGACCTCGCTTTGACCTATCGGCAGGAAAGCAACCTGGGATTTCTGCTCGGGAACGTCTTCGACGTGCTGCAGTTCCAGTCCAAGGGCATCGCGCCAAAAGCCCAGGGCGGACTCGATATCTGCAACGACAATAGCAATGTGATCAATGCGTTTAATGGTGGGCATACTCTTTTCCGTTTCTCGATGGCTTACAGCCAGGCTGGTGGCTGATATTCGCCCCAGACGCTTCGCAGCACGTCGCAAATCTCTCCCAGGGTAGCGCCATTCTCAACACAGGCGATGAACAACGGCAACAGGTTATCCGAACCGCGCGCAGCCTGCTCCAGATGAAAGAAAAGCTCACTGACGCGGGCGTTGTCGCGCTGTTGCCGCAGAGCCTGCAAGCGGCGGCGTTGGGACTCCTCGATCACCGGGTCCACTTTCAACGGTTCCAACTCAAGGGTTTCCTCCACTTGAAAGGCATTTACCCCAACGACAATCTCCTCGCCGCGTTCCACGGCGCGCTGGTAAGTGTAAGCTGCCTCCTGGATCTCACTCTGAATATAGCCGCGCTCGATTGCCGCCAACGCCCCGCCCATGGCGTCGATCTTGCCGATGTATTCCTCGGCGCGGCGCTCAATCTCATCCGTCAGATGTTCGATCAAGTATGAACCGGCCAGCGGGTCAACACTATCGGCCACGCCGGATTCGTAGCCGATGATTTGCTGTGTGCGCAGGGCAATGCGCACCGATTTCTCGGTGGGCAACCACAGGGCTTCGTCCATGCTGTTGGTATGCAGAGATTGCGTCCCGCCCAACACCGCAGCCAACGCCTGCAATGCCACCCGCACCACGTTATTCTCCGGCTGTTGCGCCGTCAGTGTCGAGCCGCCAGTTTGCGTGTGGAAGCGCAACATCCAGGAACGTGGATCGGTTGCTCCAAAGCGCTGGCGCATTAACCGCGCCCACAGGCGACGCGCCGCCCGAAACTTGGCAATCTCCTCCAGGAAGTTGTTATGCGCATTGAAGAAAAAAGAAAGCTGGCGGGCAAAACTATCAACGTTCAATCCAGCCTCGATAGCCGCCTGCACATAGGCGATCGCGTTGGCCAGGGTGAAAGCCACTTCCTGAACCGCGGTCGAGCCAGCCTCGCGGATGTGGTAACCTGAGATGCTGATGGTATTCCAATGGGGCACTTCCCGCTGGCAGAAGCGGAAGACGTCGGTGATCAGGCGCATGGAAGGTTGCGGAGGGAAGATATACGTACCGCGAGCGATGTACTCCTTGAGAATATCGTTTTGGATGGTGCCGCGTAGCTGGCGCGTCTCCACCCCTTGCCTTCGGGCGACGGCGATGTACATTGCCAACAGGATCGCCGCTGGCGCGTTGATCGTCATGCTGGTTGAGACCCTGTCCAACGGAATCTGATCGAACAAGGTCTGCATATCCTCCAACGAGGAGATCGAAACGCCCACCTTGCCCACTTCACCCATTGCCATCGGATGGTCGGCGTCATAGCCGATCTGGGTTGGCAGATCGAAGGCAACCGACAGTCCGGTTTGGCCTTGCTCGAGCAGATAGCGATAACGGCGGTTGGACTCCTCGGCGCTGGCATAGCCGGCATACTGGCGCATCGTCCACAGGCGGCCGCGGTACATGGTCGGCTGAACGCCGCGCGTAAAGGGATATTCCCCCGGAAAGCCAAGCTTTTCAAGGTAATCCGGGTCTGGGTCAGTCGGGACGAGCAGGCGCGGCAGGGAGATGCCGGAAGCCGTTTGAAAAACTGGTTTGCGTTCCGGGTTGCGCGCCAGTACTGGTTTCAAAGTTTGTTCTTCCCAACGCGAATAATCAATTTCAAGGGACATATGCTGCCTCAATGCAAATTTTTCAGGAAGTATACCTGATACTGAGGGCAGCACGTAAGGGAAATGCTTGCCCTACCATCTCAGTTGAGATCCGTTTTCCAGAAACCCTTGCCGGAACAGTGGAGCAACCGTATACTACCCAAATATGCACGCCTGAAAGAGGTGTATGAGTGAAAGTTCTTACCATTGATATTGGCACCGGCACGCAAGACATCTTCTTGTACGACTCCCGCCTGGATCTGGAGAATGGCTTCAAATTGGTGGTGCCCTCGCCCACCATGATTGTCCATCGTCGCCTGAAAGAAGCCACCCGGCGCGGCGAAGCGGTATTGTTGAGCGGGGTGATCATGGGCGGTGGACCAAGCGCCTGGGCAGCCGAGGCGCACGTGCGCGCCGGATATCCGCTCTACGCCACCGTAGAAGCGGCACGATCCTTCAACGATGACCTGGAAGCAGTGCGCGCTATGGGCATCACGGTGGTGAGTACCGACGAGGCCGCGCGCCTGCCATCTACAGTAACGCGCCTGGAATTGAAAGACTTCGATTACCTGGCCATTGCTCGCGCTCTGGAGCCTTTTGGCGTCTCCCTGGAGGGATTGGCAGCGGTAGCCGTTGCCGTCTTCGATCACGGCGATGCCCCGCCCGGCTACTCCGACCGCCAGTTCCGCTTCGATTACCTGGACGAGCGCATCCGCCGCGAGAACCGCCTGAGCGCCTTCGCCTATCGTGCCGACCAGGTGCCGGCAATCATGACCCGCCTGCAGGCGGTGGTGAATTCAGCGCGCGGTCTCGATGCTCCCCTGGTGGTGATGGACACCGCCCCGGCGGCGGTGTTGGGAGCCAGCCTGGATCGGCGCGTGAGTGAGCGCCAACGCGTCATCATCGCCAACGTGGGCAACTTTCACACCCTGGCATTTCGCCTGGGGCCAGGTGGGATCGAGGGCGTGTTTGAACATCACACTGGTCTGATTGACCTGCCCCGCCTGGAAGCACTGCTGGAATCGCTGGCCGATGGCAGTCTAACCCATGCCGACGTCTTCGACGATCACGGACATGGGGCGTTGATCTACGAGCCAGCCCCGCTCTCGCTGGAAGAAGGCGCTTTCGGCGTAGTCGTGACCGGTCCACGGCGCGGGCTGATGAGCGCTTCGCGCCTGCGCCCGTATTTTGCTGTGCCCTATGGCGATATGATGATTGCCGGTTGCTTTGGATTGCTGGCGGCCACCGCCGACGTGCTGCCTGAGCTCGGTGAGTTGATCCGCGCTTCGCTGGCAAGGACAGAAAGTAGCGGCGTAACCCCGTGGGATGTAGATTAGAAGCGCTTCTCCTCTGCTGACGCACAGCATCAGGACATCAGTCCTGGCGGCTCAGGGAGCGCTCGTACAGGGCGTCCTCCAGGCGCAGGTAACCGCGCAGGGCGTGGCTGACCACCAAGCGCAAAGGTTCAGGCGGCCAGGGAATCATGCGCCGGTTGACGAACCACACCTGGGTTAGATCGGTCTTCCGCTCCAGAAGCAGATCGGCCAGCGTGCACCCGTTCAGGTGGGTCATGGAAACCCCGTGGCCAACGCATCCCAGGCTGTAAACCGCTCGCGCGTCCCCCAGGCAGCCAATTGCCGGCGCCAGATCAATAGGTACAGACACCGGCCCACCCCAGCGATGGGTGATCTGCACACCATTGAGGCTGGGGAACAGCCAGGCAATATCTCGCTCCAGGTCAGAGAAAATGCGCGGGTTCAGATCGCGCTCCATATCTCTGCCGTAGGCGATACTCACATCGCTGCCGCCCATTGCCAGGCGGTTGTCGCTCGTCAGGCGGAAATAGTGCACCAGATTGCGGGCATCCTCAATCCCCTGGCGATTTTTCCAGCCGATGGGGGCAAGCTGCGCTTCGCTCAAGGGTTCTGTGACCACCATGTGGGTGAAGGCTGGCACCTGCAGGCACTTCAGTTGCGGGATCAGGTGCGAATAAGCGTTGGTCGCCAGGGCAATTTTCTCCGCCTGGACAATTCCCTGTGGGGTGGTCAGGGTAAAAGTATCCGTGCGCTGGATTTGGATGACCGGTGTTTGCTCATATACCTGGGCGCCAAATTGCTGCGCCAGGCGCTTTAGCTCCCGTGCTTGCTTGGCTGGATTTAGCAAACCACAGCGTGGCTCCCACCAACCCCCAAGGAAGCGCGGCGAATTCACTTCCTGGCGCATTCGCTCCGCATCAATCCATTCGATGCCGCCAATGCCCATACTGCTCAAGATTTCCATGTCGTGCTGGATGCGCCGCACATAACCCGGCGCGGTGGCAGCGCGCAGGAATCCAGGGAACCAGTAGTCGCACTGCAAATGATGCTCTTTGATCAGCGTATCCACGTAATCCACTGCTCGTTCCATGTAGCGGTGCGCTTCCACGGTACGCTGGTGACCGAAGAGCATCTTGGTCACCGCCGGCTCCAGACCAAAGAGCGTCATCGAAAAACCGCCATTACGGCCGCTTGCCCCATAGCCCACCACCTCGGCCTCCAGAACCGCCACAGAGAGCCCCGGCGCCAGCTTGCGCAGGTTATAGGCGGTTGTCAGGCCGGTAAAGCCACCGCCGATAATGGCTACATCCACTTTCAAATCGCCCACAACGGGAGGATTCGCCTCGTATGGGCCGTAAGTCGCCAGCCAGAACGATTTCTCGCCGTAGTCTTTCATGGATTTCTCCCTCCAGTAAACCCGATTGCTCGCGTTCTAACTTGAGCGCCGCCTCCTATCTCCTGCCAGACGACCAGAGATGCATGTGAAGGGAAGTGTTTTGATGAAAATAGTGTAGATGAGGATTCCAGTCCTGTCAATCAAGTTAAATAAGATAGAATTAGGTTACTTATTCCAGATAGGGGCATGCGATGACAGCGGCACCATCCGGATTTCTTTCCCAGCTTTCTACTACCAACGCCCCGTTGCTGGGCGATGGCGCCATGGGCACCCTGCTCAATGCCCGTGGGGTTGGCTTCGATCAGTGCTTCGATCAGCTCAACCTGAGCCAGCCGGCCCTGGTGGCTGCAGTGCACCGCGACTACATCGAAGCCGGGGCGCAGGTGATTCAGAGCAATACGTTCGGGGCAAACCGCTTCAAACTGGCCACATTTGGCCTGGATCAGCGGCTGGAAGCCATCAATCGGGCAGGTGTGGAACTGGCGCGTAGGGCGGCGCAGGCGTCTGGCAAAAGTGTGCTGGTAGCGGGGGATGTTGGGCCGTTGGGCGTGCGGCTGGCGCCTTACGGGCGCGTCCAGGTCGAGCAAGCCCGCCAGGCTTTTGCCGAGCAGGTCGCCGCGCTGGTCGGGGCTGGCGTTGATTTGCTAATCCTCGAAACCTTTAGCGATCTGCGGGAGATACAGGTTGCGCTTTCTGCAGTTCGCCAGGTTTGCGACCTGCCCGTGGTGGCTTCGATGACTTTCACCCGCGATGACCGCAGCGTGCTAGGCGACTCTCCAGCAACGGTTGCCCGCGCTCTGGCACAAGCGGGTGCGGATGTGATCGGCATCAATTGTTCAGGCGGACCGGCTCAGGTGCTACGCCTGCTCCAGCAGATGCGCCAGGCGGTTTCGGTTCGCGCGGATGGCGCCCCACTGCGCTTTTCCGTAATGCCGAACGCCGGCTGGCCCGAACAGGTTGGCGGTCGCATGATGTACCCGGCTCATCCCGATTACTTTGGCGAGTATGCCCTGGCTTTCTGCCAGGCGGGAGCCAGCCTGATCGGCGGTTGTTGCGGCACCACGCCGGCTCACATAGCAGCCATGCGCACGGCTCTTGATCGGCAGGGAGAAGGTTGCGCGCCGATGGTTGAAGAGGCGATTCTGGTGGATGAGACCGCCGGAGAAGAGGCACAGCCGGAATTTCCTTCCCGCCTGGCCGAAAAGTTGGCGACGGGCAAGTTCGTGGTTGCGGTAGAGATGGATCCCCCGCGCGGTCCTTCGACGCACAAGCTATTAGCCGGAGCCGGCCTGCTGGCCGATGCCGGCGCAGATGTGATCCACGTAGCCGACAGCCCCATGGCGCGCATGCGCATGAGCCCTTGGGCAGTGTGCGACCTGGTGCAACGTGCGATTGGTGTCGAAACCACGCTGCATTTTCCCACGCGCGGCCGCAACCTGCTGCGCGTCCAGGGAGATCTGCTGGCTGCCCACGCCCTGGGCATACGCAACATCTTCGTGGTGATGGGCGACCCAACCGCCATCGGCGATTATCCAGATGCCATGGATAACTACGATCTGGTGCCCTCTGGCCTGATCACGCTGATCAAGCACAACTTCAACCTGGGACGCGATCACGCCGGCGGTGACATCGGGCAACCGACTTCCTTCTTCGTCGGCTGCGCTCTCAACCTGGCGCCGCAGGATGCCGACAGGGAGATGAAAAACCTGCACCGCAAGCTCCGGGCTGGGGCTGACTTCATCCTGACCCAGCCAGTCTATCAGCCAGAAGAGGCCAGGCGCTTCTTGTTGCGCTACCAGGAACGCTACGGCCCGCTGGATGCACCTATCCTGGCAGGTGTTCTGCCGCTTTTCAGCGTCCGTCACGCCTCTTTCCTGAACAACGAGGTGCCGGGGGTATCTATTCCCTCCGCAATGATCAAACGCCTGCAGGACGCCGGAGACGCTGCCCCGCTCGAAGGCGTGCGCATCGCACTTGAACTGATAGAAGAAATGAAGCCATGGGCCAGCGGTGTCTATTTGATGCCCCAATTCAACCGCTATGACCTGGCAGCCGAGATCATCGAGGGCTGTCGCTAAATAACCTGTCCCGACAATCATCTGACCAAGGTTAGCGCACTCAGCCAGGCGAAGGGACTTCGATCACTTCCACCGGATCACCGACCCTGGCCTGGAGCTGCCGGGCGGCATTGCCGTTGACCATGGCAATGGCCAGAAAACCGCTGCTGTCAAACATCCCCACCAGTTCTCCCGTACGCTGGTCGCCATAAGCCTGCACCAAACCACGAATCTCAGCCCCTTTGAGGTGGATGGTCACAACTGCCCCAGGAGAAAGCTGCTCCTGCCTGAGGTTGGTTGCCAGATTGCCAAAGCGGTCTACATGGATGATCTGAGCGCGCCAGCCAGTTGCATTTCTTTGCGGTTGCGGCAGCGCCAGGCGGATGGGATCAGAGACGGGAGAACCGAGAGCTTCCAGGCGCACCCCCCTGGCCAGGTACGCGGCCACCGGGGCAAAGATATCGCGCCCGTGAAAGCTCCGTGAAACCTGCGGCAGCCAGTATTGACGTTGATCCAGACAGACAAATTGCGCCTGACCACCCTGCGCCTCAACCTGCTCCAGCGCAAAACTGCACAGGCCATTGTCCGGCCCAACGAAAAAATGATCGCCCATCCGAGCTGCCAGGGGGCGACGGCTGGTACCAACCCCAGGATCTACCACAGCCAGATGCACCGTTCCGGGTGGAAAATACGGAACAGCGCGCCAGAGAGTAAGCGCGCCCTGAAAAACATCTTGTGGTGGGAGATCGTGGGTCAGGTCAACAATCTGGACATCCGGGGCGATACCCCAGATCACTCCTTTCATCACACCCACATAGGCGTCCTGCAAGCCAAAATCGGTCAACAAAGTGATGATGGTCACATCCCTTAATCCGCGGCCGGCACCTCCGAGGGTAACTTGACAGGCATGCTCAGGTTGACGTAATCCAGCCACTCCGCCGAGCGCGCGTTCCTGCCGCGAATCGTATCATGAAACGCGCGTTGCAGGGCTTGCGTCACGGGACCGGTTTGGCCGTCGCCGATCTGACGGAAATCGATTTCGCGCAAGCCGATGCATTCGGCAGCGGTGCCGCAAACAAAGACCTCATCCGCCCGATAGAGCTGGTCGCGGGAGATCGGCTGTTCAACTACCGGGTAACCCAGGTCGCCAGCCAGTTTGATCAACGTGTCGCGGGTGATTCCTTCCAGGATCGCCATAGTGGGCGGGGTAAAGATCACTCCATCGCGCACCGCGAAAATGTTTTCGCCGGTGCACTCAGCCACATATCCCTGCGGATCGAGCAAAATCGCTTCGTCGAAGCCCAGGCGCACCGATTCGGTCTTCGCCAGCACGCTATTGACGTAGTTGCCGACGATCTTGGCCTTGGTGAGCATCACATTGGGGTGATGGCGGGTGAAAGAGCTGATGTTGGCGCGGATACCGCGAGCCAGGGCTTCCTCCCCCAGGTAGTTCTTCCACTCCCATACGGCAATGCCAACCCCCGCCCGCCCGGCGTCCACGTTCAGATTCCAGCCGCCATCGGTGAGGTAGATGAGCGGACGCACGTAGCACTCGCTGAAGCCATTGGCGGATATGGTCAGCTTGATCGCCTGCGAGAGTTCTTCGGCGGTGTAGGGCAACTCGCGGAAGCCCAGCAGCCTGGCCGAGTCGACCAGGCGCTCGACGTGATCGCGCAGGCGAAAGACCGCCGGACCCATCTGGGTGTCATAGCAGCGGATGCCTTCAAAGACGCCGGTGCCATAGTGGGCAACGGGGGTGAGGAAATGCAAAGTTGCCTTTTCAAACTCGACCAGCTCGCCGTTCATCCAGATGTATTTCGATTTCATGCTCATTTGCTCTTCTCCTTCTGTAGCAGCGCAACCTGTTGCGCAAATTGTCGCGTTAGTCGTCCGCCGAGCGATGATTCATCAGATGGCGCGGATAAGAACCAAGCACGCGCAGGGTGAGGGCGTACTCACCCAGGTTTTCCAAGGCGTGAACCACGCTGGGATTCGCCACCGAACCGGCGATATCCACATAGAACAGATACTCCCAGGGCTGACCAACCAGCGGCCGCGATTCGATCTTGGTCAGGTCAATATCTCTGAGGGCAAAGACGCTGAGCGCCTTGAACAAAGCCCCCGGCACATTGCGCAAAGTGAAGACGATCGAGGTTTTGGCGTTCTCCACCGGCGGGGCGGGTTGGGTGGCTACCGCCAGAAAGCGGGTGTAGTTGGCGGGATCGTCCTCGATGCCCTCCGCCAGCACGTGCATGCCATACAATTCTGCTGCCCGGCGCGAGGCAATGGCTGCCTGCGAGCGATCTCCCTGTTCCAGGATTAGCTTGACGCTGCCGGCGGTATCATACACCGCTGCCGGCGTCACCCCCAGCCGGCGCAGGTAACCATCACATTGGGCTAACGCCTGGGGATGGCTGCTCACCTGGCGAATCTCGTCCAGGCGCACCCCTGGCAGGGCGATCAGGCAATGGCGCACGCGCAGGTAATACTCACCAACGATAGACAACTGATGCTGGAGCAGCAAGTCGTAATTGCGGTGGATGCTGCCTGCCAGGGAATTCTCAATCGGCAACAAGCCGCGCTCGCAATTGCCTTGCTCCACTGCTGCAAACACCGCTTCGAAGGACTCGCAGGGCACAGTCTCGATTTGAGCGCCAAAGTATTCCAAAGCAGCGGCTTCTGAGTATGCGCCGGGCAACCCTTGAAAGGCCACTCTCATGGTCAAATCCCTAAAAAGAATCCGCCTGGTAAGCGGTCGATAATCTCATCCGTCATCTGCTGAGTGGAGAGTTTCCCACCCAGGTCTGCGGTAAGACAGCCATCGGCGATTGCGCGCTCGACGGCGTGTTCCACCGCAGCCGCCTCGCAATCGAGCTTCAGCGAGTAGCGCAACATCAAAGCCACACTGAGAATAGCGCCCACCGGGTTGGCTATCCCCTTGCCAGCAATATCAGGCGCAGAACCGTGCACCGGTTCATACAGCCCCGGCCCAGATTCCCCCAAAGAGGCAGAGGGCAGCATCCCCATCGAACCAGCCAACACCGAGGCCTCATCGGTGAGGATATCGCCAAACATGTTCTCCGTAACCAGCACGTCGAAATGCGCCGGGTTGGCAATCAGGCGCATGGCAGCCGTATCCACCAGGATATGTTCCAGGGTTACGTCGGGGTACAACTGGCCCACCTCAATGGCTATCTGCCGCCAGAGGCGAGACGACTCCAACACATTGGCTTTATCCACCGAGGAGACACGGTTTCGTCGCTCGCGGGCGAGCTTAAACGCCAGGTGCATCACCCGGCGCACTTCCTCGTCAGTATATTCCAGCGTATCAACGGCGCGCTCATGCCCATTCTCCCGCTTACGCTCTTTTGGCTTCCCAAAGTACAGCCCGCCGGTCAGCTCGCGGATCACCAGGATATCCACACCCGCCAGCCTCTCCGGCTTGAGCGGCGAAGCGTGCACCAACGCCGGGTGGACGCTAACCGGGCGCAAGTTGGCAAAGACGCCCAGCTCTTTGCGCAGACGGAGCAATCCCTGCTCCGGACGGATGCTGGCAGCAGGATCATCCCACTTCGGCCCGCCTACAGCACCCAAGATAACAGCGTCGGAAGACTTACATGCCTCTAAGGCTTCGTCGGTCAGGGGTACACCGAAGCGTTCGATGCTGCATCCGCCAATCAGATGCTCCTTGAAATGGAACGTGTGTCGAGTATCGCAGAACACCGACTGCAGGACGCGCACTGCCTGACATACAACTTCGGGTCCGATGCCGTCGCCGGGGAGGAGCGCAATCGTATATTCCATCGTCTGTGTCGCCTATTTGTTCAACGTAAGTCCATACTCTATCGAATCAGCCAGAGCACGCCAACTGGCTTCGATGATGTTCGTACTGGCGCCAACCGTGCTCCAACGCCTGGTGCCGTTGCGAGTGTCAATCAGCACCCGTGTGGTAGCGCCAGTGCCTTGATCGCCATCCAGGATGCGAACCTTGTAATCAGCCAGATGGAAGTCAGCCAATTGAGGATAGATTGGAGTAAGAGCTTTGCGCAGGGCAGTGTCCAGGGCGTTCACCGGGCCGTTTCCTTCGGCAGCGGTATGATAGACCTGGCCATTGACGCGCACTTTGACCGTGGCCTCGGCGAAGGTGCCGCGACCCTGGCGGTGTTCTACATTCACCAGGAAGTCAATCAACTCAAAAGGCGGCTGGTAATCGGGTTGCCGGCGCTTCATCATCATAGCCACAGACGCCTCGGCGGCTTCAAAAGAGAAACCCTCGGCCTCGAGCTGCTTGATGGTATTCAACAGCTCAGAGAGCACCTGCCCATCCGCAGCGGCATCCAGGCCATATTCTTCGGCTTTGCTCAACAGGTTGCCGCGACCAGAAAGCTCGCTCACCACCACGCGCGACTGATTGCCGATCAGGTCCGGCGAAACATGCTGGTAGGTAGCGTGATTGCGGCGCATGGCAGCTACGTGCAGCCCGCCTTTGTGCGCAAACGCCGATTTGCCCACATAAGGCTGATGTTCATCAGGCGCCAGGTTGGCCACTTCTGCTACAAAATGGGAGACATCTGTCAACAACCGCAGGTTTCCCTCCGGCAAGCAGGATAAACCGAGCTTGAGCTCCAGATCGGGGATTAACGAGCACAAATTGGCATTGCCGCAGCGCTCGCCATAACCGTTGATCGTCCCCTGCACCTGGATCACGCCGGCGCGCACCGCTGCCAACGAGTTAGCCACTGCGCACTCACCGTCATTGTGCGTGTGAATCCCAAGCGGATAGTCCAACGCGGCTTTCACCTCGCCGACGATCTGGGCAACCTCCCAGGGCAGACTGCCGCCGTTGGTGTCGCACAGCACCAGGGTCTCCGCGCCGCCGCGCATGGCGGCGCGCAGGGTCTCCAGGGCATAGCCAGGGTCAGCTCTATAACCGTCGAAGAAGTGTTCGGCGTCGTAAATTACACGCCGTCCCTCGGCGCGCAAGTAAGCCAGGCTCTCTTCAATGATGCGCAGGTTTTCATCCCGGCTGGCGCGCAGCACTTCGGTCACATGCAGGGTCCAGGTCTTGCCGACAACGGTACAAACAGGCGCCTGCGATTTCAGTAAGGCGCGTAGATTGTCGTCGTCTTCCGGCGTTCCATTAACCCGACAGGTGGAGCCAAAGGCGGCAATCTGGGCATGTTTCCAGGACATCTCGCTGGCGCGTTCGAAAAATTCGGCGTCCTTCGGGTTGGAGCCGGGCCAGCCGCCTTCGATGAAAGCCACCCCCAATTGGTCCAGCTTGAGGGCAATGCGCAGCTTGTCGGCACAAGAAAGGGATATGCCTTCTCGTTGCGTACCATCCCGCAGCGTGGTGTCGTATATCTGGATCATGCCAAACCTCTACCGGAGTTGCCCTTCCCCCATGGCCGCTTCGAACGCAGCAATCTGCTCTTCAAAGCCCATCAAATAGCCGAGCTCGTCAATCCCTTCAAGCAGGCAGCGCTTGGAAAAGGCGTCTATCGGAAACCGGGCTGGCGAGCCATCCGGCAACCGAACCACTTGCGCGGCCAGGTCAATGGTTACCTCTAAGTCGGGTTGGGCGGCGCATAAATCCACCAGGTGGGCGTGCGTCTGTGCATCCAGGACTACCGGCAGCAAACCGTTCTTCAGGCAATTGTTGCGAAAGATATCGGCAAAAGAAGCAGCAATAATGGCGCGAAAGCCGTAATCCAGCAGCGCCCAGGGGGCATGTTCGCGCGAAGAGCCGCAGCCAAAATTCGCTCCGGCAAGTAAAATCTGCGCGTCGCGATGACGCGCCTCGTTGAGCACAAATTCAGGTCGGGGCGAGCCATCCGGCCCATAGCGCCAATCGGCAAACAATCCCACCCCCAAGCCAACTTTGCTGGTGGTCTTTAGATAGCGCGCCGGGATGATCTGATCGGTGTCGATGTTGTCAACCGGCAGCGGGACAAGGCGGGAGACAAGCGTGGTAAAGCGGGTCATTAGAGCATTTGCCTCACATCTGTGATCTTGCCGGTGAGCGCGGCTGCGGCGGCCGTCAACGGGCTGGCAAGAAAGGTGCGCCCGCCTTTGCCCTGCCGCCCTTCAAAATTCCTGTTGCTGGTGCTGACAGCGTATTGACCCGGCTCAAGTTGATCGCCGTTCATGGCGATGCACATGCTACACCCAGACTGGCGCCACTCTGCTCCCGCATCCCGAAAGACCCTATCCAGCCCTTCGGCCTCAGCCTGGCGCTTGATGCTTTGCGAGCCCGGCACCACCAGGACGCGAACGCCAGGAGCCACTTTGCGCCCTTTGAACAACGCTGCCGCGGCGCGCAGGTCGGACAGGCGCGAATTGGTGCAACTGCCAATAAAGACGGCGTCAATCGGATGGCCGAGCAAGGATTGACCTGGCTGCAGCTCCATGTACTGAAGTGCTCTGATCAAAGCATCCCGTTCTTTGGCGTCACTCAACTGTTCGGGATGCGGAATCCGACCGGAAATCGGCATGCCCATCCCCGGATTGGTGCCGTAGGTGATCATCGGCTCTAACCTGGAAGCATCAAGCGAGAGACGCTTATCATACAGCGCACCTTCGTCGCTGGGAAGCCTGCGCCAGCGCTCGACGGCCTGCTCCCAGGCCATGCCGCGAGGCGCAAACGGTCGCCCGGCAAGATATTCGAACGTGGTTTCGTCCGGCGCCACCATGCCCGCGCGCGCCCCGCCTTCGATGGACATATTGCAGACGGTCATGCGCTCCTCCATGCCCAGCGAGCGGATGGCCGAACCAGTGTACTCAAAAACATAACCGGCGCCGGCATCAACGCCGTATTGCGCAATCAAAGCCAGGATGATGTCCTTAGCCGATACACCCGGCGCAAGCCGCCCCTCAATGCTCACCTCGCAGGTTTTAGGTTTGCGTTGCAGCAGGCACTGCGTGGCAAGTACGTGCTCGACCTCGCTGGTGCCAATACCAAAAGCCAGAGCGCCAAACGCCCCGTGTGTTGCAGTATGGCTGTCGCCGCAGACGATCGTCATCCCAGGCTGCGTCAGTCCAAGCTCAGGCCCAATGACGTGAACAATGCCGCGTTGCGGGCTATCCATCCCATACAAACGGATGCCGAACTCACGGCAGTTCTCCTCCAATTGCCGGATCTGCTGAACCGCCAGCGCATCTGGCGTCAACGGGGTTGTTTCCTGCGTCGGCGTGCTATGATCGGCGGTAGCGACTGTTTTATCAGGTCGGCGAACGCCAAGCCCGCGCCGGCGCAAACCCGCAAAAGCCTGCGGCGAAGTCACCTCATGCACCAGATGCAGGTCTATATACAGCACAGCCGGAAAATCCGGCTCCTGCGCAACCTGATGCGCCTGCCAGATTTTTTCAAAAAGCGTCTGTGGCTGGCCCATATGCGGGAGATACTGGATACCCCGACGCTGCACTGGCAGGGGGAGTCAAGTGAGATTCGATCGGAGACGTTTGCACAGGCGCTTCGCGTGGAGGCGTCAGCTCGCTTAAATCCCATTTCTCCGGATAGGTGCGCGGAGTAGGAAAGGGATCGTAGACTGGAGCAGCGCTGTTGTCTTGTTTTTCTTCGTTCGGGTACATGATCCACCTCCTGAACAACGATTGCTAAGATACTGGCATCCCTTTGGCTATCTCGGGCGCCAGGCTTCTGACTTCGGCCGGGATTTCAACCTGCCCGGCAGCGACCAACAGTTTGTTGAGGGCGGAAAGGTAAGCTTTGACGCTGGCAACCACAATGTCGGTATCGGCGCCAAACCCGCCGTAAGAACGCGGTTGCTCCCTCTCCTGTTGCGCGTCGAAGGTGTGCAGGCCGTCTTTGCTTTGTATGCGCACAGTTACTTCGCCAAGCGCATCAATGCCTTCGGTAACCGAGTGGACGGAGAACTCTAACAAGGTATTGGGGGCCTGGACAATGGCGTCAATAGCTTTATAGGCGGCGTCAACCGGGCCAGTGCCAATAGCCGCCTGGGTATGTAGCGCGCCATCCGGCCCACGCAGGCGCACGCTTGCCGTGGGCATGCCCATCGTCCCGCAAGCCACCTGTAAGCCCACTAAGGTAAAGACCTCCTTGGGCTGGAAGACTTCGTCCGTTACCAAAGCCTCCAGGTCGGCATCGGTAATGAATTTCTTCTTATCCGCCAGGGTCTTGAAGCGTTCAAAAGCCTTTTCCAGGTCGGTCTCGCTCAGCGCATACCCCAACTCTGTCAGGCGCGCCCGAAACGCATGCCGGCCAGAATGTTTCCCCAATACCAGCCTGGAGCGGCTGGCGCCCACATCTTCCGGGCGCATGATCTCGTAGGTCATCACATTCTTCAACATCCCATCCTGATGGATGCCAGCCTCATGGGCAAAGGCGTTGGCGCCGACCACAGCCTTGTTAGGTTGAACAGGGATGCCGGTGTAATTGCTCACCAGCTTGCTGACCCGGGAGAGCTGGGTGGTATCCACGCCTGTGGTCAGACCGTAGTAGTGCGGCCGGGTGCGCAGCGCCATAACCACCTCTTCCAAGGAGGTGTTGCCGGCGCGTTCCCCGATGCCGTTGATCGTTACTTCCGCCTGCCGAGCTCCAGCGCGCAACCCCGCCAGAGTGTTAGCAGTCGCCAGGCCCAGGTCGTCGTGGCAGTGGACCGAGACCACGCACTGCTCAATGCCGGGTGTATTCCGGATGATGCCGGCAATCAAGGCGCCAAACTCATCCGGCGTGCTATAGCCAACGGTATCCGGGATGTTCAGCGTGGTTGCCCCAGCCTTGATCACCTCGCCCAAGACCTGGTAGAGGAATTCCGGGTCGCTGCGGGCGGCGTCTTCCGGGCTGAACTCGACATCGGAGCACAGCGAACGGGCGTATGCCACCATCTCCGCCGCTCGCTCCAGCACCTCGGCGCGGCTCATCTTGAGCTTGTACTGCATATGGATTTCAGAGGTGGCCAGGAAAGTATGGATGCGCGGCTTGGCCGCCGGCTGGACAGCTTCCCAGGCTTTATCAATATCGCTGCGGGTAGCGCGCGCCAGCCCGCAGATCACCGGCGGCAGCCTGCCGTCAGATGGGTTGCCGACCTCCAATGCGATGCGGCGCACGGCTTCCAGGTCGTCGGGCGAGGCGGCAGGGAAACCGGCTTCAATGATGTCCACACCCAGGCGAGCCAGGAAGCGGGCGATCTCCAGTTTCTCGCTGGAGGTCAGCGTCGCACCCGGAGATTGCTCCCCATCGCGCAGGGTGGTGTCGAAAATGCGGACATACGAATCCATACGGATTTACTCCTTCTTCCAGTTCTCCGGCCGCAACGCGCGCACAGCAGCGCCAGCCTGCCACATCTCCGATTCGCGCATCATCTGCAGCTCCCGCCCCAACTTTTCCTTGTAATCCGGCGCTGAGTTTGCCTGCAGCACAATACGGGTTTCCTCGCCGTCTACTACCCGCTGGTACAGGCGCTCAAACACCGGCGATACAACCCGACAGAATTCATTCTTCCAATCCAGGGCGCCACGCTGAGCAGTAGTGCTACAGTTGGAATACATCCAATCCATCCCGTTTTGACCCACCAGACGGATCAGGCTTTGGGTCAATTCTTCGACGGTCTCATTAAAGGCTTCACTCGGCGAATGTCCGTGGCGGCGGAGGACCTCGTACTGCGCCTCCATCACCCCGGCCAGTGCGCCCATCAAGATACCGCGCTCGCCAGTCAGGTCGCTATAGACTTCTTTCTCAAAGGTGGTGGGGAAGAGATAGCCTGAGCCTATGGCAATGCCGATTGCCAGCGTGCGCTCAAGGGCGCGCCCGGTGTAATCCTGATGGACGGCATAACTGCTGTTAATACCGCTCCCGGCCAAAAAATTAGCCCGCACGCTGGTACCTGAACCCTTGGGGGCGACCATGATGACATCCACATAACTGGGCGGCACCACGCCGGTCTGGTCGGTATAGACTATCGCGAATCCATGAGAGAAGTAGAGGGCGTCTCCCTTGTTCAAATAGGGGCGAATCTGAGGCCAGACCGCCATTTGAGCGGCATCAGAGACCAGATATTGGATAATCGTGCCCCTGGCCGCCGCCTCTTCAAGGGGGAAGAGCGTCTCGCCGGGGATCCAACCATCCCGTACCGCTTTATCCCACGTGGCGCCATGGGGTTTCTGACCAACGATTACCCGGAAGCCGTTATCACGCATGTTCAAAGCCTGCGCGGGTCCCTGAACTCCGTAGCCAAGTACGGCAATGGTCTCATTGCCCAACACCTGGAGCGCTTTCTCCAATGGGAACTCTTCCCGGGTTACTACCTCCTCAATAACACCGCCGAAATTGATCTTTGCCATAGCTTGTCCTTTCTCGTATAGCAGTTTGATGACGCTTTGCTCAGGAACTATGCCCGTTACCGTTTTGGCCAAAGTCAGAGGCGATGGTGGTGCCGCGTCCCATGGCAACCACCCCGGTGCGCACCATCTCGAGGATGCCAAACGGGCGCAGCACCTCCACCAGCCCATCGATCTTGTCTCCGGCACCAGTGATCTCGATGATCATCGAGTCGTTGGCAACATCCACAATACGGGCGCGAAAGACCTCAACCAATTGCATGATCTCACTGCGGCGGGCGGCGGGCGTGTTGACCTTGATCAAAGCCAGATCTCGGCTCACCATTGGCTGGCCAGACAGGTCAGCCACCTGAATCACATTCACCTGCTTGTACAGGTTAGCAACTACCCTGTCGGCGTCGGTCTGATTGCTGTCGACAACGATGGTCATGCGCGATACGCCTGGCTGTTCCGTATGGCCTACCGTGAGCGATTCGATGTTGAACGCTCGCCGACGGAAAAGGGAAGCCACCCGATTCAACACGCCCGGCTTATCTTCTACAAGAGCGATCAAGGTGTGTTTTTGCATAGTGCCTCCATCATCCGTTCGCCGCCTAATCGCGCCCGGTCTCAACCAATACATTCATCGTCGGACGACGAATCATATTGTGCAGATCCCCACCAGCCGGCACCATTGGATAAACGCTATCTTCTTGTTCGACGCGAAAATCTATCAGCACTGCACCCGGCGTTTGCTGAGCGTGGCGCACTGCCGCCTCGACCTCTGCCCGCTGCGTCACGCGTAATCCGGTCAGGCCATGGGCTTCGGCAATTTTGACGAAATCCGGGCTGCGCATGGGTGTGGCGGCATAACGACGCCCGTAGAAAAACTCCTGCCACTGACGGACCATGCCCAGGTAGCCATTGTTGATGATGGCAAGATTGACCTTAATTCCCTCTTGCGCCGCTGTTGCCAGCTCCGCCTGAGTCATCTGAAAACCGCCGTCCCCGACGATTGCCCATACTTCTGCCTCAGGTCGGGCAAATTTTGCGCCGATGGCGGCTGGCAGGGCAAACCCCATCGCGCCCAGCCCGCCAGACGAGATGAAAGAAAATGGTCTGTCATGGCGATAATATTGAGCAGCCCACATCTGGTGTTGTCCCACATCGGTGACAACCAGCGCCTCGCCGTTGGTATAGCGCCAGATGTCGTGGATGACGTGCGCAGCGTAGAGATGACCATCGTCTGGCAGGTTCTGGATGTCACGCACGGCGCTCTCGCCGCGCATCTGGCTGATATACTCGAGCCATTCGCCATGCTCAGCCGGCTGGAGAATCTCCAGTATCTGCTGCAACGATCTTCGCAGATCGCCAATGAGCGCCAGGTCCACCTTAACATTCTTGTTCACTTCCGAGGGATCGATTTCGAAGTGGATTTTGCGCGCCTGCGGCGCATAGGTGCTCAGATTGCCCGTCACACGGTCATCGAAGCGCATACCCACCGCCAGCAGCAGATCGGACTCCTGGATGGCATGATTGACCCAGGCCTCTCCGTGCATGCCCATCATGCCCAAGTTCAAGCGATGGCTGGCCGGGAAGCTACCGATGCCAAGCAACGTCATTGCAACCGGTGTGTCGGTTTTCTCGGCAAGCTCGGACAGCTCGCCCATGGCTCCCGCCATGAGCACCCCATGTCCAGCCAGGATCACCGGTCGCCGCGCAGCCATGATCATCTCAACCGCCTGCTGAATATCGCGGGATACCGGGCGCAGGTCGGGACGGTAGCCTGGAAGCTGAATCGGGCTATCGTCGTATTCCCACTCGATCGTCGCCTGCTGGACATCTTTGGCGATATCCACCAGCACCGGCCCAGGGCGACCAGAGCGGGCAATATAAAAGGCTTCGCGCAGGACGCGGGTCAGATCGTAGACATCGGTCACCAGGTAATTGTGCTTGGTAATGGGCAGGGTGATGCCGGTAATATCCGTCTCCTGGAAGGCATCGTAACCGATGAATTTGCTGGCCACCTGGCCGGTAATGCAAACGATGGGCGAAGAATCCATGAAAGCCGTAGCAATGCCGGTAACCAGATTGGTGGCGCCAGGGCCAGAAGTGGCGATAGCCACCCCGACCCCGCCGCTGGCACGGGCAAAACCATCCGCCATGTGCGCCGCTCCCTGTTCATGGCGCACCAGCACATGGTGAATGGGGTAATCGAGCATTGCATCGTAGGCGGGCAGAATAGCGCCCCCGGGATATCCGAAGACTGTACGCACCCCCTCGCGCATCAGACATTCCCAAATGATTTGTGCACCAGTACGTTTCATGCTTTCCTCCTTGCGACTTCGATCCAATCAGCCTCAACGTCCGCCAGGATAGGCGGAGTGCCTCAACCGTCTATCAGCACCGCGCCGGTGTCCGCGCTGGTTACGAATCGAGCATAGCGACGCAGCCACTTGCTCTTGGGGCGCGGCTCGAAGGCAGGCAGGGCCTCCAGGCGCGCCTGAATCTCCGCCGGGGTTAAACGCACCTCCAGAGTGCGGGCGTCCAGGTCAATATCAATCCAATCGCCCGGCCGCAGGGCGGCGATTGGGCCGCCGGCAGCCGCTTCAGGGGAGACATGCCCGATACACGCGCCGCGCGTCCCACCGGAGAAGCGGCCGTCGGTGATCAAGGCAACCTGTTCCCCCAGACCCATCCCCATGATGGCGCTGGTTGGACTGAGCATCTCCATCATGCCCGGCCCGCCGCGCGGGCCTTCATAACGGATGACCACCACATCGCCCGGCTGAACCTCGCCACCCATAATGCCGGACATCGCTCGATCGTGCGAGTCGTAGACGCGCGCCGGCCCGCTGAACTGGCGCATCGCCGGGGCGACGCCGCCGGTCTTGACCACTGCGCCGCGCGGTGCCAGGTTGCCAAACAGGATCGCCAAACCACCGTGAGGCGAATAGGCGTTCTCCAGTGGACGAATCACCTCCTGATCTTTGACCCGCGCAGCAGCAATCACTGCGCCCAGGGTTTCCCCGCTGACCGTGATGCGGTCGAGATGCAACACGCCATCGAGGCGCGCGATTTCTTTCAGGATAGCCGGGATTCCGCCAGCGCGGTGCACGTCTTCCATGTGCCAGCGCCCTGCCGGGCTGACTTTGCAAATATGGGCAACTCGATCTGCAATCTGGTTGATGCGCTCCAGCGGATAGTCTATTCCGCCTTCATGGGCGATGGCCAGGGCATGCAGGACGGTGTTGGTGGACCCCCCCATGGCCATATCCAAAGCAAAAGCATCGTCCAGCGCCTCGGCGGTGACTATCTGACATGGAGTGATCTGTTTTTCGACCAGTTCCAGGATGAGCCTCCCCGCCCGCTGTGCCAGCGCTTCCCTCTCCGGCGTTTGAGCCAGGGCAGAACCGTTGTAAGGGAGCGCCAGACCGATGACCTCCATCAGGCAGTTCATGCTATTGGCAGTGAACATCCCAGAACAAGAGCCGCAGCCCGGGCAGGCGTAGTCTTCCAGAGTCTTCAGGTGCTGCTGGTCAATTTTGCCCGCCTGAAATGCACCCACCGCCTCGAACACAGAGATCAGATCGACTGTTTGGCCATCGGGGGTTTTTCCGGCGGCCATCGGTCCGCCGGAGACAAAGATCGTGGGGATATTCGTGCGCATGGCAGCCATCGCCATGCCAGGCACGATCTTGTCGCAATTGGGGATGCACACCATGCCGTCGAAACAATGCGCTTCAATCATCGTCTCCACACAATCGGCGATCAGCTCGCGCGACGGCAGGGAATACTTCATGCCCAGGTGTCCCATTGCAATGCCATCATCTACGCCGATGGTGTTAAATTCAAAGGGCACACCGCCAGCAGCGCGCACAGCATCTTTCACCAGTTTGCCGAATTCCGCCAGGTGTACATGTCCTGGGACGATATCAACGTACGAGTTAACAATGGCGATGAATGGCCTGTTCATGTCTGCATCGGTCACGCCGACGGCTTTCAACAGCGCCCGATGCGGCGCCCGTTCGATGCCTTTTTTGATTTGATCAGAGCGCATGTTCATCTCGCAAGTTCACCAAAAAACAAAGAAGCCGCTCACTGGTTGAGCGGCTTCCGGTTTTGCTACGATTTATCCTTCAGTCAGGTGTGGCTTCACCTATCCCGTCGGACATCTACCCTTATCCGCCCAACCACAACCGGGTTCTCAATAAGGACGAGAACCAGGACGATCAGGCTAATCAGGGAGAAGAAGACGGTGAGAGACATGGCTAAAATTTTGCCAAGTTTACCAAATCATGAAAACGATTGCATTAAAAGAAGATGAGAATATTTTAATCTGGAAGCTCCTTTTTCGCATTCTGGCCTATCAATTCTGTCATTGGCTGCCCTGGATTATTGGCGCAATCGGGCGTCCAGCTCTTGCGCCAACCGACGCACAATGCGCTGGCGGATTTGAGCAGCCTCCTGGTCTGTCAGTGTGCGGTCGTCAGCCTGGTACACCAGGTTGTAAGCCAGGCTCTTCATCCCCGGCCCGATTTGCTCGCCACGATAAACATCGAACAGGCGAATTTCTTTCACCATCTCGCCGCCAGCCTGCCGGATGACCTCAGCGACGCGCTCCGCCGGCACCGCCTCTGCCACCACCACCGCCAGGTCCTCCAGGACAGGCGGATAGGCCGGCACCGGTGCAACGTCGAAGCGGTCAGGTATAGCCGCCAGCAGGGCTTCCAGGTCGAAATCGGCTGCCAGCAGAGGCGCAGCGGGCAGCTCATAACGCTCCCGCACCAGTGGATGCAGCTCGCCGAGTACCCCAACCTCTTGCCCACCCAGCAGCACCCGGGCGCATTTCCCAGGATGAAAAGTGGGATGCTCACCTGGAACATAGCCCACATCGGATAAATGCAACCCGTCCATCAGGCTCTGCACCACTCCCTTCAGATCATAAAAATCCATCAGAGCAGCGTCGGGTTCTTGCCAGGTGGGTAGTTGCCGCGGACCAGTCAAGACAATCGCCAGGCGTTGCCTTTCCTCGGGCAGGGAATCGCCTTCCGCAGGCAGAAACACCGGACCAATCTCAAACAGCGCCATGCGCGGCCGCAGGCGAGCGTTGCGCTCCACCACCTCCAAAACGCTGGAAAGCAGGTCACGGCGCAGTACGTTGCGGTCGCTCACGATCGGATTGGCAATGCGTACGTAAGGCGCATCGCCCGTGGAAGAGCCAGCTATCAGGCGGCGCTTCTCCCGCTCTGGCGAGGTCATCCGATAGCTGACAACCTCCTGCAAACCCAGCGTAACCAGCAGATCGCGCAGCTCTTCCTCACGTTCCAGGGATGGATTGCCGATCTGGGGCGGCAACTCTTCGGACAGGCGGGTGGAAGGAATGCGTTCATAACCGTAGATGCGGGCAATCTCTTCCATCAGGTCAGCCACGCCAATTACCCCCTCCCCAATATCCAGGCGATGATCCGGCGTGACCGCTATAACAAGACGCTCGCCATTCACAGCTTCAATCCGACAATCGAACTCCAATCGGCTCAAGAGGGCGGCGATCTGCTCCGGTTGTAAATCAATCCCCAACCAGCGGCGCACATCCGCAGAGCTCACCCGAACGACCGGATCGCGCGGCGGAGAGGGATAGTTATCAACCAACCCGCGGTAAACCACACCCCCCGCCCACTGGCGCATCCATTCCAGACCACGGCGCACACCGCGCTCGGCCATGGCTGGATGAACGCCGCGCGAGAAGCGATAAGCAGCTTCGGACGGCAGGCGCTGCGCGTTGACGGTCTTGCGGATATTGATATAGTTCCAGGCTGCTCCCTCCAGAAGCACATTGCGGGTGTTTTCGTTGACCTCAGTCTCAGCGCCGCCCATCACGCCAGCAATGGAAAGCGGCCCGGCGCTGTCACAGACTAATACGGTAAACTCATCCAACTCGCGAGTGACGCCATCCAGGGTAGTCAATCGCTCGCCGACAGTCGCCGTGCGGGTGATGATCTTCGGAGCGCGGCTGCCGGCGCGGCGCACCAACGCGTCGTAATCAAAAGCATGCAATGGCTCGCCGATTTCCAGCATGGCGTAATTGGTGGCGTCAACGATGTTGTTGATCGGGCGCACCCCGCACAGGCGCAGGCGACGCTGCACCCAATAAGGGCTGGGTTTGATCTCTACCCCGGCGATCAACCCCAGCACGAAGCGCGGGTTTAGCTCCGGCTGGCGGATCTCAATCGAAACCATGCCTTCGATCGGCGGACCTTCCATCTGGACGATGTAACTGGGCGCCTTGAGCGGCTGCTCTGTCAAAGCGGCAATTTCCCGCGCCACACCCAGGACGTTGGCGTTGCGGGCAATGTTGGGGGTGATGGCAATGTCCAGAACAGCGTCACCCATGTAATCAACCAATGGCATTCCAACGGGGGCGTCGTCATCGAGCAGGATAATGCCTTCGTGATCGTCTGAAATGCCCAGTTCTTTCTCTGAGCAAGCCATCGAGTAGGATTCCACGCCGCGGATTTTCGCCCGTTTCAAGGTCATCAGCACCTGACCCGGCTGATGCCCATCGTAGATTTGCGCACCTTCGCGGGCGTAAGCCACTTTGAGCGGCTTCTCCAACGGGCCTTTCCCCTTAAAGGGAAACAGGTTCGGAGCGCCGGTCAACACCGTATGCACCTGCACACCGTCATCCAGGCGGCAGAGCACCAGACGGTCGGCGTTCGGATGGGGCATCACCTCCAGCACAGCCCCAACCACGATTTTCTCCGCGTCCCAGGCAATCCCTGTGATTTTGGTCTCCGGTCGCAGATGCCTGCCCGAGCTGCCCTCCAGCTGTTCTTTGGGTAACGGCAGCCCGACATAGCGAATCTCCTCGACTTCCAGGCCCGCCATGGTGAGCCGGTGCGCCAGGTCTTCCAGCGGCAGGTGAATATCAACGAATTCTTTGAGCCAGGATAAGGGCACTTTCATGCTTCTCTACTCCATCTCGCCGGTTTAGAACTGCTCCAGGAATCTCAAGTCATTCGCCCAGAAATAGCGGATATCTTCGATGCGATGGCGCAGCATAGTGATGCGCTCCGTCCCCATACCGAAAGCGTAGCCGGTGTAACGCTGCGGGTCATAACCGCCATTGGCAAGCACGCTGGGATGCACCATGCCGCATCCCATAATCTCCAGCCAACCGGTGTATTTACACACCGGGCAACCGCTGCCGTTGCACAGGAAACATTCGCAATCCACCTCGGCGCTGGGCTCGGTGAAGGGAAAGTGCGAGGCGCGAAAGCGCGTGCGTGTGCGCTCGCCAAACAGTCGTCGGGCGAAATCATCGATTGTCCCTTTGAGATCGCCGAAGGTGACGCCATGCCCAACCGCCAGCCCCTCCACCTGGTTGAACTGAATCTCGTAGCGGGCGCTGATCTGTTCATAGCGATAACACATCCCCGGCAGGATGATCCGGATCGGCGGCGGCGATGCCGGGTTGACGGCGGCGTACGCGCGCATGGCGTGAATCTGTCCAGGCGAGGTGTGCGTGCGCAACAGAATAGGGTTATCGCCGCGGTCGGAGCTGGTCTGGATATAATACGAATCCTGCATCTCGCGCGCCGGGTGACCGGGTGGAAAGTTGAGCAACTGGAAGTTGTACTCATCGGTCTCCACCTCGCGAGAGCGATAAATCTGGAAGCCCATCTCAGCAAAGATACGGTAAATCCGCCGCAATGTTTGCGTGGTTGGATGCAAACGGCCACGCCCGATCGCCCTGCCCGGCAGGGTTACATCCAGGCGTTCGCGCTGCAGAGAGAGTTGCACAGCTACCTGACGTAGCTCTTCCAGCCGGGCCGCCAGAGCCGTTTCAAGGGATCGTTTGACTTCATTGGCACGCCGCCCAATTTGGGGGCGCTCTTCTTTGGGCAACCCGCCAAGCCTGTCGAATAAGCTCATCAAGGGGGAGTTGCGCCCCAGGTGAGTTACCCGCCATTGCTCCAGAGCGGCTTCATCGGCGACCGCCTGCAGCGCTTGCAAAGCGTTGCGTTCCAGTTCGTCCAATTGTTCGATCATCGAAGCCTCCACACTTAAACAAAACATCCCGCCCACGCCAGGGACGGGATGGGTTTCCCGCGTTACCACCCTGCTTGGATCGCCCACCTCGGCGACCCCGCTCATCCGTCAACAGCCCTCACGTTGGACAGACGCCAACGCGGCGATTGACTCCCCCGCTAACGCTGGGGTTGCGTCCCAAACTACTGGGGCAAGAGATACTCGCCCGTTCCCCTGGGCAGCTCGAGAGGGAACTTCGGCCGGTTTCCACCAGGCGCAAGTCTCAGTCTGCGCTCGCGCTTCCCTGTTGGTTTCCTCCGGCTTACTTTCCTCCTTCGCAGCTTTCTCGCGAATGGGTTAGGTCTATTATCTGCAAAACAGGGGTTCTGTCAAGTGCCACGCGACCGACCGGCTGATCTGCCGCCGTGGCTGCTACGCTCAACCTCTTGCCTGGCGCAGTCGTTCGTCAACCACGCGGCGAAGCTCGGCTTGAACCTGGCGGGGGGCTTTGCTGGCATCAACGATCACCCAACGCCCGGGATCGGCCTGCGCCAACTGATAATAGCCCTGGCGCACACGTTGATAGAAGGCAGGGTCATAGGCATCCAGGCGGTTCCATTCCCCACCCCGAGCGCGCCGCCGCAACCCTTCTTCCACATCCAGGTCCAAAAGGATTGTTAGATCGGGTTGTAACCCTGCAGTAGCGTAATTGACAATGGTTTTCAATTGCTCCAGGTCGGTCTGATAGCCGTACCCCTGGTAAGCCAGCGTAGAATCGGCATAACGATCGCTGAGCACCAATCCGCCCCGCGCCAGATGGGGGCGGATAACCTGCTCCACAAGCTGGGCGCGCGAAGCCTGGAAAAGCAAAATCTCAGTGCGCGGGTGCATGGCAGTATTTTCCAGGTTGGAGAGCACCGCCCGCACCTGCTCGCCGATGGGCGTGCCGCCTGGCTCTCGCGTGGTCAGCACATCATATCCCTTGCGGCGCAGGTACCGAGCCAGGGGGCCAATTTGTGAGGATTTTCCGCTCCCCTCCGTCCCCTCCAGGGTGATAAACATCGCCTGCCTTCACTCGCGGAAAATGCGCACGCGGCGGCGTGGCTCTTTTCCATAGGAATGCGAGAGCAGATTGGCCTGGCGCGCCATCTCGTGCTGCATCCGGCGCACCGTAGCCGACGCCGGCGTCAATTCCACCCAACGTTCCCCATTCAAGACCGCGTTGATGGCTGCCATCGTCTCCTGGCGGACGCGATCCTCGACGCTTTCGTCCGATAGATCCGCCGAAAGGTTGAACAGATCGCCCAGAAATTGCTGCATCTGGTTGATGGTATTGGCGCGAAGCACGTAGATTGGCATCCCGCGGTTCTCAGCATCAACGATGATCCGCTGGCGCTTGCGGTAATACGAGCGCAGAGTTACCAATGCGTCTGCGGAGCCAATTTCGTTTACCAGCACCACAGGTACGCTCAGGCGCTTGGCTGCCTGGCTTAAGCGGTTGCGCGCCACCCCATAGGCATAGATGCGGGTGGTTTGCAACGGCGTCCGCGCCAACCCTGGGCGAGCCTCAGCAGCGCCGCTCTCCATAGCTGTCTCGCTAACGGCGACAATGCCGGGGCTTTCGCCGTTCATTTGCCTGCGCAAGCCCTGCGCTCTCCCAAACTGGAAAGCCAGAGGACGCGGCGCCTGGGGCGCCCGCTCGATGCGGATCTCCCCGCCTTGATCTCGCGAACGGATTTCTGGTGGCAGTGGATAGCCGCGCAACAGCGCATCAACCGCCGAAGCCACGTCGCGATGCACCGCCAGTCGGTCACGGGTCTGAATCTCGATCAATACATCAAACGTGGGAGGCGCCCGCCGCTCGAGAACCGTCTTTTGTGTGCCCCTGCGGCGCGCTTCCTCATCCGACAGAGTGACCGATTCGATCCCGCCCACCAGGTCCGACAGGGTTGGGTTCAGCAGCAGATTCTCCAGCGTGTTGCCGTGCGCTGTGCCGATCAGTTGCACCCCGCGCTCGGCGATCGTGCGCGCAGCAGCCGCCTCCAGCTCGCGTCCGATCTCGTCAATGATGATGGCTTCGGGGTTGTGATTCTCCACTGCCTCGATCATGACTTCATGCTGCAGGGAAGGGGTTGTAACCTGCATTCGTCGGGCGCGCCCGACTGCCGGGTGGGGCACATCGCCATCCCCGCCGATCTCGTTCGAGGTATCGACGATCACCACACGCTTGGTCTCCGCCAGCAGACGGGCAGCTTCGCGCAACATTGTCGTCTTGCCCACGCCAGGCCGTCCCAGGAGGAGCAGGCTCTTGCCGCTTTCGATCAAATCTTTGATGATATCGGTCGTACCGTACACGGCACGCCCCACGCGACAGGTCAGTCCAACGATATGGCCGCGCCGGTTGCGGATGGCAGCAATACGATGCAGCGTGCGCTCCAGGCCGGCGCGGTTATCCGCGTCGAACTCGCCAATCCGTTCGACAACATAGTCAATATCGGCGCGGGAAACCTCTGTCGAACTGAGCACCACCTCCCGGTCGACGAAGCGCGCTGTTGGCACGCGCCCCAAGTCGAGGATCACCTCGAGCAAATTGTCGCTATCGTTAGCAGCCACAACCGCTTTGGTAATCACGGGTGGCAAGACCCCCAGCAAAACCTGTAAATCATCCGTTATTCGTCGTTGTGACATAAGGTCAAAGTTTCTCCCCAAGCAGGCTCGCTGCCGGCAACGGTTAGTTGAGAAATCGGAGCAGTGATCTCCGGATGCCCGCCCTCCAGAGCGGGCAACGCATAAGCCCGCTGCGCCTTTTGCGGCAGAGCGAGATGCTTGACCATAATCGCCTGGCGCGGACCGGCTTCCGCTCCCAAAGATTCAATCGCCGGCTCCAACCAGGACTGATACGAACGCACACATACATATAACGGGCGAGAATGGCGGCTCGTCAGGTGTTGGAAAAGGCTGACCAGATGAGCCGTAACCGGTTCAGCATCCGGATGGACAAATGGTTGCGCCCAGATGCCGCGATGCCCGTACTTAAGTTCCACATAGGCCAGCAGGTTCCCCCGCTGACAAAACACCATGCCGCGCAGTCGCTCAGCCGGGAATGGTTCCACCTGTTGCACCATACCCGGAATCAAATTGTTATAGAGTGAGCGCACCGCAATCAAATCACTGTCCAATGCCAGGCGCCAGTCGTTTGCGCCCCCGTCTGGGGTTTGCTGATTCAAAATGCGCCAGATTCGCTGACGTGCGTAGATGGCAAAACCTGCGCCGCGCAAAGCGTCGAAAGCAGGCGTGCCCTCATCCACATCTGCCAGCAGGCGGAAAGCGCCGCGCTCAACCGCCTGGCGAGCAAAATATTCCAGCAGCGGCGTGAGTGTATCTGCCTCCAGCAGTTCCTCGGGTGTCAGGAAAATCAGCTGGCTGCACTGGGCGCCGGCAACATGCATGCTCTGCCCAATGACCACCCTGGCAGCATCGCCATCATCTACCCATACCGCAGTCATAATCCCCATCCGCGGTGCCAGCGTGGACAGAAGCGCTCCCGAAAGCAGCATCGGTCCGCGCGTCAAGACCAGCGCGCTGTGAAGGAACACACTCTGGTTGCGGTGACGGTGCAACGCCGGCAGATCACGCCAATCAAAGGGATGAATGCTCATGCGTGGCAATCAAGCGCCCTCTCAACGAGACACCCCTGGCAAAACCTTCCTGCGCTCCGGCGAAGCCTCATGGGTTTGAACCAGCCAGCCGCAAGAAATAGCGGTGGAAGCGATCATCATCCGTCAGCTCTGGATGGAAAGAGGTGGCCAGCAACCGTCCCTGTTGAGCAGCAACAATCCGTCCGTCGTCCAGGCTGGAGAGCACGCGGGCACCGCCGAAGACGGATTCAATCAGCGGCGCCCGGATGAAGATAGCGTGGTACGGCCGCTCCTGCGGATCGACATCCTTCAAAGCCGGCACATCCAGGTCCACCTCGAAGCTGGCGATCTGCCGACCGAATGCGTTCCGTTCGACTGTAATATCCATCACACCAAGCAGCGGCTGTTTGCGACGGGCATCCTTCGAGAGAAAGATAGCCCCGGCGCATGTGCCCCAAACGGCTTTTTCCGCTGCGAATCGGCGCAAGGGTTCCATCAAACCGAAGTCCTCGGCTAACTTCCCAATGGTAGTCGATTCGCCTCCGGGGATGATCAGCCCATCCAATCCATCCAGTTGATCTGCCAGGCGCACTTCCACCGCTTGCACGCCCAGCCTTTCCAGCATGGTTTTATGCTCGGCAAAGTCGCCTTGCAAAGCCAGAACACCGATCTTCATGCCTGTACAGGTTCAACGATATCTCGATGCCGAAATGCGCTCCGCCAAAAAGACCGAACGCGGAGGGGTTCCCATTCGCACCAGACCAATCTACCAGCCTCTGCCGGCAATCAACTCGGCTTCCGGGATGCTGGAGATTTGCCTGCCAACCATCGGTTCGCCCAGATTGCGGCTCCCCTCTGCCAGGATATACGGATCGTTATAGTGCGTGACTGCCTTGACAATTGCTGCCGCTCGCTTGGCCGGATCTCCCGACTTGAAGATACCCGAGCCGACGAAGACGCCATCCATGCCAAGTTGCATCATCAAGGCTGCATCTGCAGGCGTGGCAACGCCGCCGGCGGCAAAGTTGACCACTGGCAGACGACCCAAGCTTTTGGTTTCCACCACCAGTTCATACGGAGCGCCGATCTCCTTGGCGTAGGCCATTAGCTCCTCATCGGGCATGTTCTGCAGGCGGCGGATCTCGCCCAAAACCGCGCGAGCATGGCGCACTGCCTCAACAACATCGCCTGTGCCAGCTTCGCCCTTGGTGCGAATCATCGCCGCACCTTCGCCAATCCGGCGTAAGGCTTCACCCAGGTTACGACAGCCGCAAACAAAAGGCACCTTGAAGACATGCTTGTTGATGTGATGTTCCTCGTCGGCGGGCGTGAGCACTTCGGATTCGTCAATGTAATCAACGCCGATGGCCTCCAGAATCTGCGCTTCCACAAAGTGGCCAATGCGGCATTTCGCCATTACCGGAATAGAAACCGTATCCATGATCTGTAAGATCAGCTCTGGGTCACTCATGCGAGCCACCCCACCGTGGGCGCGAATATCCGCCGGCACACGCTCCAGAGCCATCACGGCTACCGCGCCAGCGTCTTCGGCAATTCTGGCATGCTCCGGGGTGACGACATCCATGATGACGCCGCCCTTTAACATCTGGGCTAACCCCTTCTTCACGGCAAATGTAGCAATTTGTCCTTCCATACCACTCCTCCAGAGTCATAAGCTGACTCGTTTTCTTGCATTCTACCACGCTGCCAATAGCGTGACAATCTTCGGAATCGCAGCAAACCAGCCTGGTAACAGTTTTCTTATACAAAATTAACACCTTGTTGAAATGAATCAACTGAAACAGGCGTCCGATTTTCTTACCTGCCCGGATAGGCAGCTTTTTTTTACCAAACCCCCTTGACAAACAGGCGGTGATGTATACAATTAATTCAATGATACAATAAGACAATCATACAATGATACGATAAGACAATCATACAATAAATTGCCTGATCACATCTGCCATGAAGAATATTGTACTGGATTTTCGCTCAGGAGGGCCTATCTATCTGCAAATCGTCGATCAGATTCGCAAGCAGGTCGCCTCAGGGGAGCTCAAGCCGGGAGACCAGCTTCCCACCGTGCGCCAGTTAGCCGCCGAACTGCGGGTCAATTTTAACACGGTAGCGCGTGCCTATCGGATACTGGACGAGGCTGGATTGATTTCCACCCAACAGGGACGCGGTACATACATCTGGGAAACGCCCAGCGAGGAAACGCTTCAAAGGTTGCGCCAGCAGAGTTTAGACTGGCTGACCCGGCGCTACCTGCGCGAAGCCGCCCGCCTGTCTTTCACCCCCGACGAAGTCGCCAGGGCCATCGTGCACCACTTGCAAGCCTGGAAAGAGCATGGGGTAAACCCGGGCATCGAGCCGGAACCGAATGAATAAATGTTAGAAGGAGAAGCCAACATGAATCGGAAGACCACTACCACCGACAAAACCAGCCCATCCGTTGCGCCGATGCCGCGCATCAACGGGGTAGCCGGGGCGATCGCGACCCTATTTTACCTGGCTGCCGGCTTGGGCGGCCCGTGGATGCAGGCGCGCGGCGTCTCCCTGGCTATTATTGGCATTTTCCTGCTCGTCCTGACGCTGATCGGCACCTACATCCTGCTGGCTCTCAAGATCGCCCCCCAGTGGGAAAAAGCGGTGGTCTTGCGCATGGGCAAGTTCAAAGGGCTGAAAGGCCCAGGCGTCTTCTGGATAGTACCGATTGTGGACACCATTGCCAATTGGATTGACCATCGCGTTATGGTCACGCCATTCAGCGCCGAGAAGACCCTCACCAAAGACACTGTACCGGTAGATGTGGATGCTGTGCTCTTCTGGATGGTGTGGGATGCCGAGAAAGCTGCCCTGGAGGTGGAAAACTACCGCGCCGCCAATGCCTGGGCAGCTCAGACCGCCCTGCGCGAGGTGATCGGGCAAATGAATCTGGCAGATATCCTGATTGGACGCGCCAAAATGGACGCTGATTTGCAGAAGATCATCGACGAGCGCACCACCCCCTGGGGCATCACCGTCCAGTCGGTAGAAATCCGTGATATTGTCATCCCTCAGGACCTGGAGGACGCCATGTCGCGCCAGGCGCAAGCCGAACGCGAACGCCAGGCGCGCGTCATCCTGGGCGAATCGGAGAAGCAGATCGCCGAGAGCTTTGCCGAGGCATCACGCTCCTATATCGCCAATCCCACCGCCCTGCACCTGCGCGCCATGAACATGCTCTTTGAGGGACTGAAAGAGAAAGGCGCCCTGGTCATCGTCCCCAGCAGCGCCGTAGACACAATGAACCTGGGTGGCCTCAGTGGACTGACTGCCCTGCATCAAACCGCCAGCGCGATAGCCAAGGAGTGAAGTATGGCTGAGACGACTCAATGGGAATATCGCGCCGAAAGCCTTGGCACCTTCTGGAGCGAGGCGAAGGATGAGCAGATCGAAGCCATTCTGAATGAATGGGGCGCAGTTGGTTGGGAGGTGGTGGCCGCCTATCCAGCCCACGGGGGGAACAAAGTCGTCTTCATTGCCAAACGTCCGCTGACCACCGAAGCTCGTCGCCGACGCTCGTGGCCAGAGAGCTGAGACGCCGGCGCAGGGAAAAATACTTTGAGGAGACGTTCTATGCAACGCAAGCCTTTACTCTGGTTTTTGATCATCGCGTTCAGCCTGGCATGGATTCTATTCCTGCTACCGATGGCATTCGGCGACCCAGGAACGATGCAACGCCAAACGATCACCCTCGTCTGCTGGTCGGCGGCGATGTGGGCGCCGGGCGTCGCCGCCCTGATTGTCACCCGTTTTGTGCTGAGAAAGCCGCTGAAAACCCTCGGGCTTGGCCGCCTGGGTGAGAAGCGCACCTATCTCTGGGCATGGTTGCTGCCGATTGGGTTGAGCATCCTGACGGGAGTGTTCTCCTGGATGTTCTCCCCGGATAAGCTGGACCTGTCTTTTACCCTGGTCCGCCAGTCGCTGGCAAGCGCACCGGGCGGGTCTGCCTTGCCGGTTGGCCTGGTAATTGCTGCCCAGATTGCTTCAGCCTTCACCCTGGCGCCGTTGTTCAATACGCTCTTCGCCATCGGGGAGGAGCTGGGGTGGCGCGGCTTTTTGCTGCCTTACCTGTTGCCTGGGGGGCAAGGCCGGGCGATCTTGCTTTCCGGGTTGATCTGGGGAATCTGGCATGCGCCAGCCATCTTGCAGGGGCATAATTACCCCAGCCAGCCGGTGCTCGGCGTGCTGATGATGATTGTCTTCACCTTGTTATTAGGCGCCATTCTATCCTGGTTGTATCTGCGTACCGGCAGCCCCTGGGCGCCAGCCCTCGGGCATGGGGCAGTGAACGCCGTTGCCGGGCTGCCGATCATATTCCTTCCTGGCGTCGACATCACGTATACAGCTACGCTGGCCAGCCCGGTGGGATGGATATCGCTGGTCTTGTTCCTCGCCTGGCTTGTCCTGACGCGCCGCCTGCCGGTAGCGCGCCCACAGGGATGGGCTGGCGAACCAGAGGAAATAGCCGGTCATCCAATCCTGTAGCCCCGCTTACATCATTCTTGTCAAATTGACTATTTTCCAGAACAAACCAGCGGTGGTTGTCTGCATGCAGACAATCACCGCTGATGTTTCACGTGAAACACCCCTCTATACCCCGTTTCGTCGCGCCCAATCTTCTAGAATGGCCTCCACAGAGTCCAGAAAGGCGTCGAGCGCCTTGAGGCGTTCACCGAAAGCGGCATCATGTAACTCAAGCTGCTGGCAGGCAGCCTGCCAGTCGCCCAGCGCCGGGTGCTCTTTCGGCAACCTGGATGCCGCCAGCGTCCAGGTGTACAATAAAGGCCACAATGCACTCAGCGGTTGCTCTCCCTCCAGCAGCGCCCGAATCCCCTGGCGGTAATAACCAAACCGCGCCGGATGCAAGCGGATCGGGCGATCGCCCTCCGGCAGCGCCTCCAAAGCCATCTCCCAGTGCTTCAACCAAGCGAACAGCGCGTCTGCAGCCAACCGCGAGGCGCCCAGTAAGCCCAGCACACCGATGTACAGTCCAGGGCGGTCAATCGCCGCGGCGCGGTCGGGAAAGCCGAGCAGAAGGCGTCGCTCGGTCAGTGGCGGGCCACTCAAACAGGCTATGGCGTTGACAACACTGGCAATAGCCCGCAGATAGCGGTAAACCGCCGGCGTACCAGCCCGAATCTCGGCGTCCTCTGCAAGCGCCGCCCATTCCTGGCGGGCGCGCAGCATCAAGGAGCGCGAGCGATGCAAAACATTGTCGGGGCGCTCGAATTGACCGCGCACGCTGGCCTGGACGAAATCCAGAAAGTGCTGCGGATCGTGGAGTGAGCGGGCCGAGAAGAGCGTTGGCCCTAGCCAGGGGTGCAACCGCAGGCGGCGCGGTTCGCGAAAATCCCTCTGAGCATAGTGGGCGATGTCCAGATGCACTTCATCTGTGAGACGAACGATCTCGCGCCCAGCCGTCGGCGAGTCGAAATGGATAAAAACCAGGTCAACATCGGTTGCCCCGCCCAGCAGGCAGTCATCGCCGAGCAAACTGCCGCATAAAAAAGCGCAAAGCAGCCCGTGACTTTGCCGCACGCGCTGCGCAACTGCATCTGCAGCAGCATCCAGGAGAATCTGGCGATTAATGCGCATAGCTTAACAACGCCATTCGTCCCTGCTGCCTCCCCACCCCGACTTCAGCCATCCGTCTGCAGCGAGAGCGGCAGTTCCGCTTGAAACGGCGAGAGCTTGAGCGCCTGGCGAATGCGATTCTCGACCCATCTCAGGCTCTCCGGCTGGCGGACGTAATCCAGATTGTTGGTGTCGATCGCCAGCACCGGCGCTGCTTGCGGATCGCGGCGACGGCCACCCAAGAAGAACTCCTCATACGCCTGATTGAGCTCCTCAATATACGCCCGTTCCATATTCCGCTCGTATGGACGGTCGCGCAGGCCGATGCGTTGCATCAGGGTATCGGTGCTGGCGCGCAGGTAAACCACCAAATCTGGCACAGGAATCTTTTCCGCCAGCGCTTCGTGCACCCGACAATACATCTCCAGCTCATCACCCTTCAGGTTGATGGTCGCAAAGAGAGCATCTTTCTCGAATGTATAGTCGGCAATCAGGTTAACACCCCGCTTGAGGATGTCTGGAACCGCCCGCCGCTGCTGCTGATAACGGCTGAGCAGGAAGAAGATTTGCGTTTGGAAGGCATAACGCTGTCTATCGGCGTAGAAATCCGAAAGAAAAGGATTCTCTTCGAAAACTTCCAATAACAGCTCTGCCTGAAACGCTGGCTGAAGCAAGCGCGCCAGGGTGGTCTTACCGACGCCGATCACACCTTCGATGGCCAGATACATAGCTGTACCCACCAGTTAGAATCCTCTTGATTGATCGTTTCGGCACTGCCCAGAACGATATATTTAAGCATACCAGCTTTTTTCACCCACGCAACCATACCACTCCAGGCGCAATTTCACGGTTGAATACTGTCCGCGCAACGTCTTTGGCAAGCTCGCGCCATGATCACGCCCTTCAAACAATTCAGCGCGTGTCCACTTCCAGCTCCAATCCCGGGATGCGGGAACGGCGTTCAATGTAGTTCATCACCACTGTGATCAAGCCGATGATAACCAGGTAATACACCGCAGCCGTCAAATAGGTCTCGATGGGATTGAAAAAGCGGCTGGAGAGCATCTTGGCGCGCGTCATCAGGTCTGGCACGGCGATCAAATAAACGATGGAGGTCACCTTGACCATCGAGACCACCTCGTTCGACCAAGCTGGCAATGCCAGCCGGAAGGCTTGGGGGATGATGATATACAGAATCGCCTTCACCTGGCTGATCCCCAGAGATCGGGCAGCCATCATCTGGCCGCTGCTGATCGCCTGGATGGCGCCGCGGAAGTATTCCGCCTGGTAGGCGCCGCTGTTCAGCCCCAGAGCAATCCAGGCAGCCAGGTAGGCTGGCAGGGTCAGGCCAAATTGGGGCAGGCCGTAGTAAATGATGAACAACTGCACCAGGACAGGGGTGCCGCGAAAGATTTCGGTGTACACTGTCGACAACGCTGCCAGCAACTTCCCCCCATAGACGCGCGCCACCGCCGCCGGAAAACCGAGGACAAAACCACCCGCCAGGGCGACCAGTGTGAGCTGCAAGGTGATCACCGTTCCCTGGTTGAGGGCCGGAATCGCTTCTCGCAGGAAGTGCAGATAGCTTTCCATCACTTCGATCAGCTCTCAGCCAGCTTGATGCTTGCCATACAGCTCACTAATCTTGCCCAGGAACTCACGGGTGCGGTCAAAGCGCGGCCGCAGGAACATCTCTTCGGGCGTGCCTTCTTCCACAATCACGCCGCGCTCCATAAAGACGATCCGTGAAGCCACCTCGCGAGCAAAACCCATCTCGTGGGTCACACAGATCATCGTCATCCCTTCCCGAGCCAGTTTCTGCATCACTTCCAGCACTTCGCCGATCAACTCCGGGTCAAGAGCGGAGGTTGGCTCATCGAAAAGCATCACCCGCGGGTCCATCGCCAGGGCGCGGGCAATCGCCACGCGCTGTTTTTGACCGCCAGAAAGCTGCCCCGGATAAAGCTCTGCCTTGTCCTGCAAGCCCACCCGCGCCAGTTCGAACATCCCCTTTTCTCTGGCGGCGTTTGTCTTCATCCCCAATACCAGCTTCAGGCCGATGGTGACGTTGCCCAACGCAGTCAGGTGGTTGAAAAGATTGAAATCCTGAAAGACAAAACCGATGTGCCGCCGAGCTTTGTTGATATCCACCTTGGGATTAGTGATTTCAACGCCATCCACCCACACCGAACCGCGGTCGGGATTGGTAAGCAGGTTGATGCAACGCAGCAGGGTGCTTTTCCCCGTGCCGCTCGGGCCGATAATGACAACTACCTCCCCCTCGCGCACCTCGAGGTTGATGCCTTTCAAAATATCATCTTTACCATACGATTTGTGGATATTTTCCAGCTTAATGATCGGATCTGCCATTGGATCCTCTATCTACTCACAAGCCCGGGATTTTCAACTTGCGCTCCAGGGCGCCCAGGCCGCGGTTGGTCAGAAAAATCAAGACGAAGTAAATTACCGCCACCGCGATGAAGGCAGTGAATGGTTCATAGGTCCTGGCGCTGTAATACTGAGCCCGGCGTAATATCTCCGGAACGCCTAACACATAGACCAGAGAAGAGTCTTTGACAATAATTGCGGCTTCGTTGGACCAGCCGGGTATTGCCAACCGCAATGCCTGGGGCAGGATAATGTTGAAGATCGCCTGAGATCGCGTCATGCCAAGCGTGCGCGCAGCCATCATCTGCCCCGCGCCGACCGATTGCAGAGCTCCACGAAAGATCTCCGTCTGGTAGGCGCCGCTGATGATCGCCAGCGATAAGGAACCAGCCCAAAATGGGGTCAGGTTGACTATGCTGGCGATGACAAAGAACATGATCAAGAGCATCAAAATGTGCGGCAGGGCGCGAATCAGCAACGTATAGACCGCGATTACCCGAGCAGGCCATACGCCGCCATACACGCGCAAAATCGCCAGCCCCAGCCCGATGACGAACCCCAGAGACAGGGCAATCAGGGTGACAGCCAGTGTCACTTCCAGGCCGGCTAGCAGATAAGGCAAAAGTCCGCTGAAGATTTCTTCCAAATCAGCTCTGCTTGTTGCAGATCACAGCCAAAGCGGATGATCCCAAAGTTTCAACTTCTGCCCGATACCCATGGCTTTGGCGGTTTGGTAAATCCGTTCTGCGACGATGATGTCTTCACTGCCCATGCCCATTGATTTGAACAAGATGTGTTGTCGGGGATCGGTGCGCCCTTTGATCTTGCCGGCGACGATTGGCGCAAGCTCAAGAATACGATCCTCCTGCAGGCGGCCTTGCTCGACCAACTGGGAGAAATACCCCTGGGTATAGTGTTTAATGGGCGCCCAATCATCCACCACCAGCACATCCGCTTTCAAAATCTCATCTTCTTCCGCCTCATTCGTGCCCATCTGGGCGTAGAAATTGCTAGCCGTCAGCCATTCTCGTTTCAGGAAGTGCTTGCGCGTGGTTGTCTGCGTGGCTAGCACATCTGCCCCTTCCACTGCTTCACGGGCGCTATCCACGACGCGCACCTCCACACGACCGCGGAACTCCGCCGCCAGGGCTTCCGACTTACGACGGTCCAGATCATACATGCGGATCTCTTGTAACTGAGGGAAAACGCACAGGTAGGCTTCGATAGCGGTCCGCCCGATCACTCCTGCGCCAACCATGCCGGCGATACGGGAGTCGGGGTTAGCCAGGTATTTAGCGGCGACGCCCGAAGCGGCTGAGGTGCGCATGGCGGTGATCAGCGTGCCATCCATAATGGCAATCGGATGGGCGCGCTCAAGGTCATGGAGCAGCACCACATCAATGCCGTACGGCAAGTCCCCCCGCCGGGCATTGGCGGTCGATTCGGCAGCCCACTTAACGCCTGCGCGCTGGATATCGCCGCCCAAGAAGACCGGCATAGATACCACCAGGCGGCCGCGCAAGCCCGTTTCGGGATCGGGAAACTCCAGCAGGGTTTTTACCGGCTGCACGATTTCACCATTGGCGTACATCTGGAAGACTTTTTCGACATCTGCAATCGTTTTGGGCATGTCCAGAACGCCAGCTCGAATGACATCCTCCTGTTTGAGAAACAGAATCTCCGGGGATGCGGGTATTGTCACAGGAACTCCTCCTCAGCGCGGTGTCTTGCAGGCACCAACCCGGAACGCCTGCAAGACACCGCAAATCTGACCCGGGCTACTCCAGGTCGTATTGCTTGGCCAGGTTGTCGATGAAGCCCTCGCTGAGCAATTGGTTGATAATTCGATCCAGCTCAGCTTTGAGTTCGGTTTCGCCCTTCTTGAGGGCAATGTTCTCGCCGGTATCGAATAGCTTCTCAGTCAGGACGATCTTTGCCTGTCCTTGTTTCTCATATTCTTTAGCCGGACCGGCATCGGTCAGCACCAGGTCAATGCGTCCCGCCTGCAAATCCAGGATGGATTGATCCGCGCGCTCATAACGGAAGACGTTCTCCGCTGGCATCTTCCCGGTGTTAACCAGGTTCTTGGTCACCCAGTCATCGAGCGTGGTGCCGGTTTGAACGCCAATCTTGTACATGGCAGCATCCTCGGGTTTTGCCAGGGTGATCGAAGAGTCCACTGCAGTCAGGAAGGAATTCTTCTGATAGTGGTATGTAGCGCTGAAATCCACTTTTTGCATGCGCTCTTCGGTGGGCGCCATGGAAGCGATGACAACATCCACTTTGCCCTGCTCGACGGCAGCAATGAGGGAATCGAAAGCCATATCCTGGATTTCGACCTCCACCCCCATGCGCTTGCCGATCTCGCGAATGAGATCCATATCGAAGCCGACAAAGTTGTCGTTCTCATCTTTGTACTCGAAGGGTGGGTAATCAGCCGAGGTGCCGACGATCATCTTCCCCTTGGCTTTGATCTCCTCCAGCTTATTAGCCGGAGCTTGCCGCCCGCAGGCGCTCACCATCAGCGCCACCACGAGCAACAACACGACGAATCTGGCAATTTTCTTCATTCTTCATTCTCCTTATGGTCAGTGTTCAATATCATATTGCAGGGACGATGTTCCTTTGGAAAGATAAGCCAATATCCGGTCACCTCCATCCGAATGTCAGTTTCCTCGCGACAGTACGTCGAGGGAGTCGTTCAAGATATTTAATGCCTGGTCTATTTGATCGGCAGTGACGATCAGCGGTGGGATAAAACGCACCACCTGGCCATGCGTGCCAGCCATATAGGCCAGTAAACCACGCTCCAGGCTCAGATTCAAGAGGGCCATCGCTGCCTGCGGATTGGGTTCTTTCTTTGAACCAGGTTGGACGAGTTCAATTGCCAACATCAAGCCCAACCCGCGCGCTTCCCCGATGATCGGATAGCGCTGCTGCAGCGCCTTTAACCCAGCCAGGAAACGTTCGCCCATGCGCCGGCAATTCTCCAGCAGATTTTCTTCACGGATCACTTGCAACGTTGCCACGCCGGCAGCACAACTGATAGGGTTGCCGCCAAAGGTAGTGCCGTGCGATCCCGCCTTCCAGCGGCTCATCAGCTCGCGGCTGGCAACCGTTGCTCCCAGAGGGAAACCCGAAGCAATTCCTTTGGCGATGGCCATAATATCTGGCTGCACGTCGAAGACCTGCGCGGCAAACATCTGACCTGTGCGACCAAATCCACACTGAACTTCGTCCAGGATCAGATAAATGCCGTGCTCATCGCAAATGCGGCGCAGCTCCTGCAAAAAGCCCGGCGGTGGGACGATATACCCGCCCTCTCCTTGCACGGGTTCCACCAACATGGCAGCCACCTGGCTGGGTGGAATCTGGTGCTGGAACAACCGCCGCAAACTCAACAACGTCCACTCCAGGGCTGCTTCTGGCGTCTCCCCAAGCGGACAGCGATAGGCATATGGATAAGGGACAAAATAGACCCCTGGTACGAACGGCTCGAAATGATCCCGGTATTTGGATTTGACCGAGGTCACCGAAAGCGCTCCGTAAGAACGCCCATGGAATCCTCCCTCAAAGGCGATGATACCTGGCCGCTGGCTGACGTAACGGGCAAGCTTGAGGGCGCCCTCAACCGCTTCTGCGCCGCTGTTGCCGAAGAAGAACATATCCATCTTCGCCGGCAGCACCTCCATCAACGCCTCACATAACTCCAGCAGCGAGCGGTGGATGGTAACGCCCACTGCGGAATGGATCATCTCCTGCATCTGCCTGGATGCTGCTTCCATCACGCGGGGATGACAGTGGCCCACATTGGTGACGCCGATCCCGGAAGTGAAATCCAGGATACGGCGTCCATCGGCAGTGAATAGATACACTCCCTCGGCTTTGACAGCGGGGAGCTCGGGCCAATCTTCCGCCAGGCTGGGCGCTAACAGGCGGGGCACATTGCGCATCATGTCCAGAAATTGTCGTTCGTTTTGCATAAGCCTCTCCAGGTCTTTGGTTTCAGGCAAATCCCACCCAAGATTCTGACATCAGGGTGAGGCAAGCAAGTTTTTCTCAACAAATCGGCCAGGTCTTCAGGAAGCGACGAACGCCCTGGCTTTAAAAAAACCGATGAGATCGTTTTCACAGTCGGCGTTGGATTTAGTGTATCATATACGTATGTAAGATGCCAAGACGAGAAAGGGACAAAACAATGTTGACACTCGACGAACTGGTTGAGAAAGCCATCCAGAGCACACTGTTCACCGCTCCCGTGTTGGGACCGCACCTGGCGCGATTTCTCGACGAAGAAACACAGCCCATTCGCTTGTTGGCAAGGGAGGCCATCAGGCAACAGGTCGAACACATCTACTGGGTTGGCAGTGGCAACTCCTGGGTCAACCTGTATTCCGGCAAGTATCTGCTCGACCGCTTTAGCGACCTTCCCAGCGATTGTTTCACCAGCTTCGAGTTCGTCTGGCGAAACCCGAAGCGGTTGAACGCCAAGAGCTGGGTCATCCTGGCTTCCTTCTCCGGGTCCACGGAGGATACTGTGGTTGCCCTGCGCCATGCGAAGAGCTGCGGGGCGCACACGGTGGCGATTGTCAATCGACGCGATAGCCTGATGGGCGGCGAAGCAGATGACGTTATTGCTTACAATTCTAAAGCCTTGTACATCCTGCCCCTGGCGGCAGCTTATATTTTCTCCCTCGAGATCGCTCGCCTGCGCAACAACGCCGAGGTGGAGCCCATCCTGGCTGGCCTTGCGAATCTACCGCCCCTGCTTTCCCGGCAGTACGTTGAGGAAAAAGCTCCCGCCCTTGCCCTGGCGCAGCAGTTCAGTCAGGAAGAGCTGTTCTATGTGCTCGCCAGCGGTCCATTGTACGGACTGGGCTACAAATTCGGCTTCACCGTCTTCATGGAAAACATGCGTTTGCACGGCGTTTTCATGGACGCTACAGAGTTCCGCCACGGCCCGGCAGAGATGCTCGATCGTCACCAGCCGGCCATGGTGGTGCTCAAAGGGACGGATGAGTCGCGGCCGGTGGTCGAGCGGGTGTGCCAGATTGCCGAGTCAAGAGGGGCACGGCTGATCGTCTATGACCTGGCCAACTATGGCGACATCCACCCACTGCTTGCGCCCTTTGTTTTGATGATCCCCTTGCAATGGTTTGCAGTGTATTCGGCGTTGCTGCGCGGCATCACCGACCTGGACGAGCGGGCGCTGATGGGGCGTGGCATCATGGGCAAAGGGGAGGGGATCACCTGGCCATGAAGACGCTGGCTGTCAGCCTGGGCGACAACTGTATCGACCACTACCTTCCGCCCATCGAAAAGGTCTTTGTTGGCGGCAATGCCCTCAATGTGGCGGTGCATATGCAGCGGGCTGGTTTGCCGGTTGCTTATATAGGGGCGGTCGGCGATGACGATTATGGCGACATGATCCTGCAGGCGCTCGCCGGGGTTGGAGTGGATGTTTCCCATGTGCGCGTATTGCCGGGGAGCACCAGCTATACCGACATCCGCCTCACCGCCCAGAACGAGCGCGTTTTTGTCCACGAGCACATTGGCCCCGTACCCCGGCTCGATCTGGATGAGGAGCTGCTTGACTTCATCCTTAAACACAAACTGGTGCATACCACCTGGATCGGCGGCGCCGACGAATACCTGCCGGCATTCGCTGACAAGCCCATCCTGGTCTCGCTCGATTATGGGGAGCGCTACACGCAAGATTTCGTCGAGCGCACGATCGCGCGGGTAGACCTGGCGTTCTTCTCCCTGCCAGAAACCCAAGCAGATGAAGCCGCCCATCTGGCAAATCGTATGAGTCAACGCGGCCCGAAGCTGGTTGTGGTTACCATGGGCGCTAAAGGCAGCCTGGCATATAGCGACCACCAGCTATTTGTCCAGCCGGCTCACCCGGTGCAGGTGGTGGACAGCCTGGGAGCAGGAGACACCTTCATCGGAACATTCCTGGCTAACTGGTTGCGCGGGGCAGATGTTCACGACTGCCTGGAGCAAGCTTCACGGGCAGCGGCAAAAACCTGCACCCACTTAGGCGGCTGGATACAATCTGCAGACTGAGTTGGGCAGGCAAATGGCGCTTGACATCCAGGCGGCAATCACTAAACTATTGGGTAGAGGTCGCTGCGTTATCGGTCGAGATGAGAGCCGTCCACTGTTTATACCTTTGAAGCCGTCAACCGTCCTGTGGACCGCCGATTGACCCTGGTCTTTTATTTGAGGATTGATTCTGTATCGCTCAGGAGAAAAAATCATGCCAGCGTTAAACCGCGTCCAGCTCATCGGTCGCCTGGGGAAAGATCCAGAGACCCGCTATACCCCTACCGGAAAGAAAGTCTGCTCCTTCAGCCTGGCTGTTGGCCGCCGCTGGAAAACCAGCGAAGGCGAGACCAGGGAAACCACCGACTGGTTTAACGTAGATGCCTGGGGACGCCTGGGCGAGATCTGCCAGGAGTATCTGACCAAGGGACGCCTGGTCTTTATTGAAGGTCGGCTACAGACAGATCGCTACGAACAAGGCGGCGAAACCCGTTACTTCACCCGCGTGGTTGCCCGGCAGATGCAAATGCTGGACCAGAAGCACGAAGAAGAAGAACCCGTGATCGAGGCAGAAGAACCGCCCATCGAATAAACTCACCCGGAGGACAAGCAACCGATTCGGCAGCGCAACTCTCAGGCAGTTGCGTCCGAAGCGGACATTTTCCCCATCTCCTGTAATATAGTCCGAACCACTGTCAACCCGGAACTGCGACGATGGGGTACTCGGCCTATTGGGCTGGCGGACACAATCGTCTCGGCTAGCACCTGGAGTTTATCGCCGCCTTGCGCCTTGGCCTGCATGTAGGCCATGCCTATCCCCAACAGATAACCCAAGTTCAGCCCGCCATCAGCTCCTGGCTGTTGCCCTTCAAGGCGTTCCCATTCCGCCAGCGCAGAGAGCAAAGCCTTTAATACATCGGCCGAGCTGCCTGGCGCGTCGCTCCGAAATCCTGGCGCACCCTGCAGATAATCGTTGATATATGGCGCAAGATCGTCGAGGTTGATATTCCGCTTGCGAAGCTCCGCAGCCAGGCAGGCCAGACCATGGCTGTAAAGCCTTGCTGAACCGTTCTCTGGGAATTGCAGCAGGAGCTGGCTGGCATACTCCATTGTCGCCGACAAGTCGGCTGCGCCTTTTTCCTGAGCCGCCTGAACCGCGGCCTGGAAGATCTGCACCATGTGATCGCCATGGTCCTGATTAGTCAGGTCCATCTGGTTCAGCTCGCTTCGCCTGGCAATAAGCTCATTCAGCGCAGCCTGAAAGAGGTGGGAAATATCTAAGTTTATGATCATCGCCTCCGCAATGCTCAGCGCACGGAGCATCCTTCAAAGCACAGCGCGGGCAAGCCAGAGACCATCTCAGGCGATCTGCACCGGGATGGCCTCGAGCTGGTCGAGCATCTTAGAAATCACATCAAACCCTCCCTGCCAAAAAGCAGGGTTAAAGATATCAATGCCCGCTTCGGATAATATCTGCGCCGGCGCTTTGGACCCTCCGGCTGAGAGGATCTTCAAGTAGCGCGGTTTGAATGCTTCCCCTTCGGCTTTGTATTGCTGGTAAAGCGCCAGCACAAGGAGCTGCCCAAAGGCATAAGCATAGACATAGAAAGGCCATTGATAGATGTGCGGAATAGAAACCCACTCCCAGCGGAACTCGTCGCTCAATTCAACCGCCTCGCCGAATTGGGACTTTAAATTCTGCCGGTATGCTTCGGCCAGCTCATCCACTGTGGCACCCTGATTGACCATCTCATGGGCCTGGCGCTCGAATAAGGCAAAGAAAGCCTGGCGCATGATCGTGGCGTAAGCGTCGTCTACCTGGCGGAAGAGCAGATCGCGCCGCACGTTCTCGTCGGTCTCTTCGGCCAGCAGGCGGTCGATCAGCATCATCTCTCCAAATGTCGAGGCTGTCTCGGCCAGGGGGAGTGAGGAATGAAAGGTGAAGAGAGTGTGGTCTGCCGCCAGCATGGCGTGAATGGCGTGACCCATCTCGTGAGCCATGGTTGCCACATCGTCCGGACGCCCCTGATAATTCAGCAATACCCAAGGGGTGATATCTGGAACCACCGTGTAACAAAATGCACCGCTCTGTTTGCCTTTGCGCACTTCACTATCCAGGTGTTGCTCGCGCATCACCCGCTCAACCATTTCAGCGATTTCCGGGTGGAACTCCCGGAACGATTCGATCACCATCCTGGCAGCGTCGGCAAACTCGTATTGCTTATCCGATTTGACCACCGGCGCGTAAATGTCATAGCGGCGAATGCGTTCCATGCCAAGCCAGCGCGCCTTGAGGCGAAAATAGCGCTGGAAAACCGGCGCATTCCGCTGACAGATCTCCAGCAAGGTGTTGACTACTTCATCTGGGATGTCATTGCTCAAATTACGCGCGGAGATTGGGCTGCGGAAATGGCGCAAATCCACCTGCTCGTTGCGCCAGTCGCGCACCAGCGCCTGATACATTTGCCCCAGGATCGCACCATCTTGCCCATAGACGCGATAAAGTTCCTGATAGGCCGCGGCGCGCAGCTCCGGCTTGTGATGGCGGACATACACCATTAACTCTCCCCGAGTCAGCTCCTTGACTTCGCCATCCACTTCCAGCTTGAAGACATAACGGTTGGTGATCGAGTCATATAGGGTCTTCAGGGCATTGCTGCCGGTGACATTCTTGATATTGATGATCTTCTCTTCCGGCTCGCTCAGCGTGTGCGGCTTAAAATGACGCATCTCCTCCAGCCAATAGCGATAATCGCCGGCATGCTCCATCAGGCGGGTTGCATTAGCCTCATCCAACCCTTTCCACCACAGGCTGAAGAACAGGCTGCGATTTTGCAGGGTCGCCATGAATTGCTCCACCTTGCCCAGGAAGGCGATCGCCGCCTGATCCTGCGTATTGGCGGCAAAGCTCAGGTTGGCAAAACCATAGACGCGGTAAGCCAGGTGATTCAGCTTTTCATATTCTTGCACGATTTCCATGAACGCAGCGGGGGAGATATCCGGCGTAAGCTGCTCTCGTCTGTTCTCGAACTGGGATACCCAGGATTCGAGTTGGGCAAAAGCAGATTGCATCTCGGGGCTATCGAATGCAGGGAAAAGGTCGGTCAAGCTCCAACCAGATAAAGTATACGTTTGGCTCATCAGTGTCTCTCTATGAAGTGGATAGGTTTAGGTTGATTTAATACGGGTTTGATTATACCTGAAGCGCCTAGATATTAAAACGTACGTACATGATTTCCCCGTCCTGGAGCACGTAATCTTTACCTTCCAGGCGCAGCTTACCTTTGGCGCGCGCTTCGCTCATCCCGCCGAGCGCGTCCAGGTCTTCAAAACGCACAATTTCGGCGCGGATAAAGCCCTTTTGCAGGTCGGTGTGTATCTCACCGGCAGCTTCATAAGCTGTGGTACCGCGGCGGATGGTCCAGGCGTGTACCTCGTTAGCTCCAACCGTGAAGAACGATTGTAAGCCCAACAGCTCGTAGGAGAGATGGATGACGCGCAACAGCCCCAGCTCCTGAATGCCATATTCAGCCATGAAGATCTCGGCTTCCTCGGGCGGGAGCTGGCAGATCTCCATTTCCAGTTTGCCCTGCAGGGCAACCACAGCGCTGTGTTGATGGGGATACTCGACAGGAGGAGCAGGCTGCCCTTCTGCCAGATTCAACAAGATCAGCATGGGCTTGCGCGTCAGAAAACCAAAGCCCGACAGGATGCGCTCCTCATCGGCTGAGAGCGCTAAATCTCGCAATGGCTTTTCTTCGTTAAGGGAAGCCTGTAGCTTATGGAACAAAGCAATTTCCCGCTCAATTTGCGCCCGATCACGCCCACCGCCCTTCTTGCGCTCTTCCTCCAGGCGGTCGAGTTTGCGCTCGACGGCGATCAAGTCGTTCAACAGCAATTCGGCATCCATCGTCGCAATATCGCGGGGCGGATTCACACTGCCAGAGGGATGGGGGATGCTGGCATCCGTGAAACATCGCACCACCTCGACAAATCCGTCCACCTGGGTAAGCTGATTGAGCAGAGCGCCAGAAATGCCGCTCTTGCTTGCTCCACCTTCCAGGCCGGCGATGTCCATATAGGTCACCTTGGCGTGAACGATCTTTTCCGGGCGATAGATCTCCGCCAGGCGCTCCAGCCGGGGGTCGGGAACATCCACAACGGCAGTGTGAACATCAAAGCGCCCGCCGCTCATCGTCGTTGGCTGATTGCCGCGGGTCAGGGCGTTAAAAACGGTGGTTTTGCCGGATTGGGGAAGCCCGATAATGCCCAAGCGCATAAGATTTTCTCAGAGAAGGTGATCGGCCTGCATCTTGACCAGGGTGCTCGGTTTGATTATACTTTACATTGAAGGCCGAAGTGGCGGAACAGGCAGACGCGCACGACTCAAAATCGTGTTCCCTCGGGAGTGTGGGTTCGATTCCCACCTTCGGCACACAGCGACCTGGCCCTCCTGGATGTTCGGGAGGGCATTATCGTGTAAAAAGCATCCCCTGTTTGTAGATGGAGAGTGCGCCATGCCATCTTTAAATGACGTGCTGGCAGTTATCCTCGGGGGCGGCGTCGGCAAGCGGCTCTATCCACTCACCCGCATGCGCGCCAAACCAGCAGTGCCCATTGCCGGTAAATATCGGTTAATTGACGTGCCAATCAGCAACTGTATCAATTCAGGGATCAACCACATCGCCGTCCTGACGCAGTTCAACTCCGTATCGCTCCATCGGCATATTACCCACACCTATACCTTCGATGATTTTCACCGGGGCTGGGTGCAAATCCTGGCTGCAGAGCAAACCCCGCGCAGCACCGATTGGTATCAGGGCACCGCCGACGCCGTGCGCAAGCAGCTCTTCGAAATCAAAGCCACAAAAGCTGAATTTGTGCTAATTCTGGCCGGCGACCACCTCTACCGCATGGATTACGACCAACTGGCGCGTTTTCACTGGGAAAAAGAGGCTGATGTTACTGTTGCCGTCCAACCGGTTTTGGCTGGCGAAGCCCCTCGCTTCGGCTTGCTTAAACGCGATCCCAATTGCCGGATCACTGCTTTTGTCGAGAAACCCAGAGATCCTGAGGTGCTGGCGCAATTCGTCAGCCGCGATGATCCCGAGCGCCCTTACCTTGGTTCGATGGGCATCTACATCTTCAACACTCCGGTGCTGGAAGAACTGCTGGAGAATTCTGCCCATGAAGATTTTGGTGGCCAGATAGTCCCCAGCGCAATTCATACTCATCGGGTCTATGGATTCGATTTTGACGGTTACTGGGAGGATATTGGAACGATTCGCTCCTTTTACGAAACCAACCTCAGCCTGACGCGCCCGGATGCGCCGTTCAATTTCTATGATCCCGTACGCCCGATTTACACCCGCGCCCGTTATCTGCCCGGCTCAGTGATCGACGGGGCAACATTGAACAACGTCCTGCTCGCCGATGGTTGCCAGATTCATAAAGCGCAAATCAGCGATTCGGTCATCGGATTGCGCAGCCATATCGAAGTTGGCGTTCAGATCGACCGCTCGATCGTCATGGGCGCCGACTACTATGATCCTGACGATGCACCTCCACCCGGCGGCGTTCCCCTGGGCATCGGCGATAACAGCATCATCGAAGGCGCTATCCTGGATAAGAATGTGCGCATCGGCGAGGGTGTGGTCATCCGTCCGTTTCCGCGTGGGACGCACCTGGAGGAAAGCAACTGGGTGGTGCAAGATGGTATTGTGGTGGTACCCAAGGATACCATCTTGTATCCTGGCACCTACATCGGCCCTGAGTAGCCTCATCGGTAGGATGTTCAATGAGAAAAGGCGATCGGTTTTTAACACCAATCGCCTTTTCTTTGCTCAGGGGTAAGGCAAGTCAAGCCACCGCGCCTTCACTCACTTTGGTGTATACCTCAAAGCTTGGGGGGCGCTCAAAATGCTTCTTGACTGCGCAAAGTTCTGCGGCGCGCACCAAAGATGGCAGATATTTCTCGGGAAAAGAGGCAGGCACCTGAATTTCTAGCTCAATCTTGCCTACACTCTTTCCATCCTCAACGATATTCTGGACATCGCGCGCATCTTGCCCACCATGCCGCTGAACGGATCCGTATGCATCCGTTGAATAATCCGGATGCCCTCTGCTGACAAACCGCGTTGCTGGCAAAAACCCAAAACATAAATCCCGGCGCAGGTGCCAATCGAAGCCAGGAATGTGGCGAAGGGAGTCGGCGCTGTAGCTGACGGCGGCTGGTCGGTCTTGACCGTAAATGGGCCAAAGTGTGCATCCACACGCGCTCCGCCCGGAAAATCAATCAACATCTCCATTGTCGGTAACCTCCGAGAAAATAAGTTCTGCAACACCCTGTTGGATGCTACGGATCCACAAAAGTAACATCGAAACGTCTAATCTGCTGCAAACGGCTGGCTTGCGGTTTTCTGCACACCCCGCCAGAAGAAAGCCCAATACAGGTAAATCGAGATTACATACAGAAGAATCGTCCCCAGGAAAGGCAGGCTAAAGCCATACCGCACTTGCAACCAGCCGCTGATGGACGGGCTGAAAGCCCAGCCAAAATTCCACGACATGCTCACCAAACTGGCTACCATCGCCCTGGCCGACGGGTCAACATGCTCCATAACAAAGGTTTGGTAAACGGGACTGCTCATGTTCATCAACGCCAGGCGCACATAATACGCTAGTGCGCTCACCCAAAACACCGGTGCAAAACCGAGGAGAATCAAGAAAGGTATGGACAAAGCCTGGGTGACCACCACCACCTGAATCTTCCCCATGCGATCCGCCAGCGGTGGAGCAACCAACAACCCTATTCCCATCGCCAGGGAACCCCAGGCAAACAATGTCCCGATCACGGGGTCCGGTTGGTGATGCACCTGGCGAAAGAACACGTTCATAAATGGCATGATCAAACCGGCGCCAAACGAGGTAATCAACATCGGCAGGATCAGCTTTCCCAACAAAGCCGGATGTTGGCTGGCGTAAGAAATGGGGGCGAAGATCGAGCGGTTCGCGCGCGGCAGTGTGCGCTGGCGAAGAAATAGCAAGGGGAGAATCGCCGTCCCAACAAACAGGGAGATCAGAAACAGGGCTCCAGCATACGCATTGCTGCTGGTTGCTGGTACATGCAGCGACCTCGCCACCCAGGTGGGGAGATAACCGCCAATCCAGTTCCCCACAGAAGCCATTGCCATCTGTATCCCCATACTGAAGCTGAAGAGGTAGGTGCGTTCCTCCTCTCCGCTGTTTTCCATCAGGAACGGAGCGTTGGTAACCGCCGCCAGGCTTTGAGCCAGCCCCGAAACTACATTCATGGCGTAAAAGACGAGCCGGTCCTGCCAGAGCACCATTACTAAAAACGAGAGCGCAAGCATAACGTTGGACAGCAGCAGTGAAACCTTTCTTCCCAGCAGATCCGTCACATACCCCATTGGCAAGGCAACTAACAGCGCCGTCAGGCTGCTGATGGTGACCAGGTTGCCCAATAGGGCCTCATCAAAACCAAGGCTGAGAGCGTAAAAGTTGAACAGCAGGCGAAAAACCCCCATCGCCGCGCCAGTGATCACCACGCTCAACAGGTAAAGCCGGGCGTTTGGGCTGAAAGCCCGGACGCGCATGCCATACACTTTCAGCACGCCAAGTTGTTTGTATGGCACATGAAGAGCTTTCGGGTTACTCATCCCGTGCCGGTCCGTCCACAAAATCCATTAGATGGGTGAAGGAAGATTGGATGGCTTCTTTGCGGGCTGCATAATGCTTCTCTCCCCGCTCATCCAGGGTCAGGTGCACCAGACCAGCCAGGCGCAACGCGGTCAGGTGGTGAATTACCGTCGGAGGGCGCAGACGCAAACGGCGCGCAATCTCACTGGGGGTCAGCGATTCGCTGCTCAAGTAGCGCAAGATCTTCATGCGTGTGGGGTCAGCCAGCGCCTTTAAAACCAGCAACAGGGCATCTGGAACCTGCTCTCCCGGGATTAATGACATATCCGGCGGGCGCACGCCAAACACCAGCAACTGTTTGTCCGCGCCAATCTTTGGGAACATCACATACGGCGTGTTCCAATACCCTGGCACCAGGATGATCTCAGAAACATCAAAAGGCTTGTCAAAATGTACACCCTGGCTCAGCTCAACCAATAGTTCCGATAATGGGAGCCGCTCCGCCAGCGCCTGGGCTGCAGCCAGCCCCCGCTGCAATACTGGGGCGATGCGTTTTTCTTCTTCAGCAAAAAAAGCCCGGTAATAGGACTGCAAGGCGGATAAATAGAGATCCCCAAACTCGTCCGGCCGTGACAGCCAATCGAGAAACATCTCCACCCTTTTTCCATCGCGGGCTTGCCCCTTTTCTTTGTAGTACGTGACGAGAATCTCCAGGTCCTGCTCCCTCCAGGAACGTTGTTCAACCACCTTGTTGAGCACGCCATAAACCTGCTCACTCATCTCGTAGGGGTTCAATATAGCTATGGGTCGAGCAGCAGCAGGAATCTCTCGCAAAGCCCACAGGGCGCTGGCGGCGTCTTTGCCTGCCGGTAGCGCATAGATCCAATGCAGCGGCAGCCAAATATACCGCAGCACATGTTCGAGAAAGCCGCGCTCCTCAGGAGAAAGCCGTGATCTCACCCCCGCCGCCCAGGAAGCCCGCAAACCGGAATTTTCCGGTTCGTGCAAGACACCCAGGCTGATGAAGAAATCGTACGCGGTGCCGATATCCCAGGAGACGCTTGGCTGGGCTCTCTCTCCAGGTTGTGAGTCGTCGGAGATGGCTGTTTGTGGTTCGCTCATACGCACTCCCTGGACAATTCAGGAGATCGAGAGCGTTCCTTCAGTCTGCTTCCCAACGAAATCAGTAGGTCTCCAAAGCGATCCATAACTCTTGGCAACCTAGAGCGCAGAGGCGTCTCACCAGCCTGCAACAAAGCATCGGTCTGGGCGATTTCCAGTAAACCTCGATGGTATTCTCGAGCAAATGAGTAATCGCGTTCCTCCATGACGATCCTCCCGATCATTAGACATACAGCTAATTTAGATTATTATCTAATTAGATAATAATCTAATATATTGTTTTTGTCAAGTGGCGGTTTACCCTTCTCCATTGCAGGAAACCCTTTACAATACTCACCCTGCCTGGCAGTATCGCTGCTTTAACCACCCCCATATATGGGAAAGCCTTTTATCATCTTCAGCAAGTTGCCTGGGCTCAGGTTGTGGATAACCCGCCAATAACTGTGGATAAACAGGCAATTATGGGGAAAACTCGCACAAAAGAGCGAGATTAGCACAAAACGATTACCCCCAGATATGGGGGGTCTCTGGGAATAACCCATATTACTGGATATGCTGCTCCGCCCTTATGAATACCGCGATGGATATTACAACTTATTCCACAGATGAAGCACAACCCCTTAAACACTCAGCCCCGCCAGATGTACTGTTTGGAGGTCGCTGTTCCCCACATTTACTGTCATAGCCCAACAATAAGCCAGTTATCCACTTATCCACAGCGCCTACTATAACGACGAGAATCGTTTAATAAGCAATACCGGATCATGGAGGAGAAAAATATGGTTTTTTAATGAGTTCTATGTCTGCAGATGTATATTGGCGAAGAAGTTCAAAAAATTCCTTCTCTGTGACAATCTTTTCTGCGTAGGTTTTGACATAGCTGCGTAAGAAACCCAAAAACGCTGGATCGTCGATCTGGCGGCGAAGGTCGTCGAGAAAAACAGCGCCGTTCAGATAAACAGCGTCCCGGTATGCTCGATATCCTTGTGGATTGTAGATGCTTCCATCAATCCAACCGCGTGGCTGATAGTATTGAATCCGGTAGTTCCACCACCAATCCACTGCATCGGGGTGTATGTGCTGGTAGTAGATAAGCTCATTGTAGGTGCACAGGGCTTCGTCCAGCCAGGGTTCCAGCGCCTGGTCATTGCCAACTGTGCCATAGAACCACTGATGGGCGGTTTCATGGGCAGCGATGACCACCAGGTATTCAGCGGGCGTTCCCTGATAGAGGTTATAGAAGCCATTGCTCAGGAAATACAACCCCTCATATTCCATCCCGTCGAGAAAGTCGGCTTCTACTACGCTCAAGATTGGGTGCGGATAAGCGCCATAGAGAGAACTGTAGAGCGCCAGCGCCTCCGCTGTAGTTGAGAGGGCAGCTTCGCCGGCCATCTGATGGAAAGGGAAATAATAGCTCTGCACCTGAACATCCCCTACTTTGAGCGAGGCAGTTTTGTATTCGTGGCTGATGGACCAGGAGAAATTGCGCGCCGACGCCAGCCGGTAAAACCACCATTCGCCCATTTTCTCTTGCGGAGCGCTGGCGGCGATGGTAAGTTCATCTATGCTGTGAATCACCCGGATGTATACCTGAAAATCGGCAGTCTCATACACCAGGTGTTCGCCAAAATAACCGGGGGAGTGTGCCAGCCAGCCTTTTCCGGGAAGGTAAGGGGCGACAAACGGATACCAGTCTACCAGGTTGGTCTGGCGAGCTGTGTAGCCAAAGGGAATCGGTCGGACATCTGGCGATGGCGTTGGCGAGGGCAGGAACAGTTCAAAAGAGAAGACGATCTGGATGCGATTGCCAGGAGAGAGAGGGTGAGGCAATGGAAGGCGCAGCCGGCTGCCATCCCACGCATAGCTATCAACAGCTTGCCCCTGCTCCCATTCCAAACGGTTGAGCTGGAAGACCCCGGGGAAATCGCGCGGCGGTACCATGAGAACCAATTCGTTCAGGGTTTCGTCTGTGCGATTGGAATAAAGGATGTGCTCATCCACCACCAGATGGTGGGTACTGTAATCCAGGGTGGCGGTCAAAGTATATTGGGGTAGCGGGATCGTCGCCTCAGGCGTGTGGAGCGGTTCCGTTGGCATTACCGGCGGGGGATTTGCGGAAGTGCCGGTTGCCGAAATGGCAGGGCTGCCAGTGTGTGCGACAGGCGGTGGCAGAGTTGAAAGCGCCGAAGGAGATGTAGACGACGGGCGACTGTGTGAGGCAGCGCACGCGCTCACTAGCAGGATGAACAGGCAGGCGGGTATGCAAATAAGCCAGTTCAATGGCGTGTGTTGCGATCTGGCGCCAGACACGCCGTATTACCCCCGCTCCTTAAGGCGCAGCAGGCGCTCGCCAGCCTCTTTCAGGACTGATTCGCTTTTGGCAAAGCTCAGCCGGATTAAGTGCTGCACAGGTTCATGAAAAAAGCTGGAGCCCGGCACACCTGCCACACCGATTTCCTTAGCCATCCAGCGGCAAAACTGCATATCGTCAGCAAAGCCAAACGGCGAAATGTCAACCAGGGCGTAATGGGCGCCTTGCGGCTGATTGCTTTGCAAACCAGCCTGACGCAAATATTTCAGGAAAAGGTCGCGCCGATGGGTGTAATCCACCTGGAGCTGCTGATAATATTCGAGTGGAAAATTTAGCGCTACGGTTGCTGCTTCCTGTAATGGAGCTGGCGCGGCAATGGTAAGGTAGACGTGCAATTTGCGCACTGCCTCGGTCAGGGGTGGTGGAGCGATGATGTAACCCAACCGCCAGCCGGTGATCGCGTAGGTTTTGGAGAGTGTGCTGCAGGAAAACGTCCGCTCGAACATACCCGGCAGGCTGGCGATATAGGTATGGCGATTGGGTGCATAAACGATATGCTCGTACACCTCATCGGTAATGACAAAGGCATCGAACTCTTGAGCCAGGTCGGCGATCAACCCCAGTTCGTCTGGGGTGAACACCCTGCCCGTAGGGTTGGATGGATTGCAGAGAATCAGTGCTTTAGCGCCCTGCAGGAAGGCGCGACGCAGCTCGGCAACATCGAAGGTGTAATCCGGCGGGTGCAGGGGAACGTAGATGGGCTTGCCGCCGCAAAGGATTGAGTCCGGGGCATAGGTCTCATAGAATGGGGATAAAACGATCACCTTATCCCCGCTGTTGCAGACAGCCATCAGCGAGGCTAGCATGGCTTCGGTGCTGCCGCAAGTGACGGTGATATGGAGATCAGGGTCGAGATCCAACCCCATCCAATAGCTTTGCTTGGCAGCCAGAGCCTGACGAAAACGTGGTGAGCCGTTGGAATCGGGATATTGGTTATAGCCGCCCCTTATGGCGTCAATTGCAGCCTCTAACAATTCTGGCGGGGGATCAAAGTCGGGGAAACCTGAAGCCAGGTTGATGGCGCCATACTGGGCTGCCAGGATGCTCATTTCACTGATAGCTGATTCCGGAAAGGCTTTCAGTCTGGTTGCAGTGTGCGGCATAGGCATATTCCTGACGGTAAGCGTTTCAGGGAGCGGTGCTCATTTCTTCACGGACTTTCCGATATAGTGCTTCCGCTTTCAACTCGCTGAGCGTATAACATGGTGCCTGGAGCTGCTCGGCTAGAGACTGAGCCAAACCCTGGTCAAAGGCAGCGTGCTCCATGTTGATTACCACGCTGCGAATATCGTCCTCGGCGATCTGGCGGGCAATCAGATGAGCTTCTTCCTGAGGGGGAAGGTTGCTCATCGAAACATTGCCGGCGCCATCGGTGAGCAGGATTATCAGCGGCATCACGTCGGGATGAGCGATGCGCTCGCGCTCAATCACCTGATGCGCCAGCAACAGCCCGGCAGAGAGAGGGGTTTTGCCGCCGACCGGGATATCTGCCAGGGCAAGTTGAGCCAGTTGCACGGAATTGGTAGGTGGCAAGACGAGGGTGGCACGGTCTTTTTGAAAAACCGCCATCCCAACCCGATCTCGGCGTTGATAGGCATCGGTGAGCAGAGACAGGATCGCCCCTTTAGTGGCAGCCATACGCTCTGCTACCGCCATAGACCAGGAAGCGTCCACCACAAAAAGCACCAGGTTCGCCGCCTTTTTCACCCGCACTTTGCGCTGATAATCTGTGGAGCGGATAACAAAAGCAACCCGCTTACGCATCTCGCTGCGCTGCTTCTGGAAAGGCGCAGCAGCCCGCAGGGTGGCGTCAAACGCCAGGTCTTCAGCTTCCCCGGGTGATGGCCGCGCTTGGATGTAACGGCCACGCTTGAGGTTGGTGCGAGTGCGGCTGCGTCGTCCACCAAGGCGCCGGGTGATCCTATCCAGTGGATTTTCCAGCTTGCGAGGGACGAAGGATTGGCCGATCTTGACCGCCTGACCGCCCTCCCACCAGTTGGCGCGTCCGGTGTCGAAGACGCCTTGACGCTCGGGCTTGGCAGGCGGCGACTGCTCAGACTCCTCTTCGCGGATCTCCTGGTTCAGGCCTTTTTTTTTTCGGGGCTGACAGGCTGGTCTTTTTCGGGCAGGCTCTCCGGTTCACCAGCGCCTTGGGCTGCCCCCTGCAATTGTTCGATGCGTTCCTGCAAATCTTCCATCGTAATTTCCACTTGATGGAAGGGACCGCGCTTGATTCGGTGCGGCAGAGCCAGTTCAGCGGCCAGGGCAATGTCGCGATCGGTGATGGATTTGCGCCCTTCAAAAGCGGCGTGAGCGCGGGCGGTCTTCAGTATCACCAGGTCTGCTCGATGGCCATCCACATTCAGCGAAGCGCTCAAGGCGGCGATAGAGAGCAGATCGCGGCGGGTATAACTGACGTGATCGATCAGAGTGCGTGCATGCTCAATTTGCCGGGATAATTCTTCCTCTTTTGGCAACCATTGCTGACGGAAATTTTCGGGGTCGGTCTCAAAGGCAAGGTTGCGTTCCATGATCAGCACGCGCTCGCGTGCGTCGCGAATGCCGTGAATCTCCACCGATAAAGCAAATCGGTCCAGGAGCTGAGGGCGCAGGTCGCCTTCTTCTGGATTCATCGTCCCCACCAGGATAAAGCGAGCTGGATGAGTAAACGAGATACCCTCGCGCTCAACGATGTTCATCCCCATCGCAGCCGAATCGAGCAGCACGTCGACGACATGATCATCGAGCAGGTTCACTTCGTCGATATACAACAAACCGCGATTGGCAGCGGCCAGCACGCCGGGTTCGAAGTGGCGTTCTCCCCGCTGAATTGCCTTTTCGATATCCAGAGTGCCAACCACGCGGTCTTCAGTGGCAGAGACCGGCAGGTTGACGAAAGCAGTGGTGCGCAGCTCTACTGGCAACGATTCACCTTTGCTTACCCGCTCGCGGCATTCGGTGCACCAGGTTGCTGGTCGGTCTGGATCACAGCCGAAGCGGCAATCGCTAACCACAGCCACGCGCGGCAGCAATGCCGCCAGCGCGCGCGCGGCTGTTGACTTGGCTGTGCCACGCTCGCCGCGAATCAAAACCCCCCCGATGCGCGGATCCACCGCGTTGAGTACCAGGGCGCGCTTCATGCGCTCCTGACCAACGATAGCTGTAAACGGGTAAATCGCCGGCATAAATCCTCGCCGTGGAGATTATAATCCACTCTCAAACTTATCGCAAAGGTTGCCAAGTTTGTCCATAACCTTTATAATTTTGATTATCTTATCCGAAGCTGGAGCAAGTATATATTATGGAACAACAAGAGCCGAACACGGGGCAGGGGGTTGAACCCGAAAACAGTCAGACCGTTGAGACACAACATCATGCCGCAACCACGAATGAAGGCCAGTCAATGGAAATGCTCCTGGAAGAACAGGGACTGGCTCTGGATTTTCCCAAACAGGGAGAAATTCGCAGCGGGGTGATCGCCACGATTGGCGAGAACGAAATTCTCGTCAGTGTCGGCACCAAATCGGAGGGGGTGATCTCTGGCAGGGAGCTGGAACAGATCCCACCTGAAGAACGAGCCGCATTCCAGGTTGGGCAAGAAATCCCGGTCTATGTGCTCTCTCCGGAAGACCCCAACGGGAACGTTGTGCTGTCCTATATCCGCGCCCGGGAGGAGAAAGACTGGCAAGAAGCCGAAGCGTTGCTCTCAGAGGGGAGATCGTTCGACAGCAAGATCATTGGCTACAACAAAGGTGGGTTGCTTGTGCCTCTGGGTCGGCTACGGGGTTTTGTCCCGGCTTCGCAGATCAGTCTCGTACGCCGCGCCGCCCTGGGAGGAGATTCGCCCGACCAGCGCTGGGGAAAGATGGTCAATGAACCGATTAAGGTGCGGGTGATCGAGGTTGATCGCGCCCGCAGGCGCCTGATCCTGTCCGAGAGGATGGCTCTCCAGGAAAGCCGCGAAGCGCTCAAGGACCGCTTGCTGGAAGAACTGCACGAGAACGATGTTCGCACCGGGCGCGTCACCAGCGTGGCAGATTTTGGCGCCTTTGTCAACATCGATGGCGCAGATGGGCTTGTGCATCTGTCGGAGATTTCCTGGGAGCGCATCCAGCATCCCAATGAGGTGCTGAAAGTCGGCCAGGAAGTCCAGGTCAAGGTTATCAGCATTGATCGCGAGCGCAAGCGCATCGGGTTGTCTATCCGCCAGCTTCAACCAGACCCATGGATGAAGAAGGTGGACCACCTGCGAGAAGGTCAGCTTGTCGAAGCCAAGATTACCCATCTCACCAAGTTTGGCGCCTTTGCCCGACTGGGCGAGGACCTGGAAGGGCTGATTCATATCTCCGAGTTGAGCGAACAGCGCATCAACCATCCGAAGGAAATGGTCAAGGAAGGGGATGAGGTCACCCTGCGGATCATTAAAATCGATCCTGAGAGAAGGCGCATCGGTTTGAGCCTGCGCAAGGTTGATTCGCCCGCCTATGCCGACCTGGACTGGAAAATCGCTTTGGCTGAAGAAGTCAAAGAAACCCATGTCGGCGAGGAAGACGCAGAGACCGAGCAGGTTGGACCTGAAGTCCAACCGCCGGCGGAAGCGGAAGACGAGGTGCATCAAGAGAGCGAATCATCCCCGGAATCTTGACCGCGTTGGATGAGTATATAAGCGAATTGGATCAAGAGCTCGTTGCATAGCCAGTTTCAAGAGCGCGCCAACCAGGTGCGCTCTGTTGTTACCGGATCACCGTTTGCCTCTCAACAATCTGCGCCGCGCTTTGCTTGTATCAGCCTCCCCGGTCATCACCGCTGCTCATAAGCGCATCTAAGAGAATTGTAAAATTTAGAGAGTTCTTAACTGAGATGAGCTGCAGGTACAATAAACTCTGGTAGAATCCAATCGGACAAAGTATCTCTTATCCGGGGTTCGTGCCAAACCCGGCGTTGATGTCGTTGTAGTTTTGAGTAGGAGGTTTTTTCCTTGTCTGGCATGGAGCGTTTCACGCAAAGGGCGCGCAGGGTGCTCAGTTTAGCCCATCAGGAGGCTGAACGCATGCGCCATAATTACATCGGAACCGAGCACCTGCTCCTGGGCTTGATCCGGGAGGAGGGCGGCGTTGCCGGGCGAGTTTTACGGGAATTGGGGCTTGAAGCGGAACGGGTTCAGGAACTTGTCGAGCGGATGGTCGGTTCGGGTCAGTACCGAGGCGGTAAACTGGACCTTGCGCCTGGCACGCAGCAGGTATTGGAGTATGCGGTGGAAGAAGCCCGCCGCATGGGTCATCATTATATCGGTACAGAACACTTGTTATTAGGGTTGGTACACCATGGCGAGGGGATTGCAATTGAGGTGTTGCGCAAAATGGGCGTGACGCCGGAGCAGATCCGTCGCCAGACGCGACGCGTCCTACAGGAAAGCAGTGTGGCGCGCCGTACCAGTAACGCAGGCGAACAAAAACCACGGCAAGAACAGCAGAAGCCCAAGACCCCAATGGTCGACCAGCTTGCCACCGACCTGACCGCGCTGGCGGAGGAAGGGAAGCTGGACCCGGTGATTGGTCGCCAGATGGAGATCGAGCGGGTGATCCAGATCCTTGCCCGGCGCACGAAGAACAACCCGGCTTTGATCGGCGAGCCGGGTGTGGGCAAGACAGCAATCGTCGAAGGCCTGGCGCAGCGCATCGTGGAAGGGGATGTGCCGGTGCCTTTGATGAACAAGCGCGTGCTCCAGCTCGATGTGGGGTCATTGGTGGCTGGCACCATGTACCGCGGCCAGTTCGAAGAACGCTTGAAGCGCGTGATTGACGAGCTCAAGTCATCTGGCGCAATCTTATTCATAGATGAAGTTCATATGCTGGTAGGGGCTGGCGCCGCCGGATCGTCGGTGGATGCCGCCAATATCCTCAAGCCGGCGCTTTCGCGCGGCGAACTGCAGGTGATCGGCGCGACGACGCTGGACGAATATCGCAAACACATCGAAAGCGACGCTGCCCTGGAACGACGCTTCCAGCCGGTCATGGTGGAAGAGCCAACGGAAGAAGAGGCGCTCGAAATCCTGCGCGGCATTCGTAGCGCCTACGAGGAACACCATCGCCTGACCATCTCCGACGAAGCCATGGATGCGGCAGTTCATCTCTCGGCGCGCTATGTCACGGAGCGCTTCTTGCCGGATAAGGCCATTGACCTGATTGACGAGTCTTCCTCGCGCGTGCGGATGTATAAGAGCCAGGCAGCCAAAACCGCCAAAGAGCTGATGAACCAATTGCGCGAAATCCGCCAGAATCACGCTCTGGCGCTTGAGGACAACCGCTTCGACGACGCCCAGGAATTGTTGGAGCGCCAGGAGGCCCTGGAGCGCCAGCTCGAACGTCTGCGCACTGGCTGGGATCGGGCTTCCAGTCCTGTGGTCTCCGCCGAGGATATCGCCGAGGTGGTTTCGATGTGGACCGGCATCCCGGTGATGCAAATCGCTCAAGAGGAATCCCAGCGCCTGCTGCATATGGAAGATGAGCTGCGGAACTCCATCGTTGGTCAGGAGGAGGCCATCCAGGCGATCTCCAAGGCAGTGCGCCGGGCGCGGGCGGGGTTGAAAGACCCCCGCCGGCCGATTGGTTCGTTCATTTTCCTTGGTCCCACAGGCGTGGGCAAGACTGAGCTGACCAAAGCTATGGCGCGCTTCCTGTTTGGCAGCGAGGATGCCCTGATCCAGCTCGATATGTCTGAGTTCATGGAGCGCCATACGGTCAGCCGGTTGGTGGGGGCTCCACCTGGCTATGTGGGCTATGAAGATGCCGGCCAGCTCACAGAAGCCTTGCGCCGCCGTCCCTACTCGATCGTCGTCTTCGACGAAATTGAGAAGGCTCACCCCGAGGCGCACAACATGCTGCTGCAGATCATGGAGGAAGGGCATCTCTCCGACGCCCGCGGCAGAAAAGTGGATTTCCGCAACGCGATTATTGTGATGACTTCGAACGTCGGCGCGGATATGATCAAGCGCCAGACTTCGGTGGGCTTTACGGTCAAACGCGATGAGCAGGTTGAGGAGCGGGTGGCTTATGAAGAGATGCGTAAAAAGCTGCTCGAGTCGCTCCGGCGCGTCTTTCGCCCCGAATTTATCAACCGCCTGGATTCCGTCATCGTCTTCCGCTCGCTCAACCGTGACGACATCAAGAAGATCGTTGAGTTGGAGTTGAACAAGGTTACCAGTCGCCTGGTGGAGCACAATATTGTCTTGACCGCTACCCCTGCTGCTTTAGAGATGCTGGCAGACCTGGGTTACGACCCAGAGATGGGCGCCCGGCCGCTGCGGCGGGTGATTCAGCAGAAAGTAGAGGATCCACTCTCGGATGCACTGCTCTCGGGTGAGTTCGAGGACGGCGAAACCGTGATCATCGACGTGGATTCTGGCGACGTCGTCCTGCGCAAGCAGGAAGAGCAGGCTTCCAGCAGGCCGGAGGCGCTGGAGACAGCCTGAACTAGACTCTGGTAAGGATGAGATTCGCAAAACAACTGTTGCGGGCGCTTGTCGCCCGCAACGGTTTTGTGGGAATTCGCCGCGCCTGGAGGTTATAATACGGCTGATGGCGAAGCTGCGCACCCAATACGTTTGTCAACAATGTGGACGCGTCTCTATCCGCGACATGGGTCGCTGTCCGCAATGTGGCGCATGGAACAGCATGGTAGAAGAAGTGGTCGCTCCACCTTCGGGCGAGGGCAAATTCACTGCGCGTTCAAGGGGCGCGGCGCAACCACAACGCCTCACCGAGATCAGCGGAGACGAGACAGACCGATTGCCTCCTGGCATCGGCGAGTTTGCGCGAGTGCTTGGCGGCGGGGTTGTTCCTGGTTCAGTTGTGCTGATCGGCGGAGACCCAGGCATTGGAAAATCTACGCTGCTGCTTCAAGTGGCGTTGGAAATGGCACGCCAGGCGCCAGTGCTGTACGTTTCCGGTGAGGAATCGGTGCGCCAGATCAAAATGCGCGCCATACGCCTGATTGGCCGGCCTGGTCATGAAACAAGCGCTTTTCCAGAGGAGCTGTTCCTGGTCACAGAGACTAATCTGGAGCTGGTATTGGAGTATGTGGAGCAGGTGAAGCCGCGCCTGCTGATCGTCGATTCGGTGCAGACGCTGACCTTGCCGGAGTTAGAATCCTCTGCCGGCTCGGTTTCCCAGGTGCGCGAATGCGCCTCGCGCCTGCGTGAGGTCGCCAAGTCCTCCGGGATGGCTGTGTTTTTGATCGGACATGTCACCAAAGAGGGTGCCATCGCCGGGCCACGCGTCCTCGAGCACATCGTTGATACTGTCCTCTATCTGGAAGGGGATCGCTTTCAGTCTTACCGCTTATTGCGCTCGGTGAAGAACCGCTTTGGGGCGACCTCTGAGGTGGGAGTGTTCGAGATGCGCGAAAGCGGTATGGTAGAGGTGCCCAACCCCTCGGAGGCGTTTCTGGCCGAACGCATGGTCAACGTCCCTGGCTCAGCTATTGCCGTCACGATGGAAGGTACCCGCCCATTGCTGGTTGAGGTTCAAGGATTGACCAGCCCAACTGCCTTCGGAAACCCTCGACGCACGGCCAATGGGTTGGATATGAACCGTCTGCTGTTGATCGTGGCGGTACTCAGTCGTCGGGTTGGCATCCGTCTGGGTGATCAAGACGTGTTTGCCAATGTAGTGGGTGGATTGATGGTCGAAGAACCCGCTGCCGATCTGGCGATAGCTGCCGCCATTGCTTCTTCTGCTCGCGGCGCTCCGCTGAAAGCGGATACCGTTTTAATCGGCGAAGTGGGACTTTCGGGAGAGTTGCGCACGGTTGGCCAGATGCCGGCGCGCCTGCGTGAAGCCCAAAACCTCGGCTTCAAAACCGTGATCGTTCCCAAGCGGATGCGCCGCGGGGAACCCTGGCCGGATGGCATTCAGGTGATCGAGGCGCGGTCTTTGAAACAGGCGCTGGAGCAGGCAATGCAATTGGATCCGCGTGAGTAGCTGATAAGTTCTCATCATCTCGCCCAATTCAGAGGGGGTAAACATGAGAAAATCCTCATCTTTTTGAGCCAAAATCTAAGTAAACTTACATTGACGGCAGGGTAAATTTATCGATAATTTTGAGCGTATTTACCCCAAAGTCAGGATGTGCCAGCACATAATGAGGATGCAGTAAATGGCGCTAAAGCGTATCCAGTTGGGACTGATTCACGTCGCCGTAGCGATGACCCTGGTGCCGATTAACAGCACGCTCAACCGCGTGATGATCAAGGAGCTGGCGATTTCAGCCACCCTGGTGGCGATCCTGGCTTCTCTGCCCTATCTGTTTTCGCCCATCCAGGTGGCTATCGGCGCGTTCTCCGATCGACACCCTTTGTTGGGCCGGCGGCGCACCCCGTATATCGCAGTGGGGCTGGCGTTGTGCGTACTTGGCCTGTTGCTCTCCCCGCAGGCAGCCTTTCTGCTGCCGCTCAATTTCTGGGGCGGCGTTGGACTGGGCTTACTGGCCTTTGGCGCCTGGGGTATGGGTTATAACTTTGCCACCGTCTCTTACCTCTCACTGGCTACTGAACTTTCCGGGGAGCAGGATCGCGGCCGGACGATTGCCGTGATGTGGTTCATGATGATCACCAGCATCATCCTGACCGCGGTCGCTCTGAGCCAGATGGTCGATCCGTATACTGCCGAAGCGCTGGTGAGCGCCTTTCGGACGGTAGCTTTGGCGGCGATGGCTTTGGGCGTGCTGGGCCTGGTGCGTCTTGAGCCGCGCCTTTCCGTCCAGGCTACCCCCCCCTCCGCAGAAGAGTACTCTTGGGGACGTTTATTTCGTTTCATACTGGATAACCGGCAGGCGAAGCTCTTCTTTTTCTACCTGGCAATTCTACTGGCGGCGATTTTAGGGCAGGACATCCTCTTAGAGCCCTTTGGTGCAGAGGCGTTTGGGATGTCGGTGCGGGCGACAACTCGCATCACCTCTTTGTGGGGCGCGTGTGTGCTAGTAGCCTTGGTGGTGGCGGGCATCCTGGAAAGGAGGCTGGGTAAACGGGCGGTCGCCAGGATGGGCGCCTGGGGCACGCTGGCCGGTTTTCTGCTGATCACATTGAGCGGCATTCTGGCAAGCCTGCCTGTTTTCTATGTCGGGGTGACCCTGCTTGGCGTGGGCACTGGCCTGGCTACCGTGTCGAATCTGTCTTTAATGCTCGACATGACCACGCCAGAAATGGTCGGTTTGTTCATGGGAGCCTGGGGGATGTCGAACGCTGTCTCGCGCCTGACGGGAACCGTGCTTGGCGGCGTTGTGCGCGATGTGGTCACCCAGCTCGCTCAAGCGCCCCTGACCGGGTATCTGGTTGTTTTTGTGGTTGAGGCGCTGATGGTGGCGGCTTCTTTGTTCATCTTGCGACGCATTGATGTGGCTGCGTTCCGCCGCCAGGTGGAGGCGCCTACGCTGGTGGAACGGCTTGCCGTAGCGACTGATTAAGGCTACCATGTCGTCCAGACAACAGACTGCTGTCGAGTGGCTCACTCTGAGCGATGTTGCGGAGATGTTGGGGGTTCATCCGAGCACGGTGCGAAGCTGGTCCAATCAAGGCAGCTTTCCAGTGCACCGTACCCAGGGAGGTCACCGACGTTATTTGCGCAGTGAGGTAGAGCTGTGGCTGCAATCCCAGCGGGCAGATGGCTCAAGCGGACCCGACCTGATGGTGCAGAAAGCCCTGAAGAACACCCGACTGCAAATTAGTGAAGGGCGACTGCTCTCCGAGAAATGGTATTTGAAGCTGGATGATGAGGCGCGTGAGCAGTATCGTCAGAGCAGCCGCATGCTGCTGCAAGGGCTGGTTAGCTATCTGGCCGGCGGTGATGATGCGCTTGAGGCACAGGCGCATGCCCTGGGATATGAATATGCTTCACGCGGACGGCGCTTGGGCTTAAGCATCTCGGATTCGGCAAGTGCGTTTCTTTTTTTTCGCAATGTGCTGATGGAATCGATGCTTTCGATGTATGAAGCGGCTTTGGTGCGTTCGCCGAACGCCTGGAGCGATATGTTCCAAAAGGTGAGTATGTTCACGGACCAGGTTCTGCTTTCTCTGCTGGAAACCTACGAAGCCCTGGAGCGAGGAGCCAGCCGATGAACGATTCTGGGGAGCGTCGCAGCAAGCGTTTTGTCCCTGCTCGGTGGATGGAGCGCCTGCTTCCGGTTTTAATGGGTATCATCTTTCTGGCGCTGATAATGACGCTGCTGGTTGTGGTGTTGGCGGCGTCCGGTTTATTGTCGGGGTCTTGAGCTTTTGTAACCTTGCGGAAAACGGTAATCCTGTCGAGGGTAGCTAAAACACTCTTTGGAGCAAAATTATGAACTATATTTCGATACTTTCCACCGTCGTCACTGCCATCTTCGCCGCGGCTGTCTTCAATCGTTATCGGTACAAAAAAGGAACTCACCTGTTGATGTGGGGCATTGGGTTGGTTTTTTATGGGCTGGGGACGCTCTCCGAGGTAATCATGTCCTTCACTTTCTCGCCGCTGGTCTTGCGTATCTGGTATCTGACCGGCGCCATGTTGACCGCAGCCTGGTTGGGTCAGGGTACTGTTTTCTTACTGGTGCGCAAAGGTCGGATAGCTGGCATCCTGGCCGCTGTATTGCTCGTGCTCTCCCTGGCTTCTCTGGCGCTTGTCCTGGCAACGCCTCTCACGCCGGCAGCGACCGCTTATGATGTAAACCGGGCGATTTCGGAACAATACAAAGGCATTCTCGTGCGCAACGGCGCTATGATTGCGCTGACAATCCTCTTGAATATTTATGGAACGGTCACCCTGGTGGGAGGGGCGCTCTATTCGTCCTGGTTGTTCTGGCGCAAGAAAGTGCTCTTGAACCGCATGCTCGGCAATATCCTCATTGCGGGTGGGGCATTGATGCCGGCGATGGCGGGCTCTTTTGTTCAGGCCGGACTGGTGGACTGGTTATACGCGAGCGAGTTCCTCGGCGTCGTTTTGATGTACGCTGGCTTCACTCTGGCGACGTCCGCCCAGGCGGTCGAGGTCAAACCAGCTGCCACATCTGCCTCTGGCTGATGTTTGTCGCTAATATTTCATCGTTTTGGATACGAATCATCTGCCCTGCGCCTGGCGCGGGGCATTTTCTTTTCTCTCGTTCTCGCATACAGGCTCCTGTGCTGATTGCAAGCGCATATATGTACAGGCTGAGAGCTATACCATGTTGCGGGGATGGTAGAATAATCCTCAACGGCAAGCGGTTGTCTCATTGTCGCAATCATTGAAAGCAGGAGTCAAACATGAATCCCTCTGGATGGAGTACCCTGTTGGATACGCCTCTTATCTCACGGGTTCGGCGCAACCATGGATTGGAACATGCGAGTATGCATATCCTTGCCCGGCGTTTCCCGGGGCGAAGTTTCTCCGGTCATTCCGATGCCAGGGGTTTCTGGTTGATAGGAGACGTGAGTACCGAAGAGGTGCGCGCGGCGGTGCAAGAAGCCCTGGTGCGGTTGCGCGCCGGAGAAACGACCCTGGCAGTGCACCCCAATTGTGGCACCAACTTCGTCACCTCCGGCATTCTGGCTGCGCTGGCGGCTTTCCTGGCCCTTCTGGGAGGTGGTCGAAGGCTGCGCGATCACCTCGAGCGGCTGCCGCTGGCGATCACGCTGGTCATCCTGGCATTGATCATGGCCAATCCCTTAGGATTGGTTTTGCAGCGTGAGGTGACTGCTTCAGGCGAACCTGGAGCGCTATGGGTGGTTTCAATTGTTTCCCGGCGGCGCGGCCGGGTGATGACCCATCGCATTCTCACCGCGGGGTAAGGGCATGCAGGCGCCTCAGCCCGTCGTTTATATCTTACATGGGGAAGACGAGTACGGAATTGCCCAGCGCCTGCGCCAGTTTGAAGCCGAATTGGATGATGCTGGCGCAGCCTTGTTGAACGTCACCCGCCTGGAGGGGCAGAATCTCTCGTTGGATGAATTGATCGGCGTGGTCAATGCCATTCCGCTTTTCGCGGCCCGGCGTCTGATTATCGTTCAACGGCCAGTTGCCCGGTTTAGCGCGCCGGTCTTACGCTCTCGTTTCCTGGAGATCATCGGCAGAACACCTCCTACTACAACTTTGGCGCTGGTGGAGTTCGCCACATTAGATCGGCGCCATTGGTTGATGGAGTGGGCAATGGCGAATCCAGATAAAGCAGTCATCTTGCACTTCGGTGCTGTTAAAAAGTCGGCGATGGAAAGATGGATCATAGAACGGGCGAGGGCTGAAGGAGGCCAATTCTCCCCGCAGGCGGCCGCTTATTTAGCAAGTATGGTGGTGGATGACACGCGCCTGGCGCATCAGGAGATCATCAAGTTGTTGACGTTTGTAAATTTCAAGCGCCCGGTGCTGCTGGAGGATGTTGAGGGGCTGGCGGTGTCAATTGCCCAGGAAAATGTCTTCGCTATGGTTGACGCTTTGGCTCAGCGTGATGGACGTAGAGCGACAGGCAGTTTGCGCAAGCTATTGCAAGAGCAAGATCTGGGCAGTCTGTTTTTCTTGATTGTCCGTCAATATCGAATGCTAATTATCGCCCGAGAGATGATAGAGCAAGGTAAGCGGGTTGATGATTTGGAGCGATTCCTGCAAGTGCAGAGTTTTATTGCCAGGAAGTTATGGGGACAGGCGCGCCAGTATACCTTACCGCAACTGGATCTGATTTATCATCGCTTGTGTAGCCTGGATGATGAAATTAAAACCGGGCGAATCGAGATAGATGTGGCGCTGGAGACGTTTGTAACCGAAGTCAGCCAGCCGTTGACGAGAGCGATCCGTTAATCCCAATCCAGAAATGATTAGGCAATACTGATTTAGAAGGTCGAATTTCGATCCCGCCCCGGACAAGTTTCTGTTCGTTGGTATTGTTGGTTTCGCTTGCTAGCATGCTGGGGTGGACAAAGCACACATTCGGTTTTCGACCGTATTTTTGGCGGTAATAAGCCGCCGCGCGTTCGATTTTTATCGGCAGGCTTGTTTTAGGGTCATTATCGAACCAGAGCATTCCAATGTTCATATCTCTTCTCTCCAGCAATGTGCCTGGCGAGGACGTATTTCAACCAATTATGCAGGCAGCCAGAAATACACCCACTGTTGACCAATTCGAGTTCGATAGGTTTCTCCGGGTTGTGCTTTCCGAGATGATTGGATCTGGTTGGGAAGCTGGAGTGCATCACTACCGGCGTGAATCTGGGTACGAAATCCTTCCAAGACCATAGAATCGACCAGTGCGCTCTTCTCGGTAGAAAGGGCGGCAAACAACCAGATGCCATTTTTCGAACCATGTTTGAGGAGCCATTTTAGGTGATTGGTCACTTCAAATTCATCTGGTTTCAAGAACTCATACAGGTCATCGATGACCAAAATTGTCTTCGCTCCAAGATGACGCCCGCTGCGACGTTGTTCAGCTAAAGCAGCCAGATCTACGATCAGTTCGCTTGCCAGCCGATCGTAGGCAGACATCAAACCCATGCATTGATCGAGATTGAACAGGTCGCGATACTCACCGGGGCGAGGTGTTATCATATAAAAAATGAGTTCGTCCACGCTGTTTATTTGACAAGTAGCGAGCAACATCGATCGAAGCAGTTTTGTCTTTCCCGATCGCGGCTGTCCGGAAATTAGAATTGCGCCAGGAGATGGCTCGGTTAAGTCCATCACCAATGGCATCCCGTCTGCACAGATGCCAAGTACACCGGAGTACGAAGGTAATGGATTGAACAGGTTGAAAAGCAGATTCGAGTCTCGTTGCCAAAAATTATCCATTGATGGCATTCTTTCGTTATGCAACTCATTGTTCAATATATCGATTACATCTAATTTAGACTCAAAATCATTAGCTTGTTCATCTTTGCGTTGGTCACGGTTGTTACTTAACCAACTCATAAACCCTGAGAGGTTATCTTTTTTCGTCTGATTCATGATGCACCGCCTTTCGAACATAGAACATTTGTTCTTATTATAATAAAAACCATTGGTTTGTCAAGGATTTGTTTGAAAGTATTTTCCGGGATATTTAATACCTATATTGGATTGGTTAACGGAATACCTTAGGTTTAAATCAGTAATTGAAGAGCTGTTTTTGGGCGTGATTTTGTAGAATGACCGCCCAAGGGTCTAATTCCGTTTTTCCTATGTCATCTTCAAGCATAATCCGCAGGCGAGGACTGCTTTTTATTTCAGGCAGGGAAAAACCAGCGCAACGGTACCTCAAGGATGATGTTTGATCTGTGATCAACAGTGCTCTCCAATCCGCTTCAGTCCTGTAAAATCGGGCGTGTTGGTGACAACCAATCGAAACCGCTACCAGGCGCAAACTGTAGTCGGCGCTGACGGTTCAACCGGCATCGCCCGACGACCTGTCTTTGGCCATGATGGAGCGCGCAGTCGGTCGTTCTCCAAGGTCAAAATGTGAGATGGAACTCGCCTATCCCTTCCTGCTGCGGGCGGCTAGTTCCCATAAACTGATGCTTTCGATATGGTAGGTTTGGGGGAACATATCGAATGGAGCGATGTGCCGTAAAGAAAATCCCGCATCATGCAGGTACCGGCTGTCACGAGCCAGCGTGGCGGGATCGCAGGAGATGTAAACCAGCCATGTTGGCGCCAGCCGCAAAATGCCCTGCAGCGCCGGGCGCGTAAGTCCGCCGCGCGGTGGATCAACTACGATTACATCCGGCTGTATGTCGAGGGCCGAAAACGCCATCTCGACCGGCGCCTCGTAGATCTCCACGTTGTCGAACTCATCCAAATTCACTGCAAAGTCTTCGCAGGCTGCAGATGAAACCTCAACCCCAACTAACCTGCCCACGCGCGGCGCCAGGAATGCGCTGAACAGACCAACGCCGCAATAAGCGTCTATGACGGTCATGTTCGGTAGCAAGGGGAGTTCTTCCAACAAATGCCGAATCATCAGCTCTGCTACCGCAGTGTTGATTTGAAAGAATGACGCCGCCGAGACCCGAAAGGATTTACCCAGCACCTCCATGAAAACAAAAGGGCTGCCGGCAAGCACACTGGCTCCGGATGGGGAGAGGTGGACCACCGAAACCGGCAGATCCTCAATGGTGAGAGCGGGCAAATCCCGCCGGTCGCTTTCCAGGATGATCTGCACGTCTTCATCCCTGCCCACACGTAATGCAATGCGATCAATCCCACAGCCTGCTTCAAAATCGAGCAGCGGCCAAACCTGATCCAGCGGCGATTGCGGCAGATGACATTCTGAGATAGCCAGGACGTCGCTGGAATGCGAGTGGACATATCCAGGTTTGCCGTCAGGTGTGAGATGGAGTTGGATGGTGTTGCGATAACCCCAAACCAATGGCGATGGTGTCATCATCCGCACCGGAACGGTCTCAAACCGCCCAATCCGTCGCAATTGATCCACCAGGATGGATGATTTCGCTGCCAGCTGGCTTGGATAATTCAGATGTTGGTAATGGCATCCTCCGCATTCCATGTAGTGGCGACAACGAGGGGCGATGCGATCCGGCGAGGGGCTGAGGATTTGCTCGATCCTGGCAGTAGCATAACGAGGTTTTTCATCCACCAATTGAATCCGAACCCGCTCGCCGGGAAGCGCAAACGGGATGAAAACCGCGCGCCCATCCGGAAGCCGTCCAAAGGCATCGCCGCCATAAGCCAGGCGCTCAATGTTGATTTCATAAGTTATTGAAGTATTCATCCAGCGCCTGGAGCAGTTGTTCGATATCGGTCATCTGGGTCTCGCCCATGTGGGCAATGCGGAAGGTTTTGTTCTTTAGCGGGCCATAACCGTTGGCAATGCGCATCCCTCGCCTGAGCAGGAACCGATTCAGCTCGGCTACCTCCACCCCTGGCAAGTTATAAACCGTGGTCAGGGTGCGCGAGCGGTAGCCCTCGGGGGCAAACAGGTTCAAACCGCGTTCCAGCGCCCAAGATTGCACCCTGGCAGCCATAGCTGCGTGGCGGACGAAGCGCGCCTCCAAACCTTCGCGCAGAATCCGCTCCAGTTGCAACTCCAGGGCGTATATCAGGGACAACGCTGGCGTGGCGGGAGTGGAATCTTTACGGCGGTGCTGTTCCATCAAAACCAGGTCGAAATACCAGCCGCGGTTGGGCACCTGAGTGGCGTAAGCCAGGGCGCGATCCGATACAGCCGCCAGCGCCAGCCCTGGCGGCAGCGCCAGGCATTTCTGCGACGATGTCAGCACCATGTCTAACCCCCAGACATCCATCTCGATGCGGGCTCCGCCCAGAGAAGAAACCGCATCAACGCAGATCAGCGTCTCTGGGCTGACCTGCCGGATGGCAGCCGCTATCTCCTGGACGGGATTCTCCAGCCCGGTGGAAGTCTCATTATGTACGATAGTAACTGCCTCATACGCCTTTTTCTGGCAGGCTTGCGCTGCCGCTTCGGGAGACACGGGTTGATCCCAGGGGAATTCGAGCAAATCAGCCTGTTTGCCATTAGCGAGAGCCACTTCATACCAGCGCCGCGAGAACGCCCCATTGACGCAAGAAAGCACCCTTGCTTTGGCAAAGTTGCGAACCGCCGCCTCCTGCAGGCCGCTTCCAGAAGAGGCGGTGATGAAAACACGGCTTTGGGTATAGAACAACTGGCGTGCCCGTTCAGAGACGCTTTGAAACAGTGCTTCGAATTCTTTGCTCCGGTGTGGCAGCATGGGCCTGGCTTGGGCTGCCAGCACCTGGGGGTCTACGTCGACCGGGCCGGGGACGAACATGGGTGACATCGCTGATTCTCCACTGCTGTTTATTGCCAGAGTGTATTGTACCAGCGGTCAGGCGACAATTTCTCGCTGGTGAGAGAGTGATTAAGGTCATCTTGCGCTTATCTGGCGCAGGCTATAATCGGCTATATGCGTCGGTTGTTGATTGGGCTGTTGCTGCTCACTTGTTGTTTGCCGGCATGCCGGCTAGCCTTTCCGGATGCGGCTGGTTCAACCGTCGCACCTTCCATCCCAACCATTACGTCCACCTTTGCCCCAATTACGCCGCAGGAAACTGCTGCCTCATTATCAGGGCTACAAGATTCACTGGCCGCGGCAGATTTCTCGCTGCGCTGGCATCCGGATGGTGGGTTGTACCCTGGAGATCAGGTGAGCTTCGAGGTGATTGCTCCCCCCGGCATTGATATGAAGGGACAATCCGCGCGCATCGACATCGGCCCGCCAGCGAGCGTTTCCCTGCAGGATCAGGAATTTGGCTACTTCGGGATCGCCAGGCGTTTGCAGGCAACTTTCGAATGGGCGTGGGACACCAGCGGTTTGCCAGACGGCGATTATGCAGTGACAGTTTCCGTCTTGCCCGCTGGAGTAACCTGGACGGAGTTGGTTAGGCTTTTACCCGCTTCCCCGCCGACGGGGCGTTGGGCGGTCGCCGAGAGCGATTGCTGCTTGCTGTATTACATTACGGGGACGCCTGCGGAGCGCGACCTGAGCCACCTGGTAGAAATGGCAGACTTCCAGGCTCAGATGGCTAGCCGGCGAATGGGCGCCGATTTTGAAGGCCCGGTCTCCATCGTGTTCCTGCCGCGAGTCCTCGGCCATGGAGGCTTTGCAAACGAAGAAATCTCCATTTCCTACCTCGACCGCAACTATGCCGGCGGCAATCCGGAGATTGTGCTCCACCATGAGATGATACACATCCTGGATCGACAGCTTGGCGGCGAGTACAAACCTTCCCTCCTGGTTGAAGGTCTGGCAGTGTACCTGAGCGGTGGTCATTTCAAAACCGAACCACTGGCGAGCCGCGCTGCAGCGTTGCTGGAGTTGGGCTGGTACCTGCCGCTGGCACCGTTGACCGAGCGCTTTTATACCGCGCAGCATGAGATCGGCTATTTGGAGGCTGGCGCGCTGGTTGAATACATGATTGGGCGATGGGGAAGGGCTGCCTTTGATCGTTTTTACCGTCAAATTCGTCCGGCAGAAGGGGTTTCCAGCCAGGCTGCCGCTCTTAACAATGCCTTGCTTGAGCATTTCCACTTGACCCTGGGAGATTTGGAGAACGATTTCATCCGGTATCTCAAGGAAAAGCCACCAGACCCAACCTGGATTGAAGATGTGCGCCTGACGGTGCAATTCTACGATACCGTGCGACGCTACCAGCAAGCCTTGGACCCCTCGGCTTATTACCTGACCGCCTGGTTGCCAGACGGAAAGGAAATGCGCCAGCGAGGCATCGTGGCTGATTACCTGCGAGCCCCTTCTGCGCCGGAAAACGTGGCGATTGAAACTTTACTGGTGGCCGCGGAGGAGCGCTTGCGAAGCGGTGACCCAGACGAAGCCGAGCGGCTGTTGCAAATCGCTGGTGCCGTTCTGGACACGATCGAGGCGCGGTGAAAATGACCGCGGCTTTGTTCCTGCCCGGATGACGGGAACAAAGCCGCGGAAATTACAGCCGATTGCGGCGCTCTTCAGGTGCAGAGCGCTCCTAGCCGCAAGGGAAAATCAGATCGAACGGGGGTGTGCAGTATAAATTCAGATAGTCGAAGATATAAGCAGCCGCGAGGACCATCCCGCAGAGCAACACAACCAGGCATCCGATGCCGGCGTAGAGCAAGGTGCGTTTTCTTTTTTGCGGCTCCTGGAGAGGCTCGAAGTATGGCTCGGCAGGACCGGCAGGCACCTGGCCGCTGTAGACAGGTGTGGCCGGAGCAGGCGGCGGAGGAGCGGCAAAGGTTGCCGTCTGCAGGGAGCCAGCAACCATGGTGGCGTCTGCATCGTAACCTGCTTCAAAAGCCAGGCTGACGTTTTCGCCCAGCATAACCAGCTCACCAGGGCGCAAGACGTGCGGGCCCATCAGGCGTTGCCCGTTGACAAACGTGCCGTTAGTTGACCCCAGGTCTTCCAGCACATAACCCCCGGCTTGAACGATCAAGCGGGCGTGCTTACGGCTGACTTCTGAATCATTGATCACGATGTCGTTGTTGATATCCCGGCCAATGTACGTCTCTGTTTTTGTCAGCTCGAAAGTTTTGCCTGGGTTCGGCCCGGTGCGCATGATTAGCAAATAAGATTGTGGAGCCATTACGTCCTCCTTCTGGAAACCCGGTGCAATTTTCTTGCCTGAAGACATGCGGCGTTCGCCCGGCAGGCTGCCCGGGATTCCAACTTGCACATAGTGTACTGACTTTTCTCGCGGCTGTCAAACGGAACTGGTGCGATGAGATGCGCAGCGTCGTTGGGGATGGCGGCTGGCTTGTTCTGCAACGGTCCCGCAAGATGGTGGGGACCAATCTATCTCGCCCAATGACCTTCGCTGCCCTCATCGAGCGCGCCTTACAGGCCGGTTACGACCATCTGATACTGGTAAACGAGGCCAAAGGCTCGGATCACGGCTTGCTGGACAGCAGCCATAGCTGGCGGCGCTCCAAGTAATTCTGCCAGACTGGTTACCGGATAACCCACCAATCCACAGCCGATGATCCCCTGCCAGTATTCCATATCTGGGTTCACATTCAGGGCAAAACCGTGGCGAGTGACTCCGCGTGCGTCGATCTTGACGCCGATGGCGGCGATTTTTGCCAGACTGACCTCTGCGGGCTTGGCTGGCCCGTCCTGCGTGGGCGGGTATTTGCCGTCCCGATAGACCCACACGCCGGTCATGCCAGGCACTTGTCGCCCGTCCACGCCAAAGTTTGCCAGCGCCAGGATGAGCATCTGCTCTAGCCGGCGCACGTAGCCGACGTAATCAGCCTGAGGGATTCGCGTTGATGTAGATCGTGCATGCAGCTCGCCAACCGCCAGCGGCAATAATGGGTAGCCAACCAGTTGGCCTGGTCCGTGATAGGTGACATCGCCGCCGCGGTCCACCCAATGGATAGCCACCCCGCGCCGCTTGAGTTCTGCTTGATTCCACAACAAGTGTTCGATGCGGCCGCGTCGCCCAAACGTGAAGGTGTGCGGGTGCTCCAACAATAGCAGCGTTGCCGGGCGTTTGCCGGCGGCGATTTCATCTGCCAGCTTATCCTGCAAGTTCCGGGCGTGTTGATATTCAACCACGCCGAGTTGGTGAACCTGACACAATGATTTTTCCATGCCGGCTTATAGTATATCCGTTTCCGCGCCGAACATGTTGGCTGAATATCAGGCATCCCCCTGCACTTGCTTTATAATGCGGGCATGCCAGGGCGCGAGCGTTCTTTCCGGGTGGAGGCGGTCGTCATGCGGCACTCCGATTGGGGCGAGTCCGACCGCCTGCTGACCCTTTATACCCGGGAAATGGGCAAACTGCGGGTTGTTGCAAAGGGTGTCCGCAAGCCGCGTTCGCGCAAGGCGGGTCATTTGGATCCTTTGACTCAGGTGACCCTGATGCTGGCGCGTGGGCGCGATTTGCCGATTGTCACCCAGGCTGAAACGGTGGCTGCTTATACGTCCATCAAGGAAGATTTGCTCTTGCTGGGTTATGCTTCCTATCTCGTCGAATTACTTGACCGGTTTGCGGTCGAGGAGGAGGAGAACAAAGCGCTCTATCGCATCCTGACCGAGTCGTTGATGCGGCTGTCGAAAGGGGATGATCCCTTCTGTGTGCTCCGATACTATGAGCTTCGCATGCTGGATCTGCTGGGCTTCCGTCCGCAGCTCTTTCAATGCGCCTTGTGTCAACGAGAAATTCAGGCTGAGGATCAGTTCTTCTCCCCTGAAAACGGCGGTGTGTTGTGTCCGCGCTGCGGCGTAAAGATGCAGGGCGCGCATCCGGTTACAATGCAGGCACTTAAATACTTGCGCCACTATCAAAGGAGCGCCTATGAAGACGCCTGTCGGGCGCGTGTTGATGCGGGGGTGGCGCGCGAAATGGAGGGCTTGATGCAGGATTACCTCACCTATCTGCTGGAGCGCGGCCTGAACTCGCCAGCTTTTATCAGGCGCGTCAAAAAGCTAAAGCAACGCGGCGCTGGTCAGATGCCGCAGCAGTGATATACTTAGGCAATCTGGAGGATAAATGTCGGAAATGGATTTCGCTGCGTTGCATGCTCTACTGCAGGAGCTGGCTCCGCGTGGTCGCTCAGCGCTGTTGCCTGCTTTGCATGCCGCGCAGGCGATGTACGGCTATCTGCCAGAACCGGTAGCCGCGGAGGTGGGCCGTTATCTTGGCGTTCCCCTGGCTGATGTCGGTGGTGTGATCGAGTTCTACAGTATGTTTCGCCGCCAGCCGGTTGGAAAGAAGGTGATTCAGGTTTGTGGAGACCCCGCCTGTGCCCTGGCTGGCAGCGATGACGTCATACAAGCGGCCATTCGTCGCCTGGGCGTTGCCCCGGGCGAGGTCAGCGCCGATGGCGGCTATACCATCGAGCGCGTTTCCTGCCTGGGACTGTGCGAGCATGCGCCGGCAATTTTGGTTGGTGAGCAGGCGCTGGGCAGGGTTGATCCCGAGCGAGTTGCTGAATGGATCGAAGGCCTGGGTGAGGCACCGCAAGCCCTGGTTTATGGCACCCATCGTCGCCTGACTGCTAACTGCGGGCGGCTACGCGCCACCACGCTAGAGGAATACCTCTCCGGCGGCGGTTATGCCGGCTTGAAACGCGCGCTGACCCTGTCTCAGGATGCGGTGATTGCTGAGGTCAAAGCATCGGGTCTGGTTGGGCGTGGGGGAGCAGCTTTTCCTACCGGTTTGAAGTGGGAAGGCGCGGCGCAAGCAGCGGGTGAGCCGAAATACGTCGTCTGCAACGCCGATGAATCAGAACCAGGCACCTTTAAGGATCGGGTCTTGATGACCGGTGACCCTCACCGTGTGCTCGAAGGCATGCTCATTGCCGCGTATGCAATTGGCGCCCGACAGGGGTATGTGTTTGTGCGCGGGGAATATCCATATGCCTATCGCGCCCTTGAGCAGGCGGTTGCAGCATGTCGCCAGGCTGGCTACCTGGGCGAGAACATCCTTGGGAGCAGTTTTTCGTTCGAGATTGAGCTGCGCCTGGGAGCTGGCGCCTACATCTGCGGTGAGGAGACGGCTTTATTCGAGGCCATCGAGGGCAAGCGCGGCTTCCCGCGCATCAAACCGCCATTCCCAACCACCCACGGCTTGTTTGGCAAACCTACGGTGGTTAACAATGTGGAGACATTGTGCAATGTTCCCTTCATTCTCGAACATGGCGCCGCCGCTTACCGCCAGCTTGGTTCGCAAAAATCGCCCGGAACGAAACTCTTTTGTGTCTCCGGCGACGCGACCCGGCCAGGCGTGTATGAGGTGCCCTTTGGCGTTACCATGCGCCACCTGCTGTACGATCTGGCAGGCGGTGTACGCCAGGGACGTCGCCTGCAAACGATTCTCTTCGGTGGCGCAGCGGGGGCTTTTGCCTTGCCTGAGCAGCTCGACGTGCCCCTGACCTTTGAGGATTTGCGTGAGGCGGGCCTGCCGCTTGGCTCTGGGGTGGTGATGGTTTTCGATGAAACCCGCGATCTGCGCCAGGTGTTGGCGCGGCTGGCGCACTTTTTCGCTCATGAATCATGCGGCAAGTGTTATCCCTGCCAACTCGGCACCCAGCGCCAGGCGGAAATCCTGGAGCGGGTGGCCCGTGGCGCAACGCTCCCAGGCGACACCGAGCGCCTGGCAGATGTGGGTTGGACGATGACCGATTCCTCCCTGTGTGGCCTGGGACAAACAGCCGCCAGCGCCGTGTTGAGCGCCATGCGGCTCTGGCCTGATCTCTTTGTGCCAGTTGCCGAGCAAGGTTGAATTGAAAGGGATGCTAAGGAGTTGGTGTGACGGACGTTAACCTGACGATCGATGGTCTGCCCGTCGTCGTGCCGGCGGGGACTACCTTGCTCAAAGCTGCAGAAAGCGCCGGGGTACACATCCCGACCATTTGTTACCATGAAGCCTGCACCGCCAATGCCCTCTGCCGTTTGTGCGTCGTGGAAGTGGAGGGCTGGCGCGTGCTTGCGCCTGCGTGTGTGGTGCAGGCGACTGAAGGAATGAAGGTTCTCACCCGCAGCGAGCGGGTAATCCGCAGCCGGCGCACAATCCTGGAGATGCTCGCCTCGGCTGTGAATCTTGCCGAATCGCCGGAAATCCTGGGTTTTCTGCAATCCTATGCAGCAGACAGCCAGCGATTTCCCCAAGCCGAGCGACGCGAACCGCCGCTGCTGGATGACAACCCGATGTACATCCGTGACTACGCCAAGTGTGTCCTATGCTGGCGCTGTGTGCAGGTTTGCGCAGAGGACGCCCAATACACCTTTGCCATAAACTTCAGCGGTCGGGGTTTTAGCACCCAGATCGGCACATTCTTCGACAAGACCATGCCCGATACCACCTGCGTGTTCTGCGGGCAATGCGTTGGCGTGTGCCCCACCGGCGCCCTCAAGCCCAGGCGGGAGTGGTTGCTGGAGCAGGGCTTCGCCCCCGATGACATCTTGCAGAGCACTTTTGAGGAAAACAGGAAGAAGAGACGATCCCAGGAGGCTTGATGCTGCAACCAGATCGCATCGTTCCCACAGTCTGCCCTTATTGCGGCGTGGGTTGTAACCTCGAACTGCACGTAAAGGATGAGTACATTTACCGCGTCACTGCCCCTTTCGACAGCGTTGTCAACCAGGGAAACCTGTGTGTCAAGGGACGGTTTGGCTATGATTATATTTATCATCCCAGGCGGGTGACTGTGCCCCTGCTGCGCAAAACGCCGCAGAAAGCTGGTGAGCGGACGCAAGCCTTTGACCTCGATGAATGGCGCCAGGTGAGTTGGGATGAAGCCCTGGATACCGTCGCTGACAGATTGGTGGAGATCTACCACCGCGATGGCTCAGATGCGTTGGCGGTCTATTGCTGCGCTAAGGCAGTCAATGAAGACAACTACCTGTTACAGAAGCTGTTTCGGGCGCTTTTCCGCACCAACAACGTGGATCACTGCACGCGCCTGTGTCATGCCGGCTCGGTAGTGGCGCTGCAACAGGCGCTCGGCTCCTCGGCAATGAGCAATACTGCCGCCGAGGTGATTCATTCCGACTGTTTCATCGTCACGGGTTCAAACACGACTGAAAATCACCCCATCATTGCCTTGCGAATGAAAGCCGCAGTGCAGAAATATGGGGCAAAGATGATCGTGATTGACCCGCGCCGCCTGGAGTTGTGCGACTATGCTGCATTGTGGCTACCGCTCAAACCTGGCACCAACGTGGCGGTCTTCAGCGCCATGGCGCATGTGATCATCCAGGAAGGCCTGTTCAACCAACGCTTTATCGACGAGCGCACCGAAGGTTTTGCCGAATTTGCCCGTTCGATGGAAAAATTCACTCCGGAGTACGCCGAGATGGTCTCCGGCGTTGATCGAAACCTGATCATTGCAGCCGCCCGCATGTACGCCACAGCTCAGCGCGGCGCTATTTATTGGGGGATGGGCATCTCTCAGCTATCCCAAGGTACCGCCAGCGCCCTATCGGTGATTCACCTGGCGTTGTTGACCGGTCACGTGGGAAGGGAAGGCACCGGGCTCAACCCCCTGCGCGGCCAGAACAACGTGCAAGGTTGCTCGGACATGGGCGGCATGCCCTATCATTACCCCGGTTACATGCCGGTTGACGACCCGGTCAACGCGTCTCGCTGGGAGCAAGTTTGGAATGTGGAGCCTGGTGGGCTGAGCAGGAAGCGCGGCTTGACCACCACCGAAATCCTTGCCAATGCCCACCCCGGCGGCGTGCGCGCCTTGTACATCATGGGCGAAAATCCGATGATGTCGGAGCCTAATCTGAACCAGACCCGGCAGCACATGCAGCAGTTGGAGTTCCTGGTAGCGCAAGATCTCTTCATCAACGAGTCCGGCGCATTTGCCGATGTCTTCCTGCCGGCGGCTTCCTGGGCGGAGAAGGATGGCACATTTACCAACACCGACCGGCGCGTGCAACGTGTCCGCCGGGCATTAACGCCGCGCGGTCAATCCCGACCGGATTGGGAAATCATCTGCGACCTGGCAAAGCGCGTCGAAGCGCGCCTGGGGCGTCCATACTCAGCATATTGGGACTATGCCCACCCTTCCGAGATCCTGGCAGAAGTGAGCCGGGCTGTGCCGGAGTATGCCGGGGTGAATTATTCCCGCATCGAGGCCCAAGGCTTGCAGACGCCGGTCTGGGATGATGCGCATCCAGGCACGCCATACTTGTTTGCACAGAATTTCCCCCGTGGGCGGGGAAAGTTCACCCCGCTGGAATTTGTCCCCTCCGTTGAGTTGCCGGATGACGAATATCCCCTGATCCTGACCACCGGGCGGGTGCTGGAGCACTGGCATGGCGGTTCAATGACCCGCCATTCTAAGCTGGATGATCTTTATCCAGAAGCGCGACTTCAGCTCAACCCGATGGATGCAGCCATGTTCGGCATCGAGGATGGGCAGGCGGTGCGCGTACGTTCGCGACGCGGCGAGATCGTGCTGCGCGCCGACGTAACAGAGAAGACTTCTCCGGGGGTGGTCTTCATCCCCTTCCACTTTTCGGAAGCCGCAGCTAACCTGCTGACCATTGATGCCTTGGATGAGCAGGCTAAAATCCCGGAGTTCAAAGCCTGCGCTGTGAGCGTCTTCCCGGCGCGCGTTGCTGACTTGCCCCGCCCCCAGGCGCAATTGCGGCGCGGCCGATATTAATCCACAGCGTAGTGTTCTGCGCGAAAGGCGCCGCCTGGTATACGAGGCTGCGCCATCTGGGAGCAAACCGGGGCAGGAGGCAAGCCCATGAGCCTGTTGTTGCCTTCCAGACGCCCTTCGTTTTCTGCTCTTTTGCCTCGTTTGGCATCTCTTGGGGCTGCCTCGATGCCATTCCTGGAGGAAAATTTCCGCCTCAGCCTGCTCCACGAGGCGGAGGGTTACGCGTATACGCCAGAAGCGGAATACATTGGCAGTGGCGATAAGCTGGTGCGCCAGCAAATGGCAACCTTCACCGATTTTCCGCCAGGTAGCCTGTATCTGGAGCTGTGGCAGGCTGTTCAAACCTGGTTGGCTGAGCAACTGGCAAAGCTGCCGGAATATCCATTTTCCACCCCGTTGCACCTCAATTCGCTCTCACTTCAGCAATACGAAGCTGGCTCCATTGGCATTACCCCCCACCGCGATGGACTGCGTTATATCAACCTGATCTGCCTTATTA
>FWPU01000744.1_pt1 | contig 104258 bp, 114 predicted proteins | sample 2228361 | NCBI WGS metagenome assembly FWPU01 (sample SAMEA103939777, study PRJEB20133) | metagenome | reverse complement strand
TTAGCGAAATTACATTCAGAAACATAGAGAGTGCTCTGGCGCCCTGTCATTGACAAAATTTTGTTCTACGGTAGAGAGCATGTGAACTTTCCCGCTCGAATAACATGGCAGCGCGAGGCTAGGGGAGCTTTCCCGCCACGCCCTTGCGTCACCCGCTCAGCCTAGCCCCCTTTGAAAGGGAGGGGGCAGCAATCGCTTTTAATTATTATGAAACTAGAATATAGAGAAGGAAAAGAAGGAAAAAAGGCAGGCTTGCTTACCTTGAAGCCATTGCGATTCTTTCTTGCTCGTTCTTTTTCTTTACAGCGTGGCTTGCCATATCGTTGTTGGCAGCCAGAATGATCTCCTTGGCAAGTGCCTCTTCGATCGTCTGTGGGTTGCTATAGGTTGACTCCTTCACCCCTTCCGCGATAAAGCGCAGTGCAAGGTCGACCCTGCGCAGCGGAGCAACATCAACCGACACGTGGTAGACTACACCACCATATACAATACGGGTCGTGTCTTCATTTGGTGAAGAGTTCTCGATTGCCCTTACAAGGAGCTCTATTGGATTCTTACCGGTTTCCAGATAGATTATCTCAAATGCAGTCTTGATAATGTTGAGCATCCTTGCTTTTTTGCCGCCCATTCTGCCAGTGTTCTTGGCATATTTCTTGCCAAAGTGCATCATCTTGTTTGCCAAGCGCTCAACGATGTTGACTTCAGCCTTCTTTAGTCGTTGGTGCTCGTGTCTGCCAAAAGTGACAGGGATTACAGCCGGCTTTAGGCTAATAACCTTCTTCAGGCCGGGATCATTTACCGTAATGCCACTGGCATCCCACTTGTGGAACAGCTGTATGTGAACTTGTTCTTTCCCGCTCATCTTCTCGGCTTCTCCTTTCTTCCGCGCACCAGCTCGTTCAGCGAAACTCCGTTGACTTTGAACACTTGCCATCTGACGCCGGGGATATCACCCATTGCGCCACCCATCGAGCCACCAATGCCGCCAATAATGACTTCGTCGTGCTCATCAACAAAATTCAGAGCGCCGTCCTTTGGAAGGAAGGCAGTTACCGACTTGCCGTTCTTTATTAGCTGAACCCTGACGCACTTGCGCACGGCAGAGTTGGGCTGTTTTGACTCGATGCCAACTTTTTCCAGCACTATGCCCCTTGCCTGTGGCGCCCCTTCTAAGGGGTTTGCCTTCTTGTCAAGCATGAGCATCCTTCTCTTGTAATATTTATCTGCCCACCTAGCACGGCTCTTTTTGGACTTTAGAACCCTGCCTGCGAACAGACCTAGCGGAGATTTACCCATCTACCATATTCACCCTATTACTATTACTACCCTGTTGTTCAGGGCTTACTATCTGCACATTGGTTATTTGGAAGTATCGCTTTGCAAGAAGCCTTGCCTTCTCGGCATTCCTGCCCTCCCTGCCAACCACTGCACCCTTTTTCCTCTGGTCGACCATAACGATGGCCTGTTTTGTGCCGTCTGGCCTGTCAGATATCCTTACTTCATTCACCATGTCTGCGTTGAGCATATTGCGAATAAACTCAGCAGGATCGTCAGAGTATTCGACAAGCTCGATCTTTTTTGTGACCACATTCTGCAATTGTTTTATAGTAGAACCACCCTTGCCGATCGCAAGACCCATCTGACCTTTGTTGACTACGAAAATGACGCGATCCATCTTCTCATCAACTATGCAGTCCCTCGCAGTGGCGCTGGTGATGCTCTGGAAAAGAGATAAGAGCCGAAGCTCGTCAGAAGTCAGCTTGATTTCCATTTCTACAGCGTCCCTGTGGTGGTGTGCGGTGTAAACAACGACGGCAACGACAACAAATCATGCTTTCAACTCTTGTTCAATTTAAGTCTACTTGGACGCCGTGGCGGTCCCTTCCGACATTATCGCATCAATCTCGGCAGCAGTGCCACTCTTGATCGCTATTGCAGTGATCCGGTATGGCCTATTGCACAGCTTGCCCAGCTGTACAGAAGTCCCAGGATATTCATATATGGCAACGTTAGCAGTCTTGGCCTGCTCTTCGAGCTTGGCTCTGTCTGCAGAATCAATGGACTTGCTGACAATTATCAGCTTTGAGCCCTTGACTGACTGTAGTACTTCCTTGACACCGCTCTTGTACTTGTCCGAGGCTACTGCGTCCTTAATCACTTTTTCCAGAGCTTTCATTGTTGTTATCCTTCACCTTCATGTATAGGTCTACCATTCCAGTGCCGACCGGTACAGTGGCACCCACTATAACGTTTTCTGTTACTCCTTTCAGTGTCTCTACCTGTCCTTCAAGCGATGCTTTTGCAATCGTCGGTACTGTGATTTCGAATGCAGCCCTAGCAAGAACCGATGTCTTTGTTCCCGCAATGCCGTGTCTACCTATTTGTTGTAGATATCCCTTTGAAGTCATGAGGTCTGCGACAAGCATGATGTGACGCGTATCCACTTCAAGACCTTGCTCTTCAAGTGTATTGGTGATCTCTTTGATCAGTGCGGTTCTTGCAGCTTCGATTCCAAGTGTCTGCCATATCTCGTAGACGTTGTTTGTGGTGATCCTTGTCAGGTCAATACCATCTACTGCAACCACTTTTGCAAGGTTCGATCCCGCAGTCTGGATCACCCATTCATCATTCTGCTTGACTATCGTCACACGCTCAATGTCCGGCACACCCTTTACCCGAGTGTTGAGCAGCTTGCTCTTGAGCGTCAGGAGCGTCTGTGCGTCCGGCTCGTCCGGCACGGTGATCTTGATGGAGAGTTTGTTCTCATTAGACTTGATGCTGTACTTCTTCTTGGCGCTTTCAAGCACTGCCGTCACATCATTAAAGCTGCATCCCCTTTCAGCCATTTTTGTTTCAGACAGATAGAATGTCAGCACGCCGCTATAGTCTGTCTCCGTCCTTTCTATGAGATCGCCTATCTGTGTGAACAGGATTTCTCTTGCGACTTCAAGTGCCTTCTCTCTAGATACCCGGTGTTCCTCATCAAGGTAAATGTCCATTGTAGGAGTAACAGGTTTTTTGCGCGCGTCTACGAGCTCGATAAGCCTCGGAAGGCCGAGTGTAACGTTCCTCTCCTTTACGCCAGCAAAGTGGAATGTTCTGAGGGTCATCTGGGTTCCCGGCTCGCCGATCGATTGTGCAGTCACGACTCCGACCGCTTCTCCGGGCTCGGCAAGCGCCCTGTCGATCAGGTCGAGCACTTTCTTCATCACTTTTTCGACACCTTCTTTGCTTAGCCTGTTTTCGAGCAGTGCCTTTTCCAGGCTGGACCTCATCCTCGGGTTAAGGTTCTCAGCGTACTTGGTGATTATGCCCCTGATGACATCTTCAGTAGCCTTCCTGCCCTCGTCGACAATAGATTCAGCTTCAATGAGCCTTGAAATGTTGACAGCCTCGCCATGGTCACTCTTTGCGGGGTCAATACCGTCTTCTCCATACAGGAACTGCACGATGTTGCCGTGCGGGTCGCGCACTGTCTGGTCATACTCTATCTTCAAGTGTTCAAGTGCGTTGATGAGCCTTCTCTGCATGTATCCAGACTGCTGCGTTCTGACTGCCGTGTCCACCAGACCTTCCCTTCCGCCCATAGCATGGAAGAAGAATTCCAGTGGCGACAGGCCATCACGGTAATTTGACTTGACAAATCCCTTTGCATCAGGGTTTGCATCATTTGGTTTGAAATGTGATAGTGCCCTGTTGTGGTAGCCTTTCATGATTCTCTTGCCCCTGATTGACTGCTGCCCTAGCGCAGCGGTCATCTGGCCTATGTTGAGAGTAGAGCCCCTAGCACCGGTGGACGCCATAATTACGCCAGAGTTTTCATCTGGAAAAGCCCTGTCGGCGGTCCTGCCTGCGCGGTCGCGGGCTCTTGACAGCTCGTTGACAACATACAATTCGAGCGCCTCTTCTGCTGAAAGGCCCCTTGTTAGCGGCAGCGTTCCTTCGTTGTACTGCTGTATCAGCTCATAGACCTTTTCGTAGGTTTTCTGGATAATGTCACTGATTTCCTGTCTTGTTTCTGGTGAAAGCCACAGGTCAGAGTAGCCGTATGTGAATCCCCTGTGCGTAATGTAGGTCTTGAGCATGGTCAGGATGGAATCCAGGAACTTTCTTGCGGCTTCTGTGCCATAGTCCTTGGCGATCCTGTGTAGCACGCTGTCAGGCTCTTCTGCCCCAATCGACGCCTTGTCGATCACGCCGCTCTGGAGTTGGCCGTTCTTGATGACGACGTCCTTCCCCTCACCCTTTGCCGCCTTGTTCCATTTTGACGTGATGATAAAGTTAAAGTCCTTTGGCAGAAATAGCGAGAAGAGCTGCTTTCCGGTGTAGAGCTTTTGGCCGTCCTTTGTCGTTATTGCCGGCTCAGGCAATGGTCCGTTGTAGCCGCCGATCATTGCGAGATTTGCAAACTCGTCTCTTGTCAGCGTCGAGTCGTCCCGCGTCAGCATGAATGCGCCTGTGATAAAGTCCCTGATGCCACCAATGATCGGGCCGCCATACCTTGGCGAGATCAGCTGATCCTGAACCCTCATGAGAAGAGTTGCTTCGGCCCTAGCCTCTTCGCTCTGCGGCACGTGGAGGTTCATCTCGTCTCCATCAAAGTCTGCGTTGTACGGCGGACATACTGCAGGGTGCAGGCGGAACGTCCTGTACGGGAGCACCCTGACGCTATGTGCCATTATGGACATCCTGTGCAGCGACGGCTGCCTGTTAAAGATCACAATGTCGCCGTCTGCAAGGTGGCGTTCGACGATATACCCTGAAGCGAGTGAGTCGGCTATTGCGTTCCTGTCGGTAACGTAATCAAGCCTGATCTTTACCCCGTCTGGCCTGATGATATAGTTGGCTCCAGGATAAGTGTTGGGACCGTTTACCACCAGCGCCTTGAGCCGTTCAATGTTCCACTGTGAAACTGTTTCAGGTATGGTGAGCTTCTTGGCGACGTCTATCGGTACGCCGACATCGGAAATTCTCAGATTGGGGTCAGGAGAAATCACGGTCCTGCTTGAAAAGTCGACACGCTTGCCGGAAAGCGATCCCCTGAACCTCCCCTCCTTGCCCTTGAGCCTCTGGGTAAGAGTCTTGAGAGGTCTGCCTGACCTGTGGTGGGCCTGTGGGATGCCAGACACTTCGTTGTCAAAGTATGTGGTGACGTGGTATTGCAGGAGGTCCACGAGGTCCTGAACGATGAGTGGCGGAGTGCCTGCCTCCTTGCTCTCCTTGAGTCGCTGGTTCACTCTGATAATGTCCACCAGCTTGTGAGTCAAGTCGTCCTCCGATCTTATGCCTGTTTCAAGTATGATTGAGGGTCTTACGGTCACTGGCGGAACCGGCAGCACCTGGAGAACGAACCATTCGGGTCTTGCAGTCTTGGGATCATATCCAAGCAGTGTCAGGTCATCGTCAGGAACGTGACTCAGCCTTTCACGTATTGTGATTGGCAAAAGTCTGTTTTCGCCGGCGTCGGTCTTTTCAACGAAAATTGTCGGCTTGGTGAATATCAGATCGTACTGCTCCTTGCCGCAATGGGGGCAGATCTTGACTTTCTTGGCCCGTTCAATTATTTCGTCCTTGATATTTTCAAGAGTTATGACGGCATACGCAGCCTTTGTGTCGCGGATCTGCTTGTAGTGCGTAAGCTCTTCTGGCTCGAGCTTAATCCTGTTACAGGACCGGCAGCATATAAGCAAGAGCTTGTGGATGTCGTCGACGAAAGCGATGTGGAGCACAGGCTCGGCCAGTTCAATGTGCCCAAAGTGCCCGGGGCATTTTGCAGAAGTATTACCGCATGTGGCGCACTTCTGACCTGGCTCAAGCGTGCCCAGCCTGTTGTCCATCAGGCCGCCCTGCACAGGCATTCCGTCCTCGTCATATGTCTCCGGCGCAGTGATCTCGGCTACCGAGAACTTGCGCACCTCGGTAGGCGACCACACGCTGAACTTTATTCCACCCAAAATTTTTGCAGATTCTTCCATCATCTCAATATCTACCTCCTTACACCTTCTCCTTTACAAGCAGCCTGGGAGCGACGTTGAGGCTCATCATCTCCTGCAACAGCAGCTTGAAGGCATAGGCAATAACTACTGATGAAATCTTGGCCTTTTCTCCACAGACGCGGCAAACATAGCGGCGCTGTTTCACGTCATAGTATGCAAGCAGCCCGCAGCGCTCGCAAACATTGACTTCTGCCTTGTCAGATTCCTCCAGCAGTCGGTCCTTCAGCATCATTGACGCACCATACGCGATAAGGCAGTCACGCTCCATCTCTCCAAACCTCAGTCCACCACCACGGGCACGACCCTCGGTTGGCTGTTTTGTCAGCATCTGAACCTGTCCTCTTGCACGACTGTGGATCTTGTCAGCTACCATGTGGTGCAACTTTTGGTAATAGACAACTCCGATATAGACATCAGCTGGGAACTTGCGTCCCGTCCTGCCGTCGTACATGGCTTCCTTGCCTGTATACTTGAAACCGTATTGCTCCATTGCGCTCTTGATGTCATCACCCTTTTCTCCAAGGAACGCAGAGCCGTCGACTATTCTGCCGCGAAGCGAAGCGGCCTTGCCGCCAAGAGACTCCATGAACTGCCCGACAGTCATCCTTGAAGGGAATGCATGTGGGTTGATCATAATGTCTGGAACAACTCCGTCTTCTGTATATGGAACGTCTTCTTGGTTGACCAGCATTCCGATGACTCCCTTCTGACCGTGTCGTGATGCGAACTTGTCGCCAATCTCAGGAATTCGCATGTCCCTGACTCTGATCTTGTACATCTTGCCACCTTCGACTGATTGTGTTACTATTACGGTATCGACGACCCCATTTTCTGACGGCCTGACTCCAACTGAAGTATCACGCCGATAAGGACCCTTGACTTCAAACTCTTTGTACTCCTCCATGAACCTTGGCGGAGATGTTCTGCCGATCAGAATGTCGCCTCCGCTAACAACGGCCTCGTGCATTATGGCACCGTCCTGCTCCAGCAGGCGGTAAGCCTTTTCGCCTCTGTAGCCGCGGATGTTGGCATCTGGCTGAGGAAGCTCAAAGTTGTCTTTCATGCCGCCAGGGTACTGCTTTGCTTCAGCTTCATAGATTCTGTAAAAGAACGTCCGGCCAAGTCCTCTGTCGACCGAAGACTTGTTGAACACTACGGCGTCTTCGATGTTGTAGCCTTCAAACGGAAGCACAGCCACTACGGCGTTCTGTCCGGTTGGACGGTCTTCAAGCCCAAGCAGGTTTATCGCCTTTGTGCTCACCACTGGAGTTTGAGGATAGAGCATGAAATGCTGCCTCACATAGGTGCTTGCATTCATCAGCGGTGTCGAGAATCCGAGACTCTGCTTTGCCATCGCGCTTTCGTAAGTGTTTCTTGGCGACTGGTTGTGCTCAGGATATGGAATTATCGAAGCGCCTACACCCAAGATCGCTGAAGGGAATATCTCCAAGTGCGTGTGCTTTGGCTCTAATTTCTTTGGATCAATGGCAACATAGCAGTTCTCCTCTTCATTTGCATCAACCAGCTCAATTACCCCCATGTAGAGCAGGTCGTTCCAGGAGAGGAACTTTTTCGAAACCTTTTCAATGATTTCAGGGGTCACGAGTGGCTTGTTATCCCTGACTACTGCAAGAGGTCTCAGCACGCGGCCGGCATTGCAGCTGATGTAAAGTCGCTTGGTGGCCTTTTCGTTCTGCGAACTGTACAAGTAGATGCCAACGTGCGGGTGGATCTTGCCAGATCTCCTCATTGATCTTAGCGTGTCCGCAAGGTTGTCCCCCTTTTCGACATATCCTATTAGCCGGCCGTCAACGAATACGCGTGTGCCGGATTCTCGGAGGCTTTCGCTGGCTTCTTCCACGTTCTGCACTCCAAGCTCGTACAGCTTTTCCGTGACTTCAGCGCTCTGGACGTTGACTGAGATTATCGCAGATAGCGCAAGGTTCTTGACGAGTCCACAGTTTGAACCTTCAGGTGTTTCGGCCGGGCAGATCCTGCCAAAGTGCGTTGCATGCAGGTCTCTTGCCTCAAAGTTAGGCTGGCTTCTGCTGAGAGGAGACTGGATCCTGCGCAGGTGTGAGATCGTGGACATGTAGTTTGTTCTATCAAGCAATTGTGTGACTCCTACCCTGCCCCTGCCCCAGTTGCCTGTTGCAATGGCATTGTTGAGTTTGTCAGAGACGATTCCTGGCCTCACCGCCGCGGCTACCGCGTTGATGCCGCGCTTTTGCCCAGAGCGCTCCAGCTGGTACTTCATGTCTCTTATCAGATTGCGGAAGGCGGTCCTGAACAGGTCTGCAAGCATCTGGCCGGCAAACTTGATCACCTTGTTGCCATAGTGATCCTTGTCGTCGGCGTCTATCCATCCCATCTTCAGCTCGATCAGCTTACATGCAGCTTCGCCCAGAAACAGAGCCTTTTCGTGTCTGTTATCAGGGTTCTTGCCAATGTGCGGGAGGAGACCCCAGTCAAGCAGAGTCTCTGCCCTCTTTATCTGGAATTCTTCTAGCATACCGGGTGCGATTCTTTTTGAAATGTAAACTATGGCATCTCTGCTGCTCTTGACATCTCCAGCCTTTTCAAACGAGGGCTCCAGCTCGTCCTGGATGGTTTCATTCAGAGAAACAGAGTCTGCAATATCTTTGTCAGATTCCAAGCCAAGTGCTCGAATGAGAGTAATGAGTGGAATGTCTACAGGAGAACCTGGAATCTTGGTCACTATCGAGCCATCAGGGCGCATTATCAGTTCCAGCTTTGCCCTATAGCCTACAATTGAAGAGTAGACCTTAGCCTTGTAGAGCAGTGTGCCGGTTGTTTCTTCGGCGTCCACGATGATCTTGTTATAAGACAAGTCCTCCAAGCCTACAATGACGCGCTCTGAGCCATTGATAATGAAATATCCCCCAGGGTCACGCGGGTCCTCGCCAAATTCGATTAGTTTGCTTTCGGGCAGATTGTGAAGTATGCAGGTGTTGGACTTGACCATGACTGGCATGTCGCCGATATGTATAAAGCGCGATTCTAGGATCTTGCCGTCCTCTACCACGCTGCACTCCAGCATTACGGGCGAAGCATAGGTAAGGTTGCGCAGTCTGCCTTCCATTGGAGCAACATGTGTAATAGAGCCATCAAGCTCCATTATCCTTGGTTGCTGGAGCTTGATCTTGCCCAGTTTGATCTTGTATGGATATTCGGCGGTTTCAATCTCGATCTCGCCTACTTCGTCAATAATGCTCTGGAGCCCGCGCTCCATGAATTCGTTATAAGAGTTCAGGTGCTGCCTTGCAACGCCCTCCCTTCGTAAAATGTCGTTGATAATTGGCCACATTTCAATAGAATTCTCTATCATTGTACGTACTCAACCCTCTACGACATATCGGTAATATACACTTTCACCCGCAGTCGGGCTTTTTCTCGTGATCTTGATAATGTCTCCTGGCCTGACGTCAAGATCTTCCAAGGCTTTGTCACTAATCATGATATAAGGTAGTTGACTCGGTTTGGCGTTGTACTTTCTCAAAATTTCCTCTGCTTCATTCTTGGGCAGTATTTCGTGCTTTGGCTGGTAAGCATGGTTCGTTATCTTGATGACTTTCTTTTCAGACAATGGTAGTAGGCACCTCCAAACATGAAGATAGCTTTTGCTCGAGAGAAAACATCAAATCCAAATTTACGGAAATCCGGAGAGCATATATAAGTATTCGCAATTTATTGCGCGCAAAGTTGATTTTATTTTGAAAATTGAGAGAGCATATTTAATCAGACCTTTCAAAATGGTCTGAAGTGTTAGAGTTTATGCACAAAAAGGATAAATAGTAATGCAATTATAGCGACTTAGGTGTGCATGAGGGATAATGGACTATAAAGCATATGCACTAATGGCTATATTAATGGCATCTGTTGCATCCGTTGCACTCGTTGACGCGGCGTATGCACAGGCACTGACTGTACAGACCGACAAGAGCAGCTACACCTCTGGCGAAAACATCACAATTACGGGTCAGCTGGACGTAACAGGAATCAACCAGCCAATTCTTATCCAAGTTCTTGACCCGCAAGGCAATCGCGATAGGGTTGACCAAATCCAGGTCGCTGCAGATGGATCATACAGTTACACATTCCCTTCGGGCGGACTGATGAACACTGACGGCGAATACACCGTAATTGTAAGCTACGGAAATACAATTCAGGAGACAACATTCCAATTCACAGCAGCCGCGCAATGGAGAACAATCGATGCAATCATTGGTGGAGAAAGTCACCGCATTGAATACATGATAACCGGCACGGGCAACAGCCTCGATGGAGTCACTGGCGACGTCAACACGATCTCATTGCTTGCAGAGATCACAGCAGAGTCTGCAGGAACCCTGTCACTGAGATTCAGCGAAACCATCTTTGATGCAGACTCGACGTTCACAGCATTCGTAGACGAAGTGGCATTTGAGAGGCCGCTACCAGCAGGCCCAGGTGCGACGAACACGATCCGCATCGACTTTGACGCAGGCACATCCCAGATCGAGATCATTGGTGACCGCATCATCCCAGAGTTCGGCGCAATCGCTGCAATCATACTGGCTGTAGCAATCGTTGGAATCGTCGTGGCAACTGCAAGGTACGGCAAGTTCAACTTCACTCCAAGGCTATAAGAAAACATAGCCTTTTTTCCTTCTTTTTCTTATTCGACTAGAACCTACCGAAAGGTATGTTAGAAATGGGGCCTTCGGAGGGATTTGAACCCTCCTCAAGCGGTTTCTGCCGAAAAGTTTCTCAAGAAACCGGCCACAGCCGCCTATACTGACCAGGCTATACTACGAAGGCCGCCAGAAAAATTGCAATCTCTACAATATATAATCGTTCGATCATCTTCCGGGCAAGATGCCCATTCTGACGGTTTCGATGCCTAGGCCCTCCAGCCGGTCTGCAAGGCCATTCATCCCTATCGAGTCGCCTGCAAGGTGTCCCATGACGATCAGATTGCCATTAAGGAGATGATTGTCTTCTCTAAGCTTTGTCAGCTCCCCATAGTCCATGTGCAGGTAGATGACCGTGGAGACGCCGTGTTGCATGTACGCCTTGGCGATGCCATAGCCACCGTTGGTTCCTGCAGCCACCACCAGCGCCCAGTGGCCAGCCTTGTTCTTTTCGCTCCCCAGCTTTACTTCCACCTTTGTGGCAGCATTCCGAAATTCAGGGATTTTCTCTATCGACTGGACAATGTCCGAAACATATTCGGTCTTGCCTGACTTGATGGCTTTTAGTATTACCTGCCGCATGTACTCGTCACACGGCTGGTGGATATTGACAAGTGGCATTCCAAGTACCTTTGCCGCCCCAACAATGTCGCTATAAATTTCAGCGTGGTTGCGCGTGGCCACCCGATCCTTGAGTCGTGCAACTGCCTCTCTTGCAACTTTTCGGGGGACGCCATGTTCCACCATGAATTCGACATGCCTGTCAAACACCTTGTAAAAGTTGACATGGGCAGCCCCTATCGGATGGTGAGCAATTACCGCATCACATTGCAGTTGACTTGCAAGCATCAGTTCGGCAGTCCCCACATCGATCGCCATAAGCACTTTGTTGATATTCTTGCCCTTTACATGCACGGCACTGTCTGCAGGAATTTTCTTCCAGCCCGCAAGCTCTAGCCCAATTTTCATTATCGTTTCAGTATTAACGGCGGCCATGGCGTTCAGTCTGTGCAGTGCAAAATTTAAATCTGATGTGCAAGTCTTTGCAAGTGAAAAAATCATGAGCTGCTCAGACGAGCATGTTTCGCATTCAACCAGTGACAACAACTTGATCCAGATCACACCTCAGCTCAAGACAAGGTTGCAGAAAGCGAAATACGGTGTTTACAATCATTCTGCAGTCGAGCTGTGTCACTGGACCAAAAAGTCGTTTGCAAACGAGGGCAGCTGCTACAAACACAAATTCTATGGCATTTCGACCCACCAGTGCATGGAGATGACGCCAACCGCCATGAACTGCGAGAACAGGTGCATCTACTGCTGGAGGCCAACAGAGTTTTACGATACGCTGGAGATGCCAGAGGAGCTGGTTGACGAGCCGGATGTCATTGTGGAACAGCTGATGGCTGAGCGTAAAAAGTTGATAAACGGATTTTACGGTCATGCCAAGAATGACAAGCAGAAGCTAGACGAGTCACTCCTGCCAGCACACTATGCGATCTCGCTGTCGGGCGAGCCAACGATGTATCCCAAATTACCGCAGCTAATAAAATATTTGAAGTCGCTCAAAGCCACAAAATCAATATTCCTTGTAACAAACGGACAGGAGCCGGCAATGTTAAAGCGGCTGGAAGCAGAAGACGCGCTGCCCACTCAGATCTACCTCTCGACCAATGCCTCAAACAGAAAGATGTTCCACCAGATCAACAGGCCTATGCACAAGGATGCATGGGAAAGGTGGTGGGAGAGTCTTCGTTTCCTTTCAGCCGTTAATACAAGGACAGTGCTCAGGATGACGCTGATCAGAGGTTACAACGACGGTGCAGATTTTGTTCCCGAGTTCGCCGAAATGATGGCACAAGGGAACCCGCACTTTATCGAGCTCAAGTCCTACATGCACATAGGCATGTCAAACCGCCGACTAGAACAAGACCACATGCTTGAGATGCACGAGGTAAGAGATTTTGCAGCAAAACTGTGCGAAAAAATGCCCTCATTTAACATCATGGACGAAAGCGAGATCTCAAGGATAGTGGTTTTGCAGAATAAAGCGCGGTATATCGACAGGTGGATAAAAGAATACTTTACCCAAACTCAGTAACCTGCTTCCCATGATTTGGCGACCGCCGGGTGAGCCGCTGTAATTACATTCAGGAGTTGCGGGCTTTTTGATACCACGCTGCAAACTTGTCAAGGGCAGCCTTTCTGTGAGAGTAGTCGTTCTTCTTGTCTCCTAGCTCCGCAAATGTCAGCTCAACGCCGGCAGGAATAAAGATTGGGTCATATCCCCAGCCACCTTCTGCTATTTTTTCAGATATCCTGCCATAGACGCGTCCTTCTGAAATAGACAGGCGGATGCCATCATAGAACGCTATGAGGGAGCGGAATGACGCGCTTCTGTCGGGCGAACCACCCAACAGCTTCAGGATACCCCTGTTCCCAAGAGTCTTGAAAGCATAGGATGAATATTGGCCGGGAAAGCCCTTCAGTGCATCAATAAACAGGCCATCATCTTCCACTATGACAGGCCGGCCAACCTGCGAGAAAGCGCTCTTGGCTTTTTCTCTCGCAATCTCTTCAAGCGAGTCTGACTGTATCTCGACGAGGTTCATTTGAGCAAAGTCGACAGGTATGTTGTGCATTGCTAGTATTGACTGAACTTCAAAGAACTTGTTCTGGTTAGTGCTTGCAAAGGTCACCAAGCATTACTGGAAAAGGTGACTGGCTTTTTTATACTATGGTTTATGGCTCTTGTAGATCACAAACCCGAGTCCGGCCGCGATCACAGAAGATGCAATGATTGCACTCTGTATCTGCAGCATCTGTGCAGACGAGAATGCTTCATCGTATGGCTGCATAGAAAGCATAACCCATGTGGCACCCGGCATTTGGACAGGGCTGTATGCGATATACATTTGAACTCCATTATGCATTTCGATTCTTGATCCGCTGTTGCCCGCAAGCGCGTCTGCATAGCTCTGCAGGTCAGAGAGGTTTTCATCTGCAGATACCAGTGCACTGGAGGATACAACCTCGTGCTTGTTCTGGTCAATGTAGATCACTCTCCCGCCGTGTTCTGATCCAAGCAATTCGTCCGCTCGGTTATTAAGCGCCTGAAGGTTCATGATTGCCATAAAGATGCCGGCCAGCGTTTTGTCATCGTGATAAACCGGCACGGCCAAAGCTGCCGCACTTGCTCCTGTTGCCGCCGAAATGTATACTTCGCCAAGGTATGGCTTGCCGCTGGCCACTGCGCCCTGAAAATAGTCGCGTGAGATAAAGTTCGTTCTGGTGAGGTTGAGCTGCCTCGAATAAGGCTCCTCAAGGTACATGTCGCCGTTTGGTAGTATAAACCCGATACCGTCAATATCAGGATTAGAGGCAAGAATGTCTTTTGCCACCTGTCTTATTCCAATTGCCGCGTTTTCAGGCACTCCTTTGTTTTCTGCGCTCACCAGATGCGCTTCTGACGTGTCCATCAACTGTGGCAGTTTTGCCGTAACATCCATAATCGATGCAACGGCTGACATCCTGCTGCCAGTTTCGATTGCAACATACCTAACACTGTCTTCGATATTCCTTGCTGTCTTTTGATCCAAAGTCTGAATTTGGGCCATTCCAGCATATGACAAGGTCCCGATCGCGATCACTGCAGCAACAGCATAGCACGCCAGTGTCGTCGCTTTGCCCATGATAAAGTTGTCAGAACTGTCTTCTATAATAACGTGTCATGTTACGCGGGCGTACCTGCCGCGCTGCTCTATCTCTCTCACATTTTCCAGTATCTGATCTGTCCTTCTTTTGCCAGCAACGCTGGCATAGCCCTCCACAAACCGCGGAAAAGCCTTTTTGACTGCAATATGTGCGCTGGCGAAAACCTCCTTTATCAGCCGTATGTCAGTCGCCATGTCTTCTGTGCGCTCTGAATAGTAAGAGAGACCAAAGTCAAGCAGTACAAGTTTCGTGTTTGTAATAAAATTCGACGTGGTCAGATCGCCGTGAATGATGTTGTTTACATGCAGCATTGCCGCATAGCGCCCCATTTCATGACAGAGGTCAGGAGTCAGAACATCCCGGACGTTATCACCCTGCACAAATTCCATTATTATTTCGGCCCTCACTGGATCGACGAAATGTACAAACGGAGACATGACGCCGGCAGACTTTGCAGCTGACATAAAGCTGGCTTCATGCACAGTCCTCTGCCTTCTTATTGCCTGATCTAGCTCACGGTGCCTGTAAGGTTTAGGCGTCCTCACCTTGGAGACTGCTGGCCGGCAGCCCCATTCCACTAGGTAGATGTCCGCCTCTGCCCCTTTTTTTACCAGCCTTGGCTGCAATAGTAATATAGCCTCGGGAATGGAGATAAAAACGTGGTGAGTTTCCAGCCCGCAGCAGGCGAAAAAATAATCCTTGACGAGGATTGCGCAGAGGACAAGCTGAGAAATGGCATACTCGTGCTAACGGACAGGAGGCTAGTCTTCCAAAAGACTCAAGGGAGGATGGCGACTCTCTCAAAGAAGGAGGGCGAAGTCGTGCTCGATATTCCGCTTTCAAAGATATCATCAGTAAGAGCAGAGGGCTTTTTGGTGAAAAAATTAGTCATCGTTTCTGATGGCCAGACATACAAGTTTGGCGTGTTTAGCAATAGCAAGTGGGAGCGCCAGATAAAGCAACTTATTGGCGCCAGCTGACATCGACTGTGTCAAGACGCCACGACTGGCGCACGGTGGCATCGCTTATCTTGACTTGTTTTCTTGTAGCCTGATAGTCCTGCAGGGCAGTCCACGCGATCTGCGCGCCGTTGTCCCCTGCAAATTTCAAGGGGCATATGAAAAGCTTGGCGCCGTGCCGGCTGCATGCAGATTCTAACATTTCTGCAAGCCTCTTGTTTGCGGCTACCCCTCCCACTATCATCATCTCCTTCTTGCCCGAGAAAGACAGAGCGCGCTCGACGGCCTCTGCGAGCATCGCAAATACGGTTTCCTGCAGAGAGTAGCACACATCAGCAGCCGCAGAAGCAGAAGCCTTGGTTTTTCTTTCAACAAGCTTTGTAGCAGCAGTAAGCAAGCCTGAAAACGAAACATCGTTGCCCTTGACAATATAGGGAAGCTGCATGTATTGCCGGGCGGATTGCGACGCCAGCTGTTCGATTCTTCCGCCGCAGGGCGAGGCAAATCCAAGCGCCCTTCCAAACTGGTCGAGCAGCTGTCCCACGGTGATATCCAGTGTCTCCCCAAAGACTCGCCACTTGCCGTGAGAGAAGGCAAGTATCATGGTATGGCCGCCAGAAACCAACAGGACAAGTGGATCGGAAGCACCAGTGAGCATTGAACCAAGTTCGAGGTGCCCAAGTGCGTGGTTGACCGGCACCAGTGGTTTTTTGTAAAAACCGGCTACTGTCCTTGCCACCACCGCTCCAACCCTAAGACACGGACCGAGCCCAGGTCCTGCAGAATAGCCCACGATATCGACATCCTTCATGGTGATGCCGGCAGACTGCAAAGACCTTTGAAAAATGTCAGAGCTGACCTCTGCATGATGGCGCGATGCTTCTCGCGGGTGTATCCCGCTTCCCTCTGGCGCCCGGTAGACGTCGCGCTCGTCAGAGAGGATCTTGCCCCCAGAATGCACTATAGAGCATCCAAAAGTATGAGCGGTGCTTTCCACCCCAAGACACAGCATTTTACTACTATACTATCCCCTGCTTGTCGCTGACACTATTTTAATCACGTCACCGCTCTTTAATTTATGGTCGGCCCCTATCCTCTGCTTTGTCCTCGCATCAACAGCATATAGGAAGCCCTTCGCAAGGTCGGCGTGCACAGTATGCGCAAGATCCTTGGCAGTAGATCCCTCAGGAAGCAGCTTGACATCTGGCAGAACATTGCCTTTCTTGTCGGCGAGCTTGACCTCGTCCTCAACAGGATAGACCGCCATCATGCGTAATAGCTTGAAGCATGCGATGTTTATCGCTTCCTGCACTCCTGTCGATCCATATTTTTCCATCAGGGTCCTGACGATCTCTAGCGCCTTTTGCTGCTGCGTGTTCAGTGTCACGTTTGGCTTGACATCAAACGAGTTATCTCCAGGCAGGTAGTGAAGAATGCCCTTTTTTGATGCCTTCCTGAGGAGTGCCTCGGCCTCGGACGCACAGGGAACCACTTCGAGGCCGGCTGTCTTCATTTTTTCGATGTTAGCCTCTGACGACGGCAGGTCTGCCTTGTTGGCAGCTATCACAAATGGCTTGGCCTTTGCCCGCAATATCTTGCAGAATGAGAGTATGTCTTCTTCCGTCCAGGTCACTGGCTTTTTCATTGCAAGGCCGGATGCGTGTATCGCATCTGCTATTACAGGCTCGCCTATTGCAAGACCTGACAGGCGTTTGGCAAGCATCTGCTCCAGCTTTTGGCCCTGCCCTTCGGCTTCTCTTGTATTCTTGCCCCAGTCCCGGCTGACAAGAGCGGCAAGCCACATGTCAAACTCCTCTTCTACGAATTCAATATCATACATCGGGTCGCCTGTCCCTGCAGGAACCGGCCTGCCTTGGCTGTCAGTAGAGCCCGAAGCATCCACCACGTGTATAAGCGCGTCAGCCTGCCTCGCGTCGTCGAGGAACTTGTTGCCAAGTCCCTTGCCTGCGTGGGCACCCGGAACCAGTCCAGCAACATCAACCAGCTTGACGGGGATGAACCTGTTTCCATCGATGCACATAGAATGCACAGGGTTATCCTGCACGCCAAACTCGCGACATACGCACTTTACCCTTGCAAAGGCCACGCCCACATTAGGCTCGATAGTCGTAAAGGGATAATTGGCTGCAGAGACGCCCAGCTCGGTTGCCGCATTAAAGAATGTGGACTTGCCGACGTTGGCCTTGCCAATCAAGCCGATGATCAAATACTGTTACGTCCACTTATTCCCCCATGCCCGCATTAATGTCTTTCAAGATTTAATAGGTGAAGATGCTGCATGCCAGCCTGTTGAACAGCACTGCCACTTCCAGGCTTGCAAAAAAGCTCGGGCTTGAAAAACACCCGGAAGGCGGCTACTTTAGGCAGACATACAGGTCAGAGACAACAATAGACATTGAAGGATACGAAGGGTCGCGCAGCATCGCTACTGCAATCTATTACATGCTTGCAGGAGATGATTTTTCTGCATTCCACAGGATCAAGTCCGACGAAATATGGCATTACTATGCAGGCGGCACAGTCACACTCTACGCAATTGACAAAGATGGAAGGTTGTCCAAGACCAAAATCGGCAGGAAGGGGGAATTCCAGGTAGTCATTAAAGCAGGCACATGGTTTGCCGCTGCCCTGGACAGCAATCGGTCCTATTGTTTGCTTGGATGTACAGTGTCGCCAGGATTTGACTACCGCGACTGGGAGCTTGGCAAGAGAGACGACCTTGTGAAGATGTACCCTCAACACAGAAGGGTCATTGAGAGATACACAAAATAGTCCCCGCCTTTCAGCCATCGTTGTCTATGGCAAGGCCGGCGGCAGTCTGCATTGTAAGCGGAGGGCTTGATTCTGTATGCTATGCCGCGATGCTTGCCAGGGACTATGACATTTACATGATAACTTTTGCCTACGGCCAGCGTGCCAAGAGAGAGATAGAGTGTGCACGTCACTTTGCAAGAGTGCTAAAGGCAAAGGATCACAAGATCGTGGACATCGGGTTCATGAAGTCACTCTACGGTGGAAGCAACGCGCTCACTGACAGCAGGCAAAAGCTGTTTGAGGATTTTTCGCAAAATTTGGTGGTGCCCGTGCGAAATGCCATTTTCATTACAATAGCAACCGCATGGGCAATGAGCATCAATGCCAAGATCGTCACTTATGGTGCACACACTGGTGACGTTCCGCATTACCCTGACTGCCGGCCTGAATTTGTAAAGGCAATAAACGAAGCGCTCAACATCGCCGAGTCTGACGGGATAGCATCTGGAACGCGACAGGCTGTGACTATCATGTCACCGGCAGTCGCCGGTCTTGACAAGTCAGCGCTGCTAAAGATCGGATACGGTGTGCTGGGCGACAAGATATTCCGGACTTGGAGTTGCTATTCTGACGGGGTGAGGACCAACAGAGGGAACTATCTGCACTGCGGTCGTTGCGAATCGTGTATAAATAGGAAAGACGCATTCACCATCGCACAGATAGAGGATAAAACCAAGTATGCAACAAAAGACAGCAAGCGCAAGGGCAAAGCTTTCTGAGATATTCACCAGTATCGAAGGAGAGGGGATATTGCTTGGCACCAAGACAATGTTTGTAAGGCTGGCAGGCTGCCCTCTAAAGTGCCACTGGTGCGACACACCTTATGCCCTGCCGTTTGATAGCGGCTCTGACTACTCTTTAGAAGAGGTGAAGGATCTCATTTCAAAAAACCTCCACCCAAACACCTACAAGGTCAACTTTACTGGTGGCGAACCTCTTGTTCAGCACGAAGTAGTCATCGAGCTTGCCAAGTTTGTTAGAGAAAAGGGCCTCAGGACATACCTAGAATCGGCCTGCTATGATTCGTCAAGGTTCGCCAAGGTTTTGCCACATATTGACATTGTCAAGATAGAGTTCAAGCTGAGGGACTCAAAGGCCGTGGACGAGAAGCACTATGACAGCCTTCTAAAGAGCGAGTTTGACTGCCTCGAGCTGGCCCTCGCAAGTGGCAAGACCACATATATCAAAGTAGTAGTAACAAATTCGTCAAACCTTAAAGAATTCAAAGAACTGGTTCACGAGGTGTTCAGAGTAGTGGACAGACCAGAAAAGATAGCAGGATTTATAATACAGCCAAGCCATAAAGTGGATGAGCCAACATTGGATTTGCTCTTTGGCTTTTATGATGCAGTCTATCCGCTATATGATCAGGTTCGTGTTGTTCCGCAGCTTCACAAGATTATAGGAATCAGGTAATAGCCAAGAAATGACAACAGCAACAACGACCACAAAACCATCCACAGAAAAGACGACGGTCAACAAGAAGAAGGTGGCCAAGCTCATAAGACAACTGCTGATCGAACTGGGTGAAAACCCCGACAGGGAGGGACTTGTTAGTACTCCAAACAGGATAGCAGACATGTATGAAGAGATCTTTGGTGGCTACAGGATGGATGCAGAGCTTGATGTCAGCTTTTCTGAAGAGACAGACGCTATAGTGGCAAAGGACATTCAGTTCTACAGCATGTGCGAGCACCACATGCTGCCGTTCTACGGCAAGATACACGTGGCATATGCGCCCTCGGGCAAGGTATTTGGTGTCTCAAAGCTGGTAAGGCTAGTCGAGAAATACTCTCGCCGCCTACAGATACAGGAGAGGCTTACAAAGCAGATAGCGGACGAACTGGTACGCATGGGGGTGAAGGGCGCACTGGTGATAGCAGAAGGCGAGCACTTATGCATGAAGATGCGCGGCGTGCGCAATAACAGCTCGATAACTACAATAGCTCATCGCGGTACAATGGAGCAGAAGGAGATGCGCGAGCACGTACTTGCGCTCATATACAATCCCAAGTCCGAAATGACCAGGGTATAAGATCGTCATTTTGATCCCCTTTCTCTGTTTTAGAACGAACTGCATGAGACGCAATTCTACCCATTTGGATCGCCAAGCTTTGTAAAGACAGCCCGCTTGGTCATCTTGCCTACACAGTAGGGATCTCTAGACATGCAGTAGAGAGCTGGGCTCCAGTGCTGTATAGTGACATGATTCACAATGCAATAATTGCGGTACACTGCAGCAAAGTGTCGTCGCTTCATCACAAGCAATGCGGCTGCTGCTAATCCAGGCAGCCCGGGGAGTAGTTACAAAATAATATTATTTTCCCCTTTTCTCGGGTCTTTTCATGTAAGAGGGGGCAAGACTTTTCCCTATAGGCAAGATGCAGAACCTATTTGAAGATCTGCATCATGTTTATTCCCACGAGCGTGCGAGTGATAATAATACTACTACGCTACCTTGCACCTGATTCTGCTTACACGGAGAGGAGATGACGAGCTAGTAGACATGGTGGATTCATGGGTAAACTGCCAGGTGTGTAATAGCAGGTATGCAGCTTCAATGTCCTCGTGCCCTATGTGCGGTGTGCCAAATAATTTTGTCCTCCCACCGCCAGCAAAGAAGAGAACTAGTGTAGGCAAAGTAGTTGCCGGCGTAGCGATCGTGCTCGTGACTGCCGCGCTGTTGGCCATGCTAGCTCCCTCCCTGATAGGGGCAATTAGCCAACAGCAAAATGAAGGCAACCCTGTGATCAGGATTTTGCAGCCACGCGATCCAGAATCCAGCACAACAGTTCCTCACGAAGAGTTGGTAGAGTACGCTCTAGAACTCATCAACAAAGACAGGGAGGACCACGGCCTTCCGCCAGTCGAGCTTGGTGACAATCAGGCTGCGCAAGTGCACGCAGAGGATGTCTTTAGAACGAAACAGATATCGCACTGGATGACAAATGGCGAGAAGCCCTACATGACATATACCCGCTATGGCGGTCAGGGTAGCGTGCAGCAGAACGTGGCAATTGCCGGCTTTAGCGCGTCCCAGTATCAGGAATGCCGCACCAACATACTGGTCAACTGCGAAAGGATAGACCCGATGTCTACTATAGAGGAGCTAGAATACGAAATGATGTATAACGACGAGGAATGCTGCAACGACGGACACAGAAACAACATCCTAGATCCATACCACACTCACGTGAGCATCGGAATCGCATACGACCAATACTATTTGGCGCTGGTGCAGAATTTCGAGAACAACTACGGACTTGACGTAGACGTCGACAACGGCCATGTAAGGATCACTGGCGAGCTTGTCGAAGGGGAGCTTGAGCAAGTGAACATATACTATGACAAGATGCCTGACAGTGAGACCTATGAGCAGAACAAATACAGACTGTCATATTCTCTGGGCGAGCTTGTGGCCATAGTGGTCAGACCGCTGCCGCCGGGGTACTATTATGAAACAGGGACAAACCAGTATTCGCTTATCGAAGCGGACAGGTGGGAGGATGGAGATGGCGATTCTGTTGATATTACTTTCAACCTTGCCGAAGCAGTAGAGGACGATGGCGTTTACACGTTCTCTGCGATCGTAAAGGATGGCGATGAAACATTTGACACGACTTCATATTCGGTTTTCGTAGACTTGGAAGAAAAATAGCAGAGATATTAATGATGCAAACATTGTGATAAAAAGTACTGCTCCATGCGTTTTTGAGGATGGAGAAGGAGACAACGGTGCGAAGCAGTTCCTCACCAAGGTACAGGCACACGATCTTGGTATCATGTAGCAGTTGGACTGTCCCCCGAACCTCTAGTGATTGCAGGTGCAGGAGCAATTTGATCACAGAGGAATCCCACAGGAGTTGACTGTCTGTGGGGGCGGGAGCAGCCAAAGACACATGAAAGGAGTACGTACTTGACCTCTGAAACTTATATTCCAGAACGTGCAAATAGCTATGTTAGTAATATGAGCGAGACTCCAAACTCGAGCCCACAGCCTCCTTCTGAAATAGTGCTTGCCAGTTGGGGAGAACGCTTTGTAGCATGGCTCATTGATTTTATCATAGTAAACACTGTGCTATGGGCAATATTTGCAGCGATTGCATTTCCATTCTGGATCACTGGTGCAGCCGAAGGATGGTTTGACAGAGGAGAAGGACCGATAGGATGGGCGGCCACTAGCCTTGTCTTTTTTGTATACTGGATATACTTTGAAACTACTACCGGCCAGTCGCTTGGCAAGATGGCGCTCAAGATAAAGACAACAGATTTGGCGGGAAACAGGATCGACGTCAGGGCCGCCGCGATAGAAAGTTTCGGCAAGGCTTTCCTCTTGCCAATTGACGTGATCCTTGGATGGATATTCACAAACGACAAGAGGCAGAGGATATTCAGCAGGGCAGGAAACACGATAGTGATCAAGACAAAGCCTGCGATCAATGAAGAGAATTTCAGATACACGAAGAGCTGATTGTAACGACAATATCAGGGGTGTAACAGCACGGAAAGGTAGGCATTATCATGCGACGCCACCTTTGGCCAAATTTCGCCGAGGTGCGCACATATTGCTCGCCTACGCGCTATCCCATGCTGAAACTCGCAAGATTGCGAGTGATCATCATATAGATCGTTTCATATATTTAAGATCAGTGTCAGAATTATCCACAGACTATGTCAACTCATCTATACTAAGAATGATATGACAGAACATTCCCCTATGACAAGAACCTCTCATAATCAGAGGGAAAAACGATCCGGTACTTTTTGTCAAGCCAGTGGCTGCTTTGAACTGGCCGACTTTTACATCGTTCTCAAAGAGACAAAGGAACCGGACTACTATGAAATCAGCAAGGAGAGCAATTACGAGAAGATTGGCAGGTGGTTTGAGGGCGGTGGTGGAACAGAGTTCGACAAGTTCAAAATGATATTATACTTTTGTAGAATGCACGACAGCGAATTCAGATATCACATTCGCGGGTGCGGGCTTCGAATCGCAAGGCGCCGAGATCTCCACACTCTAGAAATTCGACAGGGTCTATGAGGCGCCAGCTATCAAGCTCGTAGAACAATATAGAATATTTGTCATTTGAAAAGCCGGCTGGAAACGGCTGGAACGTCGATACCACGGGCAGACCATTGCTTTTCTCTGAAAGCTCTTTCAGCCTCTTTACCTCAAAACCCTTCAGGCGCGGGATCCCCAAGCTAGCCTTCACCTGTATGAACCACTTGTGATCATTGCATGTAGCGACAATGTCAGCTGGCCCTCTGCTTGCAGGAGACAGCCAGACATCCCAGCCAACAGCCTTTAAGTAGAGCGCGACCATATATTCTGCTTCGCGGCCAAACTTGCTCCAGGAGTAATAATACAATCAAGCCGCCGGTGTGGCAATCTCATATAGCTGTTTCTGGCCGCGATCTTTTACCCTCTGCTTAAGAAGATACATATGTGACAGCTGGGGCGTATGTGCCTGTCTCACCCTATGACTACCACCACTCCTTATGCAGCTTTGAAGGTTGGACGATGGGATCTTGCAGACCTTGTAAAGGATCCTTCCGGCGACGAATTTGCACAGCTTTTGAAATCGATTGAAGTGGAGGTCGCACAGTTTGAAAAAAATAGACAGATCCTCCGGCCTGACATTACTTCATCCGAGTTTGAGGGATTGCTCCACAAGATCGAGGACATATCTGAAAAGGTCGCGGTGGCGAGCGGCTATGCCCACCTGCGTTATTACGCGGACACCTCTTCAAACGAGGCATCGGCGCTTGTTATCAGGATTGAAAAGCTGACATCCGACATTGGAAACAGGATGCTTTTCTTTGACCTTTGGTTCAAGAAGCAACTTGACGAAGCAAATGCAGTCAGACTGATCGACTCTGTCCCGCAGGTGTACAGAGAGTACCTCCGGCACAAGCGCTTGGTAGCCAAGTATTCACTAAGCGAGCCGGAAGAGAAAATCATCAATACACTAGAGGTGACAGGCACGGGTGCGCTCGTAAAGATCTATGACAAGATGACAAGCTCCTTCGAATTCACCATGAAGATAAAGCGTGGCAGAAAAATAGTAGAGAAAAAGTTTGACAGCAAGGAAAAGCTCGTATCGCTTGTCAGGAGCCCGGACGCGGCCACCAGAGAAGCGGCATACAAGTCGCTGCTCGAGGTCTATAGGAAGAACAGTGGTGTGCTGGGTGAGATCTACCAGAACATTGCGATCCAGTGGCGTGATGAGGCTATCACCATGCGCGGCTACAAATCACCTATTTCTGTTCGTAACACAGCAAACAACCTTGATGACGCTACAGTAGAGGCCCTGCTTGCCTCTTGCAGAAAGAACGCGGCCATCTTTCAAGATTACTTTAGAGAGAAGGCCAAGATGCTTGGAATGAAAAAGCTGCGTAGATACGACCTTTATGCACCCATTTCCACCAGGGCGAAAGACAGCAAAAAGTTCACTTTTGGTAAGGCAGTTGCAAGCGTGCTTGACACCTTTGGTGACTTTGACCCCAAGATCCGCTCCCTTGCCGAGCGCGTTTTTGTTGAACGCCATGTCGACTCGGAGATCAGGAAGGCAAAGCGTGGTGGCGCGTTCTGCTACACAGTCACCCCCAAGAGGACACCGTATGTTCTCCTGAACTTTGACGGTCAAACAAGGGACGTTGCCACCCTTGCACACGAATTTGGCCATGCCATCCACAGCATGCTAGCTTCAGACATGCCAATAATGGTATCTCACGCACCGCTGCCACTTGCAGAGACTGCATCCGTATTTGCAGAGATGTTACTCAATGAAAAGCTGGCGGAAAAGATGAAAGACAGCGAGCGCAGGATCCTGCTGGCGGAAAAGATAGACGACATTTATGCCACCACCTTAAGGCAGGCATATTTCACGCTTTTTGAAGTCGACGCGCACAGGGCTATAGCTGAAAACAACGCGACAATTGATGCCGTCGCAAAGATCTACTTTGACAACCTGAACGACCAGTTTGGCTCTTCGATTACACTGTCGTCAGATTTCCAGTGGGAGTGGGTCTACATCCCGCACTTTTACCACACGCCGTTCTATACATACGCATACTCGTTTGGCAACCTGCTCGTACTGTCTCTCTACCGTCAGTACAAGCTCGAAGGTAAGTCATTTGTACCAAAATATCTCAAGATACTGTCTGCCGGCGGTTCGAGAAAGCCTGAAGAGCTCTTGATGGAGGCCGGAGTCGACATCTCAAGAGAAGAATTTTGGCAGCAAGGGTTTGACTATGCAAAAGAAATGATCCAGCAGCTGAAATCACTTGCGCCATGACAATGCAATACTTGCAGCCTGCATAACAGGATCAATGTCTGCCGGCGTCCTGCTGCCGGCTGCCGGCCTGCTGGTTGAGCCCTACATCCTTGTATGGCTTGGAGCCCTCCTTTTCTTCAACCTCATCAGGCTAAACACTTCTGACTTGCTTGCGACTTTCACAAGGCCCAGGCAGCTTGTAATACTCTCTACAGTCAAGCTGGTGGCATTGCCACTAGGCATGTATGCCCTCACGTATTTTCTGTATCAGCCCTTCGCTCTCCCGGTCCTACTCCTCTCAGGTATTTCCACGGGACTTGGTGCGCCATTCCTTGTCAACCTGATCGGCGGCAGGCTCCCTATCGTAGTGGGCATGATAATAGCGACATCTCTAGCAGTGCCCTTTGTCCTTCCTTCTCTGGTCTATGCACTGGTAGGTTCTAAGATAGAGATCCCAGTGCTTGACATGGTCATCCTGCTTGCGGCTGCGCTTTTCACCCCCCTTGCGGCAGGATGGTCCACCAAAAGGTATTTCCCCACTGCATCAAGATTTGCCGACCAAAACTCGTTCCCGCTATCACTGATCTTTATCTTCCTGATCAATTTTGGCATGTTTGCCAAGTTCTCGAGCTATTTTTATGAGGAGCAAGTATTCTTGCTGCAGACTATTGTAACAGCATTTCTGTGCTATGTCGTCTATGGTATCGTAGGCTATGCAATTACGGCCGGTGACCGGCACGAGAGGAACGCCGGCTTGATATCGATGAGCTATGTCAACAATGTGCTTGTCGCAGTGCTTGCCTTTCAGTTCTTCGGTCCCCAGGCCGCCGCGCTCGCAGCGATCTATAACATCCCCTATTATGTCGGCATCGTGGTGATCAAGAAATTCGTGTCAAGGCAATAGGCAGGCAGGTAAGGTATATCTTTCTGAAATCCACATGACGAAAATATGCCAGTGATTCAGATCACCATGAGCCAGGGAAGGACTGTCGAGCAAAAAAGAGAGCTTGTTAGTGTATTAACAAGAGAAGCGGCGAGGATTCTCAAGACAAAGGAGGAGAACATAAGATTCCTCATATATGAGGTGTCAAAAGAGAATTGGGGCGACGCTGGTGTGCTTGGACTCGATATGAAATAGAAACAGCAAGCACTTCTCACCATTTTGTTGCACGCAGGCATATACAGATTCAGGGCGCAGACAGACACGCATTTCTGACCAATATCTTTCTTTTCAGTTTGCCTTTCGCCCAGTATTACAGCACAAAGAGATGTGTAATCTGGACATAGGCGAGCATATGTTGAGGAGTAGAGAGCACCAGTGCAATCATCTTTGTCCGCGCAGTGGACACGGCGATTAGTTATTCGACACATCAACCAAGGGACAAGACTTTTTAGTTCTTTATTGAGAAAAAGTGTCAGTGCTGAAGGCGACCCTGAACTATGATAAAGGCACCATAGTTATCAAGGGTCTTGCACACATCCCTTTTGCAACGCTAGACCCCAGGAGCAATTTATTGCGAGCACAGGCTCATTACTACGTAAACATAATAGATTATCTAAAGCAAAGCGGGATAGAGTTTACCGATTACGTTTTCAATGATGTTATAGCATCTCCAGATTTTCAAACTGGCAGTAATGACAAAGATAGCATTCTAAGAAATGGCAAGGAACCATCATCCGCTACTTCCTTGATTTCGCTGAGAGATTATCAACAGAAAGCACTCGATAGATGGGTTCGCGCAGGAATGAGAGGCTCCGTTGTTCTGCCCACAGGTTCCGGCAAGACAATTGTAGGCATCAAGGCAATAGAGCAAGTAAATGCTTCCTCGCTGATAGTTGTTCCAACTCTTGATTTGATGGATCAGTGGACTGGAATTCTTGCAAGACATTTTCAGTTTACGAAAATAGGAAATCTTGGTGGCGGGATAGATGACATCCAGCCGATTACGGTATCCACATATGATTCTGCCTATTTGCGCGCTCCCCTGCTTGGCAACAGATTTTTTCTAGTAATATTTGACGAAGTGCACCATCTAGCGGCGCCCGGATACAGGACTATTGCAGAACAAATGGCGGCTCCCTACAGGCTAGGGCTTACTGCCACCATGGAGAGGGAAGACGAGCTTCACAGAGATCTGCCAAGGCTCATAGGAGATGTAGTGTACCGTGCAAGCGTTGACACCCTGGCCAAGAAAAAACATCTTGCTTCTTACGAGATCGAAAGAAGGAAGGTTCAGCTCTTGCCAGAAGAGCTGAGAGAGTATAATGATAACATGCTTACTTACAGGCAGTGCCTGAACAAGATTGGAAAGACAACAGGCAGAGGCTATTACAAAATCACCTTTGAAAAATTGATAATGATGTCAGGAAAGAATCCAATTGCAAGGGAGGCCCTTCTTGCAAGAAACAGAGCTACCAACATTGCGCTAAATAGCAGGGCCAAGATAGAGGAGCTCAAAGAGATCCTGGCAGAGAATCAGGGAAAAAAGACCATCATATTTACCCAGCACAATAGCTTGGTTTACCAGATATCAGATAAATTCCTGATACCATTCATAACATACAAGACAAACAAAGAAGAGAGACAAGAGGTTCTCAAAGGCTTCAAAGAAGGACGATACATGGCCATTGTCACATCAAAAGTACTGGATGAAGGTGTTGATGTGCCAGATGCAGAACTTGGAATAATCGTTAGTGGGACAGGTAGCGGAAGGGAGTTCATTCAGAGACTTGGAAGATTGCTAAGGCCAAGGCCCAGAGTTTCAAATATTGCCCCAAGCGCAACAAATGAAGATGATGCGTACAAGAGAGCCAAGCTGATCGAGATCGTTTCGTCAGAGACAAGAGAGGAAACCATCACGAGTGCAAAGAGGAAGAGAGCTCTTAGATCAATTGGACAGCACGACAGGAGTGGTAGGGATGAGGATGAAGAGGAGGAACAACGAGACGATGAAGGCGACGAGGATAGCAACGTCATCATCGATGAAAGTAACTTGCGCGGAGATCATGTGGAAAGATAGGGTGTGTTAGCAGCTCCATTACTCAGAGTCACAGTAAGAAAGGGCATGATTAGGCCACTTTTCTGTACTCAAAACCACGAGCTAGAATTAGCGCAGCGGATCCTTAGAGAATTCCAAGAGTCGTACAAAGCGCGCGAGAAAAAATCCGAGCTGTATGACAGGATATCTGCAATAGAATCAAGCCATAACGATTACAAACTAGTAAGGGGGCTTTGCGCCCTTCTTGAAAGAAGATGCATCTTCAATACCTCTTCTCATGTTAGCGGCATCATCACCCCCGATAATAGCGGCACAGCATTATCTCCAGATAGTGGTACTGCTGCTGCTGGTACTGTTACGACAGCCGTAAATCCGATTGATGTCAGAAGGATGTTGTTTGAAGAGTCGTCTAGGAGAGGATTTGCATTGACTGATCTTGAAAGAGAGAGCATAATCAATTCAGTATCGGAAAAGGTGCGTGTTTCACCAGGCGACATCAAGAGGATAATGTGGAGCGATCTGGATGATAACCTGGTCTTTGAACGCTTTGACGATATTGATGCTGAGACTCTGGTTGGCTGGTACAATCTATCCCTCATACAGACCCTGCTCTTCAATGCAACAAAAATGGAATTTCGCGTTTCGGGAGGGACAAACTGGAAGCGAATATTGAGAAATGTAAAGAGGCTTGGATTGATGTATCATCTGGAGAACCGCAACCAACAAAGTAATAATAGAGCGGGCACCGGCTCCTTGGTTTGCTCGCTAGAAGGACCTCTTAGCCTCTTCAAGTTAACTGACAGGTACGGGACATCGCTTGCAAAGTTGCTTCCGTCCATAGTGCTTCCAAAAGATTGTGCTGACTGGCAGATAGATGTATGGGTCATCAGAAAAACAATGATGCAAGGAAAGAAACTATACCAGTTCGAACTTTCCAAGGAAGATCAAACTTCTCTGCATTTGGCAGAACCTTTCTACACACCAAGAAATGGCGGTAGCGACAACAAAGGTAGGCAGCAGACATCATCGGTAACTTCAGAGGATCATTATTCTTTTGATAGCACGGTGGAGGAAAAGTTTGCTCGCAAATTCAATGAAGTGGTAGGAGAGGAAAGTGGCTGGAACCTAGTAAGGGAGCCAGATCCTTTGATCGTCGCCGACGGCAAGGCTTTCATTCCCGATTTCATGTTTGAAAAGTATGGCAGCAGGGTATACTTGGAGATCGTTGGATTTTGGACACCCGAGTATTTGGAGAGAAAAATTCAGAAGGTAAAGCAGATTTTTGGAACTCACAATAGCGACGGCGACCACAGGACGAAAAATGATGCAGCAACGACGGCGACAACTGCAACAGTTGATCTCTTCATAGCAATAAATGATGAGCTTGCAGGCTCCAGACTCTCATCATCATCTTCACATGCTACAGCTACTTTCTCCTCCTCAATTCCTGCAGATAGGCTGATCTTTTACAAGAATGACTCTGTTCCCATACACCCAATTCTTGATCATCTAAAGGATCTGGACAGGGAGATGATCGATAGGAAACTCAGAGACCCTAACCTGAGAATAGAAGTCGATCGCTCAAGGGATGTCGTTTTGCTTATGGACATTGCTGACAAGCATGATCTCCCAATCGACATAGTGTCCAAGATTGCTGCAAGAGACTATAGTGACCAATACATTACCGTTGGTAGTGGAGGAGGACAACAACTACACGGCTATTGTCTTGTTTCAAAAGCTAAGGCCAAGGAACTTGAATTGCTCCTAAATGGAGTCAAGACATTCAGCGATGCATGTACGATTCTTTCGGATAATGATATCCCGGAAACATGTCATGCAGAGCTTATTGAAAAGCTGGGTTATGAGGTAATTTGGCAAAGCATCGATATCAGCACCGCAGTCATTGAAAAAAGAAGATCAGCACCTTCTGAATAAGACGCTTCTTGACTTTGGACGTATCCTGCAGTACCATGCAGAATAAACTCCATCTAAGAATATTCCAGCTTTCTCTTTGTTGTTTGGCAAGAGCACAGCAAGCTAGGTTGTTTCCAGTACTTCCAACCATTGCTCGTCAGTGAATGGATATGTTCAAACCCCACCAGCCTCAAGTTGGCAGACCGTACATCAATAACGATTATTAGTTGCGTTCACAAATTCCGCCTCGTATGCTCAAGGTAGCAGTCATTGGGGCCACCGGTGCGGTGGGCCAAGAATTCATTATTGCCCTCAACAAGCACAAGTGGTTTGAGCTGACGCAGGTGGCCGCTTCTGAAAGGTCGGCGGGCAAGAAATACATCGATGCCATACGCGATCCGAATTCCGGCATTCTGCGCTGGCACAACAGGGAAGAAGTACCCGAATATGTAAAGGACATGGTTGTCAGCAGGGTTGACGACATAAAGCCAGAGAATTTTGATCTTATATTTACCGCGCTTGAATCAGACGATGCCAAGATCGTCGAGCCGAAATTCGCCAAAACCACTCCTGTGATCAGCACTGCTGCGGCATTTCGCTATGAACCTGATGTCCCAATACTCATACCGGGAATCAACGATGACCATGTGGACCTTTTGAATATACAGAGGAAGAACAGGGGCTGGAAGGGGTTTGTTGCGCCGCTGCCAAATTGCACAACGACAGGAATGGCCATTACGCTCAAGCCGATACTTGACAAATTCGGGATTGAAAAGGTGTTCATGACGTCAATGCAGGCCCTGTCAGGCGCTGGAAGGTCGCCGGGCGTAGTCGCACTCGACATATTGGACAACGTAATCCCGTACATCCCAAAGGAGGAAGAAAAAGTGCAGGTTGAGACGAAGAAGATCCTGGGTGGCTTGAACAAAGACTCTATTGCGCCGGCACCGCTCAAGGTGAGTTGCACCTGCACTAGGGTTCCGGTTCTAGATGGCCACACAGAGAGTGTCTTTGTGGAGACAAAGCAGACAGCCGAGGCAGACGAAGTCAAGAAAGAAATGTTGAATTTCTCAAAGAACGTATCCATAAAGAACCTGCCGACAGCGCCAAAGGACTATATCGTAGTGCATGACGATCCGACAAGGCCACAACCGAGGATTGACAGGGAGCTCAATGACGGCATGACAACAGTGGTAGGAAGGCTCCGCAAGGACACCGCCTTTGACAATGGAATAAAATATGTCCTCCTGTCGCACAACGAAAAGATGGGATCGGCCAAGGGGGCAATCCTGCTTGCCGAACTCTTGAAGGAGCGCAACATCCTCTAAATTTCTTTCTTTAATTAGATAAAGTTGCAATTACTATAGTTTATTAACCTCTAAATTATTGATCTAACTGAATTCCTGCATGGGAAGAATCGATGATCTTGACGTGAAAATTTTGGCCGAGCTCGCCAGGGACGCAAGCATTTCCGTGCCAAAACTTTCCAAGAAGATCAATGTTAATTCCTCTGTGGTCTACAGTAGGATAAAGCGCCTTGTAAAAAGAGGCCTTATCAAAAAATTCACCATCATAATAAACGATGAGGCACTCGGCTTTAGCGTAAGGGCGCTCACCGGCATCAACATGGACTCAAAGCTCAGGGACAACGTTCTAAACGAGCTCTTCAAGATCCCTGAAGTGAGAGAGGTCGCCGAGGTCACAGGAAGGTTCGATGTACTGGTGACAATGAACGCCCATTCGCTTGACGAGATGCACCAGATTATCTCTGAAAAGATAGGCAGGATAGAGGGCGTGCAAAAGACAGAGACATTTATAGAGATGCGCAAGACCAGCCGTGAGCTGGCTTACCCTGCATCTATCGCCAAGTAATGATATAAATAACAATCAGTTCACTTTACCCTCGCGGTCATCAATTGACGACTCACCAGATAACGGCAGGCAACCGGATCAAGAACTATTATGAGCTCACAAAACCCAAGATCTGGTACCTGCTTGTTTTTACTGCGTTCGGAGCAGCTCTCACAGCCTCGTTTCTGTTTGATGAACCAATCAGACCAGAGACGTGGCTACTGCTCATAGGTGGAGTTGCAGCCGGATCAGCAGCAGCCGATACGCTGACTGGATACAACGATAGAGATATCGACGCGATAATGGAGCGCACGAAGGGCAGGCCAATACCCTCTGGAAGAATATCGCCGCGTAATGCGCTTGCCTTTGGCATTATCCTTGCTGCAATTTCGCTTGTATGTGCTTGGTTCATCAACATCTGGGCCTTCGGTCTTATGGCGTTTGGACTCTTTGACAACATAATCGTCTACAGCAAGTGGCTAAAAAGAAGAAGCCAGTCAAACATCATACTTGGTGGCTTTTCCGGCGGAGCGCCGGCGCTGATAGGATACGTGGCAGTAACTACCATGAACATCGAGATCGGCTTGGTGATGGCAGGCCTGGTGTTCCTCTGGATACCGACCCACATTTGGAGCCTTGCACTGCATGTGAAAAAGGACTACACTCTTGCACGTGTACCGATGCTGCCAGTAGTGTCAAGCGAAAAGACATCTGTGAGGGTGATCGCTGGTACCACCTTGATGATGGTCGTCTTTAGCATCCTGCCGTTCTTTTTCAACCAGTTTGGATTGATTTATCTAGCTACCGCAAGTGTGTTTGGAGCCGTGATGTTCGCGATGTCTATCTGGCTCCTTGTAAAGCCCAGCGAAAAGGCCTCATGGACGGTGTTCAAGTTCTCAAGCCCCTATCTGACGGCGCTTTTCATTGCCTTCATGGTGGACGCCTTCTTCAAGTAGCAAGACCCGTCTTTCACACTCGTACAGCACTCTTGCAATCACCACATGGGCTTCAAGTCCCATATCGCTTATCGAATAGGTCAGGTTCAAAAGCTTCCTTGTGGTTTCAGAGAAATGTCCTCTTGGGAACCCACCTATTACGAATGCACAATCATCCTCACCAGAAGTTGATAGATTGTCGACTACCGCCCTTTCTGCTGTGCTTTGCACACCCGTGATAGATAAGCCAATCACCCTGCCCGGCTTTATCGCATCAAGCAGGTCGGATAGTGTGCCATCAGAAAGCTCCATTAGCACCGCCCCTTGATCGCTCTTGATCACTTTATCCCGGAACAGGTTCACCATCAGTCCTTCAAATCTAAAGTACGACTTTGGAATTCGGAGATTGTCTGCTATTGCGATCAGCTTGTCGTTTACCGTATGGACGTAGACGCGCAGCATTCCTTTCATAAAGAGCGGCGTCCCAAGTGCCTCCATTAACGCGAAATGCACAATGTCAGGCCTGCCACGTTTGTTTGCATTGTCAAGTTTCTTCATCGCCGCGTGGTGGTAGCTCCTGTCAAGCAGCGTCTCTGAGGGTTTCAGACCAAGCCTTTGTGCGTGGTTCCTTACCGAGGCGTGACCTACGATCTCTTGCGGCACGGTCTCCAGTGCAGCCTCGGCGATGATGAGCGTTATCGTACTCCTCGATACCGAATGCCCTGTATATTAAGGAGCGTTAGCGGCATGCTTGGACAGGATTTCAGATTTTCTGGCGTGCACAAGCCCCTTCAGCTCGCCGAGACACCCCCACAGCTCTTTGTCAGCTTCTCGCTTGTCCGGCTTGTTTACAATTATTTCGCCAGGACCGAACTTGGCACCACCAACTTCGATCGGTATTTTCGAATGCAAGAGCTCGCCCAAGAAATCAAATAGCTCTGGATAGGTGGCATTGTTTTCATAGACATAGGTAGTCGTACCCTCGCTTGATAACGCCTCTTCCTTCAATGGGAACGAAAATTGAGGAATCGAGATCGAGTCGACAATGCTGGCTGCGAGCTGTCCAAGCTCGACTGCATTTCCGCTTTTTTTCAGCTGTGAATATTTCCTTGCCACACGCTCGATCTCTACTAAATTTGTCAATGAGAATATTGGCTTGCCAAACTAATTAACGGTTGTAACTATACAGTTTATCTGGCAGAGTGGCGCTGGCTGCTTACATAGTGTCGACCAGGGCGCGGGCAAAGGAGATAGCAAGGGAACGAATAAGCATCTTGATAGACAACGCTTTGCGCGAAAAAGACCCGGGTCTTGCTGCTCAGCAGGCGCGACTGGCCAAAAAGATAGCTATGCGCTACCGTGTCCGGCTTCCATACGAGGCGCGGCAGCTCTTTTGCAAAAGATGCAAGGCATTTATTGTGCCAGGGAGAACCGCACGGGTTAGAGTGGGCAGAGCAAAGACCAGAGCTATCCGCATAACCTGCCTGAAGTGCGGACACACTTACCGCAAGATAATGGCGACGGAATAAGGATTTATAAGGGCTCGAGCAAAAATCCGAGATACCAATATGGCAAAGGTTTACGATGTTCCGGCTGACGAGCTGATCGCCAAGCTGGCTGAACAACTGAAGAATGACAAGAAGATACAGGCCCCGGCTTGGTCGCCGTTTGTCAAGACAGGCTCGCACGCCATGCGCATACCACAGAACAGAGACTGGTGGTATACAAGATGCGCTTCAATCTTGCGGAAAGTTTACCTTCACGGTCCTGTTGGAGTTGCAGACCTGAGAGTGGATTATGGCGGCAGGAAGAAGGTGGGATACAATCTGGCTCACCACAGAGACGCAGGCGGTGCAATCATCAGAAAGGCATTCCAGCAGCTAGAGGCTTCTGGTTATATCGTAAAGGTACAGGGCAAGGGCCGGATAATTTCAAGCGAGGGCATGAAAAAGATGGACAGGCTCGCTACCGAGATCCATAAGGAGCTGATCAAGGCAGTACCCCAGCTTCAGCGCTATGCGTGATAACACATAGAGGCCATGTCAGTCCCGCTGCCGAATCAACCAAACGATGAAGAAGCGAGAAGGCGCGAAGCTGAGGCTGCAGCAATGCGTCAGCGCGTGTTGATGGTGGTCCTCGATCCGCAGGCTCGGCAACGCCTGATGAACATCAGGATGGTCAAGCCAGACCTTGCGACGGCCGTTGAAAATTATCTCATCAACGCAGCTTCCTCGGGCAGGCTAAACAGGCCGCTGAGCGACGAAGAGCTGAAGCAGCTTTTGCTCCGCATCCAGCAGCCAAGAAAAGATTTCAAGATTGAAAGGCGCTGAACGATGCGCATGTGTGTATTTTGCCGGTCGGCAATGAGTTAACTATTTAAGGTCTGGTACGAGCTTTTGGCATAATGAAGGCAGCAGTATTCCGAGAATACAACAAAGACCCGACAAAGGTCGTCAAGATTGAAGATATTGACGTTCCTAAGATCAAGTCAAATGAAGTTTTGATAAAAGTTGAAAGTGCAGCATATAACTACAATGATCTCTGGGCAATCTGGGGTGAGCCAATCAAGACCCCACTTCCACACATTTCAGGAAGCGACGCAGCTGGAACGATAGTAGAGGTCGGCCCTGACGTCCAGAAGCTCAAGGTCGGCGACAGGGTTGTATCGCACTCTAACATGAGCTGCAGGGTATGCGAGGCATGCACCTCTGGCAGGGAGTACGACTGCAACGATCGCGCCATCTGGGGATTCCAAACAGGTCCGCTCTGGGGCGGCTTTGCTCAATACACACATCTTCCAGAAGTGAACGTGGTCAAGATTGCAGACAATGTTTCATTTGACCAGGCGGCAGCAGTGTCCATGGTGGGTATGACCTCGTGGCACATGCTTGTCGGTCGCGCCAAGATAAAACCGGGACAGCTTGTCCTCATAATGGGAGGAGGCTCTGGTGTAGGCATGGTAGGCATCCAGATTGCAAAGCTTTACAATTGCACGGTTATTGCTACTGCAGGCAACAAGGACAAGATGGACAAATGCCTCCAGCTTGGAGCAGACTATGTGGTCAACCACAGAGAGGCAGACTGGTACAAGAAGGTAAGAGAAATCAACAAGAAGCTCGGTCAACCTGGCGTTGACGTAATCTTTGAGCACATCGGCAAGTCAGTCTTCCCGCAGGAAGTTAGCCTGCTCAAGATGGGTGGAACGCTCGTCGCCACAGGTGCTACAACAGGATATGACTCTACGATCGACCTCAGGTACTTGTTCTTCAAGGGCACTAACCTGCTCGGCTCGACACAGGGCACCAAGGCAGAGCTTGAAGAAGTTATGTACTGGGTCAGCAAGGGCAAGATCAACCCGGTCATCGACACAGTTCTGCCTTTCTCAGATATGGTAAAGGGCCACGTCATGATGGCAGAGGCCCAGCAGTTCGGCAAGATACTGACGACTCCACAGAAACTCTAAACTACCCCTTCTTTCTTCCTCTTTTTGTCTCCATATGCAGCTAATGAGAAGTCTGATATTTGTCCCCGGTAACAGCACACGCTTTGTGGAAAAGGCCAAGACGCTTGCAGCCGATATAATCTGCTTTGACCTTGAAGATTCCGTCCCTATCAATGAAAAGGGTGCAGCGAGAAAGATAATAGCCGACGCCATTTCGCGCCGGCAGGAATACAGCAGACCTGTGTACGTCAGGACAAACTCGCCAGAATCAGGGCTGATAGCAGACGACCTCAAGTCGGCTGTGCGCAAGGGAGTCGACGGAATCGTGATCCCAAAGGTCAACGACGCGCAGGAAACGATCAAGATAAAAAGGCAGGTAGCTGTTCTTGAGAAGAAAAACCGGACCGGCAAGATATCGTTGTTGCCTTCGATCGAAAGCGCAAGTGGAGTAGTGAATGCCTACCAGATAGCTAGCGCAGACGACAGGGTAAACGCGCTCGTCTTTGGCGTGTTTGACTTTTTGCATGACATGGGGCTTGATTATGATGAAAGCGATCCGACGGGTTACGCGTTCGCCCGAGCAAAGATTCCGGTTGATGCAAAGGCTGCCGGTGTACAGGCGATAGACGCAATATGGCAAAAGATCGACGACACAGAAGGTCTTGTCAGAGATGCAACTGTTGCAAAGCGCCTTGGATATTCAGGCAAGAGCATAATCCATCCAAGCCAAATAGAGCCCGTGCATAATGTGTTTCAGCCAAGCAAGAACGAAGTTGAATGGGCCAAAAAGGTGGTGCAGGCTCTGGGAGAAGCGATGGAGAAAGGGCGCGGCAGGGGTGCCGTGCGGCTAGACGGCAGGATGATCGATGCCGTGCACTACAAGCAGGCAAAGGCGATTCTGGACGCAGCTCAAAGTTGAATGTCTGATTAGTTTTTCATTGTCTATATCATCAAACTTGCAAAGAAGAGCGTATTCCCAGCGGGCGCAGTAAACGCCTGTGGACTGAAAACGCGGGCAAGGCGCAGATCCCACTAGCATGTACAAACATTCTAAATATAGCTGGCGCCAACACTGCCTTGGGATGGGGCGAGAGATCGTCAGCAAGCACATGAGCTTGTGTTCTCATGGTGGCGTCTACTCGGTCGACCCCGCACTAGTCAGGATCGACTGCAGCTCTAGCGTCAACCCGCTTGGCACCCCCAGAAAGGCAATAGTTGCCGTCCAGAGAAACGCCAAGTCCCTTGTGCCAATGTACCCCGACCCAGAGTGCAGGGAGCTAAGGGATGCCCTATCACGCTATCTGCATGTTGACCAAGATTGGATAAGTGTCGGCAACGGCGCAGTGGAGATCATCTACTGGTTTGCTCAAACGTTTGCAAAAAGCCGGGTGGTGATACCGGCCCCGACATTTTGCGAGTACGAACTTGCATCGCACAAGACGGGCGCAAAGGTAACGTTTGTTCCTCTTCACGATCAATTCAAGCTCGATCCCGATGAAACAATTGAAAAAGCAGAAGGTGCAAATGCGATCTTTCTGTGCAATCCAAACAACCCTACAGGCATGCTTGCCACCAGCGAAATAAAAAAGATAATCGAAGGCGTTGATAGCTCGACGAAGGTCCTGCTTGATGAATGCTTTATCGAGCTCGCAGATGAGCCTGATGCTAGCAGCATGATAGGCAAGGTGCAAGAGTTTGACAATCTTGTAATCCTGCGATCCTTAACCAAATCATTTGGCCTGGCCGGCTTGAGGGTAGGCTATTGCGTGTGCAATCCTTCACTCGCAAGCAAGCTTTCCATGAACAAGATCCCGTGGAATGTAAACGGTCTGGCGCAAGCTGCAGCAGTTGCTGCCCTTTCAGATAGAAACAAATATCTTCAGAGATCAAGGGCAGTCATCAAGAAGGAACGTAAATTCCTGCATGACAGGATCGCCAGGCTAAAATCGTTCATACCGCTAGAATCAGACACTAACTATTTTCTTATTGACCTCAAGGACAGGGATTCCACGCAGTTCCGGGATGCACTCTTGAAAAGGACAGGCGTGCTTGTCAGGGACTGTAGCACATTTACAGGTATGGACTCCCACCACATCAGGGTCGCAGTCAAGACGCATGCTGATAACCTTCGTCTGGTGAAGGCACTGGAGAGATTTGATGATGGCTAGGAAGGCCAGGCTCTTGATGGTGCAGGGCACTTCTTCGGGTGCTGGCAAAAGCACCATGGTGATCGGCCTGTGCAGGCTGCTTTCAGACAGGGGCTACAAGGTTGCGCCGTTCAAGGCCCAGAACATGTCGTCCAACTTTTTTTCAGCTGCAGGTGGCATCAAGATGGCATTAGTTCAAGCGATACAGGCGGCAGCGTCCAGAAGGGAGCCGGATCCGAGAATGAACCCAATCCTGTTGAGACCTCTTGGAGATTATAGGAGCATGGTGTTCCTGAACGGCCGGTTTTACTCCGAGATGCACGCAAAGGAATACTATGAGAAATTTGTTATGGAGCTTGGCTTCTCCATTGCACTCAAGGCTCTTGACAGCCTCCGGAGCGAAAATGACGTTGTAGTGATCGAAGGCGCGGGCTCACCGTCAGAGATCAACATTGCAAAATATGACATTGCCAACATGCTCCTTGCGGAACGGGTCGGGGCGCCGGTGCTTATTGTCGCAGACATTGAGCGTGGAGGATGTTTTGCCAGCATCGTCGGTACGATGCAACTCCTAAAGCCGGCCCACAGGAACCTTGTCAAGGGATTCCTGATAAACCAGTTCAGGGGCGATATCACCCTCCTTGCGCCAGCGATAAAGGAAGTGCAAAAGATGACGAAAAAGAGGATTCTCGGAGTCATACCAAAGATCGAGTTCAATCTGCCTGAAGAGGATTCGCTCGTAGGCAGCATGGCGGGCAAGGCAGAAGTTCCCCGCGAAGCATGGAACTGGCAGATAGACCTCGTTGCAAAGGCGATAAGGGAGAGTGCAGATATGAGCAGGATATCGGAGGTTATCGGGCTATAGAGACACTGGCTCTCCTTGTGGCGCTTTTTGCTGGCGTAGGCGCCGACCTGGTACTTGGCGACCCTCCAAATAGATATCATCCGGTGGCATGGCTTGGCCGGCTAATCGGCTACTTTGTTCCGCGTCTAAAGGGAGGAGCGGAAAGGGCAAAGGGCGCAGTATTTGCCATCTCCCTAGTAGCAGCAGTTGCCCTCTCAATCCACTTTGCAGTATTTGCAAGCATGATGTATCTTGCAGGCATTATTGCGCTTATCATCGCTTCTGCAATAGTGCTGAAAATCACCATCGCAGTGGCAGGCATGGAGAGGCACGCAAGGGCGATCATGTCATGTCTGGAGAATGGTGATCTGGTTGGCGCCCGTCAGAACCTGTCCATGATAGTAAGAAGGAAGACCGACGATCTTGATGAGCAACACATCATGTCGGCGACAATCGAATGTGTAAGCGAAAGCACGGTTGATGGAATAACTGCACCCATCTTTTACTACTCCCTTTTCGGGCCAGCGGGAGCGTTTGCGTACAGGACTATAAACACGCTTGATTCTATGGTCGGATACAAGGAGGAATATTTCAAAGAGATTGGCTGGATGTCAGCGAGACTCGACACGGCCGCGAACCATATTCCAGCCAGAATAACCGCCTTTCTAATGGTAGTCTCCGCAAGGATACTTGGAGCAGACTGGAAGAATTCACTCAGCATGCTCCAGCGCGACCATGCAAAGACATTCAGCCCAAACGCAGGATACCCGATGGCCACCATGGCCGGCGCTCTGCGCGTTAGGCTTGAAAAGATCGGCCATTATGCGTTGGGCGACGACCACGAGCCGGCGACGCTCGAGAAGTGCAAGGAAGCCATCTCGATAATGAAGCTTACAACGTTATTATTCTGCCTCGGCGTTTCTGCGCCCATAATTTCGGCTATGTATCTTGTAGGCTGGTGGAGGATTCTTCTTGGCATCCCTTAAGCCCGTCCAGTCTGTCCTCGCATTCTTGACAATATTGCCAGCAGGAAAACAGAGCCACGACATACACTATGTCGCCAGGAACATGTACCTGTTCCCCGTCGCAGGCCTTGTAATAGGTGCGATAATCGGCGGGATGGCTTTTGGAATCTCACCCTTCCTGCACCCGCTGCTCGTAGGGCTGCTTGTCACCGGCGCGCTGGTGATCATCACGGGCGTTCACCACACTGATGCGCTGGCAGATTTTGCAGACGGGCTTATGGCAAAGGGAGGTAAAGAGGTAAAGCGCAAAGCGATGCTCGACCCCGCCGTCGGCTCTGCAGGTGTGGCGGCTCTGGTCATGTATTTTGCAGGCATGATAATCGTGTTCCAGACAGGGTTTCCATCAGGCCTGTCCATTCTCATGAGCATCATGACTGCGGAGGTGATTGCGAAATATATCATGGTGTACCTGGCAGGCACGGGGCTTTCAGCATGGGAAGGATTCAGCTCGCCATTTACTGCAGCGATGAAGGACAAACGCAAAATAGCAGCAGCAACAGGCACCGTGCTTGCAATAGTGTGGCTCGCCAGCAATTATGCTGGCCTGATTGCTCTTGGAGTTTCGCTTGCCGTTGCCGGGATTATGAAATACGCCTCTGGCAGGTCCTTTGGCGGCATATCTGGAGACGTTCTTGGTGCATCGAACGAGATTACACGCCTGTCGTCGCTTATCGTATTGGCGTCAGTTCCGCCGATTCCGCTGCTGGCAGGGATGTCGATCTTTTGATAGCCTCCATAATGTGTGGTGGCAAGGGAACAAGGATGCAGGCACAGACTGAAAAACCGCTGCTGAAAGTAGGCAATATCTCAATGATAGAGCGAGTAATATCAGCGCTTGCCGGTTCGCGCAGATTTGAAAGAATTGTCACTGTAACTTCACCCAACTCTCCGAACACAAGGCAGCTTGTGATAACACAGGGAGTTGAGGTAATTGAAACAGCTGGTGAGGGCTACCCACAGGACCTTTCTCTCGTCCTTGCCAGATTAAGACCGGAAAAGGTCATGGTGGTGCCGGCGGATGTTCCATTATTGGACTCACAGATCGTAAATGACATTGTCGACAATGCCTCCAACAAGCAAGAGCCAGCTGTCTCAATAGTGCTTGAGAGGGAGTTTGTGGAAAACATGGGCGCTAAGCCAAGCGTGGTTTTTGGCAGGTACTGCCACTCAGGCATCACGATATTCGATACGGCAAGAATTGCAAGAGACGTAGCGGTGCAGGAGCGCTATATAGTGATGAACAGGAAGGGATTGGCGCTAAACGTAAATACAAAAGAAGAGTTGGAGCTGGCGGAGAAATTACTGGTCCAGCGCGCCTAGCACCTTGCCGTTGATTTTGGCAAGGCTTCCAGACTTTTGAGCCAGTAGCTCGCCGCATGATTTGCAGTTGATGTCCGTTGTCGTGTGCGAAAACACAACGGCTTTTTCGCCGCACTTTTCGCACTGGACTGACAGGAATGCGCTTCTCGGCTTTGGAATCATGATGCTTTCTCGCTTCATATCAGATCACCTCATCTCATATCTCCAGCTTGCGGATCCTCATGCCCTGCTTCATCGTCTTGTACTGGCAGGTCTTACAGGTATAGCGTAAAGTCATTTTCTTGGTGGTTTTGGCAGTCCTCTTGAGCTCGGGGAATTTCTGGCCGCCATAGCCCTTCTTGTCCTCGGCGTGCCTGCGAGCGCCCTCTGCCACCGTGCGGTCCTTGCCCTTCTTATATAAGGCAACTGACTGAACCGTATGGGTCTTGCACTTGGGGCAGAACTTGCGCATCTCCTTCTGCATCTTCATATGGCTACCGGATGCTCCGAAAGGGTAATTTAATGTATATCTGCATCGCCAAAAGCCACCCCAGAGGCAGCCGTAACAGCAAATCTAATATACCAAGACTACCAACCCCTCCGGTAGTATGTTCGAATCCCTGTTACAGCAATCAATAGACCCGGCTGCTTTCCCTGTATGGATCCCACTGGCTTTCGGACTGATTGTAGGCCTGGCCTACGTGGTTGCGTCAGCAGCAAGGCGCAGTCGCTAAAGGCGACTAACTCCTTTCTTTTTATATAATACAGCTTTATAGCCAGCGATAGCTATATTCTTCCCATGGGCCTCTTCCGCCGAGAAAAGACCGAATGTGACGAATGCCATGCGAGATTTGGAAGCTATGACGAGCTTGTCCAGCATGCTAGAGAAGCTCACAAGATCCGCCCTATCAGATGCAATAGCTGTGGCAAGCTTTTCTTGCATGAGAGAGACAGGTTGCACCATGTGAAGGAAGAGAAGGAGAAAAAGATAGACGCCCGCAGGCACAGGTTTTAATGAATCTCCTCTGATGATCGCTATGGAATGGATTTTGCAGTGAGGATAGGCGCAACAAAGGAGCGTACGATAACTGTCGACTCGAATCAAACTACAAGCTTTCTCTGGGAGGGAGAGAATGTTCTCTCTACCCCCTCGATGATATTGGAAATGGAAGAGACCTGCAGGCTTTTGCTCAAAGAACAGTTTGTACGCGACCCCGATTGGGACTCTGTCGGTACGGTCGTGGACGTCAGGCACCTTGCAGCCACCCCTGTCGGAGCAGAGGTCTACCTCAAGGCCAAGGTGGTCTCTGTCGATGGAAGACGGGTCATGTTCGAGGTCGAAGCCAGGGACAAGCTTGAGAAGGTGGGCGAAGGGAAACACGAGAGGTTCATCATAAACATCCCCCGCTTCAGGGAAAAATTCAACGAGAAGCAAAAGCAATTGGGCATGTAACGAGTCAAAATCTATAAAAGACGCATGGGGATTCGTGTAATTATTCTAATAGGTGATATGCAAGTATGGCATCAATTCAAACAACTGCTGGCGGAATGCCAGTTTTGATTTTGAAGGAAGGAACCAAAGAAACCAAGGGCAGGGAAGCCCAGAAGAACAACATCACTGCTGCAAAGCTTATCGCGGAGATTGTCAAGACCAGCCTTGGTCCAAGAGGCATGGATAAGATGCTCGTGGACTCGCTGGGAGATGTGACGATAACTAACGACGGCGCCACCATTTTGAAGGAAATCGATGTGCAGCACCCAGCTGCGAAAATGATGGTCGAAGTCGCAAAATCTGTCGACAACGAAGTCGGCGACGGCACCACATCGTCGGTTGTTTTTGCCGGCGCGCTTCTCGAAAAGGCCGAAGAGCTGGTGAACAAAGACGTTCACCCCTCTGTCATCGTAGACGGCTACAACGCAGCTGCTGAACAGGCACTAAAGCTGCTGCAAAAGATTGCAGTCAAGGTAGACATCTCTGACAAAGACATGCTGATGAAGATCACAAGAACCAGCATGGATTCAAAGCTGGTGTCAGAGGACAGCCCAACCCTGGCACAGATCGTCGTTGACGCGACAAAGCAGGTCGCAGAAAAGACTGACGGAGGCTACAGAGTAGACCTTGACGACATTAAAGTAGAGAAGAAGGCAGGAGGCTCGATGCGCGACACGAGGCTGATCAAGGGTGTTGCTCTTGACAAGGAAGTAGTGCATGCAGGCATGCCAAAGAGGATCGAAAACGCCAAGATCGCATTGATCAACTCTGCTCTGGAAATCGAAAAGACTGAGATGAGCGCAGAGATCAGGATTTCAGATCCACAGCAGATGCAGATGTTCCTCGAGGAGGAAAATCGCATGCTCAAGTCGATGGTGGACAAGATCAAGGAATCAGGTGCAAATGTCCTCCTGTGCCAGAAGGGCATCGACGACATTGCACAGCACTACCTAGCCAAGGCCAACATCCTGGCAGTAAGGCGCGTAAAGGAATCAGACATGACCAAGATGTCCCGCGCAACCGGTGCCAGGATAGTCAACAACCTTGATGACCTGACTGCAAAGGACCTTGGAAGCGCAGACCTTGTCGAGGAGCGCAAGGTGGAGACCGACAAGTGGGTCTTTATCGAAGGCTGCAAGAACCCAAAGTCCGTCACAATCCTGATCAGGGGTGGCTCTCAGAGAGTGGTTGACGAGGCTGACAGATCACTGCACGACGCACTGATGGTCATGAAAGACGTGTTTGAGCACCCGGCCATAGTTGCAGGTGGAGGAGCCCCAGAGGCATACATCGCAAATGAGCTGAGACAGTGGGCCAGTAGCCAGGAAGGCCGCGCCCAGCTGGCAGTGCAAAAGTTTGCTGATGCGCTGGACGTAATCCCTCTCAGCCTGGCCGAGAATGCAGGCATGGATCCGATAGACACCATGACGGAGCTTCGCGCAAGCCAGAGCAAGGGAAGCAAGTGGACAGGTGTCGACTGCAGGAACACGAAGGTGACTGACATGTACAAGCAGAACGTGCTAGAGCCACTTGTGATCAAGCAGCAGATAATCAAATCTGCTACAGAGGTCGTGTCGATGATCCTCAGGATCGACGACGTGATTGCAGCAAGCAAGTCCAAGATGCCAGCCGGTCCTCCAGGCGGAGGAGGCATGGGCGGCATGGATATGGAGTAGGAAAAAAATCTCCACTTTCTCCTTTTTCCATCTTTTTCAAACTACATATACAACCTAGCCATTTTGAGCATACGTGACCATAATCGAAAAGCTGCGGCATCTTGTCATCGGGGGCTCGATAGTCGTGATGCCGGACTTTTTCGTCGACCGCATAATACGGCTAGAATCAAAAGAGAAGTTCTTTGACGCGCTGACAGAAAAGGCACAACGGGGCGGCGGGAGCGTCAGAGGAGTGCCGACAGTCGATGTCAAGGGCGGCAACGCAGTCAATGTAGCTTATTGCCTTGCAAAGCTGGGACTCAAGGTCTCATTGTTTACAGTGGCAGACGAAATAGGCGCTGCCATGATAAGGCAGGCATTTTCTCAATTTGACGACAGGGCGACGCTGAGGATAAGCACGGGCAAGAGCGGTCTCACCACGTCGTTTGAATTCCCACATGGAGATACAAGGGTAAACGTCATGGTGAGTGACATTGGTGACAACGACAGTTTTGGCCCGGAAAAGATAGACTCAGAAGCCGACAAGGCCATTCTGAAGAATGCCGACGGAGTCGTGATAACCAACTGGGCGAGCAACAAAAAAGGCACCGAGCTTGCCGAGTTTGCCTTCAGGAACTCCCCGAGCGCATTCCACTTTATCGATCCTGCAGACGTTGAAACAAGAAAACAAGACTTTTGCGACTCGCTGGCCAAGCTTGCAGACATAACCGACTGCCTGAGCATAAACGAAAATGAATGCAACTCGCTGGCAGATGCACTCGGGATTGCGCATCCGCTTGGAGCTAGCTTTGATGTAAGTGAAATCAAGGCGGCCGCCAAGACAGTTGCAGAGAAGATAGGAATCAGCACCGACCTGCACACAAGAATTGGTTCTGCGTGGTCGAACGGAAAGGAAAGTGAATTTGTGCATGCGATAAGAGTGGAGGCAAGGACTCTTACAGGCGCCGGAGACTCGTGGGATGCGGCAGACATTGTCGGATACCTTGCAGGACTCGACCCTCGTGAGAGACTGCTGTTTGCAAACTGCTTCGCATCACTCTATGTTAGAGACCCGCAGGGCGAACCTCCCGTCATGAACAAGGTCTTTGAGTTGTTGGAAAGGGTGCAGTAGCAATATTAGAAGTTGTAGTAGCGAGAATCAGGCAAACTTGCTTGCATCAAACGGTTCTTTGATCGATCGGAGCATGTAGAGCATCTTGTTGATGTAGCGCTGTTTTGAGGGGATCTCGACCAGCTTGCGCTGGTAAAAGTCGATCAAATGATCTATAATGCAGGTGCCGTCCCTCGATTCTGAGAGATGGGCCAATATCTGGGAGTACCAATACTCCACCAGGGCATCCTCGCCGTGTTTCTCCTCCAGCTCGACCAGAAATGCAAAGTTTGAGTGGCAGCGGCGGCACAACCCGTAGTGGGCCTTGGCATACGATCTACTTTCAACATGGCCGCACCTTGTCTTCATTCGTCATGACATATTGCACCGAAACCCTATTTGAACCCCGGCAGGTATTTTAAATGACAAGAGCGTCCTAGACTTTACCATGATAGAGGCAGAGGATGCAGTCAGGATTGTCGATACAGTCGCCAAGAACCTGATCGGGGTATCAAGAAATAGCTCAAATTTTGAGAGGCTACCGGACACATTCTGGGGATATTTCGCAAGAGGACATGATGCAAAGGGGAGGTTCGGAGTGATCGTCACCTATTCTGAAAACGGCAGTGATGTTGACGAGCTGATAAAAATGTACGAGCAGTGGGTGGCAAAGAACAAATCTAGGTGACCTGTTCTACGACCCATTCCCGGAATTTTGCAATTGCAAAGTCCTCTGACTGTTTGACAAACACAGGATCCTTTATTCTCCACTCGTCCTGTGGTATGCCGTCAAAGAATTCCTGCATGCAGAGTATGAACCGGAAACGCAGGTTTCGCGGGTTTTCCGAGATCCCGTATCTGTAGAGAATGGCTGCTATTTTTCCAAAGGCCTCGTCGTAATTACGCTTGAATGCTTCGATCTTGAAGGTTTCTTCCAGAATAGCAGTTATTGCATCAAGATCATCGCGGAGCGTGATGATCATGATTTGGACTTGAGCATTTCTAGCTTTTTGCCATATACGGCGTTCATGTTGGAATCGAGGTCAAGATTGTATTTTGTAGCCAGATAATACAAAAGCGCGGCCGACTCTGTTATCTCCATCTTGGCGTGTTCGACATTATTCTTTTCCATTGCAAAAGCGATTTCGCCGATTTCTCTTACGAGGTGGATAAACGCTGCAGACTTGTCGTCGCCAAACTTTTTGTTATAGTATTCAACTGCTATAGAGCTCATATGCAGGTCAATTGATGCTGTGTTGGTTATAAAAATTAGAGGGCCCGGATTTTCTATTACCTGATTGCGTGGGGGGGCATCCCTTGATGTCCAGTTTTCCAGCTGCCAGCTCGTGACTTGTATGTGAGCAAGAGTCGCTAGCTGACTCGTCCTGTATACACGCTGCAAGAAAATGTCGCGCTCCAGCTTCATGATGTAGGGGAAATTACACTATACTACTACAATCGCTGTCAGACGCTTCGGCATGACTATACCTTCCTTCCGCTTCTGATATGCCTCTTGTGTCTACCCATCCAGCACGTCCGGCCCCTACTAAGGTAGTGTGGATTCGACTCTTGCCGTTCTTCTTTCGGATCTTCTCTCCCCTCCTCCACATCCAATTACTTCTTATTTTCTTCCTCTCATGCACAAATTTCTGGGCTGCTCCGAGTAGATAATAGCAGATGATGGAAGGAGTGCCAACTATGCAATAACCGAGGGGAGAGTGATGCTTCCGGGAGACCCATAGAGCAGGGCAACGGCAGATAACCGTCCTGCTTGAGGGTTAGATTCTGTGAGCTATCGGTGCCCTTATTAAGTACGACCATAAATCCAATCCCATGGACGTACTCTCGGAAGACAAATGCAGCTGTCAGGAATGCATGGATGAACAAGCAGAGATGTGCCTGGCTAACCACTGCGAGTGTTGCAAGCACTAAAGACGGCCACATCCATGCCGCAATTTTTTCTCAAGCAAGTCCTGCCGCTCTCAGGCAGCACTTCTTGAACCTCCTGCCGCTGCCGCATGGGCATGGGTCATACCCTCCAACTTTTTCTTATCTGAATATGGCGATTCGATTCAATTTGGGCAAAAAGTAATCTTCAAAGGGTTTTGTCCTCTACCTCTTCAGATCCTTTTCCAAGTTCTCCGACAGCGTCTCCAGCAACCGATTTCCTTTCTCAGCTTGGCAATCTACTCCTACTTTTCCCCCAGCTGCTTTAGCAGCTCAGTGCGTGACTCGTACGCCTTCTTCTGTTCCTGCTTTAGAGAATCCTCGAAATGCTCTATATCAACAGGTATGCCAGCTGGTTGTTCTTGACCATGATTACCATTGATTACGCGGCCACGCCCACAGGATAGGTACCTAGCAACAAAACCAGGTATTCTAGTAGCCAAAAGGGGTATTAAGGGATTCACGATATAACACACGGCTTGTCCGGATCAGCAGAATTTGTGATCAGAACTATGAGCCAGTCTGACCTAGACGTTGCGATTGAGTGGGCCTCATCCGAAGGATGGAACCCTGGCCTGAACGATGCGGAGACATTCTACCACGCAGATCCGTCTGGGTTCTTTGCAGGCTTTGTTTCAGGGGTTCCGGCTGCATGCATCTCATCAGTCGCGTATGATAGCTCGTTTGGATTCTTGGGGCTGTACATAGTGAAGCCCGAATACAGGGGACGTGGTTTTGGAATAAAGATCTGGGAAAAGGCGCTTGAATATCTTGGTGATAGGAATATTGGGCTTGACGGCGTCATCGCAAGACAGAAAGACTATGAAAAATACGGCTTCAAATTCGCTTACAGGAACCTACGGTTTGCAGGTAGCTTCACATGTCCGACGAGGTCGAAAAATCTAGTCGACTTGAAGAATCTTGAAACAAGCAAGATTGCAGAGTACGACATCCAGATGTTTCCTGCAAGGCGCGACAATTTCATTTCAAGATGGGTTAAGCAGAAGGGAAGCAAGGCTCTGGGCTACCTTGCAGACGGCAAGCTTGTGGGATACGGAGTCCTGCGCCCGTGCCTAATAGGCTTTAAAATAGGGCCGCTTTTCGCAGACAACAGGGAAATTGCACAGGAATTGCTGTCAGGCTTGGCAAGCCATGCCGGAAAGGAGAGAATTTTCATCGATGTTCCAGAGCCAAATCAGCAGGCCATCGATCTTGTGAAAGGAAATTCGATGGAAAAGATCTTTGAAACAGCGCGTATGTACAACAAGTCCATTCCAGATCTGCCGCTAGATCGGATCTATGGTGTGACCACGCTGGAGCTCGGATGATCTGAGCGAATTGTAGAGTTCGGCCGCTTTGGCGCCAACATCTTTGGCCTCCATTATGATGGTGTCCGCAAAAAACGCGTCTGCGCCGGCCATTCTCAGGTACTGCACGTCTGCAGGTTTTGAAATGCCACTTTCGCTTGTCTGCGAGCCTGTCTATGCTTGCCCCCTGCCAAGTTTTTGTCAAAGATAGTCTTGACGAGTAGGATGCAATCTGCGCCTGCCTTTTTCCCGGCGTCAATTTTGAAAAAATTCTAAATTCTTGGGCTTTAGATATCCAAGGTAAAAGAATGCGTGGGGTGCGATAAAAAGATTAGGTTCGGTGCGGTAAAATATTTCGCTCAGATAAGCATATTCGAATTCGAAACGTGAATTCTTGTGTATATTATCATACTCAAATTTTTCTCATCACTTTTTCGAAAGCTTATGTTCGGAAAACTTTGTTTTTCCCAGCCAGTACAGACCAATTCCGAAAATACCTATAATTACAATTGCCGTTGGATTCACTTCGTATCCTATCAAAGAACAATCAGCATCAACTCTAGGAAGAAGTGGCATAATAAATGAAAATGGGAGATTCATAGAACACGCAAACGCGGAAGTAGGAAGAAAGAAGAGTCCTATCAGTGATGCCAGCAAAAGAATCCTAAGTGTCATCATGATTACTACACAAAACTTGTATTAACCTTATTGGCGATTCTCCTCCGACTCAAAAAGTCAGTTTGCCTGATTAGCGGCAAACTCGACTGATACTCCATCATGATATTTCTCATTATAGGCTTTGTCTTCATCCTCACTTACTTGGTATTTTCCATAAATGCCCAGCTGGACTTGGTAATAGTGCTCTATGCCCTTGGCATCGATGTTGTTGTCTTCAGCCACATGAATTATGACCTTCTCTCCTTTTTCGAAAAATGGTTCAGCAGGATTTATGTAATAGACTCCTTCGATATTGACGGAGTCCAAATAGATCGTAAATACTTCTTTATCCCAATTCCCCTTGTAGATTTCATGGACCTTTATTTCAACTGGAATTGCGCCGTGTTCGTATCCTGCATTGTCAATCCACGGTATAGGGTCGCCTACACTGAGAGTCTCTCCTCTTATCGTGAATATCACTGTGTCTTTTACATCTTCTATATCCGTAGTTGCGAATGAGGCCTCTCCAACGGCTCTCTTCACAATGGGTAGTGTGTCTGTATCCGATGCCGTTTCTCCATTGAAGAGAGGAATGCCAGCGATTGCGATAACTATTCCACCAATGACTGCGCCAATTATTCCGAGGTGTATTCTATTCAACCTCTTCACTCTCCTAATAGAAGGTGTTAATCTGACTTATGTCGTCAGGACGAATTTGTGCATATCCCGGATTACATTCAGCCTTCATCATTGTATGGGTATCTGAAACTCCCCACTCCGAGGTTGGATGACGCAATCCTGCAAAGTGTCCAAATTCATGATTTGCTACATACCGGGGGTTCGGAGTGACGGGAATGCCTGGGAAGTTGGCGCAGCTTGCACCAGTGACGAAATTATGGTCAGGATGGGTCGTGAAAGTGATGATTTTGTACATGCTCGATTGACCCACATTATAGACCGTGTTCATCGCGTGAAGATAGCTGGCTAGCTGCCAAGCTGAAACCTGATTAGAAGTTCCTGTGCATGAAGCATCGACAGAGATGTTTATGTCGGTGTTCGAATCCACATGCGCACGCGCCGCATCAATTATTGTTCTTAGGGTATTTGCTTGATTTAGATGTCCGTCAAGCTTTACGGAATTGAGGGCAGTCATCTGATAGCAAATCGACTTATTGGCGCTGCTGAAAGGGTAGTATGTAGGAAGTGGATGAACCGCATCAACTGTTCTTATACTCATGGTTCCCGCTCCTAAAATGCCTGCAAGAGCTAGTAGGCCCAGAATACTTTTCTTCTGAAAGCGATACTTTTCCATTAATTGATCTAGTCTAGGGTACGATAGAAGGTTTATGCCCGATTCTTATGCAGAAATTCGCAACCTTCGAACCAATTAAGCAAGAGTAGATCAGAAGATGGCGCGAGGTAGCTTGGCGTTATATTCCATTGGTCACCAGTTTACGGGCAATACCTCAAAACATCAACGCGCATGACGCGCCAGTTACGCTATTTTTGTCATAATCCCTCGTTGAGAGTTTAGCTGGACGGATTGCAAAGGCTTTTACGAGATTACTAAAGCATTCTTTCTTTCCAATCATAAAAGGGATCAATGTCGTGTGTGTAAAGTATCAGCAAGTAGAAGGTCATCCCCACAGGAGCGGCAATAAAAAAACTATCCACCTTGTGCACGAAATAATGACTTTCCGAAAAAGAATGCGCCAAGCTGATAGACGAGCTAGTAGGCGAAGGCAACCAGGAGATAAGAGGCGCGCTTTTGAAAGGTACTGCAAAAGATGAGCGGCCCCGCCGCAGGCGCCGAAAGAGCGAACAATCTTGACAAGACGGTCAAAGTCAGGACAAACAAGACGACCGAGACAGACCGGACAGATTTGTCAGAAGGCCACTAACAGAGAAGACAATCATGCATACCTAGTTAGCCGTAGCGGCGCGGCAGCAAAAGGCGATGACAGCCATGACAGCGGCCAGAAAGACACGCGCAAAGAAGTCGGAACCAGACGGACAAGACCGGACAGGCCTGAGACCGAGCGCATGAGAAGTCCTGAATAAAGTTTTCGGTCAGGGTACGGCAACAAGGGGAATTTACTATTACATCGTAACAGGGCGGGCCGGAAATATGGGATAACGGAGGAAGGAAAAGGAAGTGGAGGCTACCTGCAAGGGTGCTCCGCCAGTTCGATCGCATGCGCCAGCCGGCTGTACATCTTGGCAAGTCGCCTGTTGTAATCTGCAAGTGTGTTGTTTGACTTGGCGACCTTCAGCATTGCGTCTGCAAGCCTAGACATGGCTTCTGTCTGTGCCTCATTCGCGGCGATGTTGTGCTTTTCATTGACTTCAAAGTCGCGTGTAGGTTCAGTCGAGCTTGACTCATGCTCTTGTTCGCATGCCAGGAATGTCGCGACTTCATCCTGCGACGGCCTTGCATGCTTGGCAGGCTGCTCCCTCTTTGCCGTTCGGTCCGTCAGGCACCGGTGGCGTGAGCCGTCTGAGTTGACAGCCACGTTCCTGCCTTCTTGCAAGGTCCAGCGTACCAGCCTGCCGCAGTAGCCACACCTTTTCACTTCGGGGGACCTTCCGCCCTGGCCCTGTAGAAAAACAGCCTTGGCGGTTGGAATGGTTTGCTTTTCAATCTGGTTTTGCATTTTGCATTCACCTTTTCTTCTGGCAGTTGGCCGACGCAAAGCGCGCCGTTTCTAGCTCCACCGCGGAGAGGCCTGCCAGTTGGAGCCTCAAAAGAAAGGATATCGGAGAGGTTGACGCATTGGGAGTAGCCGGGTCAGTCCCACCATCAGGCGGGCGCTCATTCCATGTCATCCGACGTGTCAGAGATAAGTCGTTTCATCATCCCCGGCCGACACCACAGAAACTGCAGGGACTTCAAGGAAGGTCGAAAACTGACAGTGGGAGGCGCAAAGCCAAAATCGTGCGTGGAGGTGATAATGACAGAGCTTCTGTGAAGACTCTGCAGGCAGATGCTGTATCTGCTTATAAAGGGACAGATGTTTTTTGTGCGGGCTTATAAAGGGTCAAGAAAATTGGTGCTGAATAGTGCTGCAGCTGCACTATTCCGCACTTTTTTAGTGCCGAATAGTGCAGCGGCGGCACAGTTCCGCACCAAGCAGTGGTGACGAATAGTGCCGCGGCGCATCTACAGGCGAACTTGAAGAGACTGAGAATTGACAGCGGCAAACCTTCCTGAATACAGCACCTTGCACAAGGATTGGAGTTCTAATGGTCAATTTCATCCAATAGAAGTCCGACCGATCGGAGTTCTAATGTCAGATCTGGTCCAGTACAGGTCCAAGAACAAAGTGCTGATGTTCCAGTGCGAGGCAGTTAGTATGTCCGAGCAACGGCGTTACTCCAAAAAAGTCAACTGTATTCCCTGCAATTCCCGTTTTTAACCGCCCACGTTGATTATTACTGTGGAAGACGAGTACGTTACGGTTCCAAAGAGCAAGCTTGTCGAGCTCAGGCAGGCCATGGATGATTACAAGCTTGTCGTGGAAAAGATGAAGAAGGACCTGGACAAGCTGAAGAGGTTCAGGCAGGAGGGCTGACTTTACCAGTGGCAAGCTCCTCTAGCATCTTGAATATTTTCATCTGGACATGTTCGTGCTCTTTTACGGTTCTTGATAGTCCTTCAAGCATCCTCTGCTCCCTGTGCGCCAATTTCATTGCAAGCCGCTCGTCAAGTATGTAGCCGCACCTGACGCATCTTTTTGCAGCAGTGTTGTTTTCGCCGCACCGGGGACATGCCTTGAGAGCCAATCCGTTATTTTGCTCATTTTCAGACAATAGGCCGTGCTCCTTCAGAACAGCCTCTTCCAGGTCAGACTCGCTTAAATGAACATATACTTCCATCATTTCGGTGCCTTTCTTCCAGTTGCCGAATTTCTTCAGAATCTGGTCAGGGTGCTTCTTTGCCACGTCTGTCAGCTTGGTATGCCTCAGCAGATAATTCCAGACCTTCTTCTTTATGCCAGCTGCAAATGCAGCGTTCTTTACCACCTTGCGAAGGTACCCGTAGCCAATGACTTTCTGAGTGGCAAAGGACCACCACAGCGGTGCGTCCAGGTCGTCCTTGAATGGATGCTGCTGCATCCAGTCAAGCAATAGTCTGTATGAAAGCAAGAGTGGCACCGTCTTTTCGCCGGTCTTCCCCCTCGTCGTCACTACTGCCACCTTGTCTTTGAACAACACTCCACCGATAGTCATGTTGAGAAGCTCGCCCGGTCTGAATGCGCCTTCGTAGAGGCACATCACCATAGCTCTGTCTCTGGCAGAAAACCTGCTCACCTTTGGTATGGCGTCAAGCAGTGATTCGATTTCTGCAGCTGTTAAAAGGTCGCCAGGTCTTATCTCCCTCTTCTTTCCATTCTTTACGTACGATTCAGGTCGAATCCATGACACTTCTGCGACATAGTCTTTGCCGTCCTTCTTTTCTCCTATCTCTTCTGTCTTGGCAAAGTGGACAAGCCTCTTTAGCGCCTCGGCAAATGCCCTGTTGGTCTTGCCGGCGTATTTGTCAGACGCTATGTACCGCAGGCAATCCTTGCAATCATCTTTGGCGGCGGCCTTTAGCTCAAGCTGATGATTGCCAAACCACCCTATGATGCGCGGCAGCCTTGCAGCATAATATACAACCCTGCCCTTGGACAGCCCGAAATCTCCAAGTGCGTCCAGAAACTCTGATGCCACCTTGCCGTTTCCGGTAGCATCATTGTTCAGTCGCTTTTTGATGGAAAGGATCTTGCCAGTGTAGTTGTATATCGAGTCGCTGTCCATTCTGCCGGCAAAGCCTGAAACAGCCTTTAAAGCGGGCATCTGGTTCTGCTCGTGGCGCACCATACTGGTAAAATAGTGCGGGATTATAGTTTAGCACTCTTTTTCACACCCAAACTATTGGTTACCTTATTATTAAAAATTCCCGAACGAGTACTGCAAGTCGTTGGTTGTTCATGCATGATTATAAATCATCAACAGAAGACTTGATAGTGCCCGCTTCTGCTCTCTGACAGACGCAGAAATTCGAATCCATAGGGGATTAGTTGAGATTTAAATGTAGATGGATATAGCGCCCCATCCAATTGCAGTGAGAATCAAAGGTCAGACGTATGCGAATGGGTCTTGTTCTTGCCTAGCTTCATAACCACCAGTCCTGCAACTACTAGACAAGTTGAGAACACCATTAGCCCAATGGTAACTAGAATATTACCTTCGGTTAGGCCAGTAGTGCACTGTCCACCTGGATAAATTGCGTAGCACATGCCTTTGATTGAATATATAGCATACATACCTCCAGAAAGCAAGGCGGTGAAACCTCCGATGACCAGCATGACAATACCGGCAAACCGTGATTTGCCAGTCTTTGATACTACACTCATGTCGGCACTATTTAGGGTAAACACGTATATTAATATTATTCAAAAAAACATCGCAGTAGATTTACTTTCGGACACACCCTAATGCATTAAAGAAAAAGTGGGAGAAAGGACTAGTTGACCTGCAGGGTTCCTTGATCTCCTTCTATACCGCTCATCGGACTGAAGATGAACGAAACGCCGTCGGTTGCCACCAGTGTTCCGTAAAGTGTTACGCTTGAGCCTGTGCCCTTCTTGTATATGGGACCACCGCTATCGCCTTGTTGAGCCGCGGCAGACACTCTAGCTTGCTGATAGAATATTCTACCATCTTCTCCTACAAAAGTCAAGCCTGTTGCAGTTATCGTGCCGCATCTTTCGTGGTCTTTAGCTCCGAACTTGCAGACGAATTCGCCCACAGCAGGGAAGCTCTTCTTGCCTGTAATGGTGTATTCTAGTGTTAGTCCGCCTACCCAGATCTTACCAAGTGTTGATGAAACCCCTGCATCTGGCCTCCAAAGCAGAGTATCGCTAAACCTTGGGCTAGGAAGATTGGTGTTGGCAACTTCTTGTCCCTTTCTCGATCCTCCAACTGGTTGATAGTATACCTGATCCCCTGTCATGTCGATGCCGTTCTCGCAGTGTCCTGCTGTGACAAGTACACGCATCCCGTCGCTTACTCTGTTAGCCACAAATCCCGTTGTACAATACGGTGCAGGGTTGCCTGTGGTTAGTGCTATTTGTGCACCGCCCTTCAATGGATTTAGTGGAACTCCGTCACTCGCATATTTTATTGGAGTAGTTTGTATGATCCGTACGTCTTCAGCTGGGATACCATGAGCCATAACAAAACTATCTATGTTGGCTTTCGTGGCATCATCTAAAGCAGAAACTCCTATAACAATGACCTGATTCTTCTCGTCTATGTCAAGATAGTTGACGCCTGAGCCTTTGATGTCAATGAGCTGATGAAGAATTTCACTCCATCCCAACCATTGCTTCCAGTCGCGTTTTGCCTGCAGAATGACAACGCCTTTTTCCAAGTCCTTAGCGTCAACAAAGTTCGCAAGTACGGCTGAGACTTGCGCGTCGGTGGTGCCACTAGGCTGAGTCAAGTATACGCTCAATTGGCCTTCGTCATTATAGAAATACCCTGCGAACCCGGGGAGCCTGTCCTGTATCCTGCTAAACAATTCGTCTATGGATTTTGGAGGTGTCTGTGTGTCTTTCGACGATGTTGTCGCTTGCGCATCGGCTACACCTGTGTTCAAGCCTGCGGCTATCGCAGACGCAAATAAAAGCAAGCCCAAGGATAGTGCAGCGAATGCATATGCGAGTTTTTCTCTAGATGACTTGTCTGCCATACTTTGTCATCATTCCTTCTAATAGGTACTTCTATTTAAGATAGCGCTATATAGATAGAATTGACATTTAGTGTCTAAATTCTTTATGAGCTTTAGAGAGTAGCCAAATATTGGTAATATACAATGGAATATTCGCTAAAATCTGTTTCGAGTCGTGTATTGTATCGAAGCAGCATTGTGGTTTTTCATTAACCCTTGTAAATACATAAGGTTTTACCAAAACTGCCTGCAATCGTTTGGATAAAATCTTAAATATAGTACGTCAAATTACGAGACGGTTTGTTAACGTATGTCACGATGTCAAGGGCGGACAAACTTCGGAACACCACTGAGATCGCCTAATAATATTTCCATTGGCGGATTCATGTCATTATGATATACACTTAAGCAGAGAGACAGGAAGTCGGATAATGCAATGGAGCAGCTGCTGGAATGAAAGATTCTGGATGGAAGCTGACGACTATCAGATCGGAGAAGCATTCAGAAGATTCGTAAAAAGTTGTATGACAGACGGACAGTTATTGCCGGAAAAGAAGGAACGAAAGTAGCCAGATTAATACAAAAGAACCAGCTAAACGCAGGACACGTTCATACGCAACCTGGCTAAAGAAAAAATGATACCAGTGGTGGTACCAGCAAAAAATACACACACAATACATAGTGCGGGGGAGAATTTTTGGTACCAGCGGCAACATCGCTGCCATATGGCAGCAACACAAGAGCATGAATCTTACAGTGTTGGCACCACTGGTGCCATTTTTTGATACCAGTGGTACCAAAACAGGATGCAAAAAGCATCATTTTTTGGCACCAGAGCCGGATCTGATACCAGTGGTACCACTTTTGGCACCAGTGGTGCCACGAGCTAAAGTCTGGTGCCAAGAAAAGCGTAGCTAACATGCAGCATAACCGGCGCGCAAGTCAGACAGGTTAACAATGACCCCCCCGTTTTATTATCAGCAGTCCCGAGCTCCTTTTTCACCATGTCTATGATCATCAGCGAGCCGGCGCCAAGCAGTGCATTTAGAGCTGTTTCAACCTCCTCTAAGGAGAAGCACCGCCCGCCGTCCTGTATCGAGATATTGTGTCTTTCTTGCAGGTAGTACAGCAGGGCCTGCTTTGAAGGCTCTCCAAGCACATCAAGGGAAATGTCAAGTGCTCGCTTGAGCAGGATGGTCATCCGGCCTGTTTGCGGCCATTACACACGCACTTGTGTACCGTGCTTAATAAAATTGCCTTTTGGCCAAACCACCATGATTGTCGCCGGTATCAGCAAAGCACGATAATAATATTTGACATACTTTTGAGGTAGCTGGATTCGTTCCTATTCCCAAATTTTCAACCGAACCCGAGTTGACCTGCTGCAGTACCGGTCTCTGTATGACTCTGCCAGCACTGCAAGCAAAAATCTCCATCCACTTGAAAGATTTCAGCGCTATTGGAACACATGCAGCATCTGATTTCGCACATCCTTCGTCCCCTTTCGTTGGCGGAGAAAATATTTCTGTGCCATCTATCTAGTCTTGGTACAAGACGATAGCGCATGTGTTCTCTATAGGGTACGCTTTTGTTCCTGCCCATTCTTTCTTGTGTCATATGCCTTGTTCGCAGGCTGACTGGAAACCCCGATAGCAGAGTCATGACGCTGCGGGGCCACACCATCAACCTGCCTGCAAACCCACTGCTCACAAAATGTCTATCGGCCAATTTGCTCTGCGGAAAAGAACGTTAGCGGTTCGTTTGTCACCGCAAGTTGGTCCGCAACACCATATGGTTTCCACAGCCAGAAATCTTATATAGTAATATCCAATAGAAGAAACTTATGGTAGACGTAACACTCGATCCATTCATCAGTTGCGGGCAGACAAGATGGGGCGTCAAAAACTGGCAGAATCAGAGCGGCGTTAACGCTGTTTTTGGCAGGAACAACAGCTGCGGCCCAAGTGGCGCCGGGATAATAGTCGATAGGACAAACTACATCAAAGTGACTACTAAGAATAGCACATCACTTCAAGGCGCATGGCAAGCAGGTATTCAAGGCACAGACCCTTGGGGCACTAAAGATACTGACGGCACACAGCCAGCTGTGAACCACAATACAGTGATGCCATTGTCGTCAGGGCTATTTTATCAGCTTGAAGTCCAGTACCTCTGGTACAGAAGTGCAACGAGCAAGCCGGCAAGCAGCACAGCCAATGTTATGGCAAACATGCTTGTCAACTTCTGGTTTGGCGATAAAACAAAGAAGGTGATTGTAGGTGGAAAACCAAGTACAAAGACGCGCTTGTGATAGACTTCTGCTTTGCCAATCTAAAGAATGATGCAGGTGTGTGGGTCATAGATCCTTCCCATCCGGAAGGGTCACTATATTCAACGCCGCACAAAAACCCACAAACAGATCCTGACCTGGCAGGCGGTTATACCTATCACTACGGACCAGTGTTGGACAATGGCGGCATCAATGATGGACAGTGGTACGCGCCGCCGACATCGTCATACTACAAGACTATAACGAATATCATCACGGATGCGTTCAACTATCCGTACCCCGGAGGCAATCCCATACAGAGCAACTATGAACTTGTAGATGTTGAAGTGGGTGCAGAGATTTGGAGTAACAAGAATACTACCCCGTATGATGTGGGCACGCTGGTTGGAGCATTTTCCTTGTGTAAAGTAACCTACACTTGAAATACGCCTTCCCATTCCTTTTATGGTGCAGGTTGTGTTGCGAGATGAATTCCTGTATACCCGACATGAATCGGAACAAGGAGAAAGGTGTCCCGGAAATTGAATAGCAATCATTTCAAGTATTTGGCAGTTATTTGTCTAACACTGACCATAGTAGTCTCGTTCAACTATGCAGCAGCCCAATCGGCGCCATCTTACAAATTTGAGATATGGTCTAAACCAGCTGAAGAAGTAACAGCCGGCTCGGTTATTCACATTCAAGGAAAGATCTGTCCTCCCCAAGATACAAGCTTGCCGGAGATTGGGAGAACCATCCGCACGTATTCTTACATAACAATGCCAAACGGTACTCGGACAGTAGAGCAGTCGTTGCAGAGAACAGGTGAATATTGTAATGTGCCAGTACCCATAGATCTAGCTTCTATCACACCACGTATGGTTGGGACATGGTCTGTCTATGCAATAGCTAATTGGACGGCGGCTGGTGGCGTAGAAGAGCGACTACAAAGCGACACAGTTAGCTTTAAAGTCAAAGAAGAAAGCATGTTCCAAAGTTCACAGCATGAAAAGATAGCCGAGGTCAGCGATGGGACAAGGCTGGGGAGCTTTGACTGGAGCCCGGACGGCAAGTTTATAGTCTTTACCCTGCTCAGTAGTAATGCAACAAACCAGCTTGGTGAAACAAGCACATTATGGATGATAGATTCAGATGGTAAGGGTTTAAGAAAAATTGACCTTCCAATGGAGATGAATAATGTGTACGATCCAAGAGTTTCTCCGTCGAATGAGCAAGTTTTGTTTCTAGGATCCCATGCAGAAGGAGCCTCGACTTTCTTTGATGTCTTCAGGTATGACATAAAGAAGGGCAGCCTGACTCAGGTTACAAATACCAAGGCTAGCGACACTGGCATAATTGCATTTGATTGGTTGCCAGATGGAAATAAAATAGTGTATTCAGAGACAGTTACCCGCAGTAATGACGGACAACATAGGCTATGGCTTGCAGACTTTGATGGAAATAAAATAAAAATGCTTTATGAAGGAGAATTAGCTTTTGCGAATCTTGATGTAAACCCAGACGGTAAAAAGATAGTAGCTGTAGATTTAACACCGAGAGGTCAGGGTGCGGAACCGCTCAGCGATATAGTCGTCTTTGACATAGTGAAAGATGAAATACATCAGCATATTGGAGATCCATCCTCATATGGCTGCCGCGTTATCCCGCGATGGAGCCCAAATAGCGAATTCGTTGTTTACAGCGTTGCCGCGTGTTTTCCCGCATCAGGAGGTCAGATAAGGATCACCCCAGTGGATGGGAGCTTTGACGAGATGATTCTTGGTAGTTCCAGTGTCTCAATTGGAGCAGCTGCAGTCAGTCCAGACGGTAGATTCATTGTTTATGGAATTAACGATGCTAACGACAATGGCAAGGATAGATCTACAGATAACACAGGGGTCTACAAAACAGAGCTTGGGAAGGTCATCCCGGAATTTCTAATGGCCCAGCTTATGGCAGCAATATCTATTGCAGGATTGATTGTTGTATTCTCAATACGAAAAACATTATCGAGAGGGAATGTTATCTGAAGTACTCTCTGTAACCTGATCAGCGCGCGGTATATGGCATTATCATAGTTATTTCATTGTATCATGCAATAAAATAACCATTCTTTATAACGGTTCATCACAGGTCTGGCACAATTTTCTTTCCTGCCTTAAATTCGTACAGTACCATAGTATCTTGAGGTGAATGATGCAACAACCACAACAGAAGAAACGCAAATTGCAGACAAGCCACAGACCCGGGTCAGGATCAACACCGAAATAGAAGGTGAGCCGGCAAAGATACTGCTTGAGCTAAAGAAAAGAGGTCTTGTTTCAGACAACACCGATGCTGTCAACCAAGGCCTGCTTGTGCTGTACGACAGAACGCTAAGGCGGGACCTGGCTAGACTTCAGCTGCAGCGGTTAAAGGAGGTTCGGTAGGCGCGGCGCCATCTTCTTTTTCTTTCCCCTTGCTTCCTTCTTTATCACCTGCTAATTCTTCTTCAAACTTGTACACACTGCTGTTGGTCTTTATGGCATTGTCCAGAACGTCTTTAGCTCCTCCCGGCTTGTCCCATATTGCATCTAGCATCCTTCTAACATCTCTCTCACCCCTTGCCGCTTTGCATATCTTTTGAACCGTCACATCTTTTGGCACTCCTCTGTCACGTAATTTCATGTTAAAATCAGAAGCTCTTAGCAGCTGGACATTCAACCTCTCAGCATATTGAGCCAGCGTGATAGCGCTAGCACCATTGTTGCCACTTGCCATCTTTACGTGGATATCTTCAAAAGCTCCGCCGGCAAACACCCCGACAACACCATTCTTTACCTGCCTTCCCTCCGGAGTATCAACGCCAAAGTCAGTGCTCCACTTCAACACGTTAAAGAAATCATCCAGGTCCCTCCTGCTCACAATCCCCCACTTGCATTCCAGCACGTATGTTACAGGCTTGGCAAACACCGAAGGTGTTACTGTCCAAACTCTGTCTACCTCAGCGCTCTGCCTCCTGTCCCCTACGCTTTTTATCAAATGAAGGGTAATGCGCCTTGGGTCCATCCTGCCGCTACCCTTACCGTTCTGTCTGTGGTTCTGCGTCCGAAATTCAGCACCAACTGTGAACCTGTCGATGAACCATTCAACACAAGCTTCCCAGTTGTGGCCTATTCTGTTTGCCCTTCCCTTGCTTATCCTGATGTAGTTCTTTGCCATTTCCAAAGATGCGTTTAGGACTTCAGGGTTCATCGATTCGTGGTAGTAATAGCGATAGGCATCAAAAAGCTTGATCTCTTTGATAGATGGATAGAGCTGCGTAGCTCTCATAATGGCGGATTCAGCTTCCACCTCTGTTGCTGCCTTGAGCATGTCTTTAATTTGATTCACGCTTGTGACTCTTCCAAGCTCTGTTTCACTTACCACCAAGTTTCTTATTGCAAGTACTCGCTGTACCAAAGGATTTGTTGATGCGTTATCCTTCAGAGCTTCGTTTGTACGAAGGACAGCTTGCTTTAATGCAGCAAGATCATCTCTTTGTTGTTGTTTATCTTCATCATGCTCAATCCATGTTATCAAATAGCCTTCCTGAAACGGTGACTGTGAATCGTGCGTCTGATATCCTCTCACATAAAGCAGTCCTTTCCTTTCGTACCTTCTGGCAGTTGTCATGATGTCTGGCATTGTTACTCCTTTTTCTTTCAATGCGTCGAATACCTCAGTGGAATAGAATGCCCTGTTGGAATTTTCTTTGAGGAAATTCAAGACAAGCTGAGCCTTGCTTTTGCTGCCCCTGTTGCCGCGCTTGTCAGAGTATTCAGGGCTGAATTGAATGAATGTGCGGCCGTCAATGACTATAGGAGTTTCTGCATCTGTTCCTTCTTCCCCTTGCTCCCTTTTGTCATTGATGATATACAGATGATACATCCTAGTGTTGCTCTTGAATCCAGCTCGACCCTTGAACTGCTTGTTATATTCGAACAGCGGCTTGTCTGTCCTTAGAATGAGGTGTTTCCTCCACAGGTTTGATAGCAGGTGAGATATTGCCTTTTCATCAATGCCGGTAATACTGACAATTTCTTTAGCTGATTTTGGCTTGCCATCTGCCAATGCTGTCAGTACTGCTTTTACGCAATAGTCCCTGCCATGTACAGCCATCATATACTAGACCCTCCCAGATACTTAAGGCGGAAATTTGAGTTCGAACGGCTGCCTGTATTGTACGGTGCCGCAAAAAATCGATGTCGGTTATTCTTGCCTGTTTGCCCTAAAAGGGCAAGAATATTGCTCCTTTGGACAAAGTAAGATGGTGCGGGGGGTGGGATTTGAACCCACGAATCCCTAAGGAATGAGGTGTCCCAGTCATCAGACTGTCATCATCGTCAACATCTGAGCGTCGTGTCAATCAGAATTTGATCTCACGCCGTTGACCGGGCTTGGCGACCCCCGCCCACGGTCGTTTGCAGTCTAGCGAATATAATATCGTTTTGTGCTTAATCGATGCGGATGTTGACGCCCGAGCTCGCCTTGCCCTTCAGTCTGAACGAAATTTCAAGTATTCCGTTCTTGTATGTAGATTTCGCAGTTTCAGGGTTGACCGTGTCTGGCAGCTCAACCCGCTTGTGATAGCGGGGCTGTCCGGTGACAGACTCGATTGTTACGGAATTTTCGTCTGCAGTCACCCGCAGGTTTTCCTTGCTGACGCCAGGGACTTCGGCCACTACGCGAATCTCGTCGTTGCCCTTGATGACATCAACCAGTGGCTCTCGCTCTTCCTTGACAGACAGCCCGCCGCCGAGCAAGTTTGGAAACGCATCGATGTTTCCGAACTTGCGCACTTCGGGCTTGCCATCAGGACCGATCTTGACAGAATAACCGTAAACGATTGGCCCCATTTCGCGGACCACCGAGCCGTCATCCATCTTGCGTTCTCTTACAAGGTTCTTTGGAACCTGCTGCTCGAAATTCCTAAACGCTTCTTGCATCATCCTATCCATTTGCCGCATCATCTCGTCAATATCTGGAAACCAAGATCCAATGCGCCTTCTTCTGCCAAACCATTCATCAAATGGTGACGACATATTGTAAAAAAGGGTCGGAATTATATTTTAAAGTAATGGTCTCAGTACTCGTCAAGCTCCCTGTCCAATTCCTTGAGAAGTGACTTTTGCCTGTCGCTGAGCTTGGTTGGAACCTTGACATTTATCCTTACGAGCAGGTCTCCCCTGCCATACCTGCCGTAGCGCGGGAGACCCTTACCTTTTATCCGGAGGACGGCATCTGCGGCCGTGCCCGGAGGGATCTTTAGTTTTTCCTGCCCATCAATGGTAGGCACCTTTCGTTCGGTCCCAAGCGCAAGCTCGGTGAATTTGACATCGAGTTTGTAGAGCAGGTGACCGTCTTCGAGCCTCTCAAATCTTGGATCCGGCTTTACGTGAATCCTGACAACCAGATCGCCGGGTATGCCAGAGTCAGACATCTCGCCCTCGCCGCGCATCTGAAATGCCATCCCATCCTCCATTCCAGGAGGTATTTCCAGCTTGATCCTCTTGACCTGTCGCGCCCTGCCTTCCCCTTTGCAATTGCTGCATGGCCGCTCGACTATCTGACCACGGCCTTGACAGGTCCTGCACGGCTCCAGCGTTACAAAGGTGGAAAACCTATTCTGGCTGTAGACGCGCCGGGTCTGTCCCTGGCCATCGCACACAGTACACTTGCGCAGTTTTGTGCCCGGCGCCGCGCCACTGCCGCCGCACTCTCCGCACCTGCCCATCCGCGGCACGTCGACCTCTTCCTTTCTGCCGCGAAGCACGTCCTCAAGCGTGAGCTCCATGTCGTAAATAATGTCTCGCCCCTTGCGACGTCCGCCAAAGCCAAACAGGTCTTCGCCAAAGAAACCGCCGCGCCTTCCGCCGCCTCCAAAAAACTGCTCAAATATATCTCGGAACCCCCCAAAGCCCATGTCGCGGAATATCTCGTCGAAGTTCGCTTCAGAGCCGCGGAACACTTCTTCCTGACCAACGTGACCGTATGTGTCATAGCGCTTGCGCTTCTCGTCGTCAGAGAGCACAGCATAAGCTTCGGATATCTCTTTGAACTTTTCTTCAGCTGTCTTGTCCTTGTTCCTGTCAGGGTGGTACTGCAGCGCCAGCTTGCGATATGCATTCTTTATCTCTTCCTTGCTAGCGCCCTTTTGCAATCCTAGGACTTCGTAGTAGTCCCGCTTGTTGCTCAAGGGTTTTCACCGCGTTGTATGATCAATTAGTTTCACGGGTTGGGGTTTGGACCTGCGGCGGTTCCACCCGCAAAGCCAGGTCCTGCTTCAGAAGCTCCCCCGGCCTGCGGGCCAGTTGCAGTTCCCGGGGCTGCTCCGGCGCCCTGATAGGCCGCTGTGCTGATTTCTGCCAGCACATTTTTCAGCTCCTGAACCTTTGCTTTGATTGTTTCAACATTGTTGCTTGAGATTGCGTCGCGCAGCTCTTGTATCAGCTTGTTCACCCGCTCTGCCTGCTCTGGCTTCACCTTGTCCTTGAGATCCTGCTTGACCAGCTTGTCTGCAGCGTAAATGAGGTTATCTGCCTCGTTGCGCACCTCGGCCTCTTCCTTCTTCTTCCTGTCGGCCTCGGCGAACTGCTCCGATTCGCGCTTGAGTTTTTCAATCTCATCCTGCGACAGCTTGTTGTTTGCGGTTATCGTGATCTTGGCTTCCTTCTGGGTAGCCAAGTCCTTTGCACTGACGTTTAGTATGCCGTTTGCGTCGATGTCAAAGGTGACTTCTATCTGCGGTACGCCCCTTGGAGCCGGCGGAATTCCAGAGAGGTTGAACATGCCCAATGACACACAGTCAGCCGCCATCGGGCGCTCGCCCTGTACCACATGTATCGTCACAGCCGTCTGGTAGTCGGCTGCAGTGGTGAAGACCTTACTCTTCTTGGTCGGAATAGTGGTGTTGCGCTCAATGAGTGCCTCTTTCAGCCCGCCAAGCACTTCAACTCCGAGCGTCAGGGGAGTCACATCCACCAGCAGAATGTCAGTGGAAACGTCTCCGGCAATTATGGCGCCCTGTATGGCTGCGCCCATGGCCACGGCTTCCATCGGGTCGATGCCCCGCTCTGGTTCTTTGTTCATGACAGACGCCACAAACTGCCTCACCATTGGCATCCTGGTAGGACCTCCGATCAATATGATCTTGTCAATGTCTGCCGGCGTCAGCTTGGCGTCCTGTATCGCCTGCATCATGGGCTGCCTGCACCGCTCAACTATGGGCTTTAGAAGCTCTTCTAGCTTGGCCCTTGTCAGCTGCAATATCAGGTTCTTTGGCCCCGACTGCGGGTCATAAGCAAGGAAGGGCAGGTTGATCTCTGTTGTGACCACGTTTGAAAGCTCTATCTTGGCCTTTTCTGCCGCTTCCCTTATCCTCATCATCGCAGCCTTGTCATTCCTTACATCAAGGCCTGACTGCTTGCGGAATTCCTGTATCACGTATTCGACAAGCGCATTGTCCATGTCGGTTCCGCCAAGCTGTGTATCGCCCGACGTTGACTTTACCTGGAACACGCCGCCGCCCATCTCCATGATGGTGACGTCAAGTGTCCCTCCGCCGAGGTCAAAGACCATGATCTTCAGGTCCTTGTTCGCCTTGTCAAGGCCGTATGCAAGAGATGCGGCCGTCGGTTCATTGATTATCCTTTCAACATGCAGACCTGCGATCTCGCCTGCGTCCTTTGTCGCCTGGCGCTGGTTATCATTGAAATACGCCGGGACGGTGATGACGGCGCGGTCTACTGTTTCGCCAAGGAACGCCTCTGCATCGCGCTTTATCTTTTGCAGGATAAAGGACGAAATCTGCTGCGGCGTGTATTCCTTGCCAAACACGTTGAATTTGAAGTTGGTCCCCATCTTGCGCTTAGCCGCGATGACAGTGCCTTCAGGGTTTGAGAGCATCTGGCGGCGAGCTGGCTCGCCGACGATAAGCTGGCCATCTTTTGTAAAGGCTACCACAGACGGGAACGACTTGCCGCCTATCGACGTGCCTTCTGCCGCCTGGATTATAGTTGGCTTGCCGCCCATCATGACAGCGGCTGCCGAGTTGCTAGTTCCAAGATCAATACCTATTATCTTGCCCATATTGTTATCACCTTTCTACTTCCTGTGTAGTGTCGGAAACGCTATTTTTAACTATCTTCTTGGAGATTTCGACTAGGCTTGGACGGAGCACCTTTGAGTTGAGGATATAGCCCTTTCTAATCTCAGCGGTAACAGTATTTTCTGGCACGTCGTCTCTAGCTGAATGGGCTATGGCGTCATGGACGTTGGGGTCAAAGGGAGTGCCAACCGTCTCGATTTCTCTCACGCCTTCTGACGAGAGAAGCGAGTCGATGTTCTTCAGTATCCCCTCCAGCCCCTCAATGACGACGGGCTCGCTCTTGGCCTGCTTTGCCACAGACAGTGCCCTCAGATAATCGTCTCTTATGTTGAGAAACTTTAGCAGTAATTCAGCCTTGGCAGTCTCGACCCTTGTGGCTGCCTGCTTTTCCATTTGCTTGCGGTAGTTGTCAAAATCGGCCATAAGGTACTTGAGTTTATTGAGGTTGCCTTCCGATGATTCCTTTGCCTTTTTCAGCTCTTCCTTTACAGACTGGAGTTCCGATCTCAATGCCTCTAGATCATTCTCACTAGTCTTTTCATCTTGAGGTTCTTGCTCCAGGGTCACATCCTCCTTCCCTTTTTCCAACGCATATCCCAAATGTGGATCAGACAATAATACGTATCGGCACGCAAGGCAAGTAAGGATTATAGCCACTTTCGTGCAATTTTTCACCATATGAGTTCAGACGACGAGCTTGAGGCGATAAAGCAGAAAAAGATGACAGAGCTGCAAAAGGCCGCAGCTGCAAAGGCAATGATGTCTTCCCTCACCGAGCCGGTGATCCTCACGGACTCCAATTTCAAGAGCGAGGTTTCAAAATATCCCATAATGCTTGTCGACTTTTGGGCACCGTGGTGCGGCCCCTGCAGGATGGTCTCGCCCATCATCGAGCAGCTGGCAAGAGAATATTCAGGCAGGGTCGCATTTGGCAAGCTCAACGTTGATGAGAACCAGATGGTCGCAGGGTCTTTTGGCATCCAGAGCATTCCCACGATGATGATATTCAAGAATGGAAAGGTAGTCGACGTTATGATAGGAGCCCTTCCAAAGGCGCAGATCGAGATGAAGCTGAGACAGCATCTATCAGATAATAGCAGCTCGATTTACGGATAATAGGTGGATAAAAAGAAAAAGAAGACCGCACTTAGTTAATGCCTAAGTGCGGAAACGAAGCAACGCTGATTCCCAATTCACCTTGAAGCTTGCGGATCTTGGTGGCGTATTCCCTCATCTTGGTGTTGTCGCCTTGGACCTTGGCGATCCTGTATCCCTTCCATGCCTTTCTCAGTGCGCCCCAGCTCTGGCCGGTGGTGAAGTTGCTTCTGCTTGCGGTTTCGTTGTGGAGTGACATTATGGCTGTCATGGTGAGATAATTCCGGGTTCGTACTTAGCACCGTTAGTCAACTTTCTCAAATACCCTAGTGAAAACACTTGACATGAGAACGAGCTATGAGACAGAAATTGCAAAAAATTAGTACTTGATGGAGTTCATCTCATATTTTTACAAGGTTTTGCGCGTCCACAAACACTGTCATTTTATAACCCGTGCGCGCCAGTTACCAAAGTGGGCCTGATAAAGAAGAAGGAAGGGAACGATGAAAAGCAAAAGAGTGTCGAAAGATTCTATGCGCTTCTCAAGGCCCTTATGGACGAGCTGTTCGAATATGCTCCAAAGAGCAAGCATGTCAAGATGCCGTACAACGTGTCGTTTGGTTTGATCTATGACGAGAAGAATGCTGTGCTCTTTACGGGTGTAGACCAAAAGACTGGAAAAAAGATGTACCTCTATAATGTGCGCATCATCGGGAAAATGTTTGAAGAAAAGCGGCAGGCAATGCTTGAAGACAAGAGTACAGCGACATTGTTGAGCTGGATCGCAGACGTATGCTCACTGTACATCAGCCCGTTCGTCTATGATTATGTCGTCAACGTGCAGCATAGAGGCGAAGGTGCAGCAGAGCGTACCACAAGACAGATAATCAGAGGGTTCTTGAAAAAGTTGACAAGCGATCCGGAGTTAAAGTACGTTCTTGACAATATACGAGATCCTGCCCCTGTTGATCAAAAATAGCTGACGAATGCGCCAAGCTGGCTTGGTGTTGCAATACATAACACTAGCACAATGCGATTTATCATGGATAAGATCAGGTGCAACATCTGCGACGAAGTCATCAGCTCTTCAGCTGTTGAACAGCACATCAAGAGCAGGAGCCATTCTGTAAAGAGAAAGGTAGCCGAATTTAACGAGATGAACGCCCAGATAAAAACGTCTTACCAGCACGACACATCTGTGGTGAAGGCGTGGATAAGGGACTTGTATAATTACGACTTTTTGTCGACTGGAAAGACCTAGGCATAGTTGCCCTTTATTGACGACTTTGCTCCGCATGCTTCGCAGATAAGGAACGCCACCTTGGGCTTGCTCTTTTCAGTATGCGTATCGGGGCTTCCGCACACTGGGCACAGGACATAGTCCTTGACGTAGCGGTCGATCAGGGCTCCAAAAGAGGACGGGGTCTTGCGCCCAAGAAATATCACCCGATCGCCAGCAATGTAACCCGCAGACGCCAGCTCCTTGTTGAGATAGAGCAATAGTTTTTCAGGGTCGCGCCTGAGCGCCTTTGGGAACTCCATAAAGTTGCGGAATATGGTGTTCTTGCCGACCCAGATGATCTGAGGCTCGGGGATTTCCAACCTTGACCTTGCCTTCTTTGCAGTACCACCTAGCTTGTCCTGCAGCCTCTTTAGCAGCTGTTCATACTCGGCAGACTGCGACTTGGTCATTCAGATGTACCAACTGACGCTCGTCTGTTTAATTAATGTATGCAGTAGTATTGGATATTGGCGCACTCCCCCTCACGAGCGAATGCGTTTCCGATGTTTTCATCCCGGACGCGGTTAATTCTCCTATAGCATAGAGATGGGCAGGTGTGCGAGTGCGTTTCCGACGGCTCTCCAACCCAGAATAATTAGCTCTGGCATACCAGAGAATCGTGCATCGGGAGTCGATGCAAAAGGCAAGTTTCAGACATCAGTCCAGGGCCTAATGGAACGATTGTGGATGTTGACTAGAGCAAAGCTATCCCCGATGCGCTTTTTTGTCACAGATACCGCCTCTCGAGAAGAGTCGCAGCCAATCCAACGCCTGCCCATTTTTTGCGCCACTGCCAGCGTAGTGCCAGAGCCGCAGAAAAAGTCTGCCACCAGATCACCCTGTTTTGAGAATTGCCCGATTATCCGTTCTAGGAGCTGTGGGTGCTTTTCTGTGCCGTAGCCTGTTGAATAGCTATAAGCCGGTACATCGAGCCAGACGTTGTCTATTATCCTGTGGGTCTTGGGAGGGATCCAGTACTCGGCATATTTCACAGTGGGCCGCTTGCGTACAAATTCCAGCTTTTTGCCCGTCGCCTCCCAGTATTGCTCGAGTGTCATCCTGGCTGAAAACTTGCGCTCATACTTTCTGTAATTTGCTATGGCCTTTAGGGCCCTCTCCTTTGCCCACTTCCACTGTCCTCTTTCAGGCCTGACTCCAAAGATTTCATAACGCATGGTGGGCCTGTCGACGTTGCTCCAGAATCCCATCCACTTTGCTTTTGAGTGATGCTCTGCAAGGGGCAGGGGAAATTTGGTTTTTGGAGACTTGGAATACCACAATATCGAATCACAGGCTGCGTGCATCCTGTCTATCGAATGAAACTGATATTGAAGGTTCTTTGTTCGGCCTCTTCTTACAATGATCTCATTCCTGAAATTTTCAGGTCCAAAGATCCGGTCCATCATCACCTTGACATAGTGGACGGCGTGCCAGTCAAGATGGACAAAGATCGTGCCGGCTGGCGATAACAGTTCGCGGATCCCGGCTAGACGTTCATACATCATCTCGAGGTACCTGTCATGCTTCCAGAGATCTTCAAACGCAATGTTGATGTTGTTTTCAATGCGATGGAAATATCGCTCCCCTGTCAAAAATGGGGGATCGATGTAGACCAGGTTGATCTTACCTTCATAGCCATGTTTGAGCAAATAGTTGATGCAGTCGAGGTTGTCGCAGTGAAAAAGCAGGTTCTTATTCTTTTTCAGGCCTGCATCGCGCGGCTTCCAAGCGAGCCGGGCTCTTTCTGGCATGCCTTGAGATTATTCTGCTTGTTATTATCCAGATCGGAGGACAGGACTAGCTGCGGACTGTCAGCGTCACTCCATTCCTCAAAATGCAAATGAAAACTAGCGTTCTCATATTGTCTACACCTGTGTGCATGCAGCAATGTTGAACACATATAGAGAAACCAGGCAGGTAATCTGCACCGATCACAACAGAGCAAACGTCATTGGCGCTGTTCCATGATTCATTCCCCCTTTAGCTGAAACAGAATGCACGAAGATCAATCGTTGAGAGAATATGGTTGGTCAAAAGCATGAGTAGGCTCGCCAGCCTGCCACAGTAAGAATACTTGCCCCAAGTACAACCACGCTTGCAATGTTCTGCTGCTTGCATCTACTCTAGTCTTGAAGCATTCCGACTTATCGAATACGAGTGATTCCGGTTGTGCTCTTCTCATCTAACGATACCATTTCTACTTCATGAATTATGGTTCGCATATTGCCAGTCGACTCTATGGCCAGAGGGTACCTCTTGTCCGAACCGTAACGCGGATGATCAAATGTATAGGACATGCCGGCTTTACGTTCAAGACAACCATCTCCCTTTACTTCATAAATCGTGGCAGAGAGAAATTGTCCCTTGGCCAGCAGATGCATCTCGTATTGGACATCGCTATGTGGCACAAATTCTGTGCTGGCAGTCCCGGCTCCTGCTTTTGGTTCTTGATCCTGCAGAACATTCCGCTCTATGGGCCACACCGATACCAGGCCGAATCTGTTATATTGGAGTGACACATAGGCGCCAAACCAGTCATGTCCTGGATCCCATGAAGGCTCAAAATCATAAGTGACGCGGAAATAGGTGTTATTGCGCAATCCTTCATAGATTGGTATTTCACGCCATTCAGCTGGAGTCCAAGCTGGGAATGGCGAGGGGATTGTGAGGCTATCGTCTTCATGTCCAAGCTGAGTAAGTGTGAATTTTACCCTCATTGTAAAATCAATAGGAACAGGTGCAGAAGTTATCATTCTAGCGTGATCTCCGTTGCTCGGGTATTGGGTATTTCTGACATTCAGCAGTCGCAGTTCATAATTTACGCCGTCCCGGCTCCTGTCGATATCATAGACTCCGTATTGGGGCCTTCCATGAGGTGGATACCACATCCCGCCTGTCGGGTTTGATGATTTTTGCAGCCCATCCTGTATTCTCAGGTCGTCAAAGATGATGTTCTGCCCTGTCACGCTTTCATTGAGATCAAGGATGATATCGATTTCATTGATTCTCGACATGTCGACCTTGTAGCCATCATCTTGGTATTGATCGGTTCGCCAAAGCAGGTAATTCCATCCCGGTCCTAGCACAAAATCTACCCACATGTCTCTCGCAGGATCCCCTTCTGGATAGACCAGATCTGGATAATCGGGATCATTGCTGAAGGTATTGGGATTTGAAGAATGGACATTTTCCAGAGGGACGTAACTACGGGTATTGCCGGAATCGTCTTTGACAGCAATTCTTATCGAATCTATACCTCTTGGATCCGGCACTTTAATCCACATCGTTATGTATCCAGAGTCCTCCCAGCGGCTAAGGTCAAGCAGATTTTCATGGTGTGACGAACTCAATTGCAGAGTATTACCGATATTTGATTGGATGTTGTATGCTAGTGCCCCAGAACCACCGTAGTATTCACTTGAAGGCTTGAGTTTGCCTGCCTCTCCATTGATCGTCCATGCATCTGGATCTTCAAAGTCATCAATTATGAATTGGTTATCCGCATAATTTGCAAAATTATCATACAGATATACTATGGTACCCTCCTCGCTGATGTACAGACTTGGAAATCCGTACGCAATCTGTTCGTTTTGAAACGAGTCCCTGCTAAATTCGTCAAACAGGCTGATATCAACGCAGCTGTTGCCCGATGCACCGGTAATGCCAGTCGTGTTTACTGCAACGGCAAGACCAAGTACAATTATCACTGCAATGGCAAGACCTGCAAAGAGTTTTTTCATCGGATTGCCCCCTCGCGGATGTTGTCTACACTGTCAAGTCGATGCGCTCTTGTAATTGATTCCCAAGCCGCCTCCAGTTGTTCATATCCGAATTCATGAGCGTGGAACATGTGTCCTATGAATTGCTCCCTTCCAACCAGCAAAATACCGCAATACCTGCACTTTACCGAGCACACAGTCCTAGTGGCAGTGGCAGTAGATTGCTTGTCTATCATCATCTTGTAAGCCATTCATTCCTCCGATAGTTCCACAGAGCAGGGAATATCATCCACGATAGGACAAATGTTGAAACGAGATTCATTATGGGTTTGTATTTCCAATTTCTGGCACTCTTATCGCGGAACTTGTAGTCAAATCCTTGAGCAAGCCCGATCAATAGCGAACCCGTCAGGAAGATTACGGGAAGCCAAAACTGACCAAGTATGAATGGCTCGTAAAAGAATACTATCAAGGTGATCAGCGGGGCCGTAAAGGTCGCCATAAATTCAGTGTAGAATATCAGAGATATGACAGGATTCTTCTGCCAGAAGAATGAGCTGACGTAGAAATTGGAGCGGATGTATCCTTTCTTCCATCTTTTCTGCTGCTTTATGTAACCCCTTATCTTCTCCGGTACGTCAGTGTAAACTATGGCGCTCGCCACATAGACTGCCTTCCATTCTACAATAGCATGAGCTGTCAGTGCCCTATCTTCAGAATCATCATAGTCTGCCATGGCAACTGCCAGCTTTTGAGATAGCTTGGGCCTTGTGTCTGGGGCGAGTTGCTTTTTCGCCCATGGTGCGGCTATTGCATAAGAAGTCAGATCTCTATCGTCACTATTGTGTATCTTTGCCTGAACCCAATGTGGAATGAAATCCGCTATCGCTTCACGCCTATATCCTGCCAGACAACCAGAACAGCACATTACGCTTCCAAACGCGCTTTCGCAAGTCTTGTGAATGTTGAACGCATAATCATACCAAGCGTCTTGGCATTTTGTCAGAAAGTTCTTGTTGGCATTCCATACTTTTGCATAGCCCACAACCGCTCCGATTTTGGGGTCAGACTTGAATGCCTTCATAAATTCAGTGATAGCGTGCTTGTCCACTACACTGTCCGAATCTATGAGAACCACATACCGGCCCTTTGAATTAAAAAAGCCGGTTGCAACAGCCTTGCGCTTTCCTTCATTCTTCTTGTGTATGACTTTAAGCTGAGGATACTTGTGCGCCAGCTTGTCCAGTACTTCCTTTGTACCATCTTGACTTCCATCGTTTACAACAACTACCTCTAAGTTCTTGTACGTTGATTGATAAATTGCATCAATTACTATCTCAATCATCCCCTTCTGGTTGAACACAGGAATGACGACAGACACCAGATCATCACCGACTGTTCCTCTTGCGGGGCTTCTGTAAAAGAGCCAACCGAAGGTGAAGACTAGTAGGGCATGGAGGGGCATCAGTGTGGAGTATACAATAAGAGGATCCTGCAGCTGTAACCCCTCATAGAGATTGTATATTGCGATTAGGCTGATGCCAATGATAGTTATTATCCTCAGAACCCATCCTTTCTTGCCTACCTTGATCTTGCCTTCGGGAGATACTTGTTGTTCGCACTTGACAAAGAATTTGTTTTCCTGTGAATGACGCTCAGATGTTGAATCTTGCGATCCTACTGATACAGATGTATCTTCAACCTCTACCTTGGCTCGAGCTTCATTAGGCGAGGTCATAAGGATTGCACCCCCTTCCGAATTGTCAGATCCATGCCAACCAGGTCAGAGGCATTAACGAAGCGAACTGAATCGCCATATCCAGATTTTAGTTTTGAAATGAATGCGTTTACATCTTCTAACTGCATATCGCTGTCAAAGACAATTGCAATTGGGACGGGAAGCAGCAGCCTAACGACATCATCATCGATTGAGACAAATGAGAAGAGTCGGAGTCCTTCACTGTCTCCAGATAAGGCTTTTATCTCATACCTCACAAACTGATTGTCTTCATATTTGTTGTACCGGTTGTTATAGGAAAAGTCGGCGGTGATTCCAGAGCGACTGGCCAAGGAATAGATGTTTTCATCTGTAAGCCCATATGGCGCCCGGAACAACCGTGAATCGATATTTCCCACTCTGTCGACCGCTTCTTTGCCCCTCTTAACTTCCTCAAAGGCCTTGGTGTAATCCGAAATCGATGTAAGGTCGACATAGCTATAGGTCTGGCTGCCAATATCAACGTCTGACGAAAACGATGTCACACATTCAGGATTTGCTTGAGCAGTCTTGCCGCTGACAAACACTGTCCCCCTTACCCCGTGATTTTCAAGAATTGAGGAAAGACCGGTACACCAGCTTGCACTTGCATTGTCCAAAATAACAAAGGAAAGCATAACGGAAGGAATGCTTCTGTCCGGACCGTGTTGGGTAAAAGCAGGAACAACCATAGCTAAACCCAGTACTATTACCGTCCCCGTAGAGACCATTCCCAGGTGCATGATCTTCATGGTTGGAGCCTGCCTTTCTCTCAGTTCGACTGATGAATGACCTGCACTTTCTGTTCTCTGCGCTCAGCGATGTGGAACCTGTACTGCTCGTCCACCTTCTTGGCAGCTTCAATGATGCTGATGTCAAGCACGTTCTTCAGGAGGTTGAGGAACATCTGACTGTCCTTTGGCAGGCAGTGGCCTCCTATGCCCTCCTTTGCTTCAAGTACCTTGATGTTCCACTTTGTGTTTATCGCATTGCGCAACTCATCAAAGCTGATTCCCGACCTGTCGCAGAATATTTTCAGCTCTTCTGCAAATGCAATCTCCATAAACCTGTACGAGTTTTCGATTATCTTGCAGAGTTCTGCCACTTCAATTGAGCTGACAGCGTGAACTGGGATGTCCAGAATTTCTCCATAAAAGCGCCTCGCCTTTTCTACGCAGCAAGCATCGCAGCCGCCGAGGACCCTCGTCTGACGGACGCCGTGCTCGTGCTTCTCGTTGATATAGAACCGGTGCGGTACATGTGCTACATGCAGCCTATGACGCAACATCTTTGCTATCTTGTCAGAAGTGCCGCGGGTTATCGTGCTGTCGATACCCACAAGCGCCCCCGTCTTTCCTTCCTCGGCGATCTTTTTGGTGATTTCAAAAAGCCCGTCCAGGTACGGTACAAACATGTCGCTAGGCTGGTGTGTGGAGATGCAGATGATGTAATAGTCATAGCCTGCAAAGCTTGACGCCTTTTTCCTGATGACCCCGTCGGCAATGGCGCGCTGGACAGCCTTTTCACTGATGTCATAGCCGTCTACCGTCAGGCCCCGCATTGTCATGTACTCAGCGTTGCTGTAGCCGATTTGACCCAAACCTACTACGAGAACTTTTTTTCCGTTCATCTTGCTAGAAGAAAGTTTGTAAATTAAAAGCCATTGTGTAATTTCCATCTATAGAAACATACCAGAATAATTCTCTATTTTGGGGTATTAATGATCAATAGTTCCCATATTGGGGAAATCAGATATTCCAATGACTAACAATCACACGTTATTTGTCGATTGCCTACCTAGCACAGTATGTGTTCTTCGTATTATCAGATCGGTCGTTTCTGTATTCTTAACCATTATGTTACTCAGTTCTGTAACGGGACCCATTATAAGCAAAAACACTATATGATAAGACGTTGACCACGCATCAAGTATCGTCTGAAATGATTCCGATTAACAAGCCATGGATAGGAGAGGAAGAGAAGCACGAAGTAGCAAGCGTGCTTGAAGAGAATGCGTTGACGACGGCGGCGCGCGATGGGGGCAGGCGCGTCCGCGATTTCGAGTCGCAGATGAAGAGCTACCTGAAGGCAAAGCATGTCATATCAGTCAACTCGGGCACCGCTGCGCTTCAAGCTGCCCTCATGGCAGCTGGAATAAGGCACGGTGACGAAGTACTCATACCATCATTCACCTTTGTTGCAACGGCCAACGCCGTCGTGGCGGCAGGAGGTAAGCCGGTATTTGTAGACATCAAGAAGGATGACTATACGATTGACGTATCCGATCTAGAATCGAAAATTACCGGGAGGTCCAAGGTCGTGATCCCGGTGCACCTGTACGGCCACCCTTCTGACATGGATGAGATTACCGAGCTTGCAGAAAAGCACTCTATTGACATCATCGAAGACGCCTGCCAGTCTCTGGGCTCGACCTACAAGAATAAACAGACAGGCACCTTTGGCGCGATGGGCTGTTTTTCCATGTATGCAAGCAAGGTTCTGACGGCCGGCGAGGGCGGCGCAGTGGCGACAGACAGCGACGACCTTGCGGACAAGCTGAAGATGATAAGGAACCACGGCATGGTCGAGGGCTATGACACAAGAGTTCTGGGCCTCAACCTACGTTTGCCGGAGCTGAGCGCCGCAGTGGCAAAGGTCCAGATGCAAAAACTCGACAAGATGCTCCAGATCAGGAGACGCAACGCAGAGATGCTGAGCAGGCTCCTGTCGCCGTCTGCCAACAAGTATGAGGTAAAGTTGCCAGAAGAGACGTCGGATAAAAAGTTCAACTGGTACCTCTATACGGTTGCGTTCAGAAGCAATAACCATGACCGTAACGTAATTAGGGAAAAACTGGTGAAGAATTACCAGATCGGTGCGACAGTCTACTACAACCCGCCGGTACACATGACGCCATATTACTTGCAGACGGCACCCGGGACGAAGCTTCCCGCAACAGAGTGGAGTGCGGACCATGTGCTGTCCCTACCAACCCATCCGCACGTGAGTGAATCGGACGTGGAGCGCATCGCGAACAGCCTCAGGGAGATACTTGAGAAGTAAACCATAACATAGAATTGTGATATTATGTTATTATCACAGTTCCATATACGTTTTTATACTATATCTCAGCCTAATAGAAAACGGAAATGCCGATCGACACTGGAGATACTACGTGGATGTTTGTATCGACGGGTCTTGTGATGTTGATGATACCTGCGCTTGGTTTTTTTGAAGCAGGTCTTCTGAGACTCAAGAACTCGCTCTCGGTCATAATGCAGACGTTCTCGGGGCTGGCAATCCTTTCGACCATCTGGTTCGTGGCAGGCTTTACGCTGACATTCGGACCGTCAAATGGAGGCTTTATTGGAGGGCTGGACTACCTCTTTTTCAATAACGTTCCAGTCGACGAACCTCTTGAAATAGCTCCCACCATTCCGGGCATCACCTTTGCAACATTCCAGATGATGTTTGCAGTAATTACGCCACTTCTGATCACCGGAGCGTTTGCGGAGAGGGTAAAATGGAGCGCATTCTTTGTGTTCAGCATAGCTTGGAGCTTTCTTATCTACTATCCGCTGGCACACTGGATATGGGGCGGTGGCTGGCTTGCAGAACTTGGACTATTTGATTTTGCAGGCGGCATGGTGATTCATACCAGTGCAGGACTGGCTTCTCTGGCTGCAGCTCTGGTTCTTGGAAGGAGAAAGAACTTTGGACCGGACATCATGGTGCCGCATAACATACCCTTGGCGGTTCTTGGTGCAAGCCTCCTGTGGCTTGGATGGTTCGGGTTCAACGGCGGAAGCGCTCTTGCATCCGGCGCACTCGCTGCCAATGCAATACTCGCATCGCAAATAGGCGCCGCCACATCTGCCTTTGTCTGGATACTGCTTTCATGGAAGAGGTCAGGAAAACCCTCTACAACAGCAGCAATCAACGGAGCCATCTGCGGTCTGGCAGGTATAACACCAGCTGCCGGATTCATAAGCGGCCAGAATGCCTTCTTCCTGGGTATAGTGCTGGGCTTTGCGTCGTACTTTGCAATCGTCTTCCTGAAGGAGCACCTAAAGATCGACGACGCGCTCGACGTTAGCTCAGTCCACGGCGTTACAGGCATAGTAGGCTCGCTGGCAATAGGCTTGGTCGCAAGCAGCGTGATCAATCCAGCGGGTCCAGACGGACTGCTGTATGGCAACCCAATGCAGCTGGCAATACAGGCGATGGGAGTTGCGGTGTCTGCGGTTCTTGGCTTTGTAGGAACGGTCGTCATTATGAAGATAATAGATAAGACGATCGGGCTCAAGGTCAAGGAAGAAGAGGAAGACATCGGGCTCGACGTTACACAGCACGCCGAGCGGGCTTACGTCACCTAGCCAACCCTTTTCTTTCCTTTTATTTTTTGTTACAAGTCGGCTATCGCGTAACTCAGCATGCCATCAACTAGTTTTGTTATAGCAAGCTTTGCTTCTCTATGTCAGCGCGGACGATCCTATGCTTTGGCCAGCAAGGATTGGAGGCAAGAGAAAAAAGAAGAAGCGAAAAGGAATGGGGGATGGGCGCAGTACACAGCAACGAATCCTAGGTCCAGACGCGGTGAACTACAACAGTCCTGTTCTTGATGCCGATTCTTGTTGGAGAGAACGCGCGAGCATAATTAAGGAGAAAAAGCGACCAACAAGGTCAGACGTCTGCAGATACAGCAGCTATTCGAGTTACAAGATATGGCTGTACGCCGCCGCATGCATAGGCACGCCTGCACGCCTGCATGCATGCATGCGTACGCAAGTACATGCCTCACCTTCTTCTGTATACAGAGATCGGTGAAAGAATTCCCACAGGCAGTGTCAGAGCAGTATGTCAAGTAGCTGAAAACGATGACCCATAGACTATTACTGCACGACGATGAGACGAGGAGAAGAGGGCGATAAGGGCAAGAAAGAAAGTGAAATACTTAGCCAGGAGATAAGAACATCCAAAATCTACAACAACATCTACCCGAACTGGCGTCAGCAGCAACAGGTCAAGAACCAACCATGGCTGTTCACGACCTAGATCTTATCCTACAGGCTAGAAAGGGCGAGAAATGGAAAATAATAAGAAAAGAGAGTGGAGTTAGTGCGCGTGAGGTGGCGGCGCGCTGCTCTTTGAGAGTGCCTCGTTGAACGTACCTGAAGCCTTTTCGTGGAACTCCAGATTTGACTGGTCAACCTTGATAGCCTGCGGAGGACAAACAGACACGCATGCCATGCACCAGATGCAGTCATGTTCTCTGACTGGGTCTGCCTTGTCGGTGTAGTCCTTGCGCTCTTCTTTCACAGAGCTGCCAGTTCCGGCAAATGTCTGCTTGTGGGCTTCTGCGGCTGGGACATCATGTTCTGTCCTGTACCATTGGAATACTTGCACTGGACAGGCTTCAATACATGCGCCGTCTGCAACACAGGAATCCCAGTCGACAGCGACCATTGTGCCGCTAACGCCGAGTGGGACCAGTTCTTCACCCCTCGCCTGATAAGCTGCCTTGACTTCTTCATTTTCTGCAGCTTCTTTTGCAGTGCCGGGGCCCCACCTATAGTGGAAGTGCTCTCCATCAGCGTGCTGAATCTTGCCTATCACCTGATGATTCCTTGGAAAGTCTGGATCTATTGGCATTCTTTATCGAGATTAATCAAGTTCCATATTATATAAACTCTTTTTTCTTTTCCACGCGGTAGCGCGAGAAGCTCATTGTAAGCCGGTTCTGTAGCATTTAATAGTGATAAGTTCAGATTTCTCTAATAAGAAATGGAACCTTCGGCATTTCTTGCAGTCTTTCCCTATGCGTTCATCGCCAGCTTTCCAATCTTTGGCATCATACTCGTTACAAAATGGCAGCTTGACGAAAGGAAGAAGGAAAAAAAAGTCTGACCGGCGCTCGCCAATCAGGGCTTTTTCTCAAAAATCACGTTCAGTTCATGGTTCATCAGTTTTGCTCTGGCGAGCTTCATGCCCGCAGTGGCGATCGGCAGAGGTATGATGTTGACTATCTGCCCGGCCGCGGTCTTGACGCTCAGCGTCAGCTGGTCGCCGTAGCGCTCGATTGAAAAGTCATCCTTTTCAGTAAACGGCACCTGCACGCTCATGTTGATGGTATTGTCTGCGCTTTCAAAGCTGTATGGCTTGCCGCGGTAGAATATCTCTGAAGGGTCACCATCCCTTCCAAAGAGGACCTCGCCGTGTTTGCGAAGCGTGTCTATGCCGCGCAGCTCTGTGTTGTATAGCTGCACCTCCTTTACAGGCAGAGGGTAAAAGTTTGCCTTTGCCTCTTCCACCTTGTCCTTCTGGTAGCGTGCCCAATTCGCATAGTACTCATCCGATGAGCTGGCCATTATCTTGTTTATCACCGCCATGTCGACATTGATGCCATAAAGGCTGGCCGACATGAGCGCCCTCTTGGCGTTCTCTATGCTGAACGTGTCGGGGTTTGCTACAAGCCTGATGCTCGTAATGTCATTATTTCTGATTATTTTGGCAAGCTCGTCAAGCCTATCGAGGAAATCCATCTCGCTCTTTATTACGTCCTTGCCTGGCGCTGGTATCTTGGCCACCGGTTGGAACACCTTGGCAAAGCCGCTAAAGAGACCTGCAAGACCCGTCAGCTTGCGGCCTATGCTACCGACCAATTTTGGGAAATACAGATAGCGCAGTGCTTCTCCCGAAGCTGGCATGTCCAGCACAACGCAATCATATGCTTTTGAGCGCCCGACTTCCTGTATTTTCAACAGCGAAAACAGCTGTGTCATGCCAGGCAGCATCGCGATCTCATAAGCTAGTGTTTCGTCAATGCCCTTTGCGGAGAATATTGCTGCCATATACGACAATATCGGATCGTATTGCTTGCTCATTTCGCTCACCGGGTCTATCTGGAGCGCAGTCAGGTTGGGCGCCACCTGCCTCGGCTCGTGGCCGACTTCCTTCATCATAAAGGCGTCGCTCAGGGTGTGCGCAGGGTCGGCTGAAAGAACAAGTGTGTTGTAGCCGCGCTCTGACATCTTGATCGCGGTAGCACACGAAGTAACAGTCTTGCCAGTGCCGCCCTTGCCGGTATAGATGACTAGTCTCACGAATGGAAAAAGCTGTAAAAGCCAATAAAAGAGTTTAGAAGGTTTTATGCTGCCGAAAACTCACTCGTATATTGACCATTCCCCGAACCCCGGTGATTGCAGCTGGAAGACACAAGGTGGTGTGATCGCAGTAAATCCCGCACCATTTATGGGTGGGAATTGAAAACAAAAGTTAATGCCTGTCGTCTCTGACTCGTACATGGGCATATTCATGCCACGCGACATTTCTTTCAGGGTAAAGCAGTTCATGGTAGGTCAGATTAGCTTTCCTTTCATAAATAGAGAAGAGATAATGGCTGCGTTCTACCTGTTTGGCAAGGATTATGGCGTTGCAGACAGCTCAGAGGTAAAGGCAGCCACGGATATTGCCAGAAGTACTGTAGAACAGGTGGCGAGGGACATCCGTCTCTATTCATCCAACCCACAAAAGATGGATCCTAGTTTCACCCGAGAAAATTATACAAGAAGATCGCTCCAGATAGTGGTGGATAGCGGCATGCAGACCGATGTTGACAAACGCGTGGCCGGCGACCCTGCCATATTGTCTGACTGTTTTGCGCAGCACATCGCATATCACAGACAAGGGTTCTTTTTTGAGCTCTTCCAGCCTTTCAAGCCAGAGCAGATCCCGCCTTCGCTCAAGAACAGGCTCGAAGGGAGGATGCTGCTGTTAGGCTTTAACGTGAAGGATAGACAGGCACTTCCGTTCAGGAGCTCGCTTCAGCCGTTTCTCGAGTGGATGCTGCTAGAAGTTTGAAGAATGATCGATGACCCTTACCATGTGCTTGACGTCAAAGACCATGACTTCTTTTGGCAAGTTTATTGACAGCACTCGCTCTTCCGGGGGATTGTAGCGGAGGACGTGCACAAGCGACCCAGACTTGCCCAGTCTCCTGCCGGTCCTCTTTTCAATCACTATTTCAGGGTTGAACAGTGCGTCAAATGCAAAAAAGTAAGTTCCGCCCCAAACGTTGACAGAGTATTCTACTCTATAGTAGGGCACGGACATCCTTGGGAACATCAGGGCGCTTGCGGCATGCAGGTTCTCGCCTTCGTCGTACATCCTGCCCCCGTGAAAGCTGTCGACAAACGGTACCTTTGCATAGACTGTCGAGTTGACAGATTTCCTTGTGCATAGTGTTTCGTAGCGCTTGAATTCCGGATCAGGCAGAGTAGCCGGACCGTACTTGGCGTCATCGTGCAAGACTATTTTGCGATTGACAAGGAACTTTTGTTTCGACTCGAGCAGGCGCCGGATGTTTTCGACAAACTGATGCTCATTGCATTCGTACAGCGGCATATTGTACTATTCTCCACCTACTACGTCCTTGACTACCTTTGAGATCGTCATCCTTGAACCACAGATGGTTATTATTGGATCCTTTGGATACGCGTCGCCTATCTCTTCAGAAACGCTGATAGTTTCGTCACCTCTGACATAGAGCATCTTGGTCCAGAATTTTCCGTCGGCGACGATGGTGGCAGTGTCGTCAAGAAGGAACCCGATTTCAGAAAGGCTAGCCTGCACCCTCTCTAACGGTACAAGCACAGAAATTGACTTTAACTTCTGTTCGCCTTTCACAGCAATCAACATTCATTAGCATTTCAGATATAAAAATCGGTCGCGAAGGTATCTGAAGCAGGTTTCTGTTTGCAGACAGGTAGCGGAGAACACCATCCCTTTCCACTTATGTCCATTTTTCGTCAACATCGAGTGTCTGCAATCAGCATACATTTCTGTCGGCTCGCACCTTCAGTGTCATGGATATCCTCAGCCTTGTAAGGATGAGCCTTGTTGCATTCCACCATTTTTCCCCAGTACGATCGATTTCCTATTGTTGCGCAACAAAATAGAAATCAATTAACATATAAAAGTAAGAAGGCAAGAGAAGGTGGCTGTGCGGATGTGGCAGAGTGGTCTTCTCCTTCTTTTCAATTACCGAAAAGGGAGAACACAATAATGCGTCGGCCTTGAGAGCCGATTCGCCTTCGGGCGATCAGGAGTTCGAATCTCCTCATCCGCGCCTTAAACTCTTCTCGGAGTCTCTCGGTGCTTCTTGTCCTTCACCCGCTGGCTGTGCTCCGACTTTATCCTTCGGTCAAGCCTAGCAATGAGCTCTTTTGACGCGCTGATCGGGTCGTAGCCAACTGCCTTGGCGGCTATGACGCCCTTTGATGTGATGACCCTTGTCCTGAGCGAATACTTGCGGGTCTTGTGCTTGTCCGCATATACAACTACTGAAAGCACGTCGCCAAGCTTGCCATGTATCTTTTTCACGAAGCGTGCCAGCTGATCCTGAATCTCTGTCCTGTCATGTTCGTCGTCGAGGTGTGCCATGTGTATCATAGGAGCTGTGCTCTTTTTCGGAAGCATAAGTTCAAGCGCGTCCTTTGGGGTCACGATGCCCATGGGCCTGCCGTCGCCTGTCACAATCACCTCTTCGCTGCGCTTGAAGTGATCCACTATCGAGTTGAGCTTTGTGCCCGGCTCGACCGATGTTGCCCTTCTCATGATGTCCTTTACCTTGACATCTTTTATCGCTGCCGTCATGCCAGAAATTGCTGCCGATTTGCTGGTGCGTTCCCGGGGTGTCGCGATTATCCTGCCAACATCTAGGATGCTGAGCGTGCCCCTGAGAACACCCTTTGCGTTTATCACAGGCAGGCGAGAGATGTTATAGCGGCGCATCTTTGCCATGGCGTCAGAAAGTGGCGTATCCTCTTCGATCACGATGGCGCCTGACATGACCTCGTCCACTATGGCGTGTCCAAAGTCAGCAGTCGAAACGAGGTCAGTCTCGCTTATAATGCCCACAAGCTTGCCCTTTTCCACTACAGGCAGAGCCCTGTTACCGCTGCCAATGACAAGCTTGGCTGCGTTTTCAATTCCCTTGTCCGGACTTATCGCCGATGTGTTGACAATGTAGCTTTTTACTTTGGAAGAAGGCTGCGCGCTAGAATTCAGGAATTGTTTTGCATATATCATGCCGAGGTACTTGCCATCGTCGTCAATGACAGGTATCTGGTTAATCGATTTGTCGGCCATCATCTTTAGTGCCCGCGCAACCGTGTCTTCTGACGTAAGTGTAATAACATCTCTTACCATTACTTCCGATACGTTCATCTTACTAGACAGTCTTGGTCTTCGTATTTTAAACATTCACATTTGCATGAGAGACAATAGGTTATAATGCGTCCTGCATAACAGACAACACATCCATGGACAAGGAGCGGCGGCTTGTTATTGTGGCTGCGGCAATAGTAGTGGCGGCCGCGGTCGCTACTGCCCTCTATACCCCGTCCCAGACCACACTCCCAATACCAGAACCAAGTTTGGGAGGCAACGATAGCAGGTCAGGCGTGAGAGTGCTGGCAGACAACCTTGAGGTTCCGTGGGCTATAGACATCGCGGAGGATGGGCGCATATTCTTCACAGAGAGGCCCGGCAGGATTAGGATAATTGAAAATGGAACGCTCCTAGAGGAGCCCGCAGCATTTATCAACGTTGCACAGAATGGCGAATCCGGCCTACTTGGTCTTGCACTCCACCCAGACTTCGCAGAGAACCATCTGCTCTATGTCTACCACACCTATTCTAACGGCTCACATGTCCTCAACAAGGTGCTGATGCTGACTGAAAGGGACAACAAGATAATAGAATCGCAGGTCATAATCGACGGAATCCCGGCGGCCTCCGGGAACGACGGCGGCAGGATCAAGTTCGGCCCTGACGGCAAGCTGTACATTACAACGGGCGACGTGCGGCGTCCGGAACTTGCACAAAACGCCAATTCGCTGGCAGGCAAGATATTGCGTCTGAACCCGGACGGCACTATCCCAGACGATAACCCGTTCGAAGGTTCTCCGGTGTATTCGTATGGTCACCGCAACATACAGGGACTGGCTTGGCATCCGGTCACCGGCGAGTTGTATGCAAGCGAGCATGGGCCGGAGGGCAACGACGAAGTGAACATCATCAAGCCTGGCGCCAACTATGGCTGGCCCATAGAAGGCTGCGAAGGCGAGCGCTTTGAAAAGCCGGTTCTCTGTTTCAACCCAGCTATAGCACCTGCAGGAATTGTCATCCCGGCACACGACACGCTTGGTTACCAGAACGATATCCTTCTGGCTGCTCTGAAGGGACAGCAGCTTAGACTCATAGACCAGGAAGGGGGCGGAATCAACGTGTTGACAGGCTATGGTCGTATACGCGATGTGGTTGAGGGGCCTGACGGTTCGCTATATGTGGCAACGAGTAACAGAGATGGCAGGGCAATCCCAGATAGAAATGATGACAAGATTTTAAGGATCATAGCCCCACAGTAGCGTGACATCAACTAATGAACCAAAAGTTCTATGAAATGAACAGAGAAGAACGCCTAGAATATCTGACAAAGGCTACAGGCGTGGCGGACATTGAGATGATGCTCAGACCGCTTTCCTTTGAAGATGCAAACAAGATGGTAGAGAATGCCATCGGCATCATGTCGGTACCAATGGGCATTGCGACCAATTTTGTGATAAACGGTAAAGAGTGCCTGGTCCCGATGGCAATAGAAGAGCCATCAGTGATTGCAGCAGCCAGCAAGGCAGCCAAGATAGCCAGGTCGAAGGGCGGCTTTAGAGCCGAGGCAGACGATTCCCTCATGATAGGCCAGGTGCAGGTAATTGGGGCTGCCGGGAAAAGCGCGGTTCAGAAAATCATGAAAAGCAAGAAACAACTGCTCACAATTGCCAATTCAAAGAGCAGATCTGTTACTGCAGTCGACCTGAAGGTCAGGCAACTGCGCGATTCAAGCCCGAACAAGATGGGCAGTATGCTGATAGTAGAAATCGTTGTCGACACAAAAGACGCCATGGGTGCAAACGCAATAAACACAATGTGCGAAGCGGTGGCGCCACGGATCACAGAGATCACTGGCGGAGAAGTCGTTCTAAAAATACTTTCAAATTACGCAACAAAAAGGATGGTCAGGTGCACGGCCGTCTTTGACAAGGACGAGCTGGGCGGGAGCCAGATAGTAAAGAGGATACTGTACGCATATGCACTAGCTCACTCTGATGTTTACCGGGCAGTCACTCACAACAAGGGCGTCATGAACGGCATTGATGCAGTCGCACTTGCGACGGGTCAGGATTTCAGGGCGATTGAAGCCGGGGCCCATGCCTATGCTGCACGGAGCGGAACCTATCGCTCGCTTACAAAATGGCGCAGGACTAGAGAAGGCGACCTTGCTGGCGAAATCGCGCTGCCGCTTGCAGTAGGGATTGTCGGCGGCGTGGTCAATTCTCACCCAACTGCAAAGCTCGCACTCCAGATATTAGGGGCAAAGAGCGCAAAAGAGCTGGCAATGGCAATGGCTGCGGCTGGCCTTGCGCAGAACCTCGCTGCTATAAGGGCACTTTCCGCGGAAGGCATCCAGGCTGGCCACATGAGGTTGCACAATCGAAAATTCAGCAAGTAGATATATATCCTGTAAAACTCCTTGCTGATAGCTATCGATGCCTACTGTAAAATTTGCAGTCCCAAAGGGCAGCATTGAGGAAGTTACTTTCAAGCTGCTTGAGCAGGCGTGGCAGCACGTAAGCGGTCGGGGTCGCGTTTATAGAGTGAAACTTGGCGACCCGGAAATCGATGTCAAGATATTGAGACCACAAGAAATTCCGACCTATGTGCAGGAAGGTTTCTACGATGTGGGCATCACAGGCAGGGACTGGATTCTTGAGGCAAATGCAGATGTAGAGATATTGCTTGACCTGGAGATAGGGCGCGTCAAGCAGGTGATAGCGGTTCCGTCAAGCTTTCCTTACAAGAACCTTGACGAGATGATTTCTGACTTTGCCAAGACAGGAAGAAGGCTAAGAGTTTCCTCGGAATACCTTACTACCACTTCGAGGCATTTCAAATCGAACGCTGCCTACAAGAAGGCATTTGGAAATGCCGACCCCATGATAATCACGCCGTGGCTGAGGGTTGGCGAGAACAAGGATGTAGAGATATTCCTCTCGTTTGGCGCTACGGAGGCCAAGCCACCGGAGGATGTCGATGCCATTTTCGACATTACGGAAACCGGTACGACTCTTGCCCAGAACAACCTCAAGATAATCGACACTGTGGCCGAATCGACCGCAGTTCTTGTGGCAAATAAGAAAGCGCTAAAGGATCCTGCAAAGCGCGAAAAGATCGCAGACATGATAGCACTCTTGAGAGGAGTCGTCGATGGCAGGAAGAAGCTGCACATTTTTGTCAACGTCAAGAAGGAGAACCTCGAGAAATTGTTGAAGGAATTGCCCGCCCTCAAGAGGCCAACCATCAGCCCGCTATCAGAAGAGGGCTGGTACGGCGTCAACACCGTAATAGACAAGAACGAGTTTATCAGAATAGTGCCCAGGATGAGAAAACTGGCTCAGGGTTTGGTGGTACTGGAGCCAAAACAGATACTGCCACTTGACGAGATAAACTTGGACGGATATTCTTGATGAAGATTCTCAACGTTTCAGATCCGGCGGCCGAAGCCTTGCGACTCCGCAAGGCAAGCGCAATCCCAGAATCGCTTTTTTTAGATGCGATGGTCATAATGAAGGATGTCGCTCAGCACGGCGACCAGGCGGTTCTTGATTACACTGCAAAATTCGACGGAGTCAGACTTGATTCGCTCCGGGTGAGCGATCAGGAGATAAAGCAAGCATATAGCCAGGTCACAAAAGAGCAAGTCAAGGCGGTCAGGCTCATGAAGCAGAGGCTCTTGAAGAGCGAGCTTGCCGTGTTTCGACGCCTAAAGGGCATCGCAGTGTCGTCAGAGGGAGTCAAGATAGACAAGGTGGTAAAGCCAGTGGCAAGCGTAGGCTGCTATATCCCAGGAGGCAAGGCCCGCTACCCAAGCACGGTGGTAATGTGCGCGGTGCCGGCCAAGGTGGCAGGTGTAAAGAGAGTGGTGGCGGCATCGCCTCCAAGAAGGGACGGAACTGTCGATCCTCTGACACTCGTCGCAGCAGACATCTGTGGTGTCGACGAGTTTTACAAGATCGGAGGCGCGCAGGGCATTGCAGCTCTGGCATATGGCACGCAGTCGATAAAGCCGGTGAGCAAGATAGTGGGGCCTGGCGGCATGTTTGTCACTGCTGCAAAACTGATCGCGTCCGGCTCTGTTTCGACTGACATGGTAGCTGGCCCGACAGAGCTCTTGATTTATGCTGACGCATCCGCCGACCCACGCCTGGTTGCAGTGGATCTGATCTCCCAGGCAGAGCACAGCACAGATACGATCTGCGGGCTTGTGACAGCATCTGAAAAGCTTGCATTGCAGGTGCAGGAACAGGTGCTTTTGATGGTCGAAAAGATAACCCGTGCAGACATTGTGAAATCCAGTCTAGAGAACAACGGCTTTGTCGCTATTTGCAAGAATGAAAATGCCTGTATCGACTTTGTCAATGAGTTTGCGCCAGAACACCTTGAGATAATTAGCAAGAACGCAGGAGCGGTAGCGAGGAAGGTGGAATCTGCAGGGCTTGTGCTGATAGGCCAGTATGCGCCGTCGTCTGCAAGCGACTACTTGCTTGGATCAAATCACGTGTTGCCGACGCTTGGATTTGGCAAGTCTCGCGCGTCACTGTCTGTACTTGACTTTGTCAAGATAGTAAACAAGGTCAAGGTGACAAGGGCAGGACTCGCAAAGGTCGACAGGGCAGTGAGGGAAATGACATCGGCAGAAGGATTGCTGAACCACTACGAAGCGGTGAGGGCGAGGGAAGATAATGAAGACTAAGAGGAAAATGAATAGCTTTGAAGATTCGGTAAAAAGGATAGCCAAGCTTGGCCACTACATCAAGCCGGAAAAGGTAGATGGCGCGATAAAGCTGGATTCGAACGAAAATTTTGCTCTTGACAGACAGTTTGTCTCTGGCATTGCCTCTGAAGCTGCACAGCAGGTTGACCTGAGGGAATACCCCCTTGACCAGCTCGAAGAGCTGTATTCGCAGCTTGCAAAGTACGCAGGTGTTGACGAAGAGTGCGTAGCGGCAGGCAGCGGGTCAGACCAGGTGATCGAACTTCTCCTCTCCACGCTTGGGAGCAGGCGGGCGACAGTATTTACTCCTACTTTCTCCTATTTCATAAACAGGTGCGAGCTGCACGGCATAAAGATAGATCAGGTGCCACTATCCCGAGACTTTACGCTTGACAGAAAGGCATTTGTAAAGAGCGCAAAAAAATCGGACCTTGTATACATCTGCTCACCAAACAATCCGACGGGCAACCAGATAGACAGAGAGACTCTGATCGAGATCGTCGATTCGCTCAAAGGCAGGCTGATCCTCGTGGACGAGGCTTATGTCGATTTTGCAGACTACTCTCTTTCCGCAGACGCGACGAAACGCAGCAATGTAATAGTGCTCCGCACACTTTCAAAGGCGTATGGTCTAGCCGGCGCAAGGGTAGGCTATATGGTAGCGAACAAGGAATTCGTCCGCACCTTTAGATCTGTCATACAGTCGCCATACCCCATCAGCACGCTGTCGCTTGCCATCGCATCCAGTGTTCTTGCTCGCGCAGACCATGTAAAGCAGACGATCAGAACCATACGAAGCGAAAGGGACAGAGTGTTTGACAAGCTATCGGCGCTTGAAGGCATCAGGGTGTTCCAGTCTGACGCCAACTTTCTCTTTATCGAAACGGGTAAGCACTACCATCCAATTTCAAAGGCCCTGAAAAGCAACGGAATAGTGGTCAAGATGCTTGGCAACATTGCAGGCCACAGGGGCTGCATGAGAGTGACAATAGGGACCCGTGAAATGAATGATAAGTTCCTTCAGTGCATAGAAGAAGGGTACTCTATCTAATGTACAATTGCGCGCTCTTTGATATTGATGGTGTCCTGGTGGACGTACGAAAATCGTACAATGCCGCAATTAAAAGGACTGTAGAATATATGCTCAAATCCATAGAAGGCAAGCCATCATCATCGTCATCATCGTCATCATCATATCGCAACCTCGTCACCGACCAGATCATTCTAAAGTTCAGGCTGAGTGGCGGTTTTAATAACGACGCGGATACGACATATGCGATAACGCTTGCGATGCTCGCCCGTGCTCCAAAGAACATTTCAGAAGCAAGAAAATTCCTGATACAAGTGGCGGAAAACGCTGACGAGAGCGGCTATGTGTCGGTTGAAAAGTTCCTCTCCGACCGTTATGAAATTGAACAGTGGAAAGAGCAGTTGAACTACCCTGCGCCCGTCAAGGAAAGCATGCTTGCGAGGGTGTTTGACGAGCTGTTTTACGGCCCCGAGCTCTTCAGGAAGCAGAACAATTTGGAGCCAAAATACTGGAAGAGAGGCAACAAGCCGCTCATCGAGAACGACAGGATTTCAGTCAGCGGCAAGACAATGAAAAAGCTACACGAAATGTTTGGAGGCAACCTTGCAATAGTATCCGGAAGAAGCAGGGTTGCGGCAGAGTATTCGCTCAGGCCGGTGATGAAGTATTTCAATTTAGAGGCCTGCGTCTTTCTCGAAGACGAAAAGCGTGAATATGCCAAGCCCAACCCGTACGCCATCTGGCGGGCAATGGAAGCAATGAATGCAAAGACCGCCGTATATGCCGGCGACTCGGTAGAAGACCTGTTGATGGCAAGGCGGGCCGAAAAAGAGGGAGACGTGAAAATAGCATTTGTCGGCATATATGGCAACAGCCCCAACCCATCAAAGACCGTAGCGCAGTTGAAACGAGAGGGGGTTGAGGCTATCGCAAAGAGCGTCAACCAGTTACCGAACACGATAAATAAGGTACTGGCGGCTTAACAGATGTTGGCGGGTCCAAGAAGGGCGAGGATCGAGAGGGTAACAAAAGAAACCGCAGTCACCGTGCAGGTCAACATTGATGGCACGGGCAAGACAAACATCAAGACGGGCCTCTCATTTATTGACCACCTAGTAACCTCGATCGGCAAGCACGCCATGATAGACATTACGCTAAATGGCAAATCAAACGACGGTATAGTCCACCATCTTGCAGAGGATGTTGCCATTGCGCTGGCCCAGACAATAGACAAGGCGCTGGGCGAGCGAGAAAGGATTGCAAGGTTCGGCTATGCTCTGGTCCCGATGGACGAAGCTCTTGCATACGCATCAATTGATCTGGTAAAGCGACCATACCAGAAGGTGGAGCTAAAGCTGACCCGCGACGACATAGAGGGAGTGCCAAGGGAAGACCTTGAGCACTTTTCAAGGTCACTTGTACAGAACCTGAATGCTTGCACGCACATGGTGGTGCAATATGGCGAGAACGACCACCACAAGGTCGAAGCTGCGCTCAAGGCGCTTGCAGTGGCGCTCCGCATGGCAGCAAGCATCGACAGCAGGAGGAAAGGAGTCCCAAGTACAAAGGGGGCAATGTGAACTTGGCAAAGATAGCAATATTCGATTATGGCGCTGGCAATCTGTTCAGCCTGAAATCGGCCCTGGAGCGCAACGGGGCAGAAAGCGTCGAGATAATCTATGACCTTAAGGACCTGGACAGGTTCGACGGCCTGGTGCTCCCGGGCGTAGGCAACTTCGACCCCGCCATAGAGTCGATAGAGGACGGCGCAAGGCACCTAGACAGGGCGATAGATCGCGGCATGCCCGTGATGGGCATTTGCCTTGGCATGGAGATGCTCTTTGAGAGGAGCGAGGAAGGCAAGCTTGACGGATTGAAAATACTGGACGGAGAAGTGGTGCTCCTACCAAAGAATAAGGTCAAGATCCCGCACATGGGGTGGAACAACCTGCAGATCAAGCGCGATAGCAAGCTGTTAAAGGGAGTCAAGGACAACTCGTGGGTGTATTTTGTGCACTCGTACCGCACGGCTCCAAAGGACCGCAAGCTGGTGGTGGCTACCTCCGACTATGGGGAACTTTTCCCGGCGGTCATCGAAAGGGACAACCTCATTGGTGTCCAGTTCCACCCAGAAAAGTCCGGTGAAGTCGGCGCAGTTATGCTCAGGAACTTTATCAAAATGTGTGACAATGGTGGAAAATGAGAGTCATTGCCGCAGTTGACATCATGGGCGGAAGCGTAGTCAGGCTGGTCAAGGGCGACCCTGCAAACAAGACGGTGTACAGCAACGACCCTATTGAAACGGCGAAAAAGTGGGAAGCCGCTGGAGCAGACATGCTGCACATCGTCGATCTTGATGCAGCATTTGGGAGTGGTGACAACTCGCAACTGGTCGCTGCAATAGCAGGAGCGATAAACATCCCCGTGCAGGTAGCCGGCGGCATAAGGTCGGTTGAAAAGGCTGAAGAGATGCTTGGAAAGGCTGCAAGGGTGGTGATCGGCACCATGGCATACAACCAGCCAGAGGCTGTAAGAAAGCTGGCGAAAAAGAATCCCGGCAGGATCGTTATCTCGATAGACCAGATAGGCGGCAACATAATGGTGAAGGGATGGAAAGAGTCAACAGGCACCAAGGTAGCCGACGCGATATCCCAGTTTTCAGTAATGGGCGTAGACGAGTTCTTGCTTACAAGCATCGAGCGGGACGGCACGCTGCAGGGACCTGATGTTGAAACCCTTGCAGAGGCTGCCAAATCTGCGAGGATAATCGCAAGTGGAGGCATCGCAAGCCTGAATGACATTGTAAAGGTCAGAAGCGCTGGCTGCAGTTCTGTCATACTGGGCAAGGCGTTGTATGACGGCAAGATCACGATAGAGAGGGCTAAGGCACTGGCATGACGCTTGCAAAGAGAGTTATACCGTGCCTTGACGTGGACAACGGCAGAGTGGTAAAAGGCATCCATTTTGCAGAGGTGAAGGACGCCGGCGACCCGGTCGAGCTTGCCAAGAAATATAGCGAGCAGGGAGCTGACGAACTAGTCTTCCTCGACATCACGGCATCGCAGCAGGGCAGGGACACCATGAAGAACGTTGTTAGAAAAGTAGCAAGTGTCATAGACATCCCTTTCACAGTGGGAGGAGGAATCAAAAAGCTTGAAGATGCTCGCGATATTCTGCTATCCGGCGCAGACAAGGTTTCGATAAATACTGCGGCTGTCAAGAACCCAGAACTGATAACACAGCTGATGTCCATCTTTGGCAAGCAATGCGTGGTGGTTGCCATTGACGCAAAGAGAAACTACAACATCGAAAAGGGCAAGACGATTTTCAAAGAGAATGGCAAAAAGTTCTGGTTCGAGGTGAGGATTTACGGCGGCAAGGAAGGCACCGGCCTTGACGCAATAAAATGGGCAAAAGAAGTAGAGAAGAGGGGAGCCGGCGAGATACTCTTGACCAGCATCGACGCCGACGGCACCGAGAACGGTTATGATATTGTGCTTACAAAGGCAATATGCCAATCAGTCAGGGTGCCTGTAATAGCTTCTGGCGGCTGCGGAAGCGCCAAGCACATGGTTGACGTGTTTGACAAAGCAGATGTTGACGCCGCGCTTGCTGCATCGATATTCCACTATGAAAAATTGACCGTCGACAAGGTAAAGAAATACTTGAAGAGAAGCGGCGTCAAGATCAGGATATGATGATATAACCACTACTGCGGTTTTTCTTCCGTGCCCTTATCCCTGTCAAAATCCAATCTTTCATCCAACCTTTTCTGCAGTTCCTTGTATAGACTGTACTTTTGCATCCACTTTGAAAAGACGATCCACTGTCGGATGCCTACACATAGCCACACCAGAAAAACCGCACCACCAATTATAGGCAGCGCAACCGCAATGTCAATGCCGCGCTCAAGCAATATGCCGACGATAACGGCAGACGCAGGCAGGATAATGATAAATGAAAGAACCATTATTATCGCCATCTTTCTCGTGAAATCCAGCTCGTGAATGACATTATCCAGTATCTCAAGCAGATTCTCATGTGCCGTTCCCTTCCTGTTGTTGTTGTTGCTGCTGCCACTATCGGTCATGTCACTCACCTAGCGATCCACTTTTCTCCATTATAAAGTGGGCAGTAACAGAGTTACCTGCTGTCTTCATGTTTCTTCTTCTCACTCCTTGGAAACAATAGCTCATAAGGCTCAAGTATCGATGCGACTATTTCCTTCCCCTTCTCTGAAACCCTGTACTTGATTATCCGGTTCTGCTCTCCCCATGGTTCCTCGAACCGAATTATCAGCCCCTTTTCCACCAGCTCGTCGATTATTGGCTTGTGCTTCACGTTGTTCAACCCACAATAACTCATGAGCTGGCTCTGGTTGAGCTCGCCGTAATCGTTAAGCTTCAATATGATATCCTTCCTGATGTAAATTCTCTCTCGATGTGCATGTACCAATTTAACTCAATTGCCATGGGAATATGTTGTTAGTTACCGTCTGGCCAGCGCAGTGGCAACAGGTGCGGCAGCTGCTGTCGTTTTCCAGCCAGTAGGTTTTAGATATATTGTCAGGGCAAATAAGCATTCAGGTAACTCAGTTACGTAGGACAGGTAAACAAGGGTTAAAACAAAAATCAAACAGACTATCCCTACCATGGTCTGGAAAATTGTATTGCTGTCGATATCCATAGTGATTGGGTCGGTCATAATAGCTGGTGCCATCGTGGCTGCTCAGGTTCTGTCTGGCAACATAGATATCGGATCCTTGGAAGGTATCGAAGAATTTGGAAATTCTAGGAGAGAATCACCTGCGACCATTCCTGCAAATTCAACAATAGTGAGTATAGTAGCCAATGATGGGAGCGATTCATACGATCCAGATCCTGTCGAGGTCAAGGTCGGAGAAACCGTGACATGGCAAAATGATGATTCTGCTATACATACTGCCACCTCAAACGATGGCACATTTGACTCGAAAATATTGACGAGAGGAGAAGTGTTCAGCTTTACCTTCGAAGAAGCAGGAGAATTCCCGTACTATTGTGAGATCCATCCAAACATGAAGGGGACGGTGGTTGTAAGCTGAATGGCAAGAAGCTCAAGACAGGACAGGGCGTGGCTATGACTGCGCTTGCACCCACATTCCCAATCTATTTGGTGAAGGAGTTGCATCAGGACACAAGGATCATCGATTCAGCTAGACGCACCGCTTGTTGTCGAATAGACAATCCTGACAACAGATGGAATGATAGAATCGATCGTAAGGAATCTAATCTCACCGCGATCTACTTTACCCGCCCAGTTACAGGTCTTGTCTTTGCAGACACAGTATTCTCTCCGGGGATAGCAAGAAAAAACCGCGGTGACGGACGGGTCACCGAATAGTTTGAAATAGCCCCATGCACCATCAAGAGATGATGTTCAGTTCTCCCGACAGCCGCATCCCCTTTGAAAGTCACTTGGAAGGGCTAAAAGAGCCGGCTAGGACGATAATGCTAGACCTCCGTAGCTTCGTTAGATCACTTGGAAGCAACGTCATCGAAGAGGTGAGGCCCCATAGAGTTGCTTATGCAAAGACTATGAACTTTCGCACATTCCTCGATATCAAACCTGCAAGCGACTCGCTTGTAGTGTCGATAAGGTATGGCAGGGCCGCTCCTCCGACGACCACGACAGTCAAGACTAGCGAAGATGCAGAGAATGTAAAAAAGCAGATAGTCGAGGCTTACCAGAAAATTCAATAACTTATCACAAAGTCGGCAAACTCGCCAGTGTAGTTATCGAATTTCACATTTACATCGGTTACCTTGGCCTTTGGCGGCCCGACATGGCACCACTCGATCACTTTGTTGACATCAGATTCATCACCTTCAAGAATAGCCTCTACCCGACCGTCCGGAAGGTTGCGAACCCAGCCGGTAACATTGTGCCTTGTTGCAACCTCCTTTGTGTTTTGCCTGAAATATACACCCTGGACTGTGCCACTGACAAAGATGTGGGCACGGGTCTTTTTGCTGTCGCTCATTCTCCAGTATTGCCGTCATTGATTTAAAAAACGTTCCCGCCGCAAAAAATGGCGGATCTTGTTGTTGGTACTAGACTAGGTCTCCGCCCTCTTCCCTGAAGAGGTGTTCGTACGTCGTTTCCTTTCTAACCAGACGGAACTTGCCGTCGCTGTCCTTCATGACTATCGGCGGTTTGATCTGGCAGTGGAAGGGCATGTTGAAGACGACCGAGTAGGCACCAACATTGTAGAACGAGACATACCTGCCGACCGCAGATTCTGTCAGGTCTGACGCCTTTGAAAGCGGGAATACATCATACGTGTCGCACAGTCTTCCCGCTAGGTGTGTATTCTTTACCGGCGCAAGTGCAGTTGTCCTGTCCTTGCCGTCTACTACTGGCACTACCTCCTGCGGATATTCCTGCTTGAGCAGCGCCGCGTCGAGAAGTATGTGGTAACCCGCATCAACTATCACTATCTTGTGCTCATTGTATTCCTTCGTGTTGACAATTCTCGATACCAGCATCGACGATTCGGCCACGAGAAAGCGACCACTCTCGATCAGGAGAGTGAATGTGCCGTGTGTCTCTGCAAGCTGGTTCAGCTTGCCGACATGATTTTCAGCCATCTGCGCAGGAGTCGGGACTGGGTCGTTGTAAAATACAGGTGTTCCTCCGCCGATGTCAAATGTGTTAACATGGAACGCCGGGTTTTCCTTCTTCATCTTGGTCATGAATGCGTCCATCTTGTCCAGCGCGTGAGTATAGCATGAAAAGTCTGTGATCTGAGAACCGAGATGGAAGTGGAAGCCCTCGAACTTGAGGTAATCGTTGCCAAGGATGTGTTTGACAATCTTGGCCGCGCTATCGATTGTGCCACCATTGAACGGTACTCCGAACTTGCCGTTCCTATATGATGCGCGGACCTCGGCTTTGACGCCTACCTCGGGGTTCACGCGTATCATTGTGAGTGGTTTTGTTCCCACCTTGCTTGCAGCCTTGGCCAGGTTTGTCATTCCGTTAAAGGAGCTGACGACAACTCTGCGCACGCCGCTTTGGAGTACTTCGATGTACTCTTCTGGTTCTTCTGTCACGCTCGTATAAATGACATTTTCAGGATCTGCCTTGCATCGTTTGATAAAATGGAGCTCGCCAAGCGAAGTCAGGTCGAATGTCAACCCGTCCTTCATGAACGCCTTGATCACTGCCGGAGTAAAGTTGGCCTTGATCGAGTACGCGATCTTGACTGGGCCCTTGTACTTTGAATAAGCACTGTGTAGTTCCTTCGCCTTTGCATGCAGCGTGTCTTCATCCACCAAATAAAGCGGTGTCCCGTACTGTGCGACTAATTTGTTGATGTCAACGGGTTTGACAAAGCGGTTTAGAGTGGCTGCAGTTGGTTTTTCTACGAGTTGAACCTGTGAATTTTCAACCAATTTCTTTTAGTTACGTCTAACATAAAACCAATTGCTTAAAAACATTTGCCTTCACAGAATGTCTAAAAAATTTCAAACAAAAATGAATGAAAAAGGAATGAGTCTAGCGGTAGTACGGAACCGCTTTCTCTGTCGGCTTGCCTTCCCTCTGTGTCTTGATCTTCCTTACAGCCTCTTCAAAGTGTCGAAGCATCACGTGCGCTTCTGACGCGTGTTTGGCTGCTTCTTCCGGCGTCGGATATTTCGCAAGGTACTCATGCAGGACAAGTGACACTGCCGTGTTGGCTACCGCACTCGTGTCCGCGCCGCTGAAACCTTCTGTCATCTCGGCTATCTTGGCAAAGTCCACGTCTGGCCCCATTGGCTTGCCCTTTGCGTGGATTTCCAAGATTCTCTGCCTTGCAGCCTTGTCCGGCATTGGGACAAACACTATCTTGTCGAACCTGCCGGGACGCAAGAGCGCAGGGTCGATCATATCTGCCCTGTTAGTTGCTGCAATTACTACCACACCTGACAGCGCCTGAATTCCGTCAAGCTCTGTAAGCAACTGCGACACAACGCGCTCGGTGACCATGCTGTCGCCTCCCATGCCCCTTGTAGGAGCAATCGAGTCGATTTCGTCAAAGAAGACGACACATGGAGCTGCCTGTCTGGCTCTTCGGAAGATTTCACGTATGCCGCGCTCGGATTCGCCCACCCATTTGCTCAGGAGCTCAGGCCCCCTTACGCTTATGAAATTGGCTTCCGATTCGGTTGCGACTGCCTTTGCAAGCAGAGTCTTGCCTGTGCCAGATGGTCCATGCATCAGAACGCCTTTTGGCATGGTGTGTCCAAGCTTTGTGTAAAGATCCGGATATCTCAATGGCCACTCGACTGCTTCCTGAAGTTCGCGCTTGACTTCTTCCAGACCGCCAATCGCAGACCACGGGATGTCTGGCGACTCCAAGTAGACTTCCCTCATGGCGGACGGCATCACTTCCTTGACTGCATTTTCAAAGTCGCTCATGGTGACTATAAGCTTGTTCAACACTTCTGGTGAAAGCTTTTCGTCCTCAAGATTGAGCTCTGGGAGCACGCGCCTGAGGCACTTCATTGCAGCCTCTTTACAGAGGTACTCCAAGTCTGCTCCAACAAAGCCGTGGGTCACTCCTGCCACCTTGTCCTGATCGACATCGGTATCAAGCGGCATGTTGCGGGTGTGGATCTGCAGTATCTCCAGTCGACCGCGCTTGTCTGGAACCTTGATTTCGATTTCTCTGTCAAAGCGTCCAGGCCTTCTGAGCGCGGGGTCGATTGCGTTTGGCCTGTTTGTTGCTGCAATGACAATGACTTTGCCTCTTGCTTCGAGGCCGTCCATCAGTGATAGCAACTGCGACACAACTCTCCTTTCGACCTCGCCTGTTACTTCTTCGCGCTTTGGAGCGATCGAGTCGATTTCATCTATGAATATAATAGAAGGTGCCTTCTCCTTTGCCTCCTTGAATATCTCCCTCAGTCTGGCTTCTGACTCGCCATAGAACTTGCTCATTATCTCCGGACCGGAGATGCTGATAAAGTGGGCGTTGCTCTCGTTTGCCACAGCCTTTGCAAGCAGAGTCTTGCCCGTGCCGGGGGGACCGTACAGCAGTACACCCTTTGGCGCCTCTATGCCGAGCTTTTCAAATATCTCGGGGTGCCTGAGCGGAAGCTCTATCATCTCACGTACTTTTTGGATCTCCTCTTTGAGCCCTCCAATGTCCTCGTATGTTACCTGGGGTACACCTCTCAGGGTCTCGCCCTTTTCAGCGATATGGAATATCGTCTTCTGTGTAACCAGAACGGCATCAGCAGCCGGCGTCACGCCGATTACTTGGAATGTAAGCCTGCCGCCAAAGTACGGAACCATCACGTTGTCGCCCTTGATCAGAGGAACGCTTTCCAGTGCATCTGCAAGGTACCGCTCGTCTATCGGCGGTATAGCTTCTAGTGGAGCAACAATCACCTTTTCAGCAGGAACTGCCTTAATCTTCTTTACAATAACAGTGTCGCCAATCGCGATGCCAGCGTTATTCCTGACCAGACCGTCAACTCGGATTATGCCCTTGCCCTCGTCCGACGGATAAAGCGGCAAGCACTTGGCAACGGTCCTACGCTTGCCTCTTATTTCAATAACGTCTCCAGTCGACGCCCCCAGCGAATCCATCGAGTCATAGTCAATTCTGGCTACACCTCGACCGACATCTCTGGTATACGCCTCAAGTACCTTTAGGGATAAGGTATTCTGGCTCACACTAACACCTGAACATTACTGCTCTTTATACCTTTATTATCTTTCGCCCAGACTCTCCGACAACAAACCTACAGGTTTACATGCAAAACGCAAAAAATTTCTAAAATTTTATCCTCTAAACAGTTATAACTTTCCATCAGAGTTCAATTATTGAATGAGCAAACAAGATAACAAGCCAATGTTGCCCGGCGAACATATTGCTTCTATTGAAGAATTTGAGGGCGGCAAGAATACTTTTCTAGCTTCAGATGGAACAGTGCGCTCCGCAACCATTGGCACCAAGGTTTACGACATAAAACGCAGAATTGTCAAGATCGAACCCAAGCGTCCTCCGATGCTCCCAAAGATTGGGGACATCATTGTAGGGTATGTGGAGATGATGTTTAGCACCATGGTTTCCATCAAGATTCTGTACATCAACGACAAGTGGTCCGACGCAGGCTTCTCCGCCATAGCATCTGCCAAGCTTGGCACCCGTGCCGATATGGAGAGGAGGGGCGACAGACGCGCCATCTTCCACAATGGGGACATTGTGAGGGGCAGGGTCATTAGCCTCCTCAACTCGACAATCCACCTTACGCTTGCGGAGAAAGAGTTCGGGCTGCTCTACGCCCTTTGCTTCATGTGCGGCGGAGACACGGTGCGCACCAACGAAAGCACTATCAAGTGCGTCGAGTGCGGTGCGTTTGAGAACCGCAAGCTGGCGCACGACTATGGCAAAGAATCATTTCGGCTGATACAAAAAGCAGGCAAGTAAGGGCCATGGCAAAGGTCGCCTTTCAAGGTGAACGTGGTGCATTCGGGGAAATGGCGGCTCTTCAGTATTTCCCCAAGGCGACTCTTGTACCAAAAAAGTCTTTTCAGGATGTCTTTGATGCTGGTCGCGATGGTGAAGTAGACTATATCGTCGTGCCAGTAGAGAACTCGATTGAAGGAAGCGTCAACGAGATCTACGACCTGCTGTTGCAGACAAAGTTGAGCGTGATAGGAGAAGTATACCAGAGGGTCAGGCACTGCCTTATTGCAAATAGGGGCGCCAGAAAGATCAAGTTTGTGCACTCGCACCCTCAAGCCTTGGCGCAGTGCAGGAGCTACTTACAAAATAAGAAGCTTGAATCGGTGCCGGCCTATGACACCGCTGGCGCAGTGAAAATGATAAAGGAGAACAAGATGCTCGATTCTGCGGCCATTGCGAGCAAGCGTGCTGCCGAGCTCTACGACATGGAGATCCTTGATGAAGGCATAGAGGACAGAAAGAACAACTATACCAGATTCCTAGTGTTGTCTGCCAAGAAGAAGGTAGGCAATGCCAAGGGAGGCAATTACAAGACATCCATAATATTTTCGGTCAGGCACATACCCGGCGCGCTGTTTGGGGTTGTGGAAGAGTTTGCCATCCGCCAGATAAACCTGACCAAGATAGAGTCCCGGCCGACAAAAGAAACACCATGGGAGTACAACTTTTACGTAGACTTTGAAGGTCATAGACACGATAAGGCGGTACGGGAAGCCCTCAGGTCAATAAAACCAAAGACATCGTACATCAAGATACTGGGCTCTTACAAGAAAGCCGAGTTCTGCTAGCTCGTATTCCTCCTTCTCAGTATAGACATAGACATGGTCGCAGACGCAGCTTTCCTGCATGACTGCTCTGATATCATGTTCCGCGACTCTCTTCATTTCATCAGCAACGGCCAGCACCCCTTCTTTTAATCAAGATTTGTGCCCATAGGCAGTTCTCCGGTTTCGGTTGTCACTATCAGGTAACTCGTGCTATGCATCAGCTTTCTAGATTCCAGTACGCAAGGCCCAAAGGCAAAACTTCCAGAGATTTGGTAGTTGTAGTAGCAAGGTTCCTGTCGACGTCTTCAGATCTCATGCAGCCCACGATTCGGGGAAGATCATATCCAGCAGTTCCTTGACATCGGCCAACTCCCTGTCAATCGCCCTGAAGAGCTGCCCTTCAATACCAAATTCGAAAATCATTCCGCATTGTCAGACAATCTGACTCTAATTTTTGGCCGAGCTATTCTTTCATGACTCACACGTTGTGAGTAACTTTAAATCCTGCATTGTAGAAGTAATATGCTAGACATCCGACAGCTGAACTGCTGTTAAGCGTCTTCTAGAGGTGTTGTATACATGCGAACAGAGGAAAAGAGAACATCCAATGTACAGCAGACGAAAAGTCTGGCACTACAATCATTAGGAAATTGGTATTCCCAAGATCCGTTATGGCATCAGACACCCGAGATAGGCATCGAGGGATTAATTGGTACAATTGGATCCAAGAAAGAATTGCGGAAGGCAATCAAAGAAGAGATAAAGAAAAGGGTAAAACTACATAGAAGAACCTACGGTAAAAACCAGATCCTGAAAGTTGGTGCCAGAGATATTTAGTGGGCGATCAACGCACCACCTCCTACTTTATTGCAATTCAGCGACCTACTAGGGCGATCAGGATTTTGCCTGAATGATAAAAATTAAATACAAGGACACACACATTCTGTGACTATCTGGAGGCATTGTAAATGGAAAAACTATGCAGATCATGCGGATCTGAACTTGCAGTTTTAGAGTTATGCGAAGAATGCAGTGAACCGGTGCGGTGGCGGTGCGATGCATGCTCTGGAGAGAAGGACTCGCCACATGTACACAGCATCATTGTGCAATATGTCCAAGCAAGGTAAGAAGAAAGCTGTAAAGAAACACGCAGGCCACTGACAACAACAGCAAATTTTTTTTATCCATTCTCAAGACGGCCCCAGAGAGTAGAAATTGGTTGATAAAGACCTGAGCAGCCGACAACAGTGCATACGCCGAAGCGGAGCGTCAGGAGACTCTCCAAGGCCGCGATGCAATATTACCTTCGCTGAAATTTATTTTTTCCGGATAAAGAATTAGGGAAACAGATGAACCCATTTACGGCAATAATCAGACAGCTTCAGATCCCTTTCTTCTCCAGCATCAGTTTTGATTAGTATGTGCCGCTCATTGCCATATTTGTGCAAGTCGGTTACCACTCCCTCTACACCATCATCACACCGGATCCTATCGCCTATGCATATTGCAGCCAGTTTATCATCACCTTGTACAGTTCAATAATCATCCACGGGATTTATTACTTACCCAAATTATGTGAGTAATGTTAATTAGCCCATCGTAGAATACATTATGTGCATTTTGAGGTGATGCAATTCTGATCGCCTCGGGAAGTCGCAATTATTCAAGCAGAGATAAACTGGAGATAGAGATCCTTAGGAGAATTGACGAATCGACTCCAGCCGACAGGCGAGTAATGTTGAATAATGATTTGTATGAAATTGGATTGAGAGACGAGTTTAGCATAAGAATGTGGCTACTCACGCTACAGGGCAAGGGTCTTGTCAAGATGACGGATTCGGGCTACGTTCTCACCGGTAGAGGCAGAGCAAGAGTCCAAAATAACACATAAATAATCCTGTTACACACTGGATGTTACTAACATAGGTGAACAATCTATGTCAGCACAACAAGTTCCAATTGTTCTTCTGAAAGAAGGTACCACTGAAACAAAAGGCAACCAG